>ERZ1066117.135-NODE-135-length-76492-cov-41.230294_pt1 | contig 76492 bp, 59 predicted proteins | sample MGYA00382764_ERZ1066117 | MGnify/ENA primary metagenome ERZ1066117 (study PRJEB33369, sample SAMEA5778347) | biofilm metagenome | biome: Industrial cooling water; feature: Water cooling tower basin; material: Biofilm | place: United Arab Emirates | collected...
CTCCAGGGGACTGCGAGAGCCCGCCGCGGTCCGACACCGAGGAGCCGGCTGGCCCTCCAGGGGACTGCGAGAGCCCGCCGCGGTCCGACACCGAGGAGCCGGCTGGCCCGTGAGAGGGCCGCGAGCCGGGCGCGAGGAACGAGCGACCGTCTCGCGGCACAGCCCGTCGCCTCACCGCGCTCACGAACGGAGCGACGGACCGGCGACGACGCATCTCACGAAGTCGGCGTGCATCGGGCCGGGGATGCGGGTCGTCGCCCATCTGCAGGCAATGGAGGGCGACGAAGTCGACCTCCATGCCGAAGCCTGGGCGACGACCCGCATCCCCGGCCCGCTGTGAGCCGCCTTCGGCAAGTTGCCCCGAGCGTACCGACATCGACGAGCCGGCCCGCTGCGAGCCGCCCTCGGCAAGTTGCCCCCCGCGTTCCGAGCGCTCAGGGCCGCCGCAGCGCGAACACCCGCTCGACGCAAGCCTCGCCGAGCCACACCGTCTCGATCGCCTCGACCTCCGTCATCCCGAGCCGCCGCGCCAGCGCGAGCGAGCGCGCGTTGCGGTCGTCGATCGTCGCCACGATCCGCTCGACCCCGAGGCGCTCGAACGCCAGCTCGATCACCGCCCGGACCGCCTCGTTCGCCAGCCCGCGGCCCTGGTGCGCCGCCGCGAGCGTATACCCGATGTCGGCCGTCGACGGCTCCTCCCCCCGGCGCTTGAGCCCGACATCCCCGATCAGCGCCCCCGCGGGCACGAGCCCGATCGCGAACTGATACCACTTTCCCGGCACCCCCGGCTCGCTCGCCGCCATCTCGGCGACGAAGTCTCGCGCCTCCGCGTCGGAGAACGCCGTCCACCCCTGATAGCGCGCGACCTCCGGATCGCGGCGATACGCAGCGAGGATCGCCGCGTCCTCCGCACGGAACCGCCGGATCACCACCCGCCCGGCCGCCACGAACGTCCCGTCGATCATGTCGCACCTCGCCCCGAGAACCACACGCCGCCCGGCCGCGCCCTCGGATCTGTCTCTTCGTTCATCTCACACCTCACCGCGCCGGTCTCTGCTCTCCTGTCCCCACGTTCAGCTCGCGCCGTGACCCCGCTCCCCACGCCGCCCCGCTGCCCCCTCATACATGTCCCTTCGTTCACGTCGCCCCCCGCGCCTCGTCGAACAGCCCCGCGCTGCGCAGCAGCCACTGCGCCTCGTCGGTCGCCAGCACCTGCAGGGCCGAGCGCTCGTCGAGCTCGCCGAGCAGCCGCGCGTCGCGGCCGATCGCCCGCAGAGCCCCGTCGAGCGCGCCCGACAGCCGCGCCGCGACCCCGAGCGCGTCACGGCGCAGCAGGTACGCCAGCCGCGCGACCGCGGCCCGGTCGCGCCGCCAGAACTTGAGCTCGTCGGCCAGCGCGGCCCGCAGGGCCGGCGTCAGCCGCTCCCCGGTCAGCCCGCGCGCCCGCCACGTGCGGACGATCGTCTGCGCCCCCGGCAGCGCCGGCGCCTCCGTCGGCTCGGCCAGGTGTTGCAACGCCGCCAGCAGCTCGTGCAGCGACGCCCCTTGCGGGTCGAGCACGATCGCCAGCCCGCCGCGGATCAGCGCCGCCGCGAGCGCGAGCCGGAACCGCCGCTCCGCCGCCGGCAGGCGCACCAGCGCCGGATACACGACGAGCCCCGGCTCGCGGTCGTTGCGGATCCCGATCCCGCCGTCGGGCCCGCCGCGCAGCGCGTGGACCGGCAAGCGCAGCCCGAGCGCCGTGCGCAGCCGATCGAGCTCCTCCTCCGCGAGCGCGAGCGCCTGGGCCAGCTCGGGCGCCTCCGGCGGCCCCGGCGGCTCCCCGGGCGCCCGGATCCCGCCCGTCTCCTTGATCATCATCGCGAGCACCTCCGCGATCGCCTCGCGGGCCTCGAGCGCCGACCCACGCGCGAGCACCTCGACCGACGCGACCGGCGCCGCCGGCAACGCCGCGAACAGCCGCCCCTGCGGCACCATGAAGCCCGCGAGCTGCACCAGCGCCAGCCCGCGCTCGACCTCACCTGACCCTTCGGCCAGGCGCCCGAGCGCCAGCACCACCCCCGCGTGCAACGGCCGCCCCGCCGCCCACGCCCCGAGCGCCCGCCGCAGCCGCCCCATCGCCGCCACGAAGCGCTCCTGCTCGACCACGCCGCCCTCGCGCCTCGCCGCCGTCGGGTCCGACCTCTCTTCCCCCGTCGGCCCCACCGCGGCCGCCTCCACCTCGCCCGGCCCCTGCTCGACCACGGCACCCTCCTGCCGCACCCCCACCGGCTCCACCGACCTCTCTTCCCCCGTCGGCCCCACCGCGGCCTTCGCCGCCACCTCGTCGCGCCCCGCCTCCGCGGCCCCGACCAACGCCGCCGCTGCCGCGAGCACCGCGTCGAGCTGCGCGAGCGACCCCTCGCGCGCGATCTCGAGCGCGACACGGGCGAGCGCCGGCCACACCAGCCGCCGCAGCGTCGCCTCCGGGTGCCGCGGACCGATCGCCCGCGCCAGTGCATCCTGCCCGCGCCGCCACGCCTCGGTCAGCGCCGCCAGCACCAGCACGTCGTAGTCGAGCCCGCCCGCCGCGCGCAGCTCCGCGGCCGCCGTCAGCACCTCGTCCCAGCGCCGCTCCGCGAACGCCAGCGGCACCAGCGACGCACGCGCCGCCTCGCACCGCGGCCCCGCCGCGCACGCCTGCAACAGCAGCCGCCGCGCGTCCTGCATCGCCCGCCGCGGGTGCTCCGCGTGGTCGATGCACACCTGCGCCGCCCGGGTCAGCCACGCCGCCTGCGCCTCGCCGTCGCCCGCCGCCCCGGCGAGCCCGGCCGCGCGCTCGCACACCTGCACCAGCTCCGGCCACCGCTCGCGCCGCTCGAGCAGCCCGGCCGCCAGCGCCAGCAACGGGATGTCCCCCGCGCCATGCCCCGCGAGACATGTCCCGAGCGCCCCCTCCTCGTCGCCCGCCGCAAGCTGCAGCTGCGCGAGCTCCCGCGCCAGCGCCCGCGCCCGCGCCTCGGCGCCCCCCCGCAGCCCGTAGCCCTCGGCGGCCCCCCCGGCCCGCGCCTCACCGCCAGCCCCGAGCTCCCGCGCCGGCGCACCCCCTCGCGCTTCACCGCCCGCCCCGAGCTCCCGCGCCGGCGCCCCCCCTCGCGCCTCACCGCCAGCCCCGAGCTCCCGCGCCTGCAGCGCTCCGCCCGCGGCAGCGCCCTCCGCCCGCGCGTCGCCACCCGCTCCGAGCTCCCCGTCCGCCCCCGGCGCTCCGCTCGCGCCTTCACCACCCGCACGCGATTCCCCGCCCGCCCCGAGCTCCTCGCGCACCCGCGCCAGCTCGGCCGCGACCGCCGCGATCCGCTCCGCCGCCCGCTCCTCCGGCCTCCGCGCGAGCGCCTCCCGGACCTCGCCCGCCCACCGGCCTGCCGCCTCGGACATGTCCTGAAGGCCACGGAGCACCGCCTCGGCCGCCTCGCCGCCGGCCGCGAGCAACAGCGCCCGCGCCCGCGCGCCCGCCTCGGCCTGCCCCGCCGGCTCGGCGAGGAACGCCCGCGCGTACTGCTCCGCCGCGACCGCCGGGCGCGGCAGCGGCCCGTCGTACAGCTCCGCCAGCCGCCGGTGGAGCCCCGCGCGCTCCGCCTCGCCCGCCCCCGAAAGCCGCAGCCGCAGCACCCCGGCGAGCGCCTCGTAGCGGCCCTGCTCGCGGTAGCGGATCGCCAGCGCCTCGAGCCCGTCGGCCGGCAGCTCCTCATAACAGCCGAGCGCCTCGAACGCGCGCGCCGCCCCGCCGAGGTCGTCGAGCCGGTCGCGTCGCAGCCGCGCGAGCCGCAGCAACAGCCGCGCGCGCCCCGGGCTGGTCGTCGCCGGCGGCTCCGCGGCCAGCTCGGCGGCGACGCAGCCCGCCGCGTGCTCGGCCGCCGCCGCGAACCGCCCCTGGTCCTCGAGACAGGCGACCAGCGCCTCGTGCAGCGCCTCCGCGTCGGCCCCCGGCTCGGCGAGCGCGAGCCGCAGCGCCTGCTCGGCCGACGCCGGATCGCCGAGCCGCCCGTGGACCTCCGCCAGCTCGCGCAGCGTCGCCGCCCGCTCCGGCCCGGCCTGGCGCACCAGCGCCCGCCCGAGCAGCTCGACCAGCTCCTCCCAGCGCCCGTGCTGCGCGTAGAACCCCGCGCCCGCCGCCCGCGCCGCGCCATCACCTGCCCCTTCGACCCTGTCTCCTGCGACCTGTCCCTCACCGCCTGGCGCTCCGACCAGCCGCTGCAGCAGCCCCGCCGCCTCGGCGTCGAGCCGCCCGCTGCGCAGCACCGCCTCCGCGACCCTCGCCTTGAACGCCTCCGGCGCGCACCACGGCCGCCCGGCCTCGCCCGCGAGTCCCGCGGCGACCGCCGCCTCGATCGCCGCGACCGGCACCTCCGGGTCGACCGCCCGCGCCAGCGCCAGCGCCCGCCACGCCGCGGCGATCGCCGCCGGCGAGCCCGCCCAGGACATGCCCTCGAGGCCAGCCCGCGCCCGCGCGCCCGCCCCGAGCGCCAGCGCCTGGACGGTCGCCCACGCCGCCCGCCGCCGCAGCGCCGCCCCCGGCGGCCCGGGCGTCCGCTCGAGCGCGACCAGCCCGCGGACGACCCCCTCGCCGTCGCCCGCGCGGTGGTGCTGGACGACGAACCGCCACCACGCCGCCGGATCGTCGGGCGCCGCCGCCAGCCAGGCCCGCAGCGCCGCCGCCCCGCGCGTCCGGTCGACGAACCGCAGCAGCTCCGCCCGCACCTGCGCGAGCGCCCGCGCGAGCCGCCGCGCCCCCGGGTGCCCGGGCAGCGCCGGGAACCGGTCGAGCTCGGCCAGCGCCCGCCGGCGGTCGCCCGCCCGCAGCGCCGCCCGCAGCCCGGCCAGCGGGTCCTCGACGACCTCCGAGGACATGTCCTCGCCGCCCTGTCCCTCCGACCCGGTCCCCTCGACCATGTCCCGCCGGACGAGCTGCACCCGCACCCCCGGCCCCTCGACCCGCACCCGCGCCGGCACCAGCCCCGCGGTCCGCGGCGCCCGGGCCCCGACCGTCGAGAAGCCCCGCCGCACGACCCACCCCGGGTCGATCACCACCCCCGCGCCGCGCGCCACAGCCCCGCCCGACCCCGCCGCGAACGCCTCGGCGATCCGCGCGCACAGATCGCCGCCCGCCGGCGCGAGCGGCCCGGTCGCCCACACCCGCCGCGCGACCACCCGCACCCGCTCCCCCTCGGCGCGCGCGGCCAGCTCGACCTGCACCAGCGCCGGCCACCCGGCGTCGCTCGGCCCCGCGAGCGTCAACACCCCGCCGTCGCCGCCGAGGTCGAGCGCGACCTGACCGATCCGCCAGCCGGCGACCTCGCGCCCGACCAGCCGCGCGGCCGCCCCCGCGAGCGCCTCCGCGGCGACCTCGAGCCGGACCTCGAGCGCCCGGCACCCGCCCCGCCATGGCTCGCCCACCGGCCCGACCGGCTCACCGACCAGCGACACCAGCCGGACCCCCGGCGCCAGCTCGGCCGGCCCCGCGAGCACCCGCGCCCGCGCCTCGCCGCCGCGCGCCCGCTCGAGCTCGACGCGGAGCCCGAGCCCGCCGTCCTGTCTCTTGCGACCGGTCGCCGACGCCATGGCCCCCGCGACCTGTCCCGAAGCTCCTGTCCGCTAGCGCCGGCCGCCGCCGGCGAGCGCCCCGAGGCTCAGCATCCCGCCGCGGTTGCCGACGCGGTCGCACACGACGTAGGGCCGGAGGATCCGGTTGCCCTGCTCGTCGAACGCCGCCTTGCTGTCGTAGGTCATCAGCTTGCGGATCCGCTGCTCGTAGGGGACGATGTCGCCGCGGGCCTTGTCGGTCAGGCAGGTGTGGTAGGCGAACCGCGCCGTCACCTTGCCGGCCTTCGCGTCCGACAGCTCGCGGAACAGCTCGGCGCGCGCGGCGGCGAAGCCCTCCTCGGTCGCGGTCTCCTTGCGCTCGACCGCGGCGAGCACGAACCCGTCCTGCGTCTCGAACACCTGGTCGATGAACTCGGCCTTCGGGTCGGCCGACCACGCGGCCCTCGTCAGCTCGGGGTTGACGCCGAGCCCCGGGATCGGCCGCTCCTTGCTGAACAGGCCGGTGATCCGCAGCTCCGGCCGGTCGTCGCCCGGCCCCTGGGCCGGCGGCGCGGCCAGCTCGTCGACCGGCAGCGCGTCGATCCCCGGCGTCCCGCTGCCGAGCGCGTCGGGCGAGCGGAACAGCTGCGTCATCGTCTGCCCGTCCTTGAGCGTCTGCAGCGCCTCCGCGGCGGCCTGCCTCGCCAGCGCCTTGCCGCGCTCGCGCATCAGCGCCTCCTCCGCGAGCTCGAGCAGCGCGTCCTCCTGCGCCACGTCGCCCTCGCGCACGCCCTCGACCTTGACCAGGTAGAACGCGTCCTCGCTCTCGACCACCGGCGAGTGCGCCCCCGCGGCCAGCCCCCTGGCCGCGTCGTCGACCGCCGGGTCGAGCCCCGAGCCGGTCCCCTCGATCGACACCCACCCGTAGTCCCCGCCGCGCCGCGCCGTCGCCGCGTCGTCCGACGTCGCCCGCGCGACCGCGCGGAAGTCCTCGCCCGCGGTCAACTTCGCCAGCGCCCCCTCGACCTTCGCCTTCGCCGCGGCGAGCGCCGCGTCATGCGCCGCCTTCGTCGCCTTGTCGGCGTCGACCGCCGGCGGCTGCGGCTTGTGCACCGAGAGGAAGCGCAGCCGGACCTGCTTCGGCAGCTTGGTGAACCGCGTCCCCTGCGCCTCGAACTGCTTGACCAGCTCGTCCTTGTGCTCCGCCGCGTACTTCTCGACGTCGGCGCGCGACGGGTCGACGAGGTCGGCGTACTTGCCGGCCTCGAAGCGGACGTAGCGCAGCGACAGCTGGTTCTGCCGCTCCTCGTACGCGGCCCGCGCCTCGGCCTCGGACACCGCGACGACGCTCGCCAGCAGGTCGCGGACGGTCCGCGCGAGCACCTCCTCGCGCTGGTAGTCGAGGTAGCGCCGCTCGCCGACGGCGAACCGCGGCAGCCACCCGCGCTCGAACGCGCCGTAGTTGAACGCCTGGCCGGCCAACCAGTCCCACGTCTTGCCGAGCACGATGAAGTGCCCGTCGGCCGTCAGGTCCTCGGCGTCGACCTGCTCGGCCGCGAGGCCGATCCGCCGGCCGATCTCGTTGAGGACACGGCGCTCGAGCACGGCGTCGATCACCTCCTCGCGCAGGCCCATCATCTCCTGGAACTTCGGGTCGTCGGGGATCTTGTTGGTCAGCGCGATCGCCCGGTACTGGTACTGGAAGTCGTCGTCGAGGATGTTGCGCCCGTAGGCCTTGGCCAGCGGCTCGACGCCGCAGGTGATCGCGTCGCTCGGCAGCCCGAAGCTCAGCGCGAACGGGAGCGTCAGCAGCCCGAGCAGCACCCAGGCGCCGATGGACTTCATTACACTGCGAGGGGCCGCGGCGGCCGGTTCGTCGGTCATGGCCCCGGGAAACTAGCGGACGCACGGCCCCCAGGAAACACCCGCCGGCCCGCGTCCCCGTAAATTGACCCGCTCCGCGAAATAAACCGCCGCCCATGCCGCGTTGCCCGCCGCCCGACCTGCCCGCGGAGGCGCCGCGCCCGTGAGAAAAGCCGCTATCCCATCCACGTCCGCCCGCGACTTGCCGCGACCTCCCGAGGCAGGTATGACCGTTCGCCGCCCGCAGCATGCTCTTTGACTGGGTATACGGCCTGTTCTCCAACGACATGGCCATCGACCTCGGCACCGCCACCACCCTGACGTACGTCAAGGGCCGAGGCATCGTCGCGCACGAGCCCAGCGTCGTCGCCGTACAGAAGAAGGGCAACACCAAGCGGGTCGTCGCCGTCGGCAAGGAGGCCAAGGAGATGCTCGGCCGCACGCCGGGCACGATCACCGCGATCCGGCCGATGAAGGACGGCGTGATCGCCGACTTCGAGGTCACCGAGGCGATGATGCGCCACTTCATCAACCGCGCGCACAACCGGCAGACGCTGGTCAAGCCGCGGATCGTGATCTGCGTGCCCTCGGGGATCACCGAGGTCGAGAAGCGGGCCGTCCGCGACTCGGCGCTCGCCGCCGGCGCCCGCGAGGTGTTCCTGATCGAGGAGCCGATGGCCGCGGCGATCGGCGCCGGCCTCCCGATCACCGAGCCCGGCGGCAACATGGTCGTCGACATCGGCGGCGGCACCGCGGAGGTCGCGGTCATCTCCCTCGCCGGCATCGTCGCCTGCAAGAGCATCCGCGTCGGCGGCGACAAGATCGACGAGGCGATCGTCCAGCACGTCAAGCGCAAGTACAACCTGCTGATCGGCGAGCGCACCGCGGAGCGGATCAAGATCCAGATCGGCACCGCCGCGCCGATGTCCAACATCATGACGATGGAGGTCAAGGGCCGCGACCTCGTCGCCGGGATCCCGAAGACGATCGTCGTCGACTCCGAGGAGATCCGCGAGGCCGTCAGCGAGCCGGTCTCCGCGATCGTCGACGCCGTCCGCCTCGTGTTGGAGCGCGCCCCGCCCGAGCTGTGCGCCGACATCGTCGACAAGGGCATCGTCCTGACCGGCGGCGGCTCGCAGCTGCGCAACCTCGACGTCCTGCTGTCCGACGAGACGGGCCTGCCCTGCTTCCTGTGCGAGGAGCCCGAGTTCGCGGTCGTGCTCGGCACCGGCGCCGTGCTCGACGAGCTCGACCTCCTGCGCGAGGTCGCCCTGCAGTAGGAGCCAAGCACCGTGGCCGGCCTCCGCAGCGTCCGCAACGCCCTCCTCGTGGCGGTCCTGCTCGGCCTCCCGGCCCTGCTCCTCCGCTCGAGCCTGCAGGACCCGCGCGCCCTGTCCCCGCTCGACCGCGCCGTCAAGAAGGTCGGCGCCCCGCTCGAGGCCGGCATCAGCTACGCCGCCGGCAACGCCGGCCGGTTCTTCGAGCGCTGGCTGATGCAGGCCCGCCTGCAGGACGACAACGAGGCGCTCGCCGCCGAGAACCGCCGCCTGCGCTTCGAGCTGCGCGCGCTCCAGCAGGTCGACGAGGAGAACAAGGAGCTGCGGCGCTCGCTGCAGATGCGCGACAAGGTCCCCGAGGACATGATCGCCGCCGAGGTCTCCGGCGTCGAGCAGTCGCCGTTCTTCCGCGTCGTCAAGCTGCGGCTCGACCGCGGCGACCGGGTCGTCCGCTCCGGCATGGCGGTCCTCGCCGACGCCGGCGTCGTCGGCCGGATCGACCGCACCGCCGAGGACCACAGCGACGTCATGCTGATCACCGACCCGCGCAGCAAGATCGCCGTCGAGGTCGCCAGCAACCGCGCCCCCGGCATCCTCGAGGGCACCGGCGAGGACCGCTGCGTCGTCCACATCGCCACCGACCTCGGCGTCAAGGTCGGCGACCTGATCCAGACCAGCGGCGTCGACGAGCTGTTCCCGCGCGGCCAGCCGGTCGGCCAGGTCGTCCGCGTCGAGGACCTCGTCGGCGACCAGCAGCGCGCCCACGTGGTCCCCGCGGTCCGCTTCGACCGCCTCGACATGGTCTGGGTCGTCCTCGCCAGCGCGCCCACGCCCGTCCCGGGCGACCCCGGCAGCAAGACCTCGGCCGCGTTCGGCCTCCAGCCCTTGCGCTAAGACCATGTCCCTCCGGCCACATCGCTCCGAGGTCGCCCGATGCGCCCGCTGATCTACCTCGCGCTCGGCTGGCTCCTCCTCGCCCTCGTCGGCGCCGTCGGCCACGTCGCCGGCCTGACGATCATGCTGCCCGCGACCTCGGCCGCGCTCGTCGCCCACGCCGTGTTCGCCCGCGAGCTCTCGCTGCCGGCGACGGTGCTCGTCGCCGTCGGCCTGGGTTACCTCGAGGACATGCACCAGGGGACACCCGCCGGCCTGCTCTCGCTCGTCCACGGGATCTCGTGCCTCGCGCTCGCCTGGGCCAGCCGGCGCTTCGCCGTCGACGGCGCCGTCGCGCGGGCGCTCGCCGCCGGCGTCGCCGCCGTCCTCGTCGACCTCGTCACCTTCGGCCTCCTGTTCGCCCTGCGCCGCCGCCTCGGCCTCGACACCGAACCCCTGCTCGCCGGCCTCCTCCTCGCCCGCTGGCACGCCCTCGCCACCGTCCTCGCCGCCCCCGCCGTGTTCCTGCTCGTCGAGCTCGCGCTCGGCGGCTGGGAGCGCCTGCTCGGCCGCCGACCCACTCGCCCCCGCGCCATGGAGCGCACCACCTGGTACCGCGGATGACCAGCCTGCGCGAGCCCGACGACCTGCGCGCCCTGCGGCCCCGGCTGCAGGCGATGGTCCTCGTCGTCCTCGTCACCTTCATCGCCCTGCTCGGCCGCCTCTGCCAGCTCCAGGTGCTCGAGGGCGAGCACTACGTCCGCCGGGCCGAGCGCAACTTCATCGACACCGTCGAGGTCGAGGCCCCGCGCGGACGGATCTTCGACGCCGCGGGGCGCCCGCTCGCCAGCAACCGCCCCGCCTACACCCTGTTCGTCACCGCCAGGCCGCGCGTCGTCGTCGAGACCGACGACCCGCGCGCGCGCGCCCAGACCGGCGCCCGCGTCCCGCTGTCCGACCCCCAGATCGACGCGCTCGCCGACCTGATCGACTTCGCCGACCTCGCCGACCGCGAGCAGCTCGTCGCCGCGATCGTCCGCCGGCGCGAGCGCGACGACGGCATCTACCCCGCCGGCGTCCGCAGCAACCTCACCTGGCAGGAGTTCGCGCGGATCCAGACCCGCAAGGCCGCGCTCGGCGACTGGCTCGAGATCCGCGAGTCCGCCCGCCGCTACTACCCCGCCGGCGAGCTGACCGCCTTCGTCACCGGCTACGTCGGCGAGGTCACCCCCGACCAGCTCTCGCGGCCCGGCAACAACTACCGCCCCGGCGACCGGATCGGCAAGACCGGCATGGAGCGCCAGTGGGAGAACTACCTCCGCGGCCGCCCCGGCAAGCGCTCGCGCGTCGTCGACGTCCACCGCCGCCCGGTCAAGGACCCGCCGCCCGACGCCCTCGCCGCGCTCCCGCCCGACGAGGACCCGATCCCCGGCCAGGACATCTACCTCACCCTCGACCTCGAGCTGCAGAAGGTCGCCGCCGAGGCGTTCGCCGACAAGCCCGCCGGCGCCCTCGTCGCGCTCGAGCCCGACACCGGCAAGATCGTCGCCATGCTCAGCGTCCCGGCGATCGACCCCAACCGCTGGCAGCAGCCGATCGGCCGCGACCAGTACAAGGCCTGGTCGACCAGCCCGCTCAAGCCCTTCATCGACCGCACCGTCCAGGAGCACTTCTTCCCCGGCTCGACCTACAAGGTCGTCTCGGCGCTCGCCGCCCTCGACGACCCCACCTTCGACCCCGAGCGCACGATCACCTGCGACGGCTACGTCAACTACGGCGGCCGCAAGTTCAAGTGCACCCACAAGCACGGCCCGGTCAACCTCCACCAGGCGATCGTCCAGTCGTGCAACGTCTACTTCTACACCCTGGCGATCGACACCGTGCTCAGCCTCGAGCGCATGGAGGTGTTCGCGCGCCGGCTCGGCCTCGGCGAGAAGACCGGCCTCGGGCTCAACAGCGAGGCCAAGGGCCGGATCCCGACCGAGGCCTTCGAGGCGCGCGAGGGCACCTACCAGCGCGGCGTCCGCCTCAACAGCGCGATCGGCCAGGGCAACGTCACCGCCACCGTCCTCCAGATCGCCGTCCTCTACGCCGCGATCGCCAACGGCGGCAGCGTCATGACCCCCTACCTCGTCGACCGCATCGAGACCAGCGACCACCGGCTCGTCCTGCAGAACAAGCCGCAGCGCCGCCCCGACCTCGAGCCGATCCTCCCGGCCGACCGCGACCGGATCCACGCCGGCCTGATCGGCGTCGTCAACGACGAGCTCGGCACCGCCTACAGCGAGCGGCTCGGCAGCGTCCGCGTCGCCGGCAAGACCGGCACCGCCCAGGTCGGCGCGACCTCGCGCCCGCGCGCCGGCAAGCTCGAGATCCCCGGCTACGACACCACCCAGGACCACGCCTGGTTCGCCGGCTACGCCCCCGCCGACGACCCCAAGATCGTCGTCGTCGCCTTCGTCGAGCACGGCGGCGTCGGGGCCGACGCGGCCGCCCCGATCGTCATGAAGGTGATCGACCACTACCTCGGCACCCGCTCCGACAACCCGCGCCCGCGGCGCGGCGGCGGCGAGCCCCCGCCGCTGCCCGGCCAGCGCGACAAGGGCGCGGCCGCGGTCGCCGACGCCGCCCAGAGCGGCGACCGCGGGGTCGCGCTGACCGGCGCCCGCCTGCCGGGCGACCGCCCGATCGATGTCCTCCCGACCAGGTCCCCCGAGACAGGTTCGACGCGGCCCGGCGGCAAGCCTGGCGCCCACAAGCCCGGCGCCCACAAGCCCGGCAAGAAGAAGGAGCGCCCGTGACCGCGATCGGCCGCCCGCGCTCGCTCGCCCGCCGCGTCGTCCGCGGCGTCGACTGGGTGGTCGTCACCCTCGTCGCCGGCATCGTCGCGCTCGCGCTCGTCAACCTCAACAGCGCCGGCGCCGGCGACTGGACCGGCAAGATCCAGACCCAGATCCGCTGGCTCGGCCTCGGCACCCTCGCCGCCGCCTGCGTCGCCGCGCTCGACTACCGCGTCCTCCACCGCCTCGCCTACCTCGCCTACCTGTTCGGCCTCGGCCTCTTGGGCCTCGTCCCGGTGATCGGCGTCATGCGCAACGAGGCCCGCCGCTGGCTCGAGTTCGGCGAGTACCAGTTCCAGCCGTCCGAGCTGATGAAGATCCTCCTGATCCTCGCGCTCGCCCGCTACCTGAGCGACCGCCCGAGCAAGGCCCCGCGCAAGCTCCGGCACCTCGTCGTCCCGTTCGCGATGTTCCTCGTCCCGGTCGCGCTGATCGTCAACCAGCCCGACCTCAGCACCGGCATCATCTGCATCCTCGTCTCGCTGACGATCCTCGCGCTGACCGAGCTCAGCCTCAAGAGCATCATCGCCCTCCTGTGCTCCGGCGTGGCGATGTTCATGCTCGGCTGGGCCTTCTTCATGCACCGCTACCAGCGCTCGCGGATCGACGTCTGGCTCAACCCCGAGGCCTACGCCGACAACGAGGGCTACCAGACGATCCAGGCGATGATCGGCGTCGGCAACGGCGGCTTCTTCGGCCGCGGCGTCCGCCAGGGCACCCAGAACGCCCTCGACTTCCTCCCCTACGGCGACACCGACTTCCCGTTCGCCGTCTACGCCGAGGAGTGGGGCTTCCTCGGCGCGGCGATGGTCCTCGTCATGTTCCTCGCGCTCGTCCTGTGGGCGATCAACCTCGCGTCGCAGGCGCGCGACCGCTTCGGCGCGCTCCTGTGCGTCGGCGTCGCCGCCCTCTTCTTCTTCCACGTCGCGATCAACGTCGGCATGGTCCTCCAGCTGCTCCCCGTCACCGGGATCACGATCCCCTTCTTCAGCGTCGGCGGCTCCAACGCCCTGGCGATGATGCTGGGGATCGGCATCCTCCTCAGCGTCAGCCGCGCCCGCCAGCACCGCAATTAGCCTCGCGCCCCGCACCGCCGCCCGGCGCCGCCGGCCCGCGCAGCGCGCCGTCCGGCGGCAAATTGGCGCCCCCCGGGCATGCGGAGTAGACATCGACGTGATGCTCCGACCCCTGCTCGTGATCATCGTCGCCGCGAGCGCGTGCTCCGCCCCGGGCACGCCCGGCGCGACGCCCGGGACCGCCAAGGACGCGCCTCCCGCGAAGGCGCCCGCGCCCGTCCCCGCGACGGTCCCCGCCGCCGCGCCCGCCCCGACCCCCGCGCCGGTCCTCGGCGAGCCCTTCTACCGCCCCGGCGACCGCGCCCAGCAGGTCGACGCCTTCACCTTCTGGGGCTGGTCGAAGGACGGCCGCTACTTCGCCTACGAGACCTACGACCACGGCCCCGGCGCCGCGACCTGCGAGGGCGAGGTCGACCTCTTCGTCGTCGACGCCGACACCGACACCTTCGTCAAGGACGGCCACCTCGAGTTCAAGCCGGCGCACCCGGACAAGGAGCCGTGCGACCCGCCCGACCTGCACGCCGCGATGGACGCCGTCCGCCCCGCGCTGCTCAAGAAGTACGGCATCGACCCCGGCCACCTGTGCGCCCCGATCCAGCCGAAGCTGCTCGGCGACGCCCCGCCGCACGGCAAGCGCTACGCGCTCCCCCTCCCGTCCGGCAAGACCGCCGCGGCGACGCTCGAGGTCCTCCACGGCGGCCGCGACACCGCCCACGAGGGCAAGGGCGCCGCTTTCAAGCTCAGCGTCGCCGTCGGCGACGCTCCTCCCTTGCTCATCGAGCCCGGCCAGCGCCGCCGCCCGTACGTCTGGGACTACGACCTCGGCCCGCTGTTCCTCAGCCCCGACGGCAGCCACGCCGCCTTCGTGATCAACACGATCCGCCTCAGCTTCGAGGGCGACCGCTCGTCGGTGATGACCAGCGGCGTCGTCGTCCCCGCCGACTGGTAGCGCTCACCCGCGCGGCCCGCCGACCACAAGCCCCGCGAGCCACGCCCCGAGCGCGACCAAGAGCGCCCCGCCGCCGACGTGCAGCCCGAGCTGCAGCCCGAGCGCGCCCCACCGGCCCGCCTGCAGCAGCTCGACCGACAGCAGCGCGAACGTGCTGTAGGTCGTGAACCCGCCGAGCAGCCCCGCGAGCGCCACCGTGCGACCTGTCCCCGGGGGCAGCACCGCCGCGAGCGCCCCGATCGCCAGGCAGCCCGCGAGGTTGACGACCAGCGTGCCCGCGTGCGGCAGCGCCTGCGCCGCGACCCGGTCGACCCGCAGCGCCAGCAGGTAGCGCAGGCACGCCCCGCAGCCGCCGGCCGCGAACAGCCCCGCCCAGTGCCACCACGCCGTCACGGCCGCCGCGTCACCCGGCCTTCGCGCTCGCGCTCGCGCTCGCGCTGACCGACACGCTCGCCTGCACCGACACGTTGACGCTCGCCGCCGCAGTCCCGACCGCCGACGCGGCCGCGCTGACGCACGCGACCGCCTTCTGCCCGGCGCCCTGCAGCTGCCCGCGCAGCTGCCCGCCGAGCCGCACGAGCGTCTGGATCTCACCGGCGACCTCGCGCCCGAGCTTGACCTGCGCCGTGATCAGCACCGGCAGGTTGACCCGCAGCGACGCGATCAACTTCGCCAGCGCCTGCGCGTTGCTCGACGCCTCGATCTCGAGCTGCGGCCGCGTGCAGCGGGCCGAGAACTCGACGCTCGCGCTGCAGCTCGCCTTGCAGTCGGCGTCGACCTTCGGCGGCGTCACCTTGCCCTCGCACTTCGGCGCCTGCCAGGTCCCCTGGCACGACGCGTGGCACGTCGCGTCGCACTTGCCCTGGCAGGTCCCCTTGCACTGGCCGACGCAGCGGCCCTGCGCGTCCTTGGCGGTGCACTCGCCGTTGCACGTGCCCTCGCAGCGGCCGTCGCACTGGCCCTTGCAGGTCCCCTGGCAGCGGCCCGACAGCTTCGCCGGCTCGCACTTCGCCACGATCTCCCCCGGGTCGACCTCGACCTGGCAGCGCGCGTCGCAGCTCGCCCGCGCCTGCGCGTCGACCTCGCACTTCGGCGGCGTGTACTTCGTCTCGAGCTTGACCCCGCCCTGCAGCAGCGCCCCGATCTTCGCCTTGACCGCCCCGCACGCGGCCGTCGACGCGCCGACGTTCTCCCGCGGCTGCATCTGCGCCGCCGGCACGCCGAGGTCGGCGCCGATCTTGCGGCACGCATTCGTCACCTCGGCGTCCATCTGCACGCTGAGCCGCTGGAGGTCCTTCGCCGCCTGCACGAACGCCCCGATCTTCGCGTTGAGCTCGGCCTTCGCGGTGTAGCGGACGCCGAGGGCGCTGCCGCCTCCCGACAGCTCGGGGCACGCGACGGCGCCGGCGATCCCGGCGATCGTCGAGGCGGTCCGACCTGCCCCCGGGGCCAGCGGGTCGCAGGCGCCGGCGGCGATCCCGGCGCCGAGGGCGAGGACGAACACGGGGGCGATCACGCGCGAGTGCTTGGACATGCACGCGATTGTCCACGATCGCCCGCCCGCGCGCCAGCCCGCCCGCGGCGTCGCCCGCCTCCGCTCGATCGCCGGCGCAACCTTGCTCTTGGGACAGCCCCCTCGCGCCCGCTCCCGCCCGCGCGGGCGAGCCCGCCCGATCCTGCCCGCGCCGGACGCGATGGACAGGCCCCGCCGGTCCGAAGGATCCTGGCCGATGGGAGGGGTGGGGAAATTCGATGCACGCGCATCCGCTCGCGCTGGTCAAGTCGATCGTCGACCCGATCCACGGCCTCGTGCGCATGACCCGGGACGAGCACGAGGTGATGGACCACCGCCTGTTCCAGCGCCTGCGCCGGATCAAGCAAAACGGCCTGTTGCACCTCGTGTTCCCCTCGGCGACGCACAACCGCTTCGAGCACAGCCTCGGCGCGCTGTTCGTCGCCGACAGCGTGCTCCAGGCGCTCCTCTTCAACTCCGAGGCCAACGCCGGCAAGCTCCACCCCGGCGACCCCGCCGACGCGCGCCCGGGCGAGGCCGTCGACCTGACCGAGCTGCCCGAGAAGGTCACCCGCCGGCTGTTCACCGCCACCCGCCTCGCCGCCCTCGTCCACGACCTCGGCCACGGCCCGCTGTCCCACTCGTTCGACGCCTTCGCCCCGCCGCGCCGGACGATCGCCGCCCTGCTGGACGAACCCGCGCTCGCCGCCCTCGCGCCGCTCGCCCCGGTCCTGCTCGCCTACCCGAGGCACAAGCAGCGGTCGCTCGACGAGCCGATCGCCCACGAGGCGATGTCGTGCGTCTTCTTCGCGGCGATCTGGCACGATCTCCGGGCCCGCCGCCCGGAGCTCGAGCCGTGGCTGCCGCTCGCCGTCGCCGCCGCGCTGCTCGGCGTCGACGCCCGCGACGCGATCCCCGACCTGACCGCCGTCCCCGCCGCGCTGCGCCCGTGGCTGCCGCTCGTCAGCGACATCGTCGCCTCGGCCCCGGTCGACGCCGACCGCATGGACTACATGGAGCGCGACAGCCGGTCCGCCGGCGTCAGCTACGGCTTGTTCGACCGCAACCGCATTTTGAAGTCCGCGCTGTGCTACCGCGACCCCGAGCGCCTCGCCTTCCGCCTCGGCTGGAAGCGCAGCGGCCTGCGGGCGATCGAGGTGTTCGTCCAGGCCCGCTTCCAGCTCTACGCCCAGATCTACTTCCACAAGACCAACAGCGCCGCCAACCTGATGCTGCGCCGGATCGCCGCCGCCTCGCGCGCGCTGCCCGGAAGCCCGCTGTTCGCCGGCGCGGCCGACCTCGCGTCGCTACTCGCCGTCTACTGCGACCTCGGCGACGAGCAATTCGTACGCGTCCTCGCCGACGACCCACGCCTCGCCGCCGCCCCGCAGATCCGCGAGCTCGCCGCGCGGCTCGACCGGCGCGACCTCTACAAGCGGATCCACGAGGACGCCGACGAGCGCGCGCTCGCGGCCGTCCACGCCCGACTCGCCGCGGAGCTGGAGCCCGCCGACCGCGAACGGCTGGTCTGCGACGTCTCCCCGCTCGACGCGACCAAGGACCTGGGGGGCGGCGCGGCGCTGCTCCGCCGCGGCGAGGACGGCCGCTACACCGCGAGCGGCCGCCAGGACACCTGGCTCGCCGCCTCGCCGATCCTCGCCGCGCTCCACCAGGCGGAGCGGAGGATCGGGCGCCTCTTCTGGGCCGGCCCCGCCGCGCAGGCGGGCGCGCTCAAGGAGCGGGCCCGCGCGCTCGCCGAGGACGGACCCGAGGCGACGTGACGCGACGTCCGGTCGCTCACTCGCCGTGGCACTTCTTGTACTTCTTGCCGCTGCCGCACGGGCACGGCTCGTTGCGGCCGATCTTCGGCAGCTCGCGGACGTACGGCTGGCGCGCGTGCGCGTGCTCGTGGTCGTGGTCGTGGTCGCAGTCGGGACCGTGGACGTGGTCGTGGTCGTGGTCGTGACCGGGCATGCGGGACATCTTGCGCCACGCGCCGGCGCGCGAGCAAGACGGCCGCGAGCGCGGAGCGCCGCGCCGGCCCCGTGAGCCGCCTCAGGCCCGCCCGGCCGTCCGCCGTCCGGGCACGCCGGCCCGGTCGGCTGTCCGCGAGGACCTGGCCCTTGCGCCCGGTGCGAGGGGCCGGCGCTGCGGGCGGCGCCGTGGCCTACCGCATAGGACGCACCGCGGACCCGGGGGCCCGCCGCGCCGGCGATCGGGGTGCGGGGCTAGCGACCGAGGGTGCGGACGTCGAGCCAGCCGTTGGCGTTGGCGGCGACCACGACCGTGCCGTCCCACCCGGTCCCGTAGACCGCGCGATCGATCGTCCGGCGCTCGAAGAGCTCGGTCACCTTGTCCTTGAACGCGCCGCGGAAGCCGATCCACACCTCCTTGGGCGCGCGGCGCCCGCGGACGCCGTACAGCGGGTGGACGAGGTGCTCCATCGCCACGATGTGCGGATGACCGTACTTGCGGGCCGTCCACGGGATGTTGCGCTCGTACGGGCCCATCGAGATCACCGCGACCTTCGGGCTCATCAGCGCCATCTGGTAGTGGATCGTCGCGTTCTTGCTGCCGTGGTGGCCGACCTGGTAGATGTCGACGTCGAGCAGCTCGGGCCGCTTCTCGTAGCGGTCGACGAGGCGCGACAGGCCGATCAGCTCGAGGTCGCCGGTGAACAGGGCGGAGCTCTCGCCGTAGTCGACGCGCACGACCACGCTGTGGTTGTTGGGGTTGTCGCCGTAGGTCTCGAGGTCCTCGGTGACCTCGCCCCACAGCACCGTCAGCCGCGGGTCGGTCGCCGCGCGCTCGCAGCCGCCGATCGGGTCGACCACGGGGCTGCTGAGCCCGGTCTCCGGCAGGTCGACGGCGCGCGCGGCGTAATAGCGCACGCGGTCCGGATGGCTCCCGAGCCAGGTGTGGACCGCCATCTGCTGCGTCGCCCCGGGATCCTCGGTCCCGTCGCTGTGGCGGTGCGGCGCGTCGGCGCCGTTGTCGACCACGTTCTTGACCTTGTAGCGCTCGAGCACGGTCAGCGCCGCGCGGTTGTGGTCGATGTGCGGGTGCGTGATCACCAGCAGGTCGAGCGTGCGGTCAAGGTCGGCGCGGCGGGCGAAGAACGCGTCGAGGTAGGCGACCAGCGCCGCCTCGCCGTCGAAGAGCTCGTTCTTCTCGCCGCCGGTGTCGATCAACGCCGCCCCGCACGGGAACTCGAGCAGCGTCGCGTCGCCCTGGCCGATGTCGATGAAGTGCAGCACCATCGCGTCGGCGTCGTCGGTGTCCGGCGGCCGCGCGCGAGGGTCGCGGTCGGCCGCCGGCGGCGGCACGTCGAGCGCCGGGTCGACGCGCACCTCGATCGGCGGGGCCTCATCGGTACCGCTGCAGGCGCACAGCGACAGGGCGAGGACGCGCACGAGGCGGGGCACGCGAGCGACTATATCAGCGCACCGCCGGGGCGCGGGGCGGGCGCGGGGGTACGGTCGGGCTCACAGGTCAGGCGAGGACACGGGGGGGGGTGCTTCTCGGTCGCTCCCAGCAATTTCGGCACCAGGGGCCCGAAGTGCGCCTGACACGCACCCCGGGCGATGGAACAGCGCGTGACGCGCAGCCCCCTCACGCGGCCTCGGACTGGTCGGGGCCCGACGTCTCGTCGGTGCCCTCCGGTCCGCCGAGCGGCGGGGCCGTCTGACCCATCGGCGCGCGCGCCGTCGGGTTCAGCGGGCCGCGCTCCTTCTTGGCGAGGCGGCGGATCATGCGCCGGAGCGACTTGGCGATCGCGTGCCCGGTGGGCAACACGACGGCGACGGTGTCGCCGTGCTCCTTCTGGATGATGACCGTGTGTTGGCCGATGACGAGGCGGATGGTGTCCTCGCCGGTCTGGCCGAAGAGTTGAAGGGAGGCGTCCAGGACGGGCGCCCACGAATCGACGCCGCGGAACGCGCGGGGGTGGTTGGGCGAGTCGATCGTGACTGCGACGACGCCCGGGGCGGCCGCCAGATGCTCGATGTTGGCAAACAGACTCATGACTGTGTCTCCTGGTCGAGGCTTGCTGGGCAGCGGGCGCCGCGCTCGACCCTGAGAACCATGGGCCGGCTTGGGGGACGGTGCCACCGCCGCCAACCGGGTCCACGTCACACCGGATGTCCGTCTCGCCGCGAGGTACGCCGGCCTCAACCGCCGGCGAGCCCGCGGACGATCTGCAGCGCCTCGTCGACGTGCTTCTTCGGCCGCAGCTGCGACGAGAACACGTGCCGGACCACGCCGCCGCGATCGATGATGAACGTGACCCGCCCGTCGATCAGCCCGAGCGTCTTGCGGACGCCGTAGCTCGCGCGCACCTTGCCGCCGACGTCGGCGAGCAGCACAAACGGCAGGCGGTACTTCTCGGCGAACGCCTTGTGGTCGCCGACGTCGTCCGAGCTGATGCCGATCACCTCGGCGCCCGCGTCGGAGAACACTGCGTACTGGTCGCGGAAGCTGCACGCCTCGGCGGTGCAGCCCGGCGTGTCGTCCTTCGGGTAGAAATAAAGCACGACGCAGCGCCGCCGCAACACGTCGGACAGCGTGCACGGCCGCCCGTGCTGGTCGTTGAGGGTGAAGTCGGGGGCGGCCTCGCCGACGGCGATCTGGGAGCTGCGCGTCATGGTGGAGCACGAAGTGTGGCCGATCGCGCCGGGGCCAACAAGCTCTGGGCAGCGCGGGCTTTTTCTCGTATCAGAAGAGACCCCCCGTGCAGACCCGCCTCGCCCGCCTGTCGCCGCTCTTCTTCGTCGCCACCACCGCGGCGCTGGTGTGGCCCCTCTACCCCCTGCTCGGCGACCACGTCGAGCCGCGCGTGTTCGGTCTTCCGTGGTCGCTCGTGTACATCCTCGCGGTGATCGTCCTCAACACCGCCGTCCTGACCGCGCTGTTCGCCACCCGGGCGGTCGACGCCGCCGAGCACGACGGGGAGGACCGCCGTGGCTGACGCGGGCGCGATCGCCCCGGTCGTCGTGATCGCGTACCTCGCGGCCTCGCTGGCGATCGGCCTGGCCGCCGGCCGGCGCGGCAGCGGCGGCGCCGACGACTTCGTCACCGGCGAGCGCTCGTTCGGGCCCGTGATCATGTACTTCGTCATGGGCGCGATGATCTTCAGCGCCTACGCGCTGCTCGGCACCCCGCAGCGCGTCCTGACCAAGGGCTCCGACGCGTTCTACATGCTCGCCTACGGCGCGGCCGCGTTCGTCCCGATCTTCTACTTCGGCGCCCGGGTCCGCCGGCTCGGCGCCCGCCTCGGGCTGATGACCCAGGCCGAGCTGATCGGCGCCCGCTACGACAGCCGCCGGATCACCGCGACGATGGGCGCCGCCTCGGTGCTCGCGTTCGTCCCCTACCTGGCGATCCAGCTCAAGGGCGCCGGCATCGTGATGAACCTGGCGCTCGGCCTGTCGCCGCTGGTCGGCGCGGCGCTCGTCTACGCGGTCGTCGCCCTCTACGTGATGTTCGGCGGGATGCGCGGGGTCGGCTGGACCAACGTGCTGCAGGGCGTGGCGATGCTCGCCGTCGTGTGGTGGCTCGGCCTGTCGATCCCCGGCGCGCTGTTCGGCGGCGTCGCGCCGATGTTCGACCGCGTCGTCGCCGAGCGCCCCGAGTTCCTGACCCTGCCCGGCCCCGCACCCGGCACCAGCGACCTCCAGTACACCGCCGAGGTCGTGATGTCGACCCTCGGCTTCACGATGTGGCCGCAGGTGTTCATGAAGTGCTTCACCGCCCGCAGCGCCCGCGCGGTCCAGTACGCGGCCGTCACCTACCCGACCTTCCTCTTGTTCCTCGTGCCGCTCTTGTTCCTCGGCTACGCCGCGCTGCTGCTGCCCGGCGCCCCGCGCGACGAGAGCGTCCTGCTGTGGCTCGTCAGCCTGCCGCAGATCGGCGGGCCGTGGGTGTTCGCCGCGTTCTGCCTCGCCGTCCTCGCCGCCTCGATGTCGACCGGCGACGCGCTGCTCCACGGCGGCGCCTCGATCGCCGTCCGCGACGTCCTCGTCTCCGGCCTCGGCCTGCCGCTGTCCGAGCGCGCCCAGACCCGCCTGATGCGGATCGCCGTGCTCGTCCTGCTCGCCCTCGGCCTCGGCATGATGCTCGTCGCCGCCAGGGTGTCGATCGTCGACCTCCTGCTGCTCGCCTACGCCGTCCCGGTCCAGTTCCTCCCGCCGGTGATGCTCGGCCTCTACTGGCGCCGCGCCAACCGCGTCGCCGCCGAGGCCGGCCTGCTCGTCGGCCTCGCCGGCGCGCTCGCGCTCTTCGTCGCCAGGCTGGCCGCCCCGGGCCTCCACGCGCTGCTGAACCCGCTCGACCTCCAGGTCGGCGCCGTCGGCCTGGCCCTCAACGCGACGACGATGATCGCGCTGTCGCTCCTGACCCCGCCCATGGCAAAGTCCCACCTGCAGCGCTTCGACCTCCCATGACCGCCCGCCTCGCCCTCCTGTGCCTGCTCCCCGCCGTCGCCGCCTGCGAGGCGACCAGCGACCGCCACGCCGCGCTCGACGCCCCCGCGCCCGCCGCCGCCCCGGTCGGCGACGCGCGCCCGCTGTCGGAGCTCAAGAAGGTGACCGACGTCGCCAAGAAGGAGCCGCCGAAGGACGAGTGCGGCCTCGGCCGCGGCCGCGACCTCCAGGGCGCTTGCGTCAAGCTCGCGCTGTGGGACACCGAGCACGTGCAGCGCGTCCAGATCCCGGCAGGGATCTTCGTGATGGGCAACGTGCCCGACAACTTCAACAGCGCGCCCTCGCGCGAGCTCCCGGTCGTCCGCTGGTCGGGCAACCCGCCGCGCCACGCCGCCGTGCAGAGCTTCTGGATCGACCTCCACGAGGTCACGCGCGCCGCCTACGACGCCTGCTACAAGGCCGGCGAGTGCTCGCGCGCCGTCTGCCCCGAGGGCGTCAAGGACCCGAGCCTCGACGTCAGCGCCGAGGTCCAGGCCGTCCTCCCGCAGACCTGCGTCACCCACGCCCAGGCCGCCCAGTACTGCTCGTTCGCCGGCGGCCGCCTGCCGACCGAGGCCGAGTGGGAGTACGCCGCCCGCGGCCCCGACGCCCGGATCTGGCCGTGGGGCAACGACATCATCGACCAGATCCCGAACGCGATCTACCCCGCCGGACGTGTCCGCGAGGACACGTCGTACTTCGGCATCCTCGGCCTCGGCAGCGGCGCGATGGAGTGGGTCGCCGACACCTACGACCCCGACGCCGGCCTGCGCCCGTTCCTGACCGCGGACTTCCGCGGCGCGGGCGGCCCGCTCGCGGTCGCCCGCGCCGTGTTCGAGGCCCAGGCCTTCTGCGGCGACGCCCCCGGCTGCACCCCCGGCGACCCGACCCGCCACGTGTACAAGCACGGGATCGCCGGCCAGCGCCGCGCCGCCCGCGACGCCCGCCCGCCGAAGTTCCCCGGCGTCGAGCTCGAGGGCTGGGACGTCGTCGGGGCTGACCCGAGGGTCAGCTTCCGCTGCGCCGCCGACCTCCGCCCCGAGGACAAGCCGCTCGCCGTCCCGGCCGGCCCCGCCCCGATCCCGATCGTCCGCACCGAGGGCAACCTCCAGCTGTTCGGCGGCGTCGTCGAGGCCGTCGACCAGGACGAGGCCCGCCGGTTCTGCGCCGCGCTGCGGGTCCCCTACGGCGAGGAGGCGCTGACCGGCTTCCGCCTGCCGACGCTCGCCGAGATCGAGCAGCTCTCGGCGGTGTTCCGCGGCCCCGGCCCGTTCTGGGCCGAGGACGGCCCGGCGGTCCAGATCTCCGAGACCTCGCCGCCCGAGCCGACCGACCCCTGGCGCCTGCTCGTCGCCGGCCCAGAGTCCCCGCTCGCCGCCCGCTGCGTCCGCGCCGCGCGCTGATCGCAGGACGCGGGGCGCCTCCGATCCAGGGCCGTGGTGGGCGCGTCCCCGTGGCGCCTCCGATCCAGGGGACGCGGGGCCGAAAGTCCTGGTGGGCGCCTCCGATCCAGGGGACGCGGGGCCGAAAGTCCTGGAGGGCGCGTCCCCGGGGCGCCTCCGCGGGTCCCTCGCTTTCGGCGGGCTCCCCCCCATGGCCGTGCTCGGCGGCTTCGCGTGCACGCGATGCGGGTGGCGCGGAGGACATGTTTTAATAGAACTGTCTCGAGTGCCAGACGGAGCCGCCTGCGCGCGCGCCATGGGCTCCGCCCCGCCGGCGTCCCGCTGCGCCGCCCCGGGGACGCGCCCCGAAAGCCCTGGTGAGCCCCGCTTCTTGGTCCGCGAAAACCTTTGTGCCGACGAATCGACGACAGCACGACGCCACTGGTCCAACAACAAGCGGGGCCCGCCGCCACTGGTCCAACAACAAGCGGGGCCCGTCGCCCTTCCAGACATCACGACGACACGACGCCACTGGTCCAACAACAAGCGGGGCCCGTCGCCCTCCCGGACCTCACGGCAGCACGACGTCAGTGGTCCAACAACAAGCGGGGCCCACCAAGATCGTCGGGGGGCGGACCCGGCGCGGCGCATGGGACGCCGGCGGGGCGGAGCCCATGGCGCGCGCGCAGGCGGCGTTTCTGGCACTCGAGACATTTCTCTTAAAACATGTCCTTCGCGCCACCAAGAGCGTGTGCACGCGAGCCGCCGAGCACGGCCATGGGGGGGAGCCCGCCGGAAGCGAGGGACCCATCGCGCCGCGCCGGGTCCGCCCGCTCCACACCTTTCGGGGCCCCGCGTCCACGCCCCCGACAAGCCCCGCGTTCGCCCCCCCGACAAGCCCCGCGTCCCGACGCCGGACCGCGCTACACCGGCCCGACGTACTCGACGAACAGCGCCGTGATGTTGTCGCGGCCGCCGTTGTCGTTCGCGTACTTGACGGCCTCCTTGGCCGCCCGGTCGAGCGGCAGCGCGAACAGCCGCGCGAGCACCCCCGGCTCGTCGAGGTACTCGTGCAGCCCGTCGCTGCACAGCAGCAGCTTGTCCCCCGGCGCCAGCTCGATCTGCCGCGTATCGACCTCGACGAACTCGCGGTGCCCGACCGCCCGCGTGATCACGTGCTTGAGCCGCGAGATCTTCGCCTCCTCCGGCGTCATGATCCCCTGCCGCACCTGGAAGTTGACCAGCGTGTGGTCGTCGGTGATCTGCACCAGCTCGCCCGCGTGCCACAGGTACACCCGCGAGTCGCCGACCCAGCCGACCGTCGCCCACTTCCCCGCGACCAACACCACCGACGCGGTCGTCGACATGCCGCGCCGGTCCGGGTCGATCTCCCCCATCGTGTGGACCATGTAGCAGGCGTTCTGGACCGCCCCGCGGACCAGCGCCGCCAGCCGGTTGCGGGCCGCCTCGTCGACCTCGCCGCCGGCGCGGGCGACCTCGATGTCGGTCGCGTCGCCCTTGACGAAGTCGCAGATGAAGTCGACCGTCTCCTGGCTGGCGATCTCGCCGCGGGCCCGCCCGCCGACCCCGTCGCACACCACGAACAGCCCGAGCGGCGCCTCCGCGAGGAAGGCGTCCTCATTGTGGGCCCGGACGCGACCGACATCCGTGTAGCCGTAGTGGCGGGTCGCCATGGGCCGCCGAGAGTAGCACGCGGCCCCCGGAGCACCCCGCGCGCGCGGGCTGGAGCCGCGCGCGCGCCTGCGATACCCTGGCGCGGATCCGACCCTGGAGCGCCCCTTGTCCGCACGACCCCTGCTCGTCCCCACTCTCCTCGCCACGCTGGTCGCCCCCGCCCTGACCGGCTGCCTGCTCCCGACCGGCGGCGGCTCGCAGGACACCGAGAGCGGCACCGACACCGGCCCCGGCACCGGCTCGACCACCGCCGCGCCGACCACCACCGACCCGACGACGTCCGCGACCACCGCCGACACCGGCGGCGACACCACCGGCGAGCCGCCCGAGCCGCCCGACCTGTGGTGCCCCGGCGGCCCGCAGGACGGCTGCGACGCGCAGCCCGGCGCCCCGCTCGAGGCCGGCGTCGCCGTCCTGTCGATCGTCCCGAACTGCTGGGAGTCGTGGATCGACGACGACATGGACGGCACCTACAAGAAGGGCGACGACACCCTGCTCGACTGCGGCTGCGACCGGGTCTGCCCCGGCGACCCCGGCTACACCGCGCCGGACATGTTCGAGGGCGACGGCGAGCTGCACCCGGCGTGGATGGCCGGCTTCGGCAACAACCGCCCGGCGCAGGGCGTCCGCGGCTACGAGCACGGCCTCGTCGGCGACGGCGACGGCCTGTGGGCCCGCGCGATCACCTTCCGCCAGGGCGACTCGACGCTGGCGATCGTCGCGCTCGACGTCGTCGGCTACTTCAACACCGACGTGCTGGCGATCCGCGAGATGCTCGCCGCCGAGGGCGTCGACCTCGACTACCTGATCGTCCACGCCACGCACACCCACGAGGGCCCGGACACGATGGGCCTGTGGGGCAAGGAGATCCTCCAGTCCGGCTACGACCCGCTCTACCGCGCGCAGGTCCGCGCGACCGTCGTCGACGCGATCGTCGCCAGCCTCGCCGACCTGCGCGAGGTCGCGGCGATGAAGGTCGGCGAGGTCGACATCTCGACCTACCACGAGAACCAAGTCGCCAACCTGATCCGCGACTCCCGCGACCCGTGGGTCGTCGACGAGATCATCTCCGCCGCCCACTTCGTCGACAAGGACGGCGCGACGATCGGCACCCTGATCAACTACAGCTGCCACCCCGAGACGCTCGCCGACGAGAACCTGCTGCTGACCTCCGACTTCGTCCACGCGGTCCGCACGACCGTCGAGCAGGGCTCGAAGTGGGACAACGCGGCAGGCAAGCCCGGCCTCGGCGGCCCGGCGATCTACCTCAACGGCGCCCTCGGCGGGATGATGACGACCCTCGGCGTCAAGGTCGTCAACCCCGACGGCAACGAGTACCAGGCGTGGAGCTTCGAAAAGGCCGACTCGATCGGCCAGATGCTCGGCGAGATGGCCCTCGACGCGGTCGCCAACGGCGACGAGATCACCGGCCCGTCCCTCCGCTTCGCCGCCAAGCGCTTCCGCGCCCCCGTGGTCAACAGCAACTTCAAGCTGATGTTCCAGCAGGGCATCCTCGAGCGCGAGGTCTACAACGCCGACATGCCCGGCAAGGAGGAGATCGAGACCGAGATGGCGATCGTCGACCTCGGCCCGCTGCAGATGCTCACCGTCCCCGGCGAGCTCCTCCCCGAGCTGGCGATCGGCGGCTACGACGGCTCGCACATCAACGCCCCCGGCGTCCCCCTGATCGACCCGATGAACCCCAACCCGCCGAAGGTCGACATGGCCCCCCAGGGCCCCTACATCGAGGACCGCATGACCGGCACTTACCGCTGGATCATCGGCCTCGGCAACGACGAGCTCGGCTACATCATCCCCGAGTACGACTTCGTGCTCGCCGAGACCCAGCCGTGGATCACCGAGGCCGAGGGCGACCACTACGAGGAGACCAACTCCCTCGGCCCCCAGATGGCCGGCCTCGTCGACAGCTTCGCCGACCTGCTGATCGCGTGGAGCAAGGGCCAGTAGCTCCCCTCGGACCGGACCCCGCGGGCTCGGTGTGACTCCGCGGGGTCACTTGCCGAAGGCGGCGAGACGACGCAGCCGGTCGCCGGCTCCGAGGCACGAGCGCCCGGCCCGCGGCGCTCTCCTGGCCCAAAGAACACCCTTCGGCCGAGCCCAGACCACGCCCAGTCCCTCGCCGCCCGTCGCGGTCCAACATCGAGGAGCCGGCTGGGCCGCCGGGAGGGCCGCGAGCCGGGCGCGAGGAACGAGCGACCGTCTCGCGGCGAAGGCCTCGTCCTCAAGAAGCTCGAGAACGCAGCGACGGACCGGCGACGACGCATCTCACGGAGTCGGCGTGCATCGGGTCGGGCATGCGGGCCGTCGCCCATCTGCAGGCAATTGGGGGCGGCGAAGTCGACCCCAATGCCGAAGCCTGGGCGACGGCCCGCATGCCCGACCCGCTGCGAGGCGCCTCCGGCAAGTTGCCCTGCGCGGACCCACCGGCCCTGCGCGTCAAGCGAACGCCTCGTCCTCGCCCAGCGCCTCGAACACGATCGGCTCCGCCGACCCATCGATGCGAGCGCGCCCGCGGCCGCTGCGCTTCGCCTCGAACAGCGCCGCGTCGGCCTCCGCGTACAGCACCGAGAACTCCTGGTTGTCGCGCGGCCACACCGACCCGCCGCAGCTGATCGAGATCCCGAGCCCGAGCGCCTGCGCCCCGACGCGCCGCGCGATCGCCTGGATCTGCCCGACGTTCGTATCGGTCACGAGCACCGCGAACTTGTCGCCGCCGAACCGCGCCACGATGTCGTGCGCCCGCAGCGTCGAGCGGAGCAGCACCCCGACCGACTGCAACAGCTCGTCGCCGGCCTTGTGCCCGCGCTCGTCGTTGACCCGCGCCAGGTGGTCGACGTCGAACAACAGCAGCCCGCACTGCGACTGCAACCGCTGGCTGCGCGACTGCTCCTCCGCCATCCGCGTCTCGAACTCGCGGCGGTTGAACAGCCCCGTCAGCGCGTCGTGGCGGGCCAGCGTCTCGACGCTCTCGAGCAGCCGCAGGTTCTCCGACGCCAGCGCCATCGTGTCGAGCAGGAAGCCGACGAAGTCGAGGCACTCCGGGTCGATCTTCGCCCCGGTGTAGCGGTGGTCGGCGACGACCACCCCGATCGGCTTGCCGCGCAGCCGGATCGCGCAGATCAGGAACTCGCGCGGGGGCGCGAGCGCCGTGAGCGCCGGGTTGACCGGCCGCTCGCGCGTGAAGATCACCGGCATGCTCGACGCGAGCGCCAGCCCAACCTCGTCGCGTGGGTCGGCGGTGACGTCGACCGCGATCGTGCGGACGAACTCCTCGAACCGCTGGTCGGCCTCGCCGCGGCCCGCCTCGGCGATCAGCTCCTCGAACCGGCGCGAGCGCAGGTCGAGCTCGTCCCACAGCCGGCCCGCCTCCGTCTCGTCCGCAGGCCCGACCGCCGACACCCCGACCAGCGCCCGCCCGTCCTCGTCGTACACGAACAGCACCGCGCGCGTGAACCCCAGCGCGTGCCCCGAGGTCAGCCCGAGCAGCATCAGCGCCCGCAGCCGGTCGATGCTCTGCGTCTCGAGCATCGCCCGCGTCAGCCGACGCAGCGCGTCCTGACGCGGCGTCTCGCGGGCGTAGCGCTCGATCGTCCGCGCCGCCTCCCCGACGTCGAGCAGCCCCTCGGCGATCCGCCGCGCCAGCGCCGGCGCTCCGGCCAGCAGCTCGGCTGCCCCGATCTCCATGTCCTTCGCGCCATGTACGAGCCGCACCCGCGGCTGCGCGTCCGCGGCGGCCTCGCGCACGCCGAGCAGCGCGAGCCACGGCCCCTCCTCCGCGAGCCGCAGCAGCTGCAGCGCCGCCGTCGGCGCCGCAACGCCGGCCGGCAGCTCGAGCTCCAGCCCGAGCCGCACCCGCGTCCGCTCGAACACCACGCGCAGCTCGTACGGCACGACGACCGCACGGACCGCAGCGAGCAGCGACTCCGGGACCGCGGGACGAGGTGCGTCGGACATCGGCCCGGAATGCTGGCAAAACCCCCGCAGGCCAGCAACGGGCCGTCACCGCGCGCACGCGGCCGCGCGCGTTCGACCGCGCGCACGCGCCTCGCGCCCGCGCGCACCGCGGGCGCTCACGCCTGCGCGAGGTGCCGCGACCGCGCGAACGGACGCAGCGCCGCCGGCACCTCGCCGCTCACGATCGCCGCCGCGAGCAGCTCGCCGATCGCCGGCGCGAACTTGAAGCCGTGCCCCGAGAACCCGCCCGCGACCCACGCGCGGCTGTCCCCGGGGACATGGTCGATCACGAAGTCCCACGACGGCGTGCACGTGTACAGGCACACCGCGGCGTGGACGAAATCGCCGCGCGCGGCCGGCAGGTATCGCTCCAGGAACGCCGCGAGCGGCGTGAGATCTGCCGGGTGCACCGCGCGGTCGACCGTCTCCGGATCGACTCCGACCTCGCCCTCGACCGGCACGTGGCACGCGAGCTTGAACCCCTCGACGCCCTCGCGCGCGTGCGGGAACCCATAGAAGAAGCCCTCCGGCGCGAACACGCCCCACACCGGCAGGCCCGCGAGCCGGGCGACCTCCGCGGGGTCGGGCCGCGTCCACGCGAGCACCCGCCGCAGCACCGTCAGCCTGCCCGGCAAGAACCCCGGCAGCAGCGCCGGCAGGTACGCGCCCGCGGTCACCAGCACGCGGTCGGCCGGCAGCACCTCGCCGTCGTCGAGCAGCACCCGCGGCCGGTCGCCGAGCGCCAGCTCGCGGGCCCGCGCGCCGTAGCGGAAGGCTGCCCCGAAGGACATGGCCTCTCGTCTCAGCGCGTCGAGACATGGCCCGACGCGCAGGTACCCGGCCGACGGCGTGAGCACCCCCGACCACCCGTCGGGCACGACGAACGGCAGCCGCCGGCGCGCCGCCGCGGCGTCCATGATCTCGTGCTCGACCTCGGCCTCGCGGCAGGCCGCCAGCGTCGCCGCGTAGCCCGGGTCGCCCGGCGGCCCGCACTCGAACATCCCCGTGCGGACCAGCAGCGGCTCGCCGGCGCGCCCCTCGAGCGCCCGCCACAGCGCGTCCGCGCGGCGCACCAGCGGCACGTAGCCGGCGCCCTCGTGGTACGACTCGCGGATGATCCGCGTGTAGCCCGAGTGGCTGCCGCGGTCGTGCACGTGCGAGAACCGCTCGAGCACCGTCACCCTGGCCCCGCGCTGCGCCAGCGCCCACGCGGCGGCGAGGCCGATCGTCCCGCCGCCGACGACGATCACGTGCGGACCGGTCACCCTCGTCTCACTCCTTGGCGACGAATCCGTAGACCTCGGGCTGCTCGAGCGGCGGCAGGGCCGACTTGCGGATCATCAGCGTCCGCACCGCCCACAGCTCGCGGAACACGCGGTAGCGGACCGCCGTCTGCTCGAGGTAGTCGACCCCGGCCGAGCCGCCGGTGCCGGTGCGGCGGCCGATCACCCGCTCGACCATCCGCGCGTGGCGCTGGCGGAAGATCACGAACGCCTGCTCGAGCTCGACCAGCCCGTCGAGCACCTCGCGCGGCCACGCGAGCAGCGGCAGCTCGCGGTAGCTCTCGATGAACAGCAGCGCCGCGCGCACGCGGGCGACCCGCTGCCGCTCCTCTGGCGCGATCTCGCCGGCGAGCAGGAACTCGCGCGCGTTGACCATCTCCTGCCGGTAGCGCTGCTCGATCCGCCGGCGGTCGGCCTCGCCGGGGGCCGCCGCGCACGCGAGCTTCATCGCCTCCTCGGCCTCGACGATCTGCGCGCGCAGGTAGTCCTCGACGAACCGCCGCGTGTTGGCCGCGTCCTCCGGCTGGTCGGGCGTCGAGCCCTGGATCGGCGTGCGGTACAGCCACTCGTTGATCGCCTCGAGCAGCGTCGGCCGGTCCTCGAGGCGCGCCTCGACCCGCCGCGACGCCGGCGACACCCGCCCGTCCGGGTAGCGCAGCGCCCGCAGGTAGTCGTTGTCGTAGCCGAGCGGGATCCGGTCCTCGATCTTGAGGCCGAGCAGGATCTCGATCTCCCGCAGCTGCGCCGACTGGAACCCGCTCGCCGGGCTCAGCTTGTCGCGGAAGCCGAGGTACTCGCGGGTCGTCATCGTCTCCATCAGGCGGAAGTGGTGCGCCACCTGGTCGAACAGCAAGGCGGCGCGCCGGATGCTCCGCACCGCGTCGGACAGCGACTGCTCGCGGACCTTCTCCTGCGCGAAGAGGTTGCGGATCCGCACCAGCTCGCGGATCGCCAGCTTGAACCACAGCTCGTCGATCTGGTGGATGACGATGAACATGACCTCGTCGTTCGACAGGTCGTCCTCGCGGGCCTCGATGCCCGTCTGCAGCGTCAGCAGCTCCTCGAGCCGGATGTAGTCCCAGTAGACCGTCGCTTTTCCGGTCATATCCGGGGCACCGTACGACGCCCCCCTCCGACCGGCAACGCCCGCCCGCGTGAGCCCGCGCCGGCCTCGCGGCGCCCGCGGCGTCAAAATTTCGCGACGCCGAACCGCCCTCACGCCCCGTCGCTGCGCCCCACGACGCCGCGCGTCCCGACCGCCGGCGAGCCTCGCGGGCCCGAAGCCTTCCTCCTCCGCCCCCGCCCGGGTCTCACGCGTCCGGCTCCGCCGGCGCGTCGAACCACTCCGCCGCCGGACCGCCGGGCTCGCCGGGCACCGGCAGGTCGACCGCCTGCAGCTCCGCCGCGCTCAGCACCGGCACGTGCGGCGCGCCGCGGGCCAGCAGCGCCGCGAACACCGGCCGCGCCCGCGGCGAGCACACGACGACCGGCGGCGGCCCGCCCTCGCGCCCCGCGAGCGCCCGCGACCGCCACGCCCGCCGCTCGGCCGCCGACAGCTTGAGCCGCACGCCCGCCTCGCCGACGACCGCCGCCGCGAGCAGCGTCGCCTCCGCGTCGGCCCGCGGCCGCGCCCACACCAGCGGCCCGAGCCGGGCGTGCGCCGCGACGACGTCGCGGACCCAAAAGCCCGCCAGCCGCTCGCGCACCGCGGTCGACCACCGCCCGCGCTCGCTGGCCTGGCGCAGGCACGGCTCCGCCGCGACCGCCTCGAGCAGCGCCGGGAAGCCCGGCAGCGGCACGCGCTCGCGCAGGAGCCCGCGCGCCAGCTCGAGCAGGTCGGCCGGCCCGACCGCCCGCAGCGCCTCGCGCACGACCGCCGGCTGGTGGACGCGCGCCGCCTCGACCGCGGCCTCGACCGCCTGCAGGTCGAGCAGCAGCTCCGCGTGGCGCATCACCGCGCGGAACACCGCGACGACGACCGCCTCGGCGCTCGCCGGCCCGGCGGTCTCTTCGAGCATGTCCTCCGGGACCGTCAGGAGCCGCTCGCCGAGCCGGACCTCGAGCGGCGCCCCGGGCTCGCGCGCCGCCGCGGCGACGATCTCCGGCACCTCGACCCCGAGCGTCGCGGCGCAGCGCCGCCGCAGCTCCGCGAGCGGCACCTGCAGCGCGCGGATGTCCTCCGGCGCATGTCCCGGGAGATAGACGCAGATCCGCCGCCCCGCCGGCGCCGCCGGGCCCCCGCGCGCCCGCGCGAGCCCGAGCGCCGCCGCGCCGAGCCCTGCCGCCGTGATCGCGAACGCCGCCCGCGGCATCCCCGGCGCCAGCGACAGCAGCGCGAGCAGCCCCGCCGGCGCCGCCAGCACCCCGGGCGCCGGCCACCCGCCGCGCCGCGCCGCCGGCTCCTCGCGGTCGACCCGCGCGACCAGCACCGCCGCCGCCAGGCCGACCAGCAGCGCCGGCACCTGCGTCGCCAGCCCGTCGCCGATCGTCAGCCGCCCGTAGCGCGCGAGCGCCTCGCCGAGCCCGAGCCCGCCGCGCACGACCCCGGCGGCTGTCCCTCCGACCAGGTTGATCGCCGTGATGATCAGCGCCGCGATCGCGTCGTTGCGGGTGAACCGGACCGCCCCGTCCATCGACCCGTAGAAGCTCGAGCGGTCGAGCAGCCGCGCCCGCCGGCGCGCCGCCTCGGCCGGCGTCAGCGCCCCCGCGCGCAGGTCGGCCTCGATCGCCGCCTGGTGCCCCGGCAGCCCGTCGAGGGCGAACCGCGCCGCGACCTCGGCGCTCCGCTCGGCCCCGCGGGCGACCACCACCAGCTGCACGACCGCGAAGATCGCGAACACCACCGCCCCGACGATCAGGTCGCGCCCGATCACCAGCGTCGCGAACGCGTCGACGACCCGCCCCGCGTCGCCCTCGGTCAAGATCAGCCGCGTCGTCGAGACGTTGAGCGACAGCCGCGACAGCGTCACCAGCAGCAGCAGCGTCGGGAACCCGAGCAGCTCCGCGCTGCGCCGCGCCGCCAGGCTGGCGACCAGCAGCGCCATCGACCCCGCCAGGCTCAGCGTCAGCAAGAAGTCGACCAGCAGCGCCGGCATCGGCACCAGCGCGCCGACGACCGCCGCGAGCACCCACAGCGCCGGCCCGTACGCCGGCAACCCCGCGAGCACGCCGCGGCCGAGCTCCGCCGCCGTCCACCCCGCTGGCACCGCGATGCGCATTTTCGCGCACCGTAGCCGACCGCCCGGCGGCCGCCCAGCCTGGTCAATCGTTCAGGGCGCCCGCCACACCCCGCGCAGCGCGAGCAGCCCCGGCGGCTGGATCGCCTCGTGGTGCAGCCTGCCGAGCAGCTGGAACAGGTTGAACGCGACCAGGGCCGCGAGCGCGCCGATCTGGCTGACCGTCCCGAACACCGGCGGCCACAGGCACAGCGCCGTGCAGGCCGCCGCCGCCGCGGGCACGCCGACGACCAGCGCCGCCGTCGACGCGACCACCCGCCGGCGCCAGCGCGCCGGGTCCTCGCCGGCGACCAGCAGGCCGCCTGGCCCTTCGGACAGCCACACCGCGTCGCCCGGCCCGAGCGCGACCTCGACCGCGCGCTCCCACCCGGCCGCCTTGCTCGCCCGCGGGCTCGCGGCCGCAAACGCCTGACCGTCGGGACAGCCCGCCGCCGCGACCTGGCGCGCGCGCGGCACCCACACGCTGCCGCCCGCCGCGAGCGCCTGCCGCTCCTCGCCGACCGCGACCTCGCCGCCGAACACCGTCGCCTCGAACGCGCGGTCGTGGAACCAGATCGCCCCGTCGCCGCGCGAGCGGCCGACCTGGCGCACGCGGTGGATCGCCAGCTGTCCCTCGGGACCTGCCCCGTGGAGCACCCGCCCGCGCCGCCCCCGGCGGCCCCACGCCGCCAGCAGCGTCCGCGCCTCGACCAGCCCGGCGGCCGCGACGAGCAGCGTGTTGAGCCAGAACACCGCCAGCGCGAACCACGCGAGCAGCGCCGGGAAGCCGGTCACGCCGCGGCCCCCTGCTCGATCGCCGCCTGCCGCTCGGCCTCGGCGCGCCGCTCCTCGCGCGGCGCCAGCCCGTCCGCGTCGCCGGCCTCGCGCAGCGCGTCGCCGCGCGGCCGCCTGGCCCGGAGGACATACGTGCGCAGCAGGTACAGCGCCATGCTCGGCTCGTCGAGCCGCGGGTCGATCCGCGGCTTGACCTCGCGCGCGTGCGCCTCGGCGAGCTCCGACCAGTGCAGCCCGGCGCGGTTGTGGTGGATCGTGTGGTAGCCGTTGTTGCACATGATCCAGTTGAACGCCCGCCCGACGAAGTTGCGCGAGTGGTTCCACTCGCTGCGCGTGTCGGCGGCGTCGTGCTGGATCAGGTTGATCCGCAGGATCCCGCGCGCGCCCCACAGCTGCGGCAGCACGACGAACAGCAGCGCGCCCCAGAAGTCGTACAGCATCGCCGCGCCGGTCAGCCCGAACGCGACCACCAGCTCGGTCGTGTACTGGCGGACGAACCCGGCCTGCTTGGTCACCCTGGCCCACCGCCCGACCCCGGCGAACGTGTTGGGCCCGGCGATGTTGGGGAAGTGGATCAGGTTGAGCAGGTTCCACCGGAACCGCACGTGCGAAGGGTCGGCCCAGTCGGGCTGACCGTCGTCGGCGAAGTGGTGGTGCACCAGGTTGTGCGACGGCACGTTCGCCGACGCCGGGTACAGCGCGCCGAAGCTGAGCACGCACCGCCACGCCATGTTGACCGCGTGCGCGTGGAAGATCCCGCGGTGCAGGTGGTTGTGGATCACCACCGCGTTGAGGAAGCTGAGCCCGCACGCGAGCACGAACGGGACCGGGTGGCGGAAGCTCGGCACGAACAGCATCAGCGCGAGCAGCCCCTGGTACGCCGCGACGATCCCGATCTGCCGCCACTCCGCCGGGTGCCGCACCAGCCACGGCTGCGACACATCGTCACGGGCCTCGCGCCCGCGCGCCTGCGCAGGCGGCTTCGCACCGGCGCGCTCGCTCGTCACGACGTCGCTCACTTCGGCGCGGCATACTACTGCGCGCGCCGGCCCGCCTCAATGATCCCACGCACGCGCCCGCGTGGGACAAATCTCGACGGCCCACGGCCCGCGTGATATCCCTGCCCCGGCGCTCGGCTGGCGCCCTTTTCGACCGTGTCCGCCCACACCGGCCTCGCCCACCTCCTCACCGCCCAGCCCTCGGTCCAGTACCGCAGGAACGAGTGGTTCTACTTCCAGTACGACGGCTTCTACCTCGCCGTCTTCCTCGCCCTCGACGCCTACTTGCTGGCGACCGGCGCCGGCCCGCTCGTCGAGTGGAAGTGGTCGTACCTGTGGCTGTTGCCGCTGGTCTTCTACGTCCACGTCCTGCTCAACGTGTTCGTCCACAACTGCTGCCACGGCAACTTCCCGCGCCCGATCAACCGCCTGATCGGCGAGCTCGCCGGCGTCCTGGTGATCACGCGCTACGCCTCGTGGGAGATCATCCACCAGCGCCACCACCGCTACTCCGACGACCCCGAGAAGGACCCGCACAACGTCGTCCCGAACTTCTGGCGCTTCCTCGCGCGCACGATGCTCGTCAACGTCGAGCGCCAGCTGCAGAACCAGGCCTACGACCAGTTCGGCGACACCCCGGCGAACCGCCGGCGCGAGGCCGTCCGCAGCGTCCTCAGCTTCTCGGTGATGATCCCGCTGCTCCTCGCCGCCTACCTCCTGCTCGGCTGGCAGGCGTTCTTCTTCCTCTACCTGCCCGCCCAGGGCCTCGGCTGGCTCGTCGTCGCCCACTTCAACTGGTCGACCCACAACGCCCACTCGAAGTCCGGCGACTTCCACCCCGTCAACCTCAACCACGGCTGGTACAGGCTCGGCAACCTGATCTGGTTCGGCCTGTACTTCCACGCCAACCACCACAAGCGCGCCAACATCTTCAACCCGATGAAGATGGACGCCGTGCTCGCCAAGCGCGCCGCCAAGGCCGCCAAGGTCCCCGAGCCCGTCGAGGTCTGACGCCGAACCGCGCAGGGCAACTCGCCGGAGGCCGCAGGCTCCGGTTGCAGATCGCCGCGCGCGCCAGCCTCACACGACCACGGGCACCCCGTGCCCCGCCTCGTCGGTCAGCACCTCGAACGCCGCCCGACCGCTGCGCAGCACCAGCGCCGCCCGCCCCGGCCGCCGCAGCGTCAGCTCGCACGCCGCGATCTTGCTGTTGAGACAGGTCTTCGCCCCGCCCGGCGGGTTCCCGTACGTCAGCCCGACGAACGCCTCGCGCGGCGCCGAGATCCGCGCCTCGACCTCGACCCCGCGCCGCCGCGACGCGATCGTCCACACGAACTCGGGCCCGGAGGCCGACACCTCCCCGCGCGCCCGCACCGCCTGCACGAGCGAGTTCAGCGCGATCTGCTCGCCGCCGACCCGCAGCACCAGCAGCGTCAGCGGCGGCGTCCACAGCGGCCCGACGCGCAGCCGCGCCGTCGCGCACTCGAGGAAGCTGTCCGGCGCCCCGTCGAACCCGGCGACCTGCCCCCACGCGTAGCGGTCGGTGTGGCGCGACCCCCAGTTATGGTTCTGGCTGCCGACCCACCCGTCGATCTCCTGCGCCTCGCCGCCGACCGTGATCGTCCCCGTGAACACCGCCAGCGGCGACCCGACCAGCGACTTCGCCTTGGGGAACCCGCCGTCGTACAGGTTCGCCGGCAAGAGCAGCAGCGGCGGCTCCGGGCTCGCGTACGCGAGCTCCCACGCGATCGTCCGTCCGTCCGTCGTCGCCACCCCGCGCAGCCCCGCCGGGTCGAGCGTCGCCTCGCCGACCTCCACCGCCAGCCGGCGCCCGTCGAACCGGCAGCGCGACCACGGCACGACCTCCTTCACCGCCGTGATCGCCCCGCGCTCGCCGTCGAACCAGATCGCCCACAGCTCGCCGACCGCCCGCTCGGACTGGTCTTTCGGACAGAAGATCGTGTAGCGGATCCAGAACGCCAGCGGCCGCGTCGGGTGGTTGGCGCGCTGGAAGTAGCTCTCGTAGTGGCCGACCCGGCGGGCCGGGTCGAAGCGGCAGGCGTTGACGCGGTCGCGGTCGACGGGCACGCGCGGCAGCCTCGCCCACCGCGCGCCCCCGTGCAACGCCCACTCACTGCACGAGGAACACCCCGCGCAGGTCCTCGGTCTGCGAGATCGCCGTCGCCCCGCCCTTGTCGCGCATCGAGATCGCCCGGAACTGGTAGAACAGCCCCGGCGTCAGCGCCGGCCCCTCGTAGGGCACCAGCACCGTCGGGTCGCCCGACACCCCGGGGACCATCGGGTTCTCCCACAGCAGCTCGCCGAACACGTCGAACACCCGGACGATGTAGTAGTCCTCGCTCGAGTCGTCGGCGAACTCGAAGGTCGGCATCGGCCCGACCTCGGTCGGCTCCTCCGCGCCCGGCGCGACGACCGCGAGCGACTCCGTGATCTTGAAGCCCTCGGGCACCGTCACCGCCTGCGCCGGCGCGACCGTGACCTCCTGCAGGTTCGTCCCGCCGATCGACGTGTCCGGGTCGCGGACGAGGATGTCGTTCTCGAACGCGGCGAGCACCTTGTACGTCCCCGCCGGCACACCCGGGATCGCGAACGTCCCGCTGACGTCCGGCGCGATCCCCGGGTCCGGCGAACGCAGCCCGAACGGCACCGGCCCGCGCTGCAGCGCCCCGTTGAACACGCTGACCGGCACCAGCACGACGCTCGTCACGCTGCCGCCCGGCGCGTTGACGATCTGCACCGTCCCGTCGACCTTGCCGAGCATGTCCTCGCCCTCGGCGACCGCCGCGAGGTCGACCTTCTCGAGGTCGACGTCGCCGACATCGACCGACGCCGGCGTCAGCTCGAGCCCGCGGCGGTAGCCGACGACCGTCGCCGCGCCCGGCTGCACGTTGAACAGCGTGTAGCTGCCCGCGAGGTCGGCGACGCCGTACGGCGCGACATTGTCGCCGCTCGTGCCCTCGGCGACGACCAGCGTCCCGCCCGGCGTCACGCCGCCGACCGTGCCGGTGATCGTCACGCCGCCGCGCTGGTCCGCGGGCAGCTGCACCAGCCCGATCGTCGTCAGCGGGCTCTCGATCACGCTCGCCTTCAGCGCGTCGTCGTAGACCGCGATCGACGCGTTGATCGGCAGCGCCACGCGGATCCCCGACGGGAACGGCGCGTAGTCCCTGGCGAACGCCTGCATCGTGTAGCTGACGTCCTCCGACAGCGTGCCGTCCTCCTTGCGCGGCGCGCTGACCTGCAGCTGGTACATGCCCATCGCGTCGGTCACCGCGACGTTGCCGAGCGGCGCGCCCGTGCGGTCGAGGCCGTTGACCAGCGCGCCCGCGATCGGCGCTTGCGTCTGCAGGTCGATCACCATCCCGTGGATCTGCACCGGCTCACCGCAGACCTGGACGTCGGTCATCCCCGCGACCGGGTCGCAGGCCAGCCCCGGGGCGCACGGCTGCGTCGGCATGCCCTCCGGGGTCGGCGTGAGGTCGCACGGGCCGCCCTTCTCCGAGGGCTCGGTGACCTCGACGTTCTTGTCGGCGCACGCGTGGAGGCCGATCGACAGACAAATTCCAAGTGCCAGCAGGTGGGGGTTCCGCATCGCCCCGCTTGGACCGCCGTCCCGTGCGAGATTCCAAGGCCGAGCGGCCGCGCGCCCTCTCACGCGCCGGCTCCGCGGGCGGGCTGCGTCTCGCGCCGCTGGTAAAGCGGGCCGAACTTTGGCACTCCTGCGGCGCGTGTTCGTCGTGCTCCAGCTCGCGACCTCCGTGTGGGTCGCCTCGCTCGCTCCGCTGGAGCTGCGCACCGACGCCGTCGACCCCGCGCGCACCGAGGCCGGCCTGCGCGCCCGCACCGGCGACGCGCTCGACCACTTCGCGATCTCCGTCGACCCCGCCCCCGAGCCGAACAGCGTCCACGTGCGCCTGCGAGGCCCGGACGGCGCCACCCGCGAGCGGACCCTCGCGCTGCTCGGCGAGACTATAGAGGATCGCAGCCGCGAGCTCGCGGCCAGCCTCGCCCTGCTGATGGAGGCGTCGGAGCCGGCCCCCGCGCCCGCCCCGCAGCCTCCGCCCCCGCGCCCGCCCGTCCGCGGCTGGCTCGCCCTCGGCCCGCGCGTCGAGCTCGGCACCAGCGTGCTCGTCGAGGCCGGCGCCGACCTGCTCGGCGGCGTCTGGCTCGCGCGCGACCACGTCCAGCCGCTCGTCTCGTTCGGCTTCACGGGGACCGCGCAGGCGGGGATCTCCATGCTGCACACCCGCTTCGGCGCCGGCCTCGCGGTCGGCGCGCCGCTGCGGGACCCGCGGATCTGGCTCGGAGGACATGTCCTCGCGCACGCGATGTGGATCCGCGCCCGCGAGCTCGGCACCGCGAACACCTGGCACTCCGCGACCGAGATCGGCGGCCTGCTGCAGATCCGCGGCCGGCGGCTGTTCCTCGGGCTGCGCACCGGCGTCGACCTGACGCAGCCGCCCCTGTCGGTCCAGGGCACCCGCGCGCGGATCCGCCGCGGCCCTGTGCGGTGGGTCGTCGGGTTCGTGCTCGGCGTGACGTTCGGATGAATCGCCGGCCGACGCGCTTGTAATTCACCTGCACCGGCTCGGTCTATAGCCGCGTGCTCACCTCCGCTACACTCTGGCCGGCCATGACGACCAGGGCCGCAGTCAGGGACGCGGACAGCGCCGCCGTGCTGGCCGCCGCCCAGGCCGGAGACCGCGCCGCCCAGGCCGTGATCTTCGAGGCCTACAAGGAGCGGGTCGCGCGCCAGATCTTCCGCATGACCGGCGACGCCTCGTCCGTCGACGACCTCGTGCAGGAGGTGTTCATCTCGGCCTTCTCGGCGCTCGGGCGGTTCCGCGGCGACGCCCAGCTCGGCACGTGGCTGTACACGATCGCCGCCAACCGCGTGCGCAACTGGTGGGACTCGCAGCGCCGCCGCCGTCGCCGCGAGGACATCGCCTCCGAGCGCGGCCCGGTCGCCGAGACCTTCACCCCCGAGGCCGACCTCGAGGCCAAGCAGCAGCGCGACCGCTTCTACGCCGCCCTCGGCGGCCTGCCCGACAAGCTGCGCGAGGCCTTCGTCGCCCGCGCGATCGAGGGCATGAACCTGCACGAGGCCTCCGCCGCCCTCGGCGTGCCGATCAGCACCGTCTCGTACCGCACCCGCCGCGCCGAACAGCTCCTCTGCGAGGCCCTCGGGATCCCCTGGAGAGAGTCATGACCCCCGATCTCCGCCCCACCGATCCCCACGAGCCGGCCGTGACGTCCCCCGCGCTGCGCCGCCTCGTCGACGCCGCGCGCGCCGCCGACCCCCCGCCCGTCCGCGTCACCGCCGACGCCGTGTTCGCCGGCTTCGAGGCCCGCCGGCGCGCCCGCGGACGCGCCGTCCTCGGCCTCGTCGCCGCCGCCGCGGCCGCCGTCGCGCTCGTGTGGGCGCGCCCGTGGGCGCCCGCAGGGACAGGTGCGATCGGTCAGGTCGCACAGGACATGTCCGACGAGCCCTTCGCCGGCGCGCCCGCGCCGCGGACCCCGGCCCCGCCGGCGCTCGCCTCCGCCGTCCGCGTCGTCGCCGAGGCCGGCCCCCCGCCCGCGCCGCTCGGCCCGTGGGAACTCACGCTCGGCCCCGGCCGCTACGAGCTGTCCGTCGACCCGCACGCCGGCCCCGACGTCCTGCGCGCCCGCACCCCGGACGGCGTCGTCGAGGTCACCCACGGCCGCGTCATCGTCACCGTCGCCGGCACGAAGACCGAGGTCGCCCTCAAGACCGGCGTCGCCACCTGGGTCGCCGCCGACGGGACCCGCAGCCAGCTCGCCCCCGCGGATGTCCCCGGGGACAGCTCCGTCGCGCCCGCGAGCGAGGGCCCGGCCGAGCTCGCCCGGCGCGCCGAGGACCAGCTCGCCGCCGGCAAGCGCGAGGCCGCGGCCGCGACCCTGCGCCAGCTCGTCACCGCCCACCCGACCAGCGCGCAGGCCCACACCGGCCTGCTCGACCTCGCCCGCCTGCTCAAGGCCGACGGCCGGACCGACGAGGCCCGCTGCGCCTATTCGCTGTACCTCGCCCGCTACCCCGGCAAGGAGCAGCTCGCCGACGAGGTCCGCCGCGCCCTGGACCGCCTCGGCGAGGGCCCGGCCTGCCGCGGCCTGCGCCCCCGCTGAGCGCCGCGACCAGCGCCCGGGCTCAGCCCGGCTCGATCGGCTGGCAGCAGCCGGTCGAGCAGAAGAACCCCTCGGCGCAGTTCGACACGCCGTTCATGTCGACCGTGCACGGCTGCTTGTCGCCGTCGCAGCCCGGCATGTCGCAGTTCTCCGGCGGCGCATCCTCGCCGAAGCACACCTCGCACTTCTCCGGCTCGCACACGTTGTTGCACGAGGCCTGGAACGTGCACTTGCCGCACGCGTCGAGGTTCTGCAGCGAGCAGTCGGGGCTCGACCCGAGGAAGATGCTGACGACTCCGTTGCCCGTGTCGACCTGGCAGCAGCCGAAGCAGTCGCAGCCGTTGGGCACGAGGTCGGAGCAGACGTCGAGGCAGGTCTGCGGCACCTCCGGCGGGCACTCCATCTGGAACTCGCAGCCGATCAGCTCGCCCGGGTTCAGCGGGTCGCACTGCAGGTCGTACTCGCACTTGTCGTTGCCGACCCCCGAGTCGTCGTCCCAGTAGCAGTCGTTGTTGCAGTCGAGGTTCTGCCCGGGCAGGTTGGTCTGGAACGAGCTCTCGCTGTCGTCGCAGGGGCTCGTACACTCCTTGTCGCCGCCGTCGATCGCGCCGTCGCCGTCGTTGTCCATCGCGTCGCCGCACTCGTAGATCTTCCCGCCGCACTCGACCGGCATCGGCATCCCGGCCATCGTCGTGCCGCCCATCGCCGTGCTGCCCGACGACGCCGTCATGTCGGTCGTCCCGGTGGTCGTCGTCGTGCCGCCCTCGGTCACCCCGCCCGACCCGCCGGTCGGCTCCTCCGTCGTCGCCGGGTTCGTCGTCGTCGGGCTCGTCGTCGTCGGGCTCGTCGTCGTCCCCGGCGTCGTCGCCGTCGTCTCGGTCGTCGCCGAGCCGCTCGATCCGTTGTCGGTGTCGGTCCCGGTGGTCCCGCCGCTGCTCGGGCTGCACGCGAGCAACGCCGCGCACACCGCCGTGTTCATGGAAGTCCAGAGAAAGCGTCGCATCGCGGCTTGGACAGCACCTGGATGCAAGATTTCCAACCCGCGAACGACAAGGCCCGCGGGCCTGCAGCCCCCTACTTCTCCGAGAGCTGATTGTAGGCCCGCTTCGCGCTCGGCGACGGTCCGATGAAGTGCACCGTCAGGCCCTCGATCTGGGTGAACTGCCGGATCACCTTCTCGTTGATCTGCGCGGCCCGCTGCGCGATCGTCTTCAGATCGTTGAGCAGCGGCGTCGTCGTCTTGGCGAGGTCGCGGAAGTCCGCGCTCAGCTTGCGCACGTTGGCGAGCGCCGCCTCGCCGTCGGCCATCATCTTGCGGATCTTCTCCTCGTCGAGCGCCTTCAGCTTGGCCTCGACGTCGCCGAGCAGCCGCTCGCCGTCGGCCAGCAACCGCTTGCCCGAGGCGACGAGCCCCGGCGCCTCGCGATCGAGCATCCCCGCCAACCGCTCGACGTGGTCGATCGTCCGCGTCAGCTTCGGGTTCTCGAGCAGCGCGCGGGTCGCCGCCAGGCTCGCGCGCGCGTCATCGCGGTTCTCCTCGATCACCTCGTTGACGTTGACCAGCAGCCGCTCGGTCTCGCCGAGGATCCGGTCGATCCGCTGCCTCGCCGACCCGCCCGTCCCCGGCGCGCCCGCGCCCGCCGCCCCGTCCTGCGGCGCGAGCTCGGCGTCGAGCACCGCCGTCAGCGAGTCGAGCCGCTTCATGATCCGCACCGCGATCGGGAACAGCGCCTCCTCGCTGTCGATCACCCCGCCGAGGGCGTTGAGCGCCCGGCCCATGTCGACGCTCCTGTCGACGCACGTGATCGCCCCGCCCGACTCGAGCTCCGTCCCGGCCTTGCCCTGCCGCAGCTGGAGGAACTTCTCGCCGAGCATGCCCTTGATCTGGTCCGACGCGCACACGTCGGCGAAGATCTTGTGCCGCGAGTCGACCCGCAGCTCGAGCAGCGCCTCGTTGCCGTCGATGTCCATCCGCTGGATCTTGCCGACCTGCACGCCGGCGATCCGGACCGCGTTGCCCTCGACGAGCCCGCCCGCGTCGGCGAGCCGCAGGTGGTAGGTCTTGCCGCCCTTCGGCAAGGCCCCGAGCGTCCAGGCCAGCCCGACCAGCGCGGACAGGGTGACGGTGACGAAGATGGCGAGGGTAAGGTACCGCGTGTTCATGGCTCACCTCACGTGACGCTGATGGGCCCCTCCGTGGAGCGACCGAAAAACTGAGTGATCGCCTCGCTGCTCGACTTGAGCACCTGGTCCTTCGGACCGAACTCGACCAGCTTGCCCTTGTACAACAGGCCGATGTAGTCGGCGATCTCGCGCGCCTCCGCCGTGTCGTGGCTGATCACGACGAAGGTGATCTTGTACTTGCGGTGGAGGTCGCGGATCAGCTCGTCGAGCGTCGCCGACATCACCGGGTCGAGCCCCGAAGACGGCTCGTCGCACAGCACGATGTCCGGCCGCAGCGCGATCGCCCGGGCGAACGCGACCCGCTTGCGCATCCCGCCGCTCAGCTCCGACGGCATCAGCTTCTCGCGCCCCTTGAGCCCGACCGCCGTCAGGTACTCGTCGACCCGCGCCTTGATCTCGCGCTCGGCCATCTTCGCGTGCTGGCGCATCGGGAACGCCACGTTCTCGCCGACGCTCATGTCGTCGAACAGCGCCCCGTCCTGGAACAGCATCCCGAACCGCCGGCGCAGCGCGAACAGCTTCTCGCGGTCGGCCGCGCGCCGCTCGTCGAGCGCCGTGATGTCCTCGCCGAAGATGAAGATCCGCCCGCTGTCGGGCTTCATCAGCCCGACCAGGCAGCGCAGGAGCACCGACTTGCCGGTGCCCGACGGCCCGAGCATCACCAGGATCTTGCCCTTGGGCAAGGTCAGCGACACGTCCAGCAGCACGCGGTGGTCCCCGAAGGACTTGCAGACCTTCTCGAGGGTGATCGCGGCGTGCTGCATCTCGACCATCGCGTCCCCACCTCACGTGTACATCAGCGCCGACAGGACCATGTTGAGGACGATGCACAGCACCGCCGAGTGGACGATCGCCCGGTTGGTCGCCACCCCGACGCCCTCCGCGCCGTCGCGCTTGAGCGCCCGGTAGCCGTGGTAACAGGACACGATCGCGACCAGCCAGCCGAACACCACCCCCTTGAACACCCCGGCCATCAGGTCCTGCAGCCGCACGATGTCGCGGACCTGCTGCATGAACGCCCCGCCGTCGACCCCCATCTGCTCGACCGCCGCCCAGTAGCTCGCCATCAGCCCGATCGCGTCGGCGTACGCGCACAGCAGCGGCAGCATCAGCGTCACCGCCCACAGCCGCGGCGCGACGAGCTGGCGCATCGGGTCGACCGCCATCACCTCGAGCGCCTCGACCTGCTCCGAGATCTGCATGTTCGCCAGGCTGGCCGCCAGGTTGGCCCCGATCCGCGCGCCGCAGATCACCGCCGCCATCACCGGGTACAGCTCGCGGATCCCGCCGACCCCGCAGAACAGCCCGAGCAGGTCCTGCCCGCCGAACCGGACGAACGTGCCGTACGCCTGCACGCTGAGGTTCATCCCCGCGAACACGGTCAACAGCGTCAAGAGCGGCACGCTGCCGAGCCCCGCGTCGAGCGCGTGCTTGACGAACTCGTCGCGCGGCGGCAGCCCGCGGAACTGGGCGACGAGCGCGCGCTGGACGAAGTCGAGGAACCGCATCGCCTACAGCCCCATCCTCAGCAGCGCCATGCTGATCACGTAGTCCGCGACGAGGATCAGCACGATCGTCAGCGTCACCGTGTCGTTGGCCGCCTTGCCGACGCCCGCCGCCCCGCCGCTGGTCCGCAGGCCCAAGAACCCGGCGATCAGCCCGACGGCTGTCCCGAAGACCAGACACTTGCCGAGCCCGACGTAGAGGTCGACCACCGAGACCTGGCTGTACAGGTTCAGCATGAACGACCCGTGGTCGACCCCGCTGACCGGCACCGCGAAGAACCACCCGCTCGCCAGCCCGAGCAGCGTCGTCAGCACGTTGAGCAGCGGCGTGACGATCGCACAGGCGATCAGCCCCGGCACGACCGCGTAGCGGACCGGGTCGACCGACATCACCGCCAGCGCGTCGATCTGCCCGCGGACCTTCATCGTCCCCAGCCGCGCCGCGATCGACGACCCCGCCTGCGCCGCGACCATCACCGACGCCAGCGCCGGGCTGAACTCGCGGAAGATCGCCGTCGCCAGCAGCGACGACAGCAGGCTGTCCGCCCCGAAGCTGCGGAACAGCCCCGCCCCCTGCAACGAAATCACCGCCCCGACCGGCGCGACCGCCAACCCGACCGGGATCAGACACCGCCGGATCAGCAGGTCCATCACCCGCAATGTCTCGGCCAGGTAACGCGGGCCGGTCAGCAAACACCGTACGATGGCGATCAGATAGCCAAAAAACGCTGTCACGGTCACGAGCAGGCGGCCGGACCGGCTCAACACGGCCTCCTCCTGTACTTTCGGACCTGGGCAGACATCTTCCCTTCCACTTTAACCGTGGACCATGTCAGGCCCGCAAGAAAAATCCTCTCCGGCCTACTGCGCACGGAACTTCGCTTTTCGCCGCTGCGCGGACCGGGAGCGAAACTGCGCGCAGCCGTCGCAGGCGCCGCCGGGCTCGTCCATGGGAATTTGACTCCCTGCGCGCCAGGGGCCAAGGTTCTCGGGTGAGGCCGCTGAACACACGACTCGCCTCGGTGGTCGCCCTCTGGTCGCTCGGTCTCGGCTGCGCCCCGGGCTGCGGCACGCCGGGCCCCGCCCAGCAGGCAGAGGTCGTCGTTCCGTCGGAGCCCGCGCCCGAACCGAGCACGCCGCCCGTGCAGGTGCATGTACCACCGCCCGGCCCGACGCCCGCGCTGACCGATGCCGCCCGCGAGGCCCGCCTGTGGGCCCAGCGCTTCATCCTCGGCGAGCGCGCCGCCCTGCTCGAGGACACCGCCGGCCAGCCCTTCCCGGTGATCGGCCTCGCAGCCGGCGGCGGCATGCAGGCCGCGCTGATCCCGAGCCCCGGCAACCTCGACGCCCTGCCCGGCTCCGCCGGCGTCGGGGCCGACGGCACCGCGGTCGCCCCGGCGATCAACGGCAACGCGCTCGGCCAGTTCATCTTGCTCGAGCGCGGCCCCGAGGACCCGCTCCAGCCGTTCCACGAGGCCCTCCGCCGGCTCGAGCAGGGCCTCGACGAGGACGGCAAGGTCCACGTCGTCGTCTACGGCGCCTCGCACACCGCCGCCGACATCTACCCGACCTACCTGCGCGCCTACCTGCAGAAGCGCTTCGGCGACGGCGGCCTCGGCTTCTTCCCGCTGGTCCGCCCGAGCAAGTTCTCGCGCCCGTTCGCCGCGACGATCGACAGCTCGCGCGGCTGGAAGGTCGAGCACGCGCAGAAGGCCGACGCCCGCGACGGCTTCTTCGGCCTGCTCGGCGCCAGCGCCGCCTCGAGCAAGAAGCGCGACTACACCCGGATCTCCTTTAATGTGGATCCGAAGGCCGAGCCGCCGGCGCGCACCCGCTACGAGCTGTCCTTCTTGCGCCAGCCCGGCGGCGGCAAGTTCAAGGTCACCGTCGAGGGCATGAAGCCCTTCACGATCGACACCAAGGCCAAGTCGGTCGCCCCCGGCTACCACAGCTTCGAGCGGCCGGGCGGCCCGGCCGCGATCGAGGTCCGCCCGCTCGGCGACGGCGAGGTCCGCCTGTTCGGCGTCACCGCCGAGAACGACGCCAGGGGCGTCGTCGTCGACACCCTCGGCATCGGCGGCACCCGGGCCTCGAACCACCTCAAGTGGGACGAGTTCGTGTGGGCCGACAACTTCAAGCGCCGCGCCCCCGACCTGTTCATCCTCGCCTACGGCTCCAACGAGTCGGTCGACGAGGACCAGCCGATCGGCGTCTACCGCAAGAACCTGACCGAGGTCCTCGCCCGCTTCCGCCGCGCCGCCCCCGGCGCCAGCTGCGTGCTCGTCGGCCCCGGCGACTTCCCCGTCAAGCAGCCCGACGGCACCCTCCGCCCGCGCCCGCGCGTCGCCGACATCATCGCCACCCAGCGCGACGTCGCCCGCGAGGCCGGCTGCGCGTTCTGGAACGCCCAGCAGTTCATGGGCGGCGAGGGCGCGATGGCCTTCTGGGCCGCCGCCCAGCCGGCGATGGCGATGTCGGATCACCTCCACCTCAACCGCCGCGGCTACACCCGCATGGGCATGGCCCTCGCCGACGCCCTGATGTTCGACTTCGACGGCGGCGCCCCCGTCCCCGCGCCCGGCGACACCCTGCTCGCCCGCGACACCCCGCAGGACCGCCCCGACCAGGCCGCCGCCCCCCCGCCGACCTCCGCGCTATAGAGGATCGGCCGCCGGGCTAGTGCCGCGCCCAGGGTCTAACGGCGCCGCCTCGCGCCGGGATCATCGTCGCTGGCGAGGCGGCGAAACGAAGTTGTACTGGACCGTACTACGAGTTTCGCCAACGAAGCCAGCGGCGATGAGACCAAGCGAGGCGGTGTCGTTAGGCCCTGGGCGCGGCACTAGAACCGCAGCCCGAGCGACAGCCCGCCGCCGTGCCGCCCGTCCGTCCATGGCCGCAGGGACAGGTTCTTTTCGCCCTGCGCCTTGAGCCATGCCCTCCGGGTCAGCACCCCGCGCCTGATCAGAAACCCGCCGGCGACCGCGACCGGGATCGAGAACGCGAACGCCAGCGAGCTCGACACGAACGCCGCGACGAACGGGTCCCCGCCGAGCAGCGTCGTGCAACGGAGCGTCCGCGCCGGGTCGTCGAAGCTGGCCGGGTCCTCGCAGTAGCGCCGAACCTGGACGCCGCGGGCCGCCTGGTAGCCGCCGACCGCGACGAGCACCCCGGCGACCACCTCGGTGACCACCCCGAGCCCGAGCTCGATGTCCCCGCGGTCCGTCCCCCCGCGCGAGAGATCGCCCGCGGGCTCCGCCCCCCGCGGCGGCACGACCACCCTCGGCGCGTCGGCCCTCGGCCCCGCGCACCCGAGGACCCCCGCCACCACGACCGCCGCGACGCCCCGCATCGCCGATCTCTTACCAGATCTCGTACCATCCGGAGTCCAGGAGTCCCCCGATGTCCCTCCGCGCCGGCCCCCTCGCCCTCGCCCTCGTGTCCCTCGCCGCCTGCAGCGATGACGGGCGCCAGACCTCCGCCACCAGCCCGACGAGCCCGACCGCGCCGACGAGCATCACCACCGACCCGTCGACCGACAGCGCCACCGCCGGCCCCGGCACCGACGCGACCACCGACGCCCCGACCACCGGCGCGACCGGCACCAGCGGCCCCGTCACCACCACGACGACCACCACCGACCCGCTGACCACCACCGACCCGCTGACCACCACCGACGCGAGCACCACCGACGGCTTCCCGTGCACCGGCCTCGAGTGCCAGATCGACCCGTGCGGCGGCGACCCGAAGAAGACCCGGCTCGAGGGCATCGTCTTCGCCCCCGAGGGCACGCTCCCGCTCTACAACATCACCGTCTACGTCCCGAACGCCGCGCTCCCGCCGATCCCCGACGGCGTCACCTGCGACACCTGCACCGACGGCCTGCCCGGCGAGCCGATCGTCGCCGCCCTGACCAACACCAAGGGCGAGTTCGTGCTCGAGGGCGTCCCGTCCGGCCGCAACATCCCGCTCGTCGTCAGCGTCGGCAAGTGGCGCCGCGAGGCCGTGATCCCCGAGGTCGTCGCCTGCGCCGACAACCTCGCCCCCTACGACCTCACCCGCCTGCCGAAGAACCAGAGCGAGGGCCACATCCCCAAGATCGCCATGGTCACCGGCGGCGCCGACCCGCTCGAGTGCCTCCTGCGCAAGATCGGCCTCGAGGACAGCGAGTTCACCCCCGTCGACGGCGCCGGCCGCGTCAACCTGTTCCGCGGCAAGGACGGCGCCGACAAGTACAGCGCCGACCTCAACGGCGGCGCCGCGTTCCTCGGCGCCGGCCAGCTGTGGAACAGCTTCGACACCCTCAAGAAGTACGACATCGTCCTGATGGCCTGCGAGGGCGGCACCGACATCGGCAACAAGTCGGAGCAGGCGCGCCAGAACGTGTTCGACTACGCCGGCCTCGGCGGGCGCCTGTTCTTCTCGCACTTCCACCACGTGTGGATCAAAAACGGCCCCCAGCCGTGGCCGACGACCGCGACCTTCGTCAGCGACCCCGACCTCCCGAACCCGTCGACCGGCAAGATCGACACCAGCTTCCCCAAGGGCCAGGCGCTCGCCGACTGGATGATCAACGTCGGCGGCTCGATGAACCCCGGCCAGATGACGATCGCCGAGGGCCAGCACACGATCGACGCCGTCAACCCCGAGACCTCGACGCGCTGGGTCTACACCGAGAACCCGGTCCCGAGCACCGTCCAGTACTACACCTTCAACGCCCCGGTCGGCGTCCCCGACGACCAGCAGTGCGGCCGCGTCGTCGACAGCGACATCCACGTCTCCTCCGGCGACACCGTCGGCGCCGCCTTCCCCAACGGCTGCGACACCCAGGGCCTGTCCCCGCAGGAGAAGGCGCTCGTCTTCATGCTCTTCGAGCTGTCCGCCTGCCTGATCCCCGACGACATGGACCCGATCCCCGGCTGACCACGAGCCGACCCCCGCGCCCGCCACACGCCGCGCCCGCTCCGTCGCGCCCGCGCCGGCGCCGGCCCGCGGCGATCACCGCGGCTCCGGCCGCGGCGCCGGGGATCTCGCAACGCACGCCCGCGCGCCGCGACCGCGCGCGTCGCCGCGGGTGCGCGCGTCCGCGGCCGCGCGCGAGCGCCCGATCGCGCGGGGACGGGGGACCCGCCAGTCCCCGCGCGGCGCCGCCCTCGCCCGCGCGCACCCGGGCGCTCGTGCGACATGTCCTAACGGTCATCTCTGCGCATTCGCGCCGAGCGGCCCTGCGGCCGGGTGCGGGCCCGCGCCGCGCGATATGTCTCTTCGGCCATGTTCTACGGTCCGCGCACGAACATCGCGGCGCGACGTGTCGCCGTCGCGCCTCACGCTCGAGTAAGATGGCACCCCTGATATGCCGCCCAACGATCCACGGCCTGCGAAGCCGGTCCCGCGGCCGAACGCCGCCGCCACGTCGCCCTCGGGCGAAGTGAAGCCACCGAGCAAGCCGCCGGCCGCGCAAGGCGGTGAGGCCGTGCAGGCCCAGCCCGGCAAGGCGACCGCGCCGTCGCGCACGCGCACGTCCGCGGGCGTCGGCAAGCCGCCGGCCGAGCCGAGCAAGGTCATGGCCAACCCCGGCAGGGCGACACGCACGCCGACCCGCTCCGTCGCGCCCGGCGCGGGCGAGGCCGCGGCCGCGCCGACCGGCACCACGCCCGCCCCCGTGCAGGCCCAGCCGGGCAAGTCGCAGCGCCCCCAGACGCGCAGCACGAACACCCGCCCGCCGGGCAAGCCGCCGCCGCCGGCCCCGGTCGGCCCCGGCGCGATCATCGAGGGCCGCTACCGCCTCGAGCAGGCGCTCGGCTCCGGCGGCATGTCGACGGTGTACCGCGGCACGCACGTGCGCACCGGCGGCAAGCTGGCGATCAAGCTCCTCGACCCGCGCCTGTCGGGCAAGACCGACATGCAGCAGCGGACGCTGCAAGAGGCGCGGGCGATGATGGACATCACCTCGAACCACGTCGTCCGCGCGTACGACGTCGGCAGCACGCCGACGGGACAGATCTACGTGGTGATGGAGTACCTCGAGGGCGAGGACCTCGACCGGCTGCTCCAGCGCGAGGGCCCGATCCCGTGGGCGCGCGTCGCCAACATGGGGATCCAGATCTGCAGCGGCCTCAGCTCGGCCCACGCGAAGGGCACGTACCACCGCGACATCAAGCCGCAGAACTGCTTCCGCGTCACGATCGACCGCAACCCCGACCACATCAAGCTGATCGACTTCGGGATCGCCAAGGACACCAACAACGAGAAGGAGCTGACGCAGGACGGCGTCCTGCTCGGCACGCCGGAGTACATGGCCCCCGAGCTGATCTCCGCCAACGCCGTGCCCGACGCCCGCTCCGACGTCTACGCCGTCGGCGCGACGCTCTACAAGCTGCTGACCGGCAGCACCCCGTTCTTCAGCAAGAACATCCTCGACCTCCTCTACCACCAGAAGCACTCCGAGCCCGAGCCGCCGAGCAAGCGGGCCCCCGACCGCCAGATCCCGCCGATCGCCGACCGGATCCTCCTGCGCGCGCTCGAGAAGGACCCGGCCAAGCGGTTCCAGACCGCCGAGGAGATGGCCCAGGCGCTGCTCGCCGGCCTCGACCTCGGCGCCTCGCACTCCGCCGGCCGCCACATGAGCCAGCCGGTGATCATGGCGCTGACCGAGCGCTCGCGCCCCGGCACGACCCCGCTCGGCGTCCAGCTCCCGGCGGAGAAGACCCCGCCGCCCGACGCCGACGCGTCGACCCTGCTGAACCAGCCCGCCGCCGGCGACCAGACCCAGCACTCGCAGCAGTACGAGACCGACGACCTGCGCCACGTCACCCTCAAGGAGGTCGGCATGCGCGCCGGCACCCTGCTGTCGCTCGCGCTGATGTTCGGCCTCGCGTCCTACGCCGCCGCCCCGGCCGCCTCGCCGACCAGCCCCGAGGCCGCCGCCGCCGACCCCGAGCCCGACGCACCGATCCCGCCTGCCCCTTCGGACAGCAAGGCTGACGCCCCGCCCGAGCCGGCCCCCGCCGAGGCCAAGGCCGACGCCCCGCCCGCCCCGACCGAGCCGGCCCCCGAGGGCACCCCGCCCGCGCCCGCCGCACCTGTCCCCGCGGACACCAAGGCCGACGCCCCGCCCGCGCCCGCCGAACCTGTCCCCACGGACACCAGGGCCGACGCCCCGCCCGCGCCCGCCGAACCTGTCCCCGCGGACACCAAGGCCGACGCCCCGCCCGCACCCGCCGAACCTGTCCCCGCGGACACCAGGGCCGACGCCCCGCCCGCCGACCCGGCGGCCGCGTCCGCCCTGCCCGACCCCGACTTCGACTACAAGAGCGCCGAGAAGGAGCTCCGCGACCAGCACAAGTTCTTCCAGAACTGCCTCGACGGCGCCAACCAGTCGGCCGGCAAGGTCAAGTTCTCGATCGAGGTCCGCAAGTCGGGCATGCCGCAGCACAAGATCAAGGTCTTCTCGAGCAACGCCGACATCCGCGCGTGCATCCGCGGCCTGTTCGAGCAGTTCCCGTTCGACCCGAGCCCGCGCGGCGGCGCGTTCGCCTACACCTACGCCAACAACCGCGGCACGTTCGAGAAGCTGCCCCTGTCCGCCCCGCCCACTCCTGCCAAGTAGCGCCCACGGACATGACTGAAAAGCCATCTTCAACCAAGCCCACCGCGCTCGCCAGGGTCGGCGCCGCCTCCGCGCTGCTCCTGAGCCTGCTCGGCGTCGGCGTCGGCGCCTACCTGACCGTGCTCAAGTTCCGGATGAACTACACGCCCTGCAACTCCGGCAAGGGCGCGTGCGCGATCGGCAACATGACCTGCGAGGACGCGCTGGCGAGCAGCTGGTCGATGCTGTTCGGCCTGCCGATCTCGCTGTGGGCCTCGGCGTTCTACCTCGTCACCGGCGTGCTCGCGCTCGGCCTGCTCGCCCGCCGCAACTTCCTCCGCGGCGCGGCGGCGCCGATCCTGCTCGCGCTCGCGGTCTTCGACGTCCTCGTCAGCGCCGTCATGGGCACCTACGCGTTCGCGGTGCTGTCCGCCCGCTGCCCGTACTGCCTGTCGCTCTACGTCGTCAGCGCGCTGCTGCTGGTCTCGGCGCTCATGGCCCGCAGCGGCGCGCCGAAGGGCCAGTGGCGCAGCCTGACCCAGCGCCGCCAGGCCGACCTGCTCGACGCCGTGTTCGTCGCCTGCGCCGTCTTCATCGTCGGCGTCGGCCTGCAGTCGGTCGGCTACCAGGCCTCGCGCCGGTTCGTCGACGCCCAGACCGGCTGCGCCGCCCCGACCGGCGCCCTGCCCGAGACCACGATCGTCACCGGCGCGAAGGAGCCGGCTGTCGGCGTCGCCCTGTTCCTCGACCTGACCTGCCCGCACTGCTTCAACGAGTTCCGCAACGTCGGCCGCGCCGTCCGCAGCCCCGACCTCGACATCCCGACCCGCGTCTACGTGTTCCACACCCCGCGCGCCGCCTGCGACACCGACGCCTTCCCGGCCGGCTACCCCAAGCACCACGCCGACGCGCTCAACGGCGGCGCCTGCCTCGCCGCCAAGGCCGCCGAGTGCGTCGAGAAGCTGCGCCCCGGCGCCGGCTTCGACATGATCGGCGGCCTGTTCGCGCTCCAGCTCGACCCCGACCCGAACGGCGGCCCGACCTTCAGCCCGGTCCGCGTCGCCGGCAAGGCGGTCGACATCGGCCTCGAGATCGACCCCGACGACCCCGAGAACGAGCTGTTCGCCTGCATCAACGCCGACGGCTCCGCCAAGCGGATCACCCAGCACCAGCTCTACGCGATCGAGCAGGACTACAAGGTCCCGACCGGCTACGTGTTCCCGATCCAGAACGGGGTCCCGCGGCTCGACGCCGTCAACCACATCCAGTCCGACTACACCGCCCGCGTGATCATCAACATCATCCGCGGCCGGGCCAGCGCCCCCTGACGAGCCGGCCGAACACCATGCGCTCCGAGTTCGACACCACGACCAAACTCCTCCTCGTCCTGACCGGCTTCATGGCGATCATGGTGTGCCTGATCGCCTACGTCGCGCTGTTCCGCGGCGAGGACCCGCTGCTCGCCCAGGCGACCGGCGAGCCCGGCAAGAAGCCCGCCGTCGTCGAGGAGGGCGAAGCCTGCGACGCGACCACCCCCGAGGGCTCGGCCAAGTGCCCGGCCGGCAAGTACTGCCTGCACGACAAGTGCGTCCCGATCGACGACGTCGCGATGTGCGGCGAGGGCGACAGCTGCCGCGACTGCGACTGCGAGGCCCCGCTCGTCTGCCACAACTTCCGCTGCCAGGACCCCGCCAAGCTCGAGCGCGCGCCCCTCGAGTGCGCGCGCAACGAGGAGCTCGCCAAGGCCGTCCGCAACCTGCAGAACAAGTGCGCCAGCCGCGAGAAGAGCCTCGGCGACCTCGTCTCGACCCGCTCGTGCACCCCGTCCGACTGGGAGCAGCTGGCGATCGACGACCCGCAGTTCGACCTGATCCTCGCCGCCTTCCCCGGCCGCTTCTCGGTCCACTTCCCGACCGGCCTGCCGAAGAAGGGCGAGAAGTGGCCGACCAAGCCGGTCCGCGACCACTACCGCCAGACGATCGGCCGCTACAAGGAGGCCCTCGGCAAGGCCAAGCAGGTGTTCGTGATCGGCCGCGCCAGCCCCGACGGCGACCGCCAGCAGAACCACGACCTCGCCGTCCGCCGCATGGACATGGTCACCCAGCTGATCAGCGAGGTCGTCAACGAGGGCCTCTCCGAGACCGAGCGCAAGCAGATCCCGATCCAGCCGTTCGCCATGCGCGACGCCAAGCCGCTCAACCCCGAGCGGTTCAAGAAGAGCTACCTCGACGTCGCGGACAAGGCTGGCCAAAAGACCAGCTCCCCGATCGTCGCCTGGGACGAGACCAACCAGCGCCGCCTCCAGGGCCTGCTCGACGGCGGCCTCGACCTCAAGGACCAGAGCTCGAAGGACTGGACCGAGCTGTTCAACGCGATCAACCGCGTCGTCCTCGTCGTCCCGATCCCCTGCGACGGCAGCGAGTACAAGCCGCCGAAGACCGCCCTCGACGACCCCCAGGCCGCCGGCTGACCCGACGAGGCCCCCGATGTCCAGCGCCCCCCCGACCCTCGCCTACAAGCTCGTCGCCATCCTGACGACCTTCATCGCCGCGGTCAGCCTGCTCGTCGCCGTCATGCTCGTCGTCCGCCTCGACCGCACCCGCGGCGTCCTGCAGGCCAAGCTGCAGTCGTGCCCGTGCTGTCAGGAGGCCCTCGCGCCGCCGCCTCCCCCCAAGACCTGACCCAACGCCCATGTCCGAACCGACCTTGACCGAAGTCCCCCGCACGGACCCCGCGCGCGAGAAGGCCAAGCTGTTCGTCCGCTGGGCGCTCGCCAACGTCTTCCTGACGATGCTCGCCTGCGGCCTCGCCGCGGTGATCTGGCTCAAGGAGGGCGACGTCCGCCGCCAGCTCGCCCGCGTGCTCGAGCGCGAGAAGCAGGGCTGCGTCGACAACACCCGCGTGATCGAGGGAAAGAAGGCGCTGATCGTCGACCCCGACGAGATCGCGCCGCCGCAGGACCAGCCGCGCAGCGGCTACGTCGGCAAGCTCGGGACCCAGATCTCGCCGGCGATGCTCGTCCGCCTCGAGGCGATCCGCGACCCGAGCAAGCCCGCCGCCGAGGTCCGCCTCGGCGCGCAGGAGGTCCTGCCGTCGAAGGCGATCCACGTCGTCAACCTGTGGGCGACCTGGTGCGGCCCGTGCAAGGCCGAGCTGCCTGACTTCAAGGCCATGTTCGATCGGCACGCCGACACCTGGGGCGGCGAGGTCCGCTTCGTCCCGATCCAGATCAAGGACAACACCGACCCGCGCAAGTCGTACTCCGACTTCGCCGCGGCGATGCCGCCCGCCCCGGTCAAGCTCGCCGACCGCAGCTACGACGAGAAGCTCGTCAAGGTGTTCGAGAGCGACGAGAAGCGCAAGCTGTTCCAGGGCAACCTGCCCGTCACCTTCGTCCTCGACTGCAACCGCCGCGTCCGCTGGGCCAAGTTCGAGCAGCTCACCGAGGCCGACTTCGAGGAGCTCGAGCGCTACATCGACCAGTTCCAGGCCGAGCTCCACGACAAGAGCGAGGGCGCGTGGTGCCAGAAGGTCTGGCCCGGCAACGGCCGCTGCGAGGGCAAGGAGAACACCGCCGCCCACCACAGCCCCGAGGACTGCGGCGAGCTCAGGCGCCGCGGCGGCACCGCCGCCGAGGCCCCCGTCCTGCCGCCCGAGCCCCCGCCCGCGCCCACCGCCAAGGACTGTCCCCAGGGCCAGGTCCGTACCGGCGACGGCCGCTGCGTCCCCAGGCTCAAGGGCGCCCCCGCCCCCGTCAAGGCCGAGGAGCCGAAGACCCTCAAGACCTGCGGCAACACCGTCTGCGAGCCCGCCCGCGGCGAGAGCAGCCAGACCTGCTGCCAGGACTGCCCCTGCGACGCCCCGCTGGTCTGCAAGCAGGACGCCTCCGAGCGCTACAGCTGCCAGGCCAAGGGCCTCAAGTGACCTGACCTCGCGGACACGCCCGCGAGCCCGACCCCTCCGGGCGCTCCGGCCGCCGGACCGCGGGCCTACCAGGACCTGACCTCACGGGCATGCTCGAAAGGCCGTATCTCGAGAGGTATGCCTTCAGAAACCTGTCCCTACAGACCTGACCGCCGCGACCTGGGTCGCCGCACTAGAACCGCCCGGACACGACGACCCCGGACCACGCCGGCGACACCCCGCCGCCGACCTCGAGCCGCCGCCCCGCGACCGGCCCGGGCGCCTTGCGGTACGCCCGCTCGAGCACGAGCCCGCCGACCCCGCCGGCGAGCATCCCCGCGCCGAACCCGAGCACCGCCGCCCCGGCCGTGTAACCGGTCGCGAATCGATCGACCGCAGCCTGGTTCGCCGAATCGCTCCACGACAGATCCGCCCGCGAATTGGCGGCCGACATCCGCACGACGCTGAGCCCGGCCCACACCGCGCCGCCGAGCGCCGCCGCGCCGCCGAGCGCCGATTCGGCGATCCACGCCGTCCGCCGCCGGTCACTCGCGCGCACGAGCCCCGAGACCCCGGCGACCGCGGCGCCGACCCCGGCGCCGAGCAGGCCCGCGCCGACGCTGCGCAGCGCCCCGCTGCTCGCCAGCGCCGTGCGACAGTCGAGCTGATCCTGCGCGCATTCGCCGACCGGCGTCGCGAAGCTCTGCCCGTACCGCACCTGCCCGACCACCAATACACCGACCCCGCCGGCCAGCACGAGCCCGCCGGTCACGCTCGCCCCGAGGACGTACCGCGTCCGCACCCGCTCCGGCAGCCCCGCGCGCGCGCCGCCCTGCTGCGGCGCGCGAACCAGCGCGACCCGCACCTCCGGCTGCGCCCCCGCGGTCACGCGCACGACCTGCTCGATCGGCTGATAACCCGCCAGCTCGATCCGCACCTTCCATTCGCCGGGGTCGAGGTCGACCACGCGCGAGCGCGTCGCTCCCGCCGTCTGCGTCGCCGCGAACACCAGCGGCGGCCGGATGTCCGCCGCCAGCTTCTGCACGTGCTCCACCGCGAACTCGATCTCGCCGGGCTCCGCGGGCCCGTCGATCAGCACCCGGGTCGATACCGTCTCGCGCAGCGACGCCGTCCGCTGCGCCTCCGCCTCGGCCCGGTCCGCGTCGGTGACGCCGGCCGTCCCGACGTACTCGCTGAGGTACGCGACCGCGTGCGCGTGGTGCCGCGCCCCGACCCGGCTGACCGCCGCGTTGAACAGGAACCGCGGCTCGCGGAACTCCTGCCACAGCCCCTCGAACTCGAGCGCCGCGGCGTCGAACCGCTGCTTCTCGTAATTGGCGAACGCCTGGGCGATCCGCTCGTCCTTGCTGCCCGACGGCCGCGCTGCCGCGGGCGCCGACGCCTGCGCCGCCTGCACCTCGGCCGCGCCCGTCAACATCAACAAGGAGACCGTCCAGGCGCTGATCAAACCCATCGTAGATCCTGCGTGAGCGCCGGCGAGTATAGGCCCCGCGGCCGCCTGCTGGCCAGCCCCGCCGGCGCCCGCGAGCGCGCACGAAGAGCGACGCGAACCCGCGCCACCGCGAACTATCCGGCGCCCCCGGTCCTTGGCTACACTCTCGAGCGTGCGCCTCCCCCGTCCGGCCCGCCTCCTCCCCGTCGCAGCCCTCGCCGTCCTCGCCGGCTGCCCCTCCGCAGGCCCCTACCTCGGCGGCGGCACGAGCGATTCCGACTCCGGCCCCGACACCGACTCCGGCGTGACGACGAACCCGCCCCCGGTGTGCGGCGACGGCAGCGTCGACCCGGGCGAGCAGTGCGACGACGGCAACCAGGTCGGCGGCGACGGCTGCGAGAACGACTGCACCAAGACGCCGCCCCCCGGCTGCGGCGACGGCGTCGTCGACGCCGGCGAGGACTGCGACGACGGCAACCAGGTCCAGGGCGACGGCTGCGAGAACAATTGCACCCCCACCCCGACGCCGATGTGCGGCGACGGCAAGGTCGACCCGGCCGAACAGTGCGACGACGGCAATCAAGACGACACCGACGCCTGCCTGAACTCCTGCCGGCCCGCCGCCTGCGGCGACGGCGTCGTCCAGGCCGGCGTCGAGCAGTGCGACGACGGCAACCCCGACGACACCGACGCCTGCCTCAATAGCTGCACGAACGCCGCCTGCGGCGACGGCTTCGTCCAGCAGGGCATCGAGGCCTGCGACAACGGCCGCGACAACGCCGACGACGCCTACAATGGCTGCACCACCCAGTGCCAGCTGGGCCCCCGCTGCGGCGACGCGATCGTCCAGGACTTCGAGGGCGAGAAGTGCGACGACGGCACCCCGGACGGCGACGACCTGTGCAACGCCTGCCAGCCGACCCCGGTCCGCTACGTGTTCGCCACCGGGACCACCTATAACGGAAAATTCGGCAGCACGACCGCGGCCGACGGCCTGTGCACGACGATCGCCGGTATGAACGACGTCGGCGCCCCGGGCGTGCAGTGGACCGCCTGGCTCAGCGACAACGCCAGCTCGCCCGCCGGGCGCTACCCCAACAAGACCTTCGCCGGCTGGTACGTGCTCCCCGGCGACCCGCCCGTGCTCGTCGCCAAGGGCTGGGCGGGCCTGACCTCCGGCCAGCTGGTCAACCCGATCGACAAGAACGAGCTCGGCAACCCCGTGCCCGCCGACGCGACGGTCTGGACCACCACCGGCGTCGACGGCGGCGCCAACGACATCGCCCAGCACTGCAACAAGTGGAACAACAACACGAACAGCAACTCCGGCCGGCTCGGGAGCGCCGCCGCGAGCGACGCCGCGTGGACCGACAACGGGACGACGGCCGCCTGCAACACCCTGCACCGCATCTACTGCGTCGAGAACTGACCGCGCTCGCCCCCGCCCGCCGGCCGGGCCGCGGCTCGACGCTCCGCTGAATCGACGACCGCGCCGCCCCGCGCGTCCGCCCGCGCGCGCCCGCGTACCGTCCCTCGCGCGGCGGCGCCCCGCGCAATTGCATCGACCGCACGGACCGCGCATTGCGGCCCGCGGCTCGGAATCGTCCGCGCGCCGGCCTCCGGGCAGCCAATGTCTGCGGTGATATCCTGGCCCACGCTCATGCTTCACATCGCCGTAGAGCGCGAGGGTCAGCCGCGCAAAGAGCTCCGCTTCGCCAAGGACTCGGTAGTCGTCGGCCGCGAGGCCGAGCACGACCTCCAGCTGAACTTCGAGGACGGCGCGTCGCGCCAGCACTGCCGGATCTTCGCCGAGCGCGGCCAGGTCTTCGTCGAGGACCTCGGCTCGCGCAACGGCACCAAGGTCAACGGCAAGCGGATCGCCGCGCGGACCCCGATCAGCGGCCGCGACGAGGTCGAGGTCGGTAAGGTCAAGCTCCGCCTGGTCGAGCAGGCAGGCGCCGCCAGGCCGAGCGTCAAGACCCAGGCCGAGCCGGCCGAGGAGTCGCCGACGACCCAGGCGCCGGCCCGCCCGCGCGCCAAGCCGGCCGCAGAACCTGCTCCCAAGGCCAGATCCGCCGAGCCCGCCGCCAAGCCGGCCGCCAGGGCCGCGCCGGAACCTGCCCCGAAGGCCAGGCAAAAACCGGACGCCGAGCCCGCCGACGGCAGCATCAAGGTCAACCTCAAGTCGGCCGCCCCCGAGCCCGAGCCCGCCGCGCCGGCCGAGCCCGAGGGCAAGCCGAGCGGCCCGGTCCACGACGAGAACGAGGCGTGCCGCAGCCAGATCGACCCGCTCGCCCGCCGCTGGCGCGACCTCGGCCGGCCCGAGGGCCTCCTGCTCCACGGCCCGCTGCTCGCGCGCGGGCTCGCGTGGGTCGCCAGCGACCGCAAGCTGCGCCCGCGCCCGAGCGAGCTCCACCGCGAGTTCATCTACGCCAGCCGCACCGACCGCCGCCACCGCCTCCGCGACGCCGGCGCGCTCGCCGGCGCCTTCGTGCTCGCGCTGACCGGCGGCTCGATCACCGCCCGCGCGCTGCACAAGGACCTCGTGCTCAAGGACGCCGGCCCCGGCCAGGACAACGGCGCCGGCCAGTGCATGCCCGACAACCCGGCGATCGTCCGCGCCAACGAGCTGGCCAAGAAGGCCGCCGACCAGACCGACCCCGAGCGGGCGATCCTCGCCGGCGTCCGCGCCCTCGTCGCCGCCGACGGCCCGTGCGCCTACCAGAGCGACGCCGAGCCGGTCCTGCGCAACGCGCTGTCGCGCCAGCGCAGCCGCGTGATCGGCCGCGTCTCGCCGATCCGCGGGGCCGACGTCGGCCGCGGCGAGCGCGACGTCGTCACCGTCGACGACAGCGGCACCGTCACCCTGTGGGACCGCACCGGCGCCAGCTCGGCGCGGACCCTGACCAGCAGCGCGAGCCAGGCCAGGATCGCCGTGCTCGGCCCCGAGGAGCGCTGGCTGGCCGTCGGGACAGCCAGCGGCGCGATCGACCTGTGGGACCTCGACCAGCGGGCCAAGCCCGTGCTCGCCAAGCAGCTCGACAGCCACCGCGAGCCGATCACCGCGATCGCCTTCAGCGACGACGGCCGCTACTTCGCCTCCGGCGACCGCCGCGGCAACATCAAGATCTGGGACATGCGCGGCACCGACGCCGGCAACGGCCTCGGCGAGCTGCGCGCGCACAAGGGCGAGATCGATCGGCTCGAGTTCCGCGACGGCGGCACCCGCCTGTTCTCGTTCGGCGGCAAGCAGGTCTACGCGTGGGACCTGCAGGACGGCCGCCGCAAGGGCAAGGAGAAGCTGCTGGCGATCGGCGGCGACGCGACCGCGATGGCGGTCAACGGCGAGGGCGACGAGGTCGTCGTCGGCGACAGCATCGGCCAGGTGCTGCGCTGGAAGGTCCGCACCCTCGCCACCGCCCAGGCCGACGCGCTCGCCAAGCACGACGGCGCCGTCCTCGACCTCGCGTTCATCCCCAAGGAGCGGGCCGTCCTGTCCCTCGGGTCCGACAACAAGCTGATCGTCACCGAGCTGAGCCAGGTGATGCGCGAGGGCAGCGAGCCGCTGCAGGTCGGCCTGCGCGGCCTCCAGGCCGAGCCGCTCCACCTCGCCGCCGACCCGACCGGCCGCCGGATCGCCGTCAGCGCCAAGGACCACAAGATCTACGTCTGGGACGTCCAGCAGCGCCACACCTCGGCCCAGCCGGTCGCCGTGTTCGACGAGCACGTCGACACGATCACCGCGCTGCAGACCAGCTACGACGGCAACGTCCTGCTCTCGGCCGCCGCCGACGGCACCCTGCGCCAGTGGCCGCTCCAGAGCACCGAGGCCGGCGGCACCCTCGCGGTCCTCAGCGACCACCGCGGCCCGGTCCTCGCGCTCGGCCTCGGCGTCGACGGCAGCCGCCTCCTGTCCGCCGGCGGCCAGGACAAGACCGTCCGCGCCTGGCGCCTCGACAAGAACGGCGCCCCGCGCCGCCTGCTCGAGCGCACCTACGACACCGCGATCCGGACCGCCGCGCTCAGCGGCGACGGCCGGTGGGCCGCCGTCGGCGTCGACCGCCAGGTCCTGCTCTACAACCTCGGCGCGGCGGCCGGCGACCGCGAGCTGCGGCCGATCGAGCGCTCGCACCACAACGACGTCGTCAGCCACATCGCCTTCAGCGCGAACGGCGAGTGGATGGTCACCGCCGACGACGCCGGCACGATCAACACCTGGCCGATGCGCCAGGATGGCCCCGAGGACAGCCCCGCCAACCCCGCCGCCCTCGGCCGCCCCGTCACCGCGATCGCGCTGTCGCCGACCAGCCCGTACTACGCGGTCGCCGGGACCGACAACCGGGTGACGATGCGGGCGATGGCCGCCTCCGGCGGGACCGCCGAGCACCAGGTCGCCCAGCACGAGAAGAGCGTACTCTCGCTGACCTTCAGCCCCGGCGGCGACTACCTCGTGTCGACCAGCGAGGACTTCCGGGCGATCCTGCGCAAGGTCGACAAGGGCAAGACCGAGGAGCTCGCCGAGCGCTCGGCGATCGCCCACAACCAGCGGATCCGCGCCGCCGCGTTCAGCTACGACAAGCGCTGGCTGGCGACCGGCAGCGACGACGGCGTGATCAACATGACCGACCTCGCCAAGGCGACGGAGCGGATCCGCCCGCTGACCGGCCACGAGGCGGCGATCGTCGCCCTCGCGTTCGAGCCGTCGAGCGAGCTGCTCGTCTCGGCGAGCGTCGACAAGACCGTCCGCCTGTGGTTCGTCGGCGACCTCGACCGCGGCGGCGAGGTCCGCCAGGTCCCCCTCGCCGGCCACGGCGCCCCGGTGACCGCGCTCAGGCTCGACGGCGGTCAGGTGCTGGTGTCCGGCGGCGCCGACGGCCAGATCCGGATCTGGCCGCTCAGGCACGAGTCGCTGCTCGGGCTCGCGTGCCGGACCGTCGGCCGCGACTTCCGCGAGGACGAGTGGGCCGACCTCTACCCCGGCGACCCGCTCGAGAGCCTGTGCGGCGGCAAGTGAGCGGCGGCCCGGCCCGCCGCGGGCGGCCCGCTACTTGGCGTCGCTGCACGCCGTGTCCGCCGGGTCGCACTTGAAGCGGACGTGTAGGTGGTGGATGTGCCCGTCGGAGTGCATCACCAGCGCCGGCATGCCCTTCGCCCGCGGCCACTGGATCAGCTTCTTGAGCTCCTCCTTGGTCTCGCCGAGCTCGATCGCCGCCTTGTAGAGATCCTCCTGCAGGTAGTGCGACAGGAAGATCTCCTTGATCTGCTTGGTCCCCTCGAGCGCGCGGATGAACCGCCACGTCGTCTGCCAGTCGACCTCCTCGGGGTCGGGCCGGCACGAGTCGGTGCTGCAGTTGTTGCAGCCCTTGCGGAACTGCTTGCGCTTCGGCAAGAGCCAGATGTCGGCGTCGCGCCCCGACTGGTGCGACTTGTGCTTCTTGTAGCGGCCGCCCTCGCGCATGCTGAGGTCGGCGATCATCACCTGCCCGCTGTAGCCCGTGGCGCGGAAGTCGGCGATCGCCCGCAGCAGCTGCGCGATCGTGTGGTTGGTCGCGTACGCGTTCGACGCGCAGCGGACGTCGGCCAGCGGCGACGGCAGCAGCTGCACCGGGTTGAGCAGCGCCCCCTCGGTCACCTTGCCGGCCGAGATCGACCCCTCCGGCACGATGAAGATCGGCAGGTCGTCCGGGTTCGGCGTCTTCGCCCCGAACTGCCCGCCGTCGATCCACAGCGTCAGCTCGTCGCCCACCTTCAGCCGGTCGCCGAGCTTCGGGTTGAACTGCCGCAGCTTGTCGACGCTCGTGCTGTAGCTGTTGGCGATCGCCAGCCAGTCCTCGCCCTCGCCGACGACGTAGTGCTCCTCGACCAGCGGCATCCGCGGCGGCTTCGCCGTCAGCACCCGCACCTTCGCGCCCGTCGTCGGCGCCGCCAGCCCGCCGTTCCACTGCATCAGCAGCGCCGGCGACGCCCCGTAGTAGCCCGCGATGTCCTCGTAGGCCTCGCCCGGGCTGACCGTGTGCTCGATCCACTCCTCCTTCGGGCCAGGTCTCTCAGGACCTGTCTGCTCGGACACCTTCGGCGCCTCGCCGACCGCCGCGACCGGCGGCGCCGGCGGCGTCGGCGGCGCCCCGCCTCGCGGCCACAGCGCGATCAGGGCCGCGCCGAGCAGCGCCCCGCCGCCGCCGAGCTGCACCACCAGCCGGATCCGCGCCGCCCGCGTGCTCGCGGCGATGAACTCGCGCAGCAGCGGCTCCGCCTCGACCTCGGCCCGCTGCGCCGGCACGCCGATCCACCCCTCGGCGAGCCCGAGGTCCCGCCCGCGCAGCAGGAGCCGGCGCGGCCGCCCCTGGTCGGCCCACTCGCGCGCGTAGCGGGCGAGCCGCTTCTGCTCCGCCGCCCGCTGCTCGGCCTCGCTGCGGGCCAGCGCGACCGGCTGGAACTTCAGCTTCTCCTCGAGCTTCCTCCCGTCGTTCTCGCCGGCGATCTCGATCACGTACGCGCCGACGCTCAGCCGGTCGCCCGGGCCGAACTCGGTCGGCTCGACGCACCGCTTCGAGTTGATGTACGTGCCGTTCTTCGACCCGCGGTCGGCGACCACCAGCTTGCCGCCGCGCAGCGAGATCCGGCAGTGCTTGCCCGAGACGCCGTGGCCGGCGAGCACCAGCGTCGAGTCGATCCCGCTGCCGATCTGCATCTCGGCCCCCGAGAACTCGACCCGGCGCTCGTCGCCCTCCGGCGAGATGACCTTCAAGACAGGTCCGTCCACCGCCCCTCCCTCACCCGACGAGCATCATGATCAGCAGCCCGACGAGGATCAGCAGCCCGCAGGCGACGTTGACCACGATCAACGTCTTCTGCAGCGACCACTCCGCGGGCCGGACGGCCGGCCGCCGCCGGTCCAGCGGGCCGACCTGCCCCGCGTCGGGCAGCGCCATCGTCGACTCGCCCCGCCGCATCGTCGGCATCTCGGTGACGTCGGGCAGCGCCATCGTCGACTCGCCGCGCGGCGCCGTCGCCGACGGGTCGGGCAGGATCATCGTCGACTCGCCCCGCCCCGGCGCGAGCGACGGATCGGGCAAGATCATCGTCGTGTCCGCCCGCGACGGCGCGAGCGACGGGTCGGGCAGGATCATCGTCGTGTCCGCCCGCGAAGGCCCGGCCGTCGGCCCCGGCAACACGACCGTCCGGTCGCCGCTCGCCGGCTCGACGACCGTCCGGTGCACCACCGTCCGATCCTCCGGCGGCAGCCCTCCGGCGCCGGTCGTCGGGCCGATCACCGTCCGCGGCCCGGTCGCGCTTGCCGCCCGCGAGGCCGCGCCCGGATCGATGATCGTCCGCGGCCCGCCCGCGCCCGGGTCGATCATCGTCCGCGGCCCGCCCGCGACCGGCTCGACGATCGTCCGCGGCCCGAGCCCCGCGAGCCCGCCCGGGGGCCCACCGATGTCGCCGACGACGACCGTCCGATCGGCGGGCACCGCCCGATCGGGCGCCCCGGACAGCGACCCCCGGGCCGGCTGCATCGCCCGCGGCGCGCGGTTGGTCGCCAGCAGCGCCGTCGGGTCGTCCTCGCCGGCGCCCTTGGCGACCGCGTTCGGGTCGATCATCGTCCCGCTCGCCGTCTTGACCGCCCCCGGCGCCGCGCCCGGCGAGCGCCGCACCATGCCGATCGCCTCGGCCATCGACTTGAGGTCGCTGAACCGCTCGTCGGGCTTCTTGGCGAGCGCCCGCCGGATCAGCCCCTCGACCCCCGCCGGCACGGCGGCCTCCGGCGCGACCTGGGCGAGGCTCGGCACCGGCTCCATCAGGATCTTCCGCGCCACCTCGTAGTACGAGTTGCCGCGGAACGGCAACTGCCCGCTGACCAGCTCGAACAGCACGACGCCGAGCGCGAACACGTCGGTCCGATCGTCGCTCGGCGCCCCCTCGAGCTGCTCCGGCGCCCGGTAGTCGACCGTCCCGAGCGCCGTGTCGACGCGGGTGCTGTCGGCCGACTGCGCGTCGAACTCGGCAACCCCGTAGTCGAGCACCCGGACCTCGCCGCGATCGGTGATGAACAGGTTCGACGGCTTGAGGTCGCGATGCGCCGTCCGGGTCGCCGCGAACGTCGCGTGCAGGATCTCGGCGCACTGACCGGCGAGCTCGAGCGCCCGCATCCACGGCACCCGGCCGAGGCGCGCGCGCAGCTTGCTCGCGTCGTCGCCGGTCAGCGCGTCCATCACGATCATCGGCGGGTTCTTGTTGGCCAGCCCGAAGCCCTTCGGCAGCACGAGCCCCGGGTTGCCGGTCCGCCCCGCCGCGGCGACGAGCTTGGAGTAGCGGGCCAGCGCGTCGTCGTCGCAGCGGTTCGGGTTGAACACCTTCACCGCGACGGCGCGCTGGCTCTGCACGTCCCACGCCTTGAACACCTGCCCGACCCCCCCGCCTCCGAGGGACTCGCGCAGCTGATACCGGCCCGCGATCACCGAGCCGACGCGATGTGCTTCCTTGCTCGTCAAGCGCGGCTCTTCTGGCTAGGACTTGTCCAGCTTGCCGACCAGCGACAAGGTGAACTCGGCGCCCTCGAACTTGAGGTGCGGCAGGATCTGCAGCCCGCAGCGGAACCACCCGACCGCGCCCTCGACCTCCTCGACGGTGATCTTGGCCTTGCGCAGCGGCTTGCGCGAGCGCGTCTCGGCCGACGGGTCCGGCATGTCGGAGACGTACTGGCGGATCCAGTTGTTGAGCTCGCGCTCGAGGTCCGACCGGCTCTTCCACGTCCCGATCTGCTCGCGCTGCAGCACCTTCATGTAGTGGGCGAGGCGCGTGATCACGAACATGTACGGCAGGCGCGTGCCGAGCATGTAGTTGGTCTGCGCCGCCAGGCCCTCGGGCGTCTTGGCGAACACCTTCGGCTTCTGGATCGAGTTCGCGGAGAAGAACGCCGCGTTGTCGCTGTCCTTGCGGAACACCAGGCCGATGAAGCCCTGCTCGGCGAGCTCGTACTCGCGGCGGTCGTCGAGCGAGACCTCGGTCGGGATCTTGGTCTTGAGCTCGCCGCCCTGCTCGTACTGGTGCAGCGGCAGGTTGTGCACCGAGCCGCCGCCCTGCGGGCCGATGATGTTCGGGCACCAGCGGAACTTGGCGAAGCTCTCGGCGATCCGCGCCGTCATCGTCAGCGACGCCGGGCCCCACAGGTAGCGGTCGTGCTGGTCGATCACCTCCTCGGTGAAGTCGAACGCCTTGACCGACAGCTCGCTCTCCCGCTTGCCGTACGGCGCGCGCAGCATGAACCGCGGCATGCACATCCCGAGGTACCGCGCGTCCTCCGTCTCGCGCAGCCCGTTCCACCGCGCGTACTGCGGGCCCTCGAACAGCGCCTGCAGGTCCTTGAGCTTCGGCAGCTCCGTCATCGAGTCGACGCCGAACATCTTCGGCGAGACGTTGGCGAGGAACGGCGCGTGGGCCATCGCCCCGACCGCCGCGAACTGCTTGAGCAGCTGGACGTCCTCGGTCCCGGTCCCGAACTCGTAGGTCGAGCAGATCACGCCGTACGGCTTGCCGCCGAGCGTGCCGAAGTTCTGGCGGTAGATCGTGTTGTACAGGCCCGACTTGGTGATGTCCGGCGCGTCCTCGAAGTCGACCCGGAGGTCCTCCTTGGTCGCGTTGACGATCTCGAGCCGCACGTTCTCCCGGAAGTCGATCTGGTCGACCAGGTACTTGAGCCCGCGCCACGCCGACTCGAGCTGCTTGACCTGCGGGTGGTGCATGATCTGGTTGACCTGCGCCGTCAGGCGCCGGTCGATGTCCGCGATCATCTCGTTGATCAGGTCCTTGTCGATCTTCGGCGCGACGCTGGTCGAGCGCAGCAGATCGTCCATCAGCTTGCGCGTGCCTCGGCGGACCAGCTCATAGGCCTCGCCGTCCTGCGGCCCGAGCTTGGTCTCGGAGAGCAGCGAGTCGAGCAGCGAGCCCTCCTGCGCCTCCGCCTGCGTCCTCTGTCCGGCTGTCTCAGTCTTCGTGTCCGACATGTCGATAATCCTCGCTTTTCAGCCCCTGCAGGCCGTGGGCCTCACTTGTCCTCGATCCCGAGCTCCTTCATCAGCCGCGCGCGCTTGTCAGGGTCGCGCAGCGCCTCGACCAGCTTCTTCTTGAAGTCCGGCACGTTCCCGCCGACCAGCGGCCCCTTGAGCGCCGTCAGCGCGTTGCGCAGGTCGAGCAGCTCCTTGAGCTGCGGCACCTGCTCGGCGATGCCCTCGGGCCGGAAGTCCTTGAGCGTGCTGAACTTGAGGCCCAGCGAGAGATCGCCCTGATCACCGTCCGTCAGCTTGTTCGGCACGGTGATCTGCGCCTCCAGGTTCTGCGCGGCCATCACCTTGTCGAAGTTGTCCTTGTCGACGTTGATCGGCTTGCGCTCCTCGACGGGCCGGTCGTCGGGCCGCCCGGTGAAGTCGCCCAGCATCAGGATCTTCAGGGGGAGCTCGACGTCCTCCTGCGCCCCGCCGGTCGCCGGCTTGTACGTGATGTTGACGCGCTCCTTCGGCGCTACCGATCCGTCTTTACCCTTGCTCATGATGGCACCATCCTCGCGGACTACTGCGTCGTGAACCCTCGCCCCGTCTGTCCCCGCGGTGCACCAGACAGCGGCCCCTCTTGTCCCCATGACCATAGACCCGCGGGCCGCCCGACGTCCAGCCGGACTTCCGATTGCAAAGACGAGCACCGCGCGAATTGGCGATCCGCGCCGCGCGATCGTGCAATCGTCGATTTCCGCCCGGCGTGCCCGCGCGCGGCGCACTTCGGCGCCGCTCGAAAATAGCGTGAGTCCAGGGCACACATTGACATTTCCGGCCCTGGGGCCTTTGATATCGTGTCCCGCATGGCTGAGACCGTCCATCTGTATCTGAAAGCGAATGGCGTTGACATCCAGGGTGAGAGCACCCAGGTCGACCTTGGGCGCGAGAACTCGATCGAGTGCGTCCAGTTCAAGGACAGCGTCCGCACCGCCCGCGAACTCGGCAGCCGCGCCGCCGTCGGCCGCCGCGTCCACGAGCCGATCGAGATCCTCAAGCGGCTCGACAAGAGCACCCCGCTGCTCGCCAAGGCCCTGTGCCGCAACGAGCGCATCGACGCGGAGTTCCGGTTCTTCCGCCCGAACCCCAGCGGCGACGGCACGACCGAGCACTTCTTCACGGTGAAGATCGAGAACGGCCGCGTCGACGCGATCGAGCGCCTCTCGCCGAACTCGATCGACCCGGCCGAGGCCAAGACCCCGCCGCTCGAGACGATCCGCTTCGTCTACCACACGATCACGTGGACCTTCATCCCGACCGGCGCCGAGTACGTCGACTCGTGGTCCAACTCCGACGGCTGATCTCCAAGCCCAGTCGTTCATTGCACACACAAGGTCGAGCGCGGGGTGTCACTTGCCGCGCTCGGCCCGCGAACCCATCCTGAGAGACCGTCCCGCCCGTACCCCCGATTCCCCGCGAGAGTCCACCCCATGCGCGTCGAACCGAAAGCGATCGTCAGAAGGCTCAACCCGACCTGCACCTCGGCGCTCGAGGCCGCGGTGTCCCACGCCGCCAGCTCCCGCTACTACGAGATCGTCCCGGAGCACCTGCTGCTGGCGATCCTCAGCGGCGAGGACACCGACGCCGCCCGGATCTTCTCGCACTTCCACCAGGACCTCTCGCGCCTCAAGCAGCGCGTCCAGCGTGTCCTCGAGACCATGCGGACCGGCAACGCCGGCCGCCCCGTGTTCGCCGAGTCGCTGTTCCAGTGGCTCGAGGACGCCTGGGTCGGCGCGTCGCTGGGCTACGGCGCGACCGAGATCCGCACCGGCCACCTGATCCAGCAGTTCGCCGCCCGCGGCCACCGCTACAGCGCCGAGACCTTCCCCGAGATCGCCGCGATCGACCTCGAGACCCTGCGCCGCGACCTCGAGCCGATCACCGCCGGCACCCGGGAGGCCGTCCGCGCCACCCAGGCCGACGCCGCCGCCAAGCCCGGCCAGCCCGGCGCCGCCGCGGCCACCCCGGTCGCCGCCGGCGAGCAGGCGCTCCGCCGCTTCACCAGCTCGTACACCGAGCGGGCCCGCGCCGGGAAGATCGACCCGGTGTTCGGCCGCCACCAGGAGATCCGCCAGCTGATCGAGATCCTGGCCCGCCGGCGCAAGAACAACCCGATCCTCGTCGGCGAGCCCGGCGTCGGCAAGACGGCGCTCGTCGAGGGCCTCGCCCGCGCGATCGTCGAGGGCGACGTCCCCGAGGTCCTGCAGGGCGTCGAGCTGCTCGAGCTCGACATGGGCCTCCTCCAGGCCGGCGCCGGCGTCCGCGGCGAGTTCGAGAAGCGCCTCAAGGCGGTCATCGAGGAGGTCAAGGCCTCACCCAGGCCGATCGTCCTGTTCATCGACGAGGCCCACACGATCGTCGGCAACAAGGACAACGACGCGACCAACATCCTCAAGCCCGCGCTCGCCCGCGGCGAGCTGCGCACGATCGCCGCGACCACCTGGTCGGAGTACAAGAAGTACTTCGAGAAGGACGCCGCGTTCGCCCGCCGCTTCCAGCTCGTCAAGGTCGACGAGCCCTCCGAGGACCAGGCCCTCGTCATGCTCCGCGGCCTGCGCGACACCTACGAGAAGACCCACAACGTCACGATCCGCGACGAGGCGCTGGTCGCCGCCGTCAAGCTCAGCCACCGCTACATCTCCGGCCGCCTGTTGCCCGACAAGGCCGTCGACCTGCTCGACACCGCCTCGACCCGCGTCAAGATCGAGCAGTCGAGCCGCCCCGAGGCGATGCTCCACCAGGAGCAGGCGCTCGCCGCCCTCGCCCGCGAGATCGGCGCGATGGAGCGCGAGGACCGCGAGGGCAACCTCGTCGACCTCGCCGCACTCGCCGAGCTCCGCGACAAGCGGTCGAAGGCCGAGCAGACCCTCGCCGCGCTCGAGCAGCGGTGGAAGGAGGAGAAGGACGCGCTCGTCGCCGTCGAGCAGGCGCGCGCCGCCCTGCGCGCCGCCGGCGACAACGCGACCGACGAGCTCCGCGAGAACAAGCGGGCCGCCGACGCCGGCCTCGTCGCCGCCGGCGGCGAGGAGCGCCTGATCCACGCCGAGGTCGACAGCGACGCGATCGCCCGCGTCGTCAGCAACTGGACCGGGATCCCGGTCGGCAACATGAAGCGCGACGCCGTCGAGAGCCTCCTGCAGCTCGAGGGCAAGCTGACCGAGCGCGTCAAGGGCCAGCCGAACGCGGTCAAGGTCGTCGCCGAGACGCTGCGGATCGCCCACGCCGGGATCCGCAACCCGAGCACGCCGATCGGCGTCCTCCTGTTCGTCGGCACCAGCGGCGTCGGCAAGACCGAGACCGCGACCGCCCTCGCCGACCTCCTCTACGGCGGCGAGCGCTTCATGACGACGATCAACATGTCGGAGTTCCAGGAGAAGCACACCGTCTCGCGCCTGATCGGCTCGCCCCCCGGCTACGTCGGCTACGGCGAGGGCGGCGTGCTGACCGAGGCCGTGCGCCAGCGGCCCTACTCGGTCGTCCTGCTCGACGAGTGCGAGAAGGCCGACCTCGAGGTCATGAACCTGTTCTACCAGGTCTTCGACAAGGGCATGCTGTCCGACGGCGAGGGCCGCGTCATCGACTTCAAGAACACGATCGTGATCCTCACCTCGAACCTCGGCAGCGACCAGATCATGAAGCTGACCGACAACGGCCAGACCCCGCGCACCCCGGAGGCGCTGGTCGAGGCGGTCCGCCCGACGCTGTCGAAGCACTTCAAGCCGGCCCTGCTCGCGCGCATGACGATCGTCCCGTTCCAGCCGCTGCCGCCGCCGGTCCTGCGCGAGATCACCGAGCTCAAGCTGAGGAGCCTGCGTCGCCGCCTGTGGGACAGCCACCGCATCGAGGCCGAGGTCGCCGACGACGTCTACGACGCGCTCGCCAGGCGCTGCACCGAGGCCGAGACCGGCGCCCGCAACGTCGAGCTGATCCTCCGCAGCTCGCTGATGCCGGTCCTCAGCCGCCGCCTGCTCGAGGCGTTCGCCGCCGGCCAGCAGCCGAGCAAGGTCCGGATCGCCCTCGGCACCGAGGGCGAGGCCTGGGACATCGTCTTCGACCCGCTGCCCGCCGCCTGAGCGAACCACGTAAACTGGTGCGCGCCCGCGCCCTCGGCTAAGGGTGCGGGCATGCACTGGACCGCCCGCACCCTCTCGCTCGCCCTCGCCTGCCTCGTCGCTTGCGGCGGCGACGGCAAGACCTCCGACGCCGGCACCGACGGCACCGGCACCACGAGCCCCGGCTCGACCGGCCCCGCGTCGAGCACCGCGACCACCACGACCGCGACCACCACGACCGCGACCACCGCCGCGACCGACGGCACCGGCAGCGGCGGCGCGACCGACGGCCCGACGACCTCGACGACGACCACCACCACCGCGACGTCGACGACCGAGCCCGGCACCACCGGCGAACCCGGCACCACCGGCGGACCCGGCACCTCGGGCACCACCGGCAACGGCACCACCGGCGGGGGCGAGTGCGCCGGCATGGGCCAGAGCTGCGCGATGGGCGAGATGTGCTGCGGCGGCCTCGAGTGCTGCGCGGGCGTCCCCGTGCCGATGGGCAAGGAGTTCTGCAGCAACAACTGCCCGATCAGCGATCGCAACGCCAAGGCCGACCTCCGCCCGATCGACGTCCACGACGTCCTCGCACGCGTCGTCGCGCTCGACATCACCACCTGGCGCTACAAGAAGGACCCGGCCGACGTCCGCCACCTCGGCCCGATGGCCCAGGACTTCAAGGCCGCGTTCGGCCTCGGCGACACCGACCGGATGATCTTCCCGCTCGACGCGACCGGCGTGTCGCTGGCCGCGATCCAGGCGCTCGACCAGCGGCTCGCCGCCGCCGAGGCCGAGAACGACGACCTGCGCGACCGCCTCGGCCGCCTCGAGCGCCGCCTCGCCGCGCTCGAGGCCCGCTGACCCGTGCCCGAGCTCACGGGCTGTCCGCCGCGCGACCTGTCCCGAAGATCCACCGCCGTGGAATCCTCGCGGCGCCTCGCGCGTAACGGCCCGCCCGCATGGAACCCGTCCACAAGCCGCCCTCCACCCCCCTCGACCTGCGCCCGTTCGGCCTGCTCGGCGTCGCGGTCGCGCTGGTCCTCGCGACCTACATCGCCAGCAGCACCTGGGAGCGCGTCCGCGTCCGCCCGGTCACGCGCACGATCGAGGTCACCGGCTCGGCCAAGAAGCGGATCGTCTCGGACCTGATCGAGTGGACCGCGACGATCGAGGCGAGCGCCGCCGACCGCAAGGAGGCCTACCGGATCCTCCACGACGGCGCGACCAGGGCCCAGGCGTTCCTGCTCGAGAACGGCGTGCCGCAGGCGGAGATCTGGCTGTCCTCGGCGACCGTCGACCAGGTCTTCGAGACCGAGTACGTCGGCACCGGCGAGGACCGGATCGAGCGCCAGATCCCCAGGGGCTTCGACGCCAGCCAGTCGCTCGTCGTCCGCTCGACCAACGTCGCCCTCGTCGAGAAGATGTCACGCGAGATCACCCAGCTGCTCGAGCAGGGCGTCGTCGTCAGCTCGGCCGACCCGTCGTACTTCTATACCAAGCTCGGCGACGTCAAGATCGAGATGCTCGCCGAGGCCTCGAAGGACGCCCGCACGCGCGCCGAGAACATCATCGGCTCGGCCGGCGGCGCCGAGCTCGGCAAGCTGCGCTCGGCCGACATGGGCGTGATCAACGTCAACCCCGCCAACTCGACCCAGGGCTCGTGGGACGGCAACAACGACACGACCTCGCTCGAGAAGGACATCATCACGATCGTCCACGCCACCTTCGAGCTGCAGTGACCGCTGCACTGACCGCCGCGCCGCGCCCCGCGCCTTGACTCCGCGCCCGCGAGGGTCCATCGCCTTGAGCATGGACCCCAAGAAGCGCTTCCGGCCCTCCCACGACCGCGACGACATCGACCGCGACGGCCCCAGCAGCGGCGTCAACCAGGTCAACCCCTACAACATCGACCGCGACGGCGGCGGCGAACCGAACCCCCGCCCGCCCGGCGACGACCCCGGCGAGGTCCGCCCCCAGGTCGCCAACCCCAACCGCGACCGCCAGCAGGACGGCCACCGCGACCTCGGCATCGACCTCGGCGACCCGAAGGAGGTCCGCCGCCGCGGCCACAAGCTCCGCGACCGCGACAACAACCGCTGACCCCGGCGACTCGGGGCGCCGGCCTCGCCGCGCCGCGGGTCCTCGCGCCCGCGGCTCAGGGTCCCCGCGCTCGCCGCCCTCACCCGCGCGCGCGTGGCCGCGCGCCGAGCACCCCGCATAGACAGCGCATGGCCCCCCGCCCCGCCCTGCTCCTGTTCGCCTGCCTCGCCACCAGCGGCCTCGGCTGCGCCGGCACCGAGGCCGTCGTCCGCCGCGCCGTGCCGGCGACCCTCGACGAGGGCGTCGACTTCCTCGAGGACCCCGAGTCGCAGCGACGGATCCAGCGCCTGCTGTCCGACCCGCAGATCCAGCAAGCGAGCCGCCAGCTGACCTCCGCGCTCGTCGAGGGCGCGCTCGACGGCGCGAGCGACGAGGCCCGCCAGGCCAGGCTGCGCGCCGTCACCACCCAGTACCTCGACGCCGTCACCGCCGCCGCCGCCCGCAACCTGCGCGAGGACCTCACGCCGGCGATGGCCCAGGCGGTCCAGCGGACCCTCGGCGCCGCCCTGTCCCCGAGGACACGTCAGGAGGCGAGCGCCTTCGTCGACAGCGTCACCCGCTCGGCCGTCACCGCGCTCGTCCAGTCGGCCGGCCGCGGCCTGCACAGCGACCTCGGCCCGGCGATGCGCGCCGTCCTCGAGGACGACCTCGGCCCCGGCCTCCAGCGCGTGATCCGCCGCGACCTCGCCCCCGCGCTGCGCGAGGCGGTGCAAGGCGAGCTCGTGCCGGTCGTCGGCCTGGTCTCGCGCGAGGCGAGCAAACAGATCGTGCTCGGCGCCGCCGACGCGTTCGACGAGCTGCAGTTCCGCCAGCGCGTCAGCGAGTTCGAGAACACCTTCTGGAACCGCGTCGACGCGACCATCCACCGCGGGATCCGCATGAGCCAGATCATCGCCTGGCTGCTCGGCCTCGGCCTCGCCGTGCTCGCCGTGCTGTTCGCCCGCGCCGTCCTGCTGCGCCGCCGGATCGAGGCCGAGCGCGCCCGCAGCGAGCGGATGCTGCTCGGCGTGATGCAGGGGATCCAGCAGGGCTGCGACAAGCCCGACGTCGAGGCGCTGCTCGCCGGCCTGCGCGAGCGCCACCCCGAGCTCGCCAACGAGACCTACTTCGAGGAGCTCGCCCGCCGCGCCCAGACCCAGGGCCGGGTCCGCCGCCCGCGCCGCCGCCTGTGACCGGCGACGCCCGCGCGCCCCGGGTCATGACCCTCCGGACATGCCTCTTCGAGCATGTCCGAGGATCTCCACCGCCGCGGCCGGCGACGCCCGCGCGCCCCGAACCATGCCCCTCCGGACATGCCCCTTCGCGCATGTCTCATGGGATCGGACCGGCCGACGCCCGCGCCGCCGCGTCAGAACCGGCCGACGACGACCAGCCCCGCGCCGCCGGGCAGCCACCCCGGCGCAGCGCCGAGCTCGCGCCGCGCCCGCCGCTGCCCCGCTGTGCCTGCCGCGAGCAGCCCGACGCCGGTGACGACCAGCGCCCCGCCGATCACCCCGGTCGAGATCGCCAGCCGGTTCGCCGCCGTCCCCTCGCCGAGCAGCGCGCGCAAGACCGCCGGGTCCGCGTCGCCCGCGTCGACCGCCACCTGCCCGCGCCGGTCGACGTCCGCCCCGCGCGCGAGCCCGTAGCCCATCACCCCGAGCAGCGCCCCGCCGACCCCGAGCGCGACCCCGCCGGCGATCACCGGCGCCCGCCAGCGCCGGAGCTCGCGCTCCGCCGCCGCCCGCCGCGCCCGCTCGGCC
>ERZ1066117.137-NODE-137-length-76303-cov-8.001141_pt1 | contig 76303 bp, 76 predicted proteins | sample MGYA00382764_ERZ1066117 | MGnify/ENA primary metagenome ERZ1066117 (study PRJEB33369, sample SAMEA5778347) | biofilm metagenome | biome: Industrial cooling water; feature: Water cooling tower basin; material: Biofilm | place: United Arab Emirates | collected...
CTTGCAAATAGCTCAGCTTGAAAGCCTAGATTTCTCGTCAAGAAACCCGGTTTTTTCAGGCTTGTTGATAATGGTGCAAGATCTGAGTTAACCTACTGCGACTTGGTCGGTTTGGACAGAGGTAGCACCGCTGACACTTTGCGCCACCGATACTGCTTTGCTAAGTAGTGCTTGGGATGGCACTTCTCCTTTCAAAACTACCGTGCTACCCGTCTGCGCTACCCAAAGGCGGTCTAGATTTACTAATTGGGCGTCTTCGTCAAAAGCTAAGGCAACTCGCTTCGCTAAACCGCTTTGGTCGTATTCTCCACTTAATCCCACTCGTTCTGGGGGAATTGTCTCACCACCAGGGGCTGTCCCTACTGGTGTCGGATTTGTTTGAGCATTTTGCGGTTTTTCCAGTCCGAACAATCTTTTTAACCAACCCATGAGCGTTATTCCTCCTATCAAAAACGATTGGCTCTAGTAACTAATTAAAGATTTTGGAAAATTTAGAGGTGTTCCTGGCAAAAATATATAAAATATAGCGTAATAGCAGCTTCTAACTAGAGATAGATTCGTGTAAGAAACTCTGGCTGCGAGTTAGAGTATGTCCTGTGCGGGGGTAAATAGCAGACCTGGCAGTGCTGCGATCGCGAAGCGTGCCGGAGGCATATCGCTCTCAATCGCGATAAAATAAGATCCCTCATCGTAGGACTTGCTCGGTGCTTTCCGGGTGGAAATTTAGCGGTATGGAAAGCTTTTTTAGGTGACAAGGTTATGAAACACACCCTTTCGGTTTTGGTTGAAGATGAAGCGGGTGTTCTATCCCGGATTGCTGGTTTATTTGCCCGTCGCGGCTTTAATATCGAAAGCCTTGCAGTTGGACCAGCAGAGCAAATGGGCGTCTCTAGAATTACGATGGTAGTGCCTGGGGATGACCGCATTATCGAACAACTCACCAAACAACTCTACAAGCTAATTAATGTCCTCAAAGTTCAGGACATTACCGAAATCCCCTGTGTAGAAAGAGAATTGATGCTGCTGAAAGTGAATGCCACTAGCAGCAATCGTTCGGAAATTGTTGAACTAGCCCAAATTTTTCGGGCGCGGGTGGTAGACGTTTCGGAAGAGTCCCTGACGCTCGAAGTGGTGGGCGATCCGGGTAAAATGGTCGCGATCGTCCAAGTACTGCAAAAATTTGGCTTGCGCGAAATTGCCCGCACTGGTAAAATCGCCCTCACTCGCGAGTCAGGGGTCAATACCGAGTTTCTCAAATCTTTGGAAGCAAAGATTTAGGGCGATCGCTTTTATTCATACAACTTGGCGTCATTATACGGCGGATGCTCGCAAGCGATATACAGAGCATTCGCTGGTTCCAATGCTTCCCCGGTTAGCGGATCGGTTGGCTTGAGAACAAAGCACAGCAAAGATAAAGAACGCCAGTCTAAATTATCCAACTTGCCGCGCTCGTAGCGGCTAACGGTGGCATTGCTGATGCCTATATCGCTGGGAACTTGTAAATCTTTGGCTTGAAACACAGCGGCTTCATAAGCCTTGGTAGCGAATTCTGTTTCGATAATAGACCAACCCAGATGCTCTCTAGCTGCTTTGATCAGCTTACCCAAGCGTTGGCGTCCTGTTTCTGTGAATCTCACAGGACGCAGTTTTTCCAGATCGATTGCAGTCTTAAAGTCAACTATTCCAGCCATTTCACCAACCAAATAGCACGATCTGGCGATCGCAGCACTCAAGTTTTGAGCATTACATATTATGAACTAACTACGCAAATCTTCTGCATTCGTGTAGAATAGTAGTTAAAGATTAGAGCTGGGAGTAAATCAGCCATGACTGCATTGTTCAGGCGGCTTGACCCTGCAAAGAAATTCCGCATTACCAAAGGACAAATAGCCAAATTGTTGGGAATCTCCCAATCAATAATCGTCAAATTTGAGTGCTGGCGTTTTGTGTTGTTTGTGCATCGTCGAGATAAAGGCGGGGAGTTTGTTAGCTATCGGGTGCTGGAACATTGGAAGAATGCGATCGCATCCCAATTTCAACAATGTTCTACATTACCAGAACTCAATCATTTGTGGAGTGCGATCAAAAACGATCGCCAAAAACATCGCAAGCAATACGACGATGTTTTACTCTCATTTTTGCACCAAATTTGGCAGGAATGCCAAGATAATTTATCCAAGCCTCTAGTCTATATTCAAAACGATTTTGCCCATCATTGAACCTGATTCCAGCAAGCGGTGAGCATCCGCAGCAGCTTCTAGGGGAAAGGTTTTATTGAGGTGAATTTTGAGATTGCCTTCATCAATTAAACGGGCGCATTGGGACAGAATTTTTGCTTGGTGTTGCAAGTCTTCTACGAGTCCTTGCAACATGGGAGTCAGCATTAATTCTAGACTGATGCGGAGATTGCGCGATCGCGCGACTTTCCAGCTAGTCTTAGCATCAGGTTCCAAAATTGTCACGATATCGCCATAAATCTTAACAGCGGGGAAAGATTTGGCAAAAATATCGCCACCGATGGTATCAAAAGCCAAGTCTACGCCTTCACCTTGCGTCCAATCTAAAGTTGCTCCAACAAAATCAGTTTGGTGATAAAAAATTACTTCATCAGCGCCTAAGCTGCGGACAAAATCGGCTTTTTCTGGGGAACTAACCGTGGTGCAAACATTCGCCCCTTGTAATTTTGCCAGTTGAATCGCGACGTGACCGACACCACCCGCACCAGCATGAATTAAAGCTTTTCTACCAGCTTCCAGGCGTCCTCTATCGTAGAGAGATTCCCAAGCGGTGATTAAAACCAGGGGTGCTGCTGCTGCTGCGGCGAAGGAGAGGGAAGCGGGTTTTTGGGCAACAAATCGCTCGTCTATCAATGTATATTCTGCGTAATTGCCATAGCGATCGCCCAATCCGCCCCAGCAGAAATATACCTCGTCACCGGGGCGAAAATTCTCCACGCCAGCACCGACAGCTTCGACGATACCAGCACCATCGCATCCCAAAATTGCTGGCATTTTATCGGGATAGAAAGTGCCGCGCTGGCGCAATTTCGTGTCGATGGGGTTGATGCCTGCTGCCTTTAAGCGGATTAAAAGTTCTGTATCGCCTGGAGAGGAAGGGTTTGGGACTTGCTGTAGTTGCAGGACTTCTGGGGCGCCTGGGGCTGTCATTAGGACTGCTTTCACATATCCTCCTGTGTTTCGTGCCGGGGGACAGATTAGCAGTTTACCTTAGTTGGGGGGAGAGCGATCGCTTCCCCTACTACAATAAACCTCATTACCCGATCGGGCTATGTGCGTTTCAAGGTACAATTACTGTGTAAGAACAATAGTAAAACCCGACGATGGCATCTTCCCTCCAAACCTCGATCGATCTCGACAAACTGAACCTCGACGAACTGAACGAAAAATTTGCATCCGCCCATCCCAGAGAAATTTTAGCCTGGTGCGTTGAGAATATACCCACGGGTTTTGTACAAACCAGCGCCTTCAACGTGGACGATCTGGTAATTACCGATATTCTCTACCGCGACCTCAAACCCGCAACGCCAGTACCAGTAATCTTTTTAGACACGCTGTACCATTTCCCCCAAACCCTGGAATTAGTCAAAAAAGCGACTGAAGTCTACAACCTAGATCTGAGAACTTACAAAACTCCAGACGTTAACACCCGCGATGAATTTGCCGCCAAGTACGGTGAAGCGCTGTGGGATACAGATATCCTCAAATTCCACGAAATCACCAAAATTGAACCCCTAAACAGAGGTTTGGCAGAATTAAACACCGTAGCTTGGATTACCGGACGCCGTCGCGACCAAGCGCCCACCCGCGCCGAAATGCCAGTTTTGGAAATAGATAACCAAAACCGACTCAAAGTTAATCCCGTCGCCTATTGGACGCGCAAAGAAACCTGGGCATACGCATTCGAGCATGGGGTAATTTACAATCCTCTCCACGACCAAGGTTATCCCAGCATCGGCGACGAACCAATCACCACCAAAGTTGGAGAAGGCGAAGACGAACGCGCCGGACGCTGGCGGGGAACTGGTAAAACTGAATGTGGAATTCATATTTAATTGGGTAATTGGTAATAGGTAATGGGTAATGGGTAATGGGTAATGGGTAAAAATGAACAATACCCAATTACTCTTTTAGGTAATAGGTAATAATTGAGGAATCCCCCAATTACCAATTACCAATTACCAATTACCAATTACCAACCATGATTAAAATCCTCCACCTCTCGGATATCCACATGGGAAGTGGTTTTTCCCACGGTAAAATTAACTCTCAAACGGGTCTAAATACACGGTTGGAGGATTTTGTCAATACCTTGTCGCGCTGCATAGATCGGGCAATTGAAGAACCAGTTGATTTGGTATTATTTGGCGGGGATGCGTTTCCCGACGCGACGCCTGCGCCTTTAGTGCAAGAAAAGTTTGCCAGTCAGTTTCGGCGTTTAGCGGATGCTGACATTCCGGCGGTGTTGTTGGTGGGGAACCACGACCAACACGCGCAAGGACAGGGTGGGGCGAGTTTATGCATTTATCGTACCTTGGGAGTGCCTAGATTTGTCGTGGGCGATCGCTTAGACACCCACCGCATTGAAACCAGTAATGGCGCAGTCCAAGTTATTACTTTACCTTGGTTAACTCGTTCTACCTTACTAACTCGTAAAGAAACCGAAGGTTTATCCCTCGCTGACGTTAACGATTTATTAATTAAGCGCTTAGAACCAGCATTAGAAGGCGAAATTAGACGCTTAGATCCAAATGTACCAACCGTTTTGCTAGGTCATTTAATGGCAGACCGGGCTAATCTGGGAGCAGAACGCTTTTTAGCAGTTGGAAAAGGCTTTACAATTCCGATTTCTATGCTGACGCGACCTTGTTTTGATTACGTTGCTTTAGGTCACGTCCACAAACATCAAAATCTGAATCAATCTAACGACCCTCCAGTGATTTATCCCGGTAGCATCGAACGGGTAGATTTCAGCGAAGAAAAAGAAGACAAAGGCTTTGTATTAATTGAATTAGAAAAAGGTAACGTTAATTGGGAATTTTGTGCGTTGCCAGTGAGAGTATTTTGCACGATTGAAGTCGATTTATCTAAAGCAGAAGACCCGCAAGCAGTTTTAATCAAAGCGATTGGGAAAAAAGATATAAAAGATGCAGTCGTGCGGTTGATTTATAAACTGCGTTCCGAACAATTGGATCAAATTGATACCCCATCATTGCACCAAGCTTTAAAAGAAGCTCACACTTACACAATTCAAGCAGAATTAGTCAGTCAATTGGCTCGACCTCGCGTGCCAGAATTGGGAGTTGGTAGTAGCATTGACCCAATGGAAGCATTGAAAACTTATTTGGATAGTCGATCGGATCTCAAAAGTCTTGCATCTGAAATGCTAGAAGCGGCGCAAAGTTTGTTAGAAGGAGATCGAGAGGTGTGGTTAGATGCACCTGAAGTTGAGGGAGGAAAAGCAATTGGTCAGTTGCGGTTGCTTTAAGCAATAGCCCGGAAATAAATTTCCGGGCTATTGCTTAAACCCGTTAAAACGGGTTATTTGCATAATTGATTTGGGTCGGTATAGGGTGCGATCGCTTTTTCAGCTATCAATTACTGTAGCACCAATAATCGCCTGGATATAAATCGGGACATAGCCCGGAAATAAATTTCCGGCTCAAAGCTCAAACCCGTTTTAACGGGTTGTTTGCATAATTGATCTGGCAGCGATCGCCCGCTCAAAAATCTTAATAATTTTAACCCGTTTTAACGGGTTTTAGCTTTCAGCTTGAAATTTATTTCAAGGCTGATTCCAAGGCTATTGCCGCATCCTATTTTCCTCCGCAATTTTTTCCAAAGCTGGAATCGCCGTTCCACCCAAATGATGAGATTTCTGATTATTCACATACTCCTTTGCATCATCCAATTGCTTACTTCCCAGCGTTAAAACTCCATATCCATGTTGCCAGCTAAATGCTAGACCAGAAGCAGATGGCGTATGATTCATATGGTAAGCACTACTGCCCTTAATTGTCTTAATAAATTCAGCTACCGACATTTTAGGAGGAATTGAAGCGATTAAATGAATATGATCTTCTACCCCACCAATTGCATGCACAATACAACCAACAGCATCTGCTTTTCCGATAATATAACCGTAAAGTTCAGATTCGCGATCGCTGGTAATTAAAGGTAGACGAGATTCGGTTGCCCAAATTAGATGATAATAAGTTCGCCAAAAAGACATAATAACCTTGAAATAAATTTCAGGCTTAAAGCTAAAACCCGTTTTAACGGGTTAATTAGCAATATCATAGCAACCTCAGCAATGAGGTGACAACCGAACAAACCCAACCCGTTTCAACGGGTTTAAGCTTTGAGCCGGAAATTTATTTCCCGGCTCCCAACACAACCCAAAGCCAAAAAAAATCAACCCGTTTCAACGGGTTTAAGCTTTGAGCCGGAAATTTATTTCCCGGCTCAAAAATATCAACAAACCATAAAAATATTTGGAAATAAATACAACCAACAGATAGCTTAAGATAAGCTATCAAAACAATCAATAAACTACAAAATATCTACAATGTCTAAACTTTTGCCAGCGATCTTAGTCGCAACTGCCCTAATTTTGGGACAGGCAGAAAACAAAAACCTCGCCATAGCCGGAACTTGTTGGGGAAACAATTGTCCGCCGCCGCCCTTGGGATTTGTACCCGGACAGCGCATCGATGTAGAGGTGGTAAATCAAACCGGCGTTACGGTGCTTTTGGCGGAAAAGATAGAGGGAACTGACGCAATTGCCATTAAACCGGGACAGTTGTTGAGATTTCGACGGTGGCCCGCGACGGAACCGAATTTTTCCCTGATGTTTTGGAGTTCGGTATCGCGAGTACTGACGGCGAGGCTTTCTCAACCGAATCCGGATACCCTGCGGGTGGTGTTAATATCTGGGGGACGTTTACCGGGCGATCGCACGATCTACATTCTCAATGACGGTCGCGTTATGCTTTTCTAACGCTGTTCTGAAATCCGCAGCGTGTAGGGTGCTTGTTTGTCTTTGCCATAGGAACCTACCCAAATTTCGTAAGTTCCAGGCAACCACTCACCCGCAAGGCCGGGATTTTTGCCTCTAAAATCATCGTTGCACCAAATTCCCCCAGGCCCTCTTACAAGCAGCGTTGTATCTTCTCGACTTTCAACTTGAATGCTGAGGTAGTTAAAAGAAGAACTCAAAACTAAATTATGGTTGGGTTTAGCACTGGAAAAACCTACGCAGGGGCCATTAGCTGTTTCTTGGCGACCAGCAATTTGAGTAATGGCAGCTGAACCGCCACCAACGCCTTGAACTGTAATTGGACTGGGAGAAAAGCCAGGGCTAACGGTAATATTTTGGGTTTTCTGCGCCTGAACTCCCGCTTGGGTTACTAAACAGCAAACAGCAGAAAGTAAAAATAAACCGACAAAAGAAACTGGTTTTGTTTTTGTTGCAGTTTTTAATCGTTCCCAGGCCGAACCTGGGAACGATTTTACTGTTAATCTTGACCCTTGATTTTGCAAGCTGTTTTGCATTTTAACGCTGGATTGCGGAGCGGCAATCGTGTATCAAATGTTTTGCACCTTCAGGGACGATAAGACTGGCAACAAAGTTCCTAGCTTAGTTACGATAAGCGTTCTAGCGCCTGCTGCAACCGAGGTCGATCGAGTACCTTTTGATGCAGGAGCAGCCAAGATTGGATCAGGTCTGGGCCATGCACTTCCCCGGTTAATCCGGCGCGCAGGCTTCGCATTACCAATCCTTTTTTAACGTTGAGTTGTTTGGTAACTTGTTTGAGAATTTCTCCAGCATTTGCTTCAGTTAGCGATTCAGTGCTATCTAAGGCAGTTAAAATTGCCTTGAGCGCTTCAGTTGCTCCTGCTTGTTGGAAATGTGCTTGAGCTTCGGCGCTGAAGTCTACGTTTGATGTAAAAAAGATCCGGCTCATTTCTACTGCATCTTGCACTTGAGATAGGTCGGGGTCAAGTGCGGTGATTTCTTCTAGTCGGGCGCGATCGCTTACTGGTAACCTGACTAAACTAGCGCCAATCAATGCCACAATCTGTTCTAAGAAAGCGCGATCGCTTACCGGATCGAATTCATACCCGGCTGACTGCCAGTAGGGAATCAGTAAGTCAGTTAACTCAGCCACCGACATCTTGTGCAGATACTGACTGTTGACCCAATCCAATTTATCCCAATCAAACTTCGCCCCAGCTTTATTAACTCGATCGAAGCTGAATTCCTTTGCTGCTTCGTCCAAAGTAAAAATTTCCTTGGTCGAGTCTGGCGGCGACCAACCCAGCAAAGCCATGTAATTGACTAAACCTTGAGGTGTATAACCCAACACCTTAAAGTCAAAAACCGAAGTCACGCCCCTCCGCTTCGAGAGTTTCTGCCCCTTTTTATTCAGAATCAGGGGAGTATGGGCAAACGAGGGGATTTGCTTGCCAAAAGCTTCGTAGAGCAAAATCTGTTTAGCCGTGTTGGCGATATGATCTTCACCCCGAATCACGTGGGTGATTTCCATATCGATATCATCAACCACGACTACAAAGTTATAAAGCGGCTGACCAATATCTCCCGCATCACCGGCGCGGGCAATTACCATATCGCCGCCGAGGTCGCTACTTTTCCAGCTAATCGTTCCCCGTACCATGTCATTCCAGCTAATTTCCCGGTCGTCATCGATTTTGAATCGAATTACGGGTTTGCGACCTTCGGCTGCAAAGGCTGCTTGTTGTTCTGGCGTCAGGTTCCGATGCCGGTTATCGTAGCGGGGGGCAAGTCCATTGGCTTTTTGGGCTTCCCGCATCGCTTCTAGTTCTTCGGCGCTGGTGTAGCAGCGATAGGCTAAGCCTTTATCTAACAGTTCTTGTACTTTCTGGCGATATAGGTCGAGGCGTTTGGTTTGGAAAGTTGGCCCTTCATCCCAAGTTAATCCCAACCATTTGAGGCCATCCAGAATGTTTTGGGTGTATTCCGGTTTTGAGCGTTCTAAGTCGGTATCTTCAATCCGCAAGATAAACTGACCGCCGTGATGACGGGCGAACAGGTAATTAAACAAAGCCGTTCTCGCCGTGCCAATGTGTAGATTCCCCGTAGGGCTAGGCGCAATCCGAACTCTAACTGTCACAACAAACTATCTCCGTTACAAAAAAGTTGGTGAAAACGAGCATCCATAGCCATCTTGCCGATTAATTGTCGCAACATGCCTCTGAGCCAGGATGAAAATTTTATCGCAATCAGTATTTTGTAGGTAGACTTTACGGGACTGACGGGGCTCGAACCCGCAACTTCCGCCGTGACAGGGCGGTGCTCTAACCAATTGAACTACAGTCCCAAGTTTCGAGCGCGATCACTATTATTACTTCGTTTCCCAAAGATGTCAACACTTTTTTCAATTATTTTTTTAGCTGCGGGCTTTCTTGCTATGGGTTAGGGAAAAATGCCTTCAAATCAAGGGCTTGAGGAATTAATCACCTTGATTGCGCCTTGGCAGCTAGAAGCGTCTGAAGTCCTGAAGCGCTTTATTTTACCCCCTAGCCCCTAGCGATAAGATTTTCTTCTGCCACTTATACACATAAATTATTTTTTTGCCATTTTTGTTACAAATCTTAAAAAAGCGTTAAAAAAATGTATCTCAGTTTACCACTATAGCATTCTAAAGAATGAGTAAGCATAAATACTCAATTTTTTTAAAAGGCAAACCGGGTAGAAGACAGATGCCAATAACTGTTTTCAGCATCAAGATCAAAATTGACATGCAGAAGTTAAGCGTAGAGGAATTGCTGGCTCAATACGCTGGCGGCAAACGAGACTTTGAGCAAGTTGACTTAAGCGAGGCTTACTTGTTTGAAGTGGATTTAAGGCAAATCAATTTAAAAAATAGCAATTTAAGGGCAGCTTACTTACCTTATGCCAATCTTAGCCAAGCTATTTTGCAGGCAGCTAATTTACAGGATGCCCAATTGGGGGATATCCAACTTTATCAAGTTGATTTGTCTTTTGCGAATCTGAAAGGGGCGAATTTGTCAAGAGCAAATCTGCGTTATGCCAATTTACGGGGAGCAAATCTTCAAGGTGCAAATTTATACGGAGCCGATTTATGTTATGCCGATCTCAGCGAGGCCGATTTGAGCAAGGCGGATTTGAGAGCCGCCAATTTAGAGGAAGCGAACCTGGAGTTAGCGCTGTTAGTGGGTAGCAATTTGTACCGCGCCCAGAATGCGGATTGGTCAAAGGCGGTGTGCGATCGCACCACTACTTTTCCCGATGGATATGGTGAGTAGCTTAGGTTGATTGAGTCGGATTTGGCTTGAGAGTTTGGCGAGTCAGCTTGATTTGGATCGAGTCAGTCTCGCCATCAGCGCCAACTGCGGCGATCGTCAGCTCGCTCTCTCCATCCGGGAACAGCATTTGACAGCGGAATGTACCACTAGGATGAAGTTCAATCTCACGACCGTCAACAGTAACCTTGGCATCGGGTGCCGTTTCACCGTAAACGCTTAACTCAACATCACCTACTAGCCGCAACTTGCCGTGACGAGTCGTTTCAGTTGAGGTAGACGAGTCATCAGAGGTATCTAATAAATTGGTAACGCCCAACTTACCCCCGCTAGAAGAAAGCAATTCTGGGCTGACGGGCGACTTAGACATTAGCCGCAACGCTTCAAATTCAACATCGGCTAGCTGTCGCTCTTCTTCAGAAGTGGGGGGTATGCGAACAACAGCAGATTTCGCTAAGCTTGACCAGCGATCGCTCTCTGCAAAATAACCAATTTCCACCATATAATCGCGATCGCGCACGGGAATCGTCAAATATCCATCCCGCGAGTCTTCGCTGCAATCGTTTTGCTCAATGCTTTCGGGCTGTTGGTTATTTAAGTCAATATCGGTGACATCGTAAAGACGCAACGCTAACTTACTGACGCCCTGCTGCCGCAATTTCTCTTTTTGCTCGTTAGAAATATTCCAATAAGCGTAAGCCCATTCTGGTTGATTGCATACCAAAACAATCGTACTTTCATCCCCTGTTGGTGTTGAGCTATCTAGCTTCTCAGCTGCTGGTTCTGGGGAAGCTGATAATATTGCTGCACCTGTGGCGATCGCTGCCCCTACTATCGGTAAAGACGCGGCTGTTGTGGTATTTTCTGCTACTAACAATCCGGTTTCGGGTGTTAACTGCGATGCCGTTGGCAAAGGCTCTTCAGCTGCTATCGGTTGTAATAAAGAACTATCGCTTTCCCCGGAAACTTCCTGTGCTGCAAGGTCAGAGGACACAGGCGGCTCATCGGTAGCGCTGGTTGTATCTTCTACCTGGTGACCAATTGGCAGCAATGCTGGCTCTGTAATATTTGACACAGGTTCTGGCGTTTCCGGTGTGATCTCGGATGCCGTTGGAGAAAGTTCGGATTCTGCTGTTGGTTTTGATGGGACAATATCGCCAGCGGCAATTTCTGACCAGGCGATTAGCCCAGATGTTGGAATTGAGGGGGTTGCTTCTGCTGGGGAAGATTCCGGTTGTGCTGGGATTGGTGGCGGTGGGGGAATTTCTGGATCTGAAACTGGCTCAGATGTTTCTGCCTGAGTTAGTGCTGCTTCTGGGGAATCCGATGGCAGAATTTGGGAGTCTGAAATTGACTCAGATGTTTCTGCCTGAGTTAGTGCTGCTTCTGGGGAATCCGATGGCGGAATTTGTGAGTCTGAAACTGACTCAGATGTTTCTGCCTGGGTTAGTGCTGCTTCTGGATCGTTAATAGGTTCGGATGAGGCGATCGCTATATCTTGTTCTTGGTTAGCAGTGTGTGGGCTAGCTTCCTCTCTAATGGTGGCTACTGCTGGAACTTTTGCGGGTACGCTTCGCGGGGAAGTTGGGGCAGTCGCTAATTCAAGATTAGGAGACTCGCCCGGTTCGATCGCATCGAGACTTGAGAGAGATAGATGTTGATTTGATCTAGGTTGCGATCGCTAATTTTTCAGCCATCCCCAAAGCAAGAATCCTAGCAAGCCTAAAACCCACAACCACCAAACCCCTTGCACTCCTGCATCTGAAGTAGAAGTGCTAGCGGTGGCATCAGCAACAGCAGGGGGCTGTATTGCCTGGGGCGAAGCGGTGGCAGCGGGAGTGAGTGGCTGTGCAGGGATAGTCGCGCCCTGTGTGACTGGCTGTGGAGCGATGGTTGTGCCTGGTGGGGCGGTTTCTGGGAGTGGGGTGGCAGGGGGTGTAGCTGCTGCGAGTACGGTTCTCGCTTCGGCGATCGCGCTCTGACCCTGGGGTGCGGTAGCATAGCCGAGGAAATTTTGTAATGCGGCGCTGGTATTCGTTTTCTTATAGACGTAAAACAAACGTTGCGAGAAAGGATACCTGGGGTCATCTGGAGTAGTTTTATGCATCGGCAGGACGCGAATACCAGGCTGGTTGAGTACTTGATCCGCGATCGCGATCCCGATGCCATCATTTCCCAACTCGCGAACGACTGCTTGCGTGCTATCTTCCGATAGCTTAACTCCGGTTGCGCCCGTATCAAACCTGGCTGCCTGAAAAACCGGATATTCTGCCAAAGTTTGGCGCAGATCGCTCGTTTCCGGGCGGTCGATGACTCGAATTCTACCGGGTGCGCCACCTACCTCAGACCAATCTTGAATCTCTCCCCGGAAAATTCTGGCAAATTGCTGGTCAGTTAAACTGCCGTTGAAAGGATTGTTTGCTCCGACAACAATGGCAATTTTATTGCGAGCAACTGGCACCTCAACCAAACCTCTAGCTTTCTCCCGTCTAGTCAAGGGACGCCCGATAGCAGCGAGATCGGCTTTTTCTTCGCGCACAGCTTGCAGCGCCGCGCTTGAGTCGCCGTAACCGATGGTGACTTGTTGCCCAGAAAACTGTTGCTCAAACCGCTGTTTCAGCGCTTCGTTGAATTTCTCCATGCTGGAAGAACTCGCAATCCGCAGCTGTGTCAGTCCAGGAAGGGGCGTAGGAGTTGGTAAAGCAGTCGGAGTAGGAGTTTGAGCCAAAACAGCAGCGAAAGTAGATGCTACTGCGGGTTTTTCAGCAGCTGCGAGGGCGCATAGTAACGCCAACGTGACCAGCTTTGTATCTTTTTTGTCCAACATATATAAAAAAATAACCTTGACAGCCCTGACGGAAGTTAATTTCTAAAAAAAAGATGAGCTAATTATATAACCCTTGTTTCGATGAAGTCTCAAATCTGAATGCGATCGCAACCTATACTACCTGCACCCATTTTGGTAGAATAACAAGTCCTGTGTTGATCGAGACGCTTCCACCGAAGGAGTTGCCCTTATGGCTCGCATGTACTATGACGCTGATGCCAATTTAGACCTTTTGGCGAATAAAACCGTTGCCATCATTGGCTATGGTTCTCAAGGTCACGCCCACGCCCTCAATCTTAAAGATAGCGGCATTAACGTCATTGTGGGTCTATATCCGGGCAGTAAGTCGGCAGAAAAAGCTAAGGAAGCTGGTTTAACCGTTCATTCGGTAGCTGATGCAGCCAAGGCGGCAGACTGGATTATGATTTTGCTACCGGATGAAGCCCAAAAAACTGTCTATAAAAATGAAATTGAACCCCATTTAACCCCAGGCAAGGTACTATTGTTTGCCCACGGGTTTAACATTCACTTTGGTCAAGTCGTGCCGCCAGCTGATGTGGATGTAGTTATGGTAGCGCCCAAAGGGCCGGGGCATTTGGTACGGAGAACCTACGAACAAGGACAAGGCGTTCCCTGTTTGTTCGCAGTGTATCAAAATGGTTCTGGACAAGCACGCGATCGCGCGATGGCATACGCTAAAGGCATCGGCGGCACCCGCGCCGGTATCTTAGAAACCACCTTCCGCGAAGAAACCGAAACCGACTTGTTTGGCGAACAAGCTGTTTTATGCGGCGGTTTAAGCGCCCTAATTAAAGCTGGTTTTGAAACCTTGGTCGAAGCCGGATATCAACCCGAATTAGCTTATTTTGAATGCCTCCACGAAGTCAAATTAATTGTTGACTTAGTTGTGGAAGGTGGTTTAGCTAAAATGCGCGATAGCATTTCCAATACAGCCGAATACGGCGATTATACCCGCGGGCCGCGGGTTGTCAACCACCAAACTAAGGCCGAAATGCAGAAAATTTTGCAAGAAATTCAAAGCGGTCAATTTGCGCGAGAATTCGTCCTGGAAAACCAAGCTGGCAAACCAGGATTTACTTCCATGCGGCGTCAGGAAGCCGAACACCCGATTGAGGAAGTCGGCAAGGATTTACGCGCCATGTTTAGCTGGTTGAAAAAGGACTAAGCATTGGTAATGGCTAATTGCTAATGGCTAATTGGTTAATATCTAACTATTAGCCATTAGCGATTAGCGTTTTGCTAAAGCCCCGATTCTTTTTGCTTTTCTTCTACTGCCTTTTCCGTTCTTTCGTTGGGGTTTAACTTTGGTCCGCTTTGCGGAAACAACCCAATAAAAAAGTTATTGAGTGAAGTTCGCGCTTGCACGCTGGCAGTACTCAATGGTTTGGGAAGAATCCTGTCACCCAAAGCGACGAATAACAAGAACAGGAGTAGCAAATAGGTTATAGCACTCTTGCGATCCATATTTTTATCCTTATAAACTAAGCGATATGCCACCGGCACCCTTAGCGATCGCTGCTATCTTTATTTTTGCTAAAAATCTCCAAAACCGCCATGCACAAATGGGCAAGTCAGGGGGGTAGGTTTAACGAAACCAGAAACCGGGTTTCTGCGTAGATCTTTTTTCTGGAGCGAGAATTTTTCACAGAAACCCGGTTTCTCTGTGCAGAGTAATTGGTCAAACCCGCGTCCTTCATTCTTTACGCGCGATCGCATAATAACGCCAGGGTGCTGGATAACCTTCCACCGTCAGGGAAAAGTCGTCAGAATTGAGGAATTCTCGCAAGCTATCTACCTCTGCCCAAGCCGTGCGACGCTGTTCTTCAATTGATAGCGGTTGAGCAAAGAAACAGCGCACCTGAGTAAAACCAGCGCGCATCATCCAGTTTTCCAGACAAGATTGAGTCGGTAAAAACCAGATGCCTCGCGCTTGTGCGTAACGCTTGCGTGGCGTCAGGGCGACGGGTAATTCTCCCGGAATTCCTTGGCAATCGATAATAATTTCTCCCTTGGGGGCTAAAGCTTGCCGCATCTTACCCAACAAACTAATCGGATCTGGATGGTGGTACAAAATCCCTAAGCAAAAGATGGTGTCAAAAAAATTGGGATAAAAGTCGATGTGTTCCACCCCCAGTAATTCAAATGCCAGCATTTCTTGCCGGACAATATTTTGAATTAGCTGAAAGTTCCAAAAGTGTTTTGCCACGGGTTCAAAACCAATTACGCATTCAGGTTTTTGATGCGCCATCCGAAACATAAAATAGCCGTTGTGACAGCCAATATCCGCCACGCGGCGATTTTTCAGGGGTTGGATATAAGGTAAAATCCGCGCCCATTTCCAGTCAGAACGCCATTCAGCATCGATGGTCGTACCAAATAGTTCAAATGGCCCCTTTTTCCAAGGACAAAAGGTTTGTAGGGCTTGATAAAATCGCTGCTGTTGTTCCGGCGAAAGCTCATCAGATCGACCAACTTTGACAACTGCGTCGGAGAAATCGAAGCGATCGCTTTGAATGTCTTGGACAGATTGAACTGCTTCGCGGTAGTGACTGACTTGGGGCGCGAATAACTTAGATTGTCGTTCTTGACGTACTGCTAAAATGGCATCGCGGTTTAGGAGAGTGGGGAAGCGATCGCAATAATCCGAAGCCAAATATCCTAGCGTCTCATCAAACATATAAATATTTGCATAATTGATTAAATCCCTGTCTTAATTTTAATGTCATTCACTTCAGAGCGACCAACGAAATAAAATTATGCAATTTAATCGGTGAATCGATTTGACTAAAGCCGCTTTCTTGCAGCATTTGAATTTGTTGTGCTTCGGTTAAAGGCACTAAAACATTTTCCAATGCTTCCTTTTTGCGTTCAATTTCAGTTTTGGCATATCCATTATGCGCCTTGAAAGCTTCGTAATGTCGAGTAATTGTTTCTTGAAATTGCGGACAAGCCGATTTAAGTTTTTCGCTCAAGAATAACAAGCCGCCCGGATTTAAACCTTCATAGATAGACTTGAGCAACTTTTGCCGCACTTGTAAAGGCAAAAACTGTAACGTGTAATTAATTATAACTACACTACTGTCTTCAAACGAGCAATTTTCAGCGCGATCGCAGATTAATTCAACTTGATGGATCTGTTGAACTTTTTCCAATTTATGTCGCGCTTTTTCTAACATTGGTTGAGAATTATCAATTCCCACTAGAGTAGCCGGTTGTTTCAAAAATCGCCCTAATAATTCTAGAAATGTTCCGGTCGAACAGCCAATATCGATAATTTTAGTTCCCGGTTGATAGTAATCTCTAGCCCAATGCGCCGCACAAGCTAGCACTTCCCGATACAGGGGAACTGAACGAGAAATCATATCATCAAAAACCCGCACTACATCTTCATTAAAGACAAACGGTTTAGGCCAAGGCCCGGTTTCAAAAAGTTCGTCTTTTTCAGGACTGAGATAAAGTTTTGTTTGGAATAGTTCTGGATCAAATTGGTCAGACATTGGATTTATCCCTTGGGCTGACTTCAAAGTATATGCGATCGCACTACTCTCATCCACCATCGACGCGGTTAAAATCTACGCAGCGGGGTCAACGGTTACCCGCATCGCCGAGTTGCGCGGTTTCTTTGCGTGGGTGCAAGACAAACATTGTAGGGGCACGGCATCAGAAAAATTTTGCCCTATGTGACAAAACATACTTATACTGTGCTACTACTCCTTTTATGTTTATTGTGCAGTTTTATTGACAGCAAATTTTAAATTTGCCTGATTTGTTCCTGTTGCTATTATCTTTTACCTGCAACCTCAAATTTGTAACCCACACCTCGAACTGTTTGAATTAATGAGGACTGACTCGTAGCAGTTTTAATTTTTTTGCGAATCTGACCGATATGGACATCAATCACCCGATCGGAATCTACATAGTCATATTCCCAGACCGCTTGCAGCAGCTCTGAGCGACGCCAAACCTGACCGGGATGGCTAGCCAAAAAACGCAACAAATTAAATTCTAAAGCGGTCAAAGATACCGTCTGGTTGTTGATTTTTACTTCATGACTTGCTGGATCGATAACCAGATTCTCAAAGACGAGAGATTTATGCTTAGGAGTATTGACCTGTCGCTGACGCTTTAAAATAGCTCCGACGCGGACGCTTAGTTCCGCCAGACTGAAAGGCTTTGTAATATAGTCATCCGCACCCTGAGTAAATCCTTGGATGATATCGCTTTCATCAGTCCGACTCGTTAGCATCATGACATAGACATCGCTACAGCTTTGCATTTCCTGACAAAGATTAAAGCCATTAACATCTGGCAAATTTATATCCAGAATCACCAGATCTGGGCTGAAGTTTTCAAACAGAACCCGCGCTGACTTACCGTCTTCAGCGGACTTAATTTCATAGTTGCGCTGACTGAAAAAGCGAGAAATTAAATGCCGGATGGAAGGGTCGTCATCCACGACAAGAAGCTTAGCAGAATCCTGGGTCATAAATTTCCACTCAGAGCTAGATTTTTCAGCGATATCAACTCATTTAACTCCACGCCTGGTTGAGATACAGCTGGAGCGATGATTAAGATCGCTGGACTTGTGTTGGACTTGTGTTGGACTTGCGTTTGGCTCAAAATAAAGCCAACATCATACCAGAAACTTTTTGCTCACAAGCGCTATGTCTCGGTCACTCAGAGTTGCTCCAGAGTGCATTCCCCAGGTTAGACAGGCTCTGAGAAGTCGTGGCTTTCCTAGCCAGAACGCTTTGGCTGAGGAGCTAGGGATTTCTCGCTCTACCGCAGTCAACTTTTTTACTGGCAAACCGATTGCCTATCTCAACTTCGTCGAAATTTGTGCGAGATTGGAACTAGACTGGCAAGCGATATGCCTAAAGGCAGGCTGCGCGATCGCCTATCGAGAAGCAGAGTCAGATTCAGACATCGATTTCCTAGTACAAAAAGTACGTCAGCATTGCCATGACAAAATCCAAACGCTGTATGGCAAAATGCATCTGTTGGACATTTCCCGACCAATTGATATAGAAAACCTCTACGTCGATGTCAACATTCTGGAGCGCTGGGGCATAGGTAGAGTACGTCAGGAAGGATTACCGGGACTAGAGGCAGTTAAACTGAATGACAGGTTGATGGTGCTGGGTAAACCAGGATCGGGTAAAACCACGTTCTTGCAATATCTAGCTATTCAGTGCAATCAAGGGAAGTTTCAATCCGACCAATTTCCGATTTTCATTCGGTTGAAAAATTTTGCTAAATATGCCAGGGATAAACAAGATTTCAGTTTATTGAACTATATCAACCGAGAATTTTCCAGTTGTGGCATTTTGTCCCAAGACAAGATCAAAACGTTACTCGATTGCGGCAGAGGACTGATTTTGCTCGATGGTTTGGATGAAGTGCCTTCTGAAGATGAATCGAGAATTATAGACGAAATTGAGAGCTTTTCTGAAGATTATTACAAAAATAAGTTGACGATTTCCTGTCGTATTGCTGCGTCTAGATATAGGTTTTATAACTTCATTGATGTTGAAATAGCAGATTTTGGTTTTGAGCAAATTAAAATTTTTGCTGAAAAGTGGTTTGTTGCTGTTCCTGGTCATGACTGGGAAGAGGGGAAATTGACGGCGAAGCGATTTATTAGAAAATTAAAGCGTCGAGAAAATCAGCCAATCCGAGAACTTGCTAGAACACCGATATTACTGCATTTGCTCTGTTTAGTATTCCAAGCTAGATATGAATTCCCGTCTAACCGAGCCAAGTTATACGATCAAGGACTGAATATTTTGCTCAAAACCTGGGATGAAGCTAAAGGAATTCACCGGGATGAAGTTTATCAAAATCTGACTTTGCAACGCAAGAAAAAAATGCTGGAGCAAGTGGCAGCGATCGCTTCTGAACAGGGCAACTACTTTTTTGAGCAAGACGAAATACAGCAACTGATTGCCAACTATTTGAGTACTTTACCAAATGCCAATCCCGATCCAGATGAATTGCAAACCGATAGCGAGGCAGTGCTGAAAGCTATTGAGTTGCAACATGGGTTATTGGTGGAACGGACAAGGGGAATTTATTCTTTCTCCCACGTGACGTTTCAAGACTATTTTACAGCCAGACAAATTGTTGCCAGTTCCGCTCCACAAGCTTTAGAAAAACTGGTCAGCCACATCACCCAAAAGCGGTGGCGCGAAGTTTTTTTGCTGGTGTCTGGGATGTTGCCGAATGCTGATGAGTATCTGGGTTTAATGAAGCAACAAATTGATGCGATCGCGGCAAAGGATGAGAAGTTGCAGCAATTTCTTACCTGGCTATATCAAAAATCCAGTTCAGTCTCAGCCCCCTACAAAGCAGTAGCTATTCGGACTTTTTACTTGGTGGGCGAACTTGCTTTTGCGGTTACGCGGAATATTTATGGCCTTGACCTTGTGTTTATCCGCAGTAATGCCCTCTACCTCGACCATTCGCTTACCTGTGCTATTTCCTGCGCCCGTGCGGTTAATCTTGCCCTTAACCCAAACCTGGAAATTGAAAACGCTATCGACCATGCCCATGCCCTGGCGATCGCCCTGGAACACGCCCTTGAGTATACTACTGAGCTGGAACTAAAGCGATCGCTACAACAACTCAAAGATCAACTACCTGACCTGGATAAAAATAAAGCAGAATTTGAGCAATGGTGGAACGCTAACGGTCAAACTTGGACTGAGGCATTAACAGTTGCGATCATTGAACATTGCAACATTGGTCACGATTGGCAATTCAGCGAACAGCAGAAAGAATTACTGCATCAATATTACGATGCTAATCAATTGCTGGTAGATTGTCTCAATAGCGGTTGCAATGTGAGTGCTTCTGTGCGAGTGGAAATAGAGGAGACATTATTATTACCTATTAGCGACATTTAGAAAAGAGGTAGTTGTCAGGATAAATCATCTCATGACTGAGGCAAAAAAGCCCTGTTTTTTCGTTATTCTCTGGTTCCATTTTCCAAATATTTTTCGGAAAAGCCGGGTTTATTTGTGTAAGTATTATCTTAGTAAAACCCTGTATATTCAATACAATTACCAATTACCCATTACCTATTACCAGCTACAAAACATGGTAGGGGCACGGCATCAGAAAAACTTTGCTTGATGGGGCAAAACTTACTCATGCCGTGCCCCTACTACTCACATGCGGGAGAGGGCAGCTACTTTAGAAAGCTTATCTGTTTGAAGTCCCTTCAATTCATCCAGATGCAACCATCCCTCTTTCACCAAACGGGCAAAAATAAACAGGAGAGCTGAATAACTGTAGTCGTACTTGCCATCGATATCGTGTCTTCTGGCACTTAAGAAATCGTGCAAGCGCCACATATCATCAAGTTCTGCGATCGCACTTGCTTGCGCGCGAACTTCCTGTATCAAAGCCGCAATTTCTCGCTCATAGGCTTTCTCGAACGCTTCTTTAGCCACTTTCTGCTCTGTATTAGACCAATCAATTTCACTCACTTGCATCATCCAACCTAAACTGTCATTATCTAAATTTATCGAATTGCACCCGTAGTTCCGAAGCAAAAGAGCGCCCTTTAGAAAAGAGCGCTCATCCACCATTATCTAAGGTTTACTCGCGCTTAGCGATCTAGCGAACTAGATTTAATAGCTCTTTGGGAGAAGCGAGCAAATCAATTGCCACAAAGAAAATTTTGTTTTCAGGATTGAGCAAGAAGCGCCAAGCCATATTCATTCCGACGCCAGCACCAAACCAGGGAGTTTGCACTTTACCAGTGACTTTGATTTGGGTATAACCATCTTCTGCGGGTTCAGCAACGCCTCGCTCTGGGAGTAACTTGAGGTTTTGGCAATCTTCCCGGAAAAACCGCAGCACGGCATCTTTGCCCACAATCGGTTTTTGGAACGGAGGTTGCAGGGCACCATCAGGAGTAAATAACTCGATCAGCGCATCAAAATCGTTAGCATTCAAGTTATCCATGTAGCTCAGTACGGTTGGATTATCAACGCCTTCAATCGTGACTTTACTACGCTGTGAAATTTCTTTGGGAACAACAACAGGTTCAGCAACTCGGTTATAACTACCCAATTTGCTGGTATCAAACCCCATGTCAACTACATTATTGCGTAATACTGTAATCTGCTGACCTGATTCTAGTTCTCTGATTGCTTGCAGTACGGCTGCGGCATTAGCAGAAAGTTTATAACCCTCTGGAATTGGAGCCACAATTCCCTGCTCCATCCATTGTCCCAGCTGATACCAAAAACCTAATTTGATGTTGGCAGACCAGGTAGCATAGGTTCGACAAATAGGCGTGTCAGCGCGGTTTGCCAAGTCACACATTACCTGGGATTGTTCGCGAAATGACATTTGCCGAATTTGATTCATAGTTGGTTCGGCAAACTGCATATTCGCTGCTCCTGGAGCAGCAATTGTGATTGTTTTACCCATTTCAAGGTATGCAAACCAAATCAATGCAAGTTGATCTTCCGCACTCAGCTGACCGAACCTGGCAATTGTGGCTGGCACAGCATCAGCAGCAAGAGTGCTAGGGAAAATACTGCGAGCTGAGTCGATAGTAAATGGCATAGTACAGATCCACCTTAATTGACTAGATTTGCAACTGGCACAAAGGTCAAACCGAGAGCTTCGAGAGAATGAAACCTTACCTGCCCATCCTTAAAGTACACAAAACTTTACACATAGTCAATAAATATTCATATATTTCTCAGAAATGCCCCTCGCCTCTAAGCCGATACCGTTGATAGCGGTTTGCAGTAGAGGTACGCAGAAAGGGCGAGCAGCAGCATTAAACCTTTACACCAAGAGCCTTTTGGCTTTGTTGCAGTCGCTTGTCATCCGCTACAACCGCAGTCAGTAGATAATGTTGGCTGATTAATCTCTTAAACGTTTCTTAACAATAAGGCAGTTATATGCAGGACTGACCCAGAGTAAAGCCCATTCTCGGTTTTAGAGTAGGGAGACGGCAATCATATGATGCGCGTTGAATTGCCCATCATAAAAAACCTCACAGAGTTGTTGCGTAGGGAAACGGCATCATAAATACCTCGGACATGATATGATAAAAAGTTTTGTTTATAGATAACGCCATTTGCAAGTTATCTCGCAAAGAGCAGCTAATGGCTAATGTCAGTAAAAATCGGATATTAGCTATTAGCTATTAGCAATTAGCAATGCCGAATTCAATCTCAATACTTCAGATAAAACTCTTTAATTAAGGCAATAAACTCAGCGGTATAGATATGTCTGTCTGCTTCTATTGTCAGGGTATTTTCTTGATATTCCGATCGATTTTTACCCAGGACGATTAAGACGCGCTTGATCGGGCTATTTAATGTAGGCTTAACGTACAGCTTACGGTAGCAAAAAAAACCAAATGCTGGGGCTTTTTGATCTAAAGTTTGGGATGCTTCAGTTGGATAAATAACAGCCAGCCGACCGTTTTGGGATAGAAGTTGTTGTGCTGCTTGTAATAGATCGGATTGATCGAGGCGATCGCTATGGCGGGCGATCGCTCTCTCAAAGTTCGGTGCTTTATAGGCGTTGGCAAAAAAAGGTGGATTCGAGACGATCAGATCGTACCGCTCTGTGCAAGTTTTTGCATAATCTTGAATCGAACAATGGTATACGGAGATCCGGTCTGAGAAAGGCGATCGCATCACATTTTCCCGCGCCTGAGAGCAAGCATCCCGATCTATTTCTACCGCATCGATATGGGCGCGCGATCGCTGTGCCAACATCAGCGCCACCAAACCCGTACCCGTACCGATATCGAGGATGCGTTCTACCCCGGAGGTATCCGTCCACGCCCCCAGCAGAACACCATCAGTACCCACCTTCATGGCGCACCGATCCTGAAAAATCGAGAACTGTTTAAAGTGAAAGTACGGATTGGGAATTCTAGCCACGCACTTGGGTAAACTACTAAAGAACGTCCATATCCTATGCACCGATAGGTTTTCGGAGAAATTATATGCTGGAACAAGGGAAAAAGTACCGTCTCGTAACTCGTAGCGATTTTGATGGACTCGCCTGCGCGATTTTACTGAAGGAACTTGACGTTATTGATGATATCAAGTTCGTGCATCCCAAAGATATGCAGGACGGCAAAATAGAGGTTACCAACCGAGACATCACCACAAACTTACCCTATGTAGAAGGCGTCGGTTTAGCTTTTGACCACCACTTCAGCGAAACGATTCGCCATGCAACCATCAAGGCCAATCATATTATCGATCCTGATTCCCCCTCAGCCGCCAGAGTCGTCTACAACTACTTAGGCGGGCCAGATAAGTTTTCTAGAATTTCTCCGGAAATGTTGGATGCTGTAGATAAGGGAGATGCTGCCCAATTCACAATGGAAGAAGTTCTGCATCCAGAAGGATGGGTTTTGTTGAACTTCTTAATGGATGCCCGCACGGGTTTAGGACGCTTTAAAGATTTTCGCATCTCTAACTATAGCTTGATGATGCATCTGATTGACTACTGCAAAGAACATACAATCGAAGACATCTTGAATCTGCCTGATGTCAGAGAAAGAATAGATGTTTACTTCGATCAGGAAGAAAAATTTAACGAACAAATCCAAAGGTGTTCTAAGGTTTATAAGAACCTGGTGGTAATCGACTTAAGAAATGAAGAGACTATCTATGCAGGCAATCGATTTATGATTTATGCTCTCTTCCCCAATTGCAATATTTCGATTCACCAAATGTGGGGTTTGCAAAAGCAAAATACCGTCTTTGCGGTGGGTAAGTCAATTTTCAATCGCACCTCAAACACCAATATCGGTGAATTGATGCTGAAATATGGCGGCGGCGGTCATGCCAATGCCGGAACTTGTCAAATTGGTAACGATAAGGCAGATGAGGTGTTAAAAGAGATAATCGCTCAGATTAATGCTGATGGTTAAAGTGCCTACCCTTCCAGGGTAGGGCTATACAAACAAAGCCTGCCTACGCAGGCTTTAAAGTTCAGCTTCGTGAAGCGGTTTGGAGGCCAAAAACCCGGTTTCTGCGTCAATCTCGCGACTCTACACCGACGATTTTTCCTAGAAACCGGGTTTTTTTGCGTAACCCACGTGAGGCCAAAAACCCGGTTTCTGCGTCAATCTCGCGACTCTACACCGACGATTTTTCCTAGAAACCGGGTTTTTTTGCGTAAGTGCTATATTTTTTTCAACAGAAACTACTAATTTAGTATTAATTAGTAGATTTTTAGTATATCGGTCACAAACTGGCGATGAAAAAGCCTCAGTCCCCCAAGCAGTTGCAACAGTTACTTTCTGAAATCCAAGCCTCTGGTCGCCTAGCAGATATCTTAGCGGCCTACGACGCCTTGCCAAAACGCCTGGATTACTTACATTGGGATGACTTACGCTATCGTCAGCCACCAGCAGGATTATCAAGCGAGGAGTGGTGGCTGGCAGTTAAGTTGCAGCGTAAGGCGTCATTTAGAGATATTCCGCTCGTAGATATCGATCGCAATGGGTATATACTTCTCCAGAAAATATTTGAGCCAGGGATAATTTATATTTTAGTGAGGTCTATTGATTTACTGTGTCACCCTACTTATCTTTATCCCCAAATGCAGACATACCAAAAAATAGCATTAGCAAGCCGCCGATTAATACAGCTAGGGCTAATCCGCCTGCGATCAAGTCTAATACATTGATTGTTTCCATAATTGGCGATCGCTCCCTCGATTCACAACGAATCATACCAGTTTATGGCCTATCCGCCCAGCAGCAGGGAGCCTGGTACAGCCTTCTTAATCCAGTCGGTGACCAGAATTTGTTCTGACTCGCAGGTTATGATGCGATCGCCGTTTAAATTGCGAAAGCTCACATCTTGCGGCAGCTTAATCTCTTCACCCGTTGGCATTACCATGCTTTTAATCTCGGAAACCTCAAAAGGACGCATGGTATAAAACACCACATATTTCCCACCTTCTCCAGCTAAAACCTCAGCTAAACAAGCATCATTTCGATAATCAGTTACTTTGGATTTCATGCGTGGAAATAGGGCGGTTGTGCGATTGGCTTTGAAAAAAGGAGCGCGGGTTTCTCGCGACCAATTTACGCGCAGGGAAGCAGGATCTGACAAAATTTTGTCACAAATTACATCAATATCTACGGCTACATTACCATCCCGTTCCAGATGCCGCAAATCTAAGCGTACTGTATGCAAACCTGCCGCTTGTAACCCATCTAATTTATCGAGGATAAACTGGTCTTTATCGAGGAACATAAAGGTCCCGTGGGCTGTTTCCAAAGTGGGAAAATGCCGATTGGGACTATCTGCAAAGGCGGCAGTAGCTTCTAGATATAGAGGAGTTTCTGGGTTAAAATTATCCTCCTCTGCTAAATGTTCTGTTAGCAGACTGCGCGGCGAGTAAAACAGTAAAATTTGTCCTACACCCAACAATTCGCAAGGGACAGGAAGCGTTTGGCAATATTCAATTAGTTTTTCTTCTGGTAGTTCGATAGATAGCACGAGACGTTTCAAAGAACCAGAAAAAGTTTCGCACCAACCTAAAAGAGATTCCAGGTTATGATTGCCGGTTTCAACAATTAACTGAAGCGGGATTTCTGGGAAATGAACTAACAGCCAATAAGCTACACCCGGATCGCAAACGCGGATAGCTGCGAAGCGAGTCAGATCCCAATTCTGAATGCGATCGCACACCCCCCTCATCACTCGTTCGGGCATCAATACATCCCAAACCAAAACCGGGCGCAATCCTCGATTTCTAGCTTCGGTTGCTAACAAATTTACCTTCTCTTCTGAAAGCTTTCCCTGCCTAGCTAATAACGCAGGTTCCAACAACACCTCATGCAAATTGGCAGCATTGACACATCGATCTAGATCCGAAATAGAAGCAACAAAAGTGTTAAATTGCATAGAATTTAACCCCCCTTGGCAAGGGGGGCAGGGGGGATCGTTTGCCGGGTTTTAACTGCGTCAGCATATTGGGATAATGCGACCAATTTTGACATTCTAACCCCCCTTGGCAAGGGGGGCAGGGGGGATCGTTAGTGTTAAATTGCATCTAATTTAACCCCCCTTGGCAAGGGGGGCAGGGGGGATCGTTTCAGCAACTCCTTGAGCAAATCGAACTACATTTAGTTTGGCGACATTTTGTAGATTTCCGGGTGCATCAATTTTGGGAATGCGAACCACGCTATCTTGACGCATGGAATTTATGCGATCGCCCATCACCGAAACCAACCTTTCAACCTTCCAGCTTATAGCTTCTCCAGCAAAAGGAATAATTTCAATTTCATCGCCAATTGCCAAAGGTTCAACCAATTGTAAAACAATTTCTTGTGGGTTTGACTCTAAAACAATTCCTAAATATTGATGCGTTCCCGTATTAATTCCCGATAGCTGTCCGAACACCGAATCCCTTCCTGCTGGCGTTTCCAGCGAACCAGCAAAGTAGTCTCTATGGGGAATTGATTGCAGTTCTGCTGCTGCTATTTGAAGCATTTCTGCATTCAACGTACCAGATGCATAAGCATCAATTAATCTACGATAAACTTTGCAAGTAAGGGCAACGTAAAAGGAAGATTTCATTCTTCCTTCGATTTTCAAAGAACAAATCTGATGTTTAAAAAAATCTTCAATTTGATATATTCCCCATAAATCTCTCGATGACATGAACGTTACTAAATCTTCTGGTTTCTTGTCATCACTTTCTAACTGATACGGCAATCTACAAGATTGAATGCATCCGCCGCGATTAGAATCTCGTCCTGCTGTAAAGTTAGAAATTGTGCAATGACCCGAATACGCCATGCACATTGCCCCGTGGGTAAACATTTCCACATCGATGCCCGAATGCTCGCGAATTGCACCAGCCTCGGCTATACTAAGTTCTCGACCGACAATCAGGCGCTTGACTCCGATTTGCTTCCACAAACGCCCCGCATAAGAATTGATGCAAGAAGCTTGAGTCGATAAGTGAATGTTGAGATTGGAACTATTTTTAATCGCGCGAATCACCCCCAAATCGGAGACAATTACCCCATCGACGCCGATAGCAGAGAGAAACTGACAATAGTCTGCCAATCCCTCAAAATCGGCATCGTGGAGAAAGGCATTCAGGGTGATGTAAACTTTAGCGTTGTGCTGATGAGCAAATGCAACGCCCAAGGCTAAATCGGAGTCGGTAAAATTGTCCGCCCGCGCCCGCAAACCATACTTTTGCCCTCCTAGATAAACGGCATCGGCACCATAGGCAATGGCGACTTTTAATCGTTCCAAATTTTTAGCCGGGACAAGCAGTTCTGGTTTCCACATGGCAACAAGTCGATCGATGCGGGAATTTTTATTTTAACCCAAGTTGGTAGTTACATCCAAGCTAACTGGTATTAGGTAATTGGTAATGGGTAATTGCCTGGGAAGAAACCGGGTTTTTGTGAAAAATTGTTGAGCAAGGAAAGAGATCTACAAAGAAACCCGGTTTCTGATTTCGTTCAACTAGCCCCTACTGATAATAGGTAATTGGTAATGGGTAATTGTCAAGATCAGACCCCCCATGAATCCAATTAGCAATTAGCAATTAGCAACTTGAGTTATTTTAGCGGTATTTGCCAAATTTTAATAGTTTTGTTACCGCTGCCCGTGGCAATAGTATGCCCGTCGGGACTAATCGCCAGCGGACTAATCGGCAAATAATTCACATAGTTAAAATCCCCTGTGAGGCTGCGAATTTCTTTGCCGTTGGAGAGATTCCACATTTTGATAGTTTTGTCAGCACTGCCACTAATCAGTGTTTGTCCATCAGGGCTAATTGCTAGGTAATTTACAAAACTGGTATGACCTTTTAAGGTTTTAATTTCTTTGCCATTAGCGATATCCCAAATTTTGATTGTTTTGTCAGCGCTGGCACTGAATAATTTTTTCCCATCTAGACTAATTGCCAGGTAATTAACAAAGCTAGTATGTCCGGTGAGGGTGCGAATTTCTGTTTTGGTTGTTAAATCCCAGATTTTAATATTTTTGTCGGCACCGGCGCTAAATAATGTTTTTCCATCGGGAGCGATCGCTAAAGAATTTACCGAGTTAGAATGGCCTGTAAGCGTGCGAATTGCTTGCCCATTTGATAAATTCCAAAGTTTAATTGTTTTGTCAGAACTGGCGCTGGCTAAGGTTTGCCCGTCGGGGGTAATGGCGAGATAATTTACATAACCAGAATGGCCTTTGAGGGTGCGAATTTGCTTGCCCGTGGCGAGGTTCCAAAGCTTAATTGTTTTGTCGGCACTGGCGCTGACTAATGTTTGACCATCGGGAGCGATCGCCAAAAAATTAATAAAGCTATTATGGTCTTTGATCGTGCGAATTTCTTTGCCCGTTGCCAGGTTCCAAAATCTGATTGTTTTGTCGGCACTGCCGCTAATTAATGTTTGACCATCGGGGCTAAAAACGAGGCAATTAATAAAGCTAGAATGCCCGGTCAAAATTTTCAAAGGTGAGATATCTTCAATTGGCGCAATTTGGGTGTTATTGCGATAAACTTCCCAACTTCCATAACCTCCCAATGCTACAGCTAAAGCCACGGCTCCTATTATGAGCAGTTTTTTATTGTACCCTATGACTTTACTGGGAATTAGGGAAACCTTGGCTGAAGATTGCATCAATGTATTGCTAGTGCTACCAACCGCAGGAAGATCGGGATAGTATATTTCCTGGGAAATTTTAGCTAAACAGTCTATAATTTCCTGAGTATTTTTAGGTCGATCTCCTGCTTTAGGAGCAATCAGTTTATCAATAAAATTGGCAAGGGGCGGTGCTATTTCAGGAGCAAAGTTGCGCCAATTTAATTCATTCCTGATCGCATCATAAATTGCATTATTGGTTAGATTCTTGCCAGTGAGTAAATAAACAAACGTCCGCCCCAAAGAATAGAAATCCGATTGGGGTACGGCGTTGCCTTGTTCTTGTTCTGGAGCCGTATATCCGGCAGAACTAATCCTGGTAATGCTCCCCGTTCCGCTCACTGCTGCCAGATAAGTATAAGTCATTTCTCTAGCAGTGCCAAAGTCAATTAATACCAATTGACCGTTGGGGCGGAGCATGATATTTTCTGGTTTTATATCGCGATGAAAGTAGTTCTTTTGATGAACGAGATGCAAAATTTCTGCTAGTTGTTTTAACCAATTTAACGCTTGGTCGGCGCTGATGGGGTGATTGCCTTGCTGCTGCATCCATTGTTTTAAATTTGGCCCTTCAATTTTTTCCATCAGGATGCAATGCAGCGGCTCTTTTGCACCTTTAGGAAAAAATTGAAAGTATCCATCCGGCTCGATTCTAGGAATCCCTGGATGGTTTAATTGACTCAAAACAATCGCTTCTTGTTGGAATAGTTCGACAGCTTTGGAGTTGGTATTATGATCTTCTTTTAAGACTTTGAGGATTTTCGGGGTTGAACCCTCAAATGCTTCATAAATCTTGCCAAAGCCGCTTTTGTCGCTTAAAAGACGCATCACTAGGTAGCGCCCTTTTAGTAACAACTCCGAACCGCAGTTACGACAAATCGGACTATTGGCGTTAGCGGCGTCGTTGGGCTTGGAACAGCTGGGATTGATACAGTAGCTCATAGCTGGCTACAAAATTCCTCTATCTTCAGTTTAAATAATGGCTGTCTTTTTTTCATGGAGGGATGGGGGGGATGAGCAAGCAATGGTCAGGACTGGGCTGGGGGAAGGGGAAAGGGGGGAAAGGGGAAAGGGGGGAAAGGGGGAAAAGAGGGAAAGTGAATAGCTAAAGCAGTAGATCTGTTTTCTTAGTCGATTCCCATCCCACATATCTATTCCTCCCCAAGAGTGTTTCTCTTTTCCCACTTTCCCCCTTTCCCCTTTCCACTTTCCCCTTTCCCCCCTTTCCCCCCTTCCCCGCTAGGTGAAACCCATTTCGATGGAATTGACCAGACTTGCTAAGCTGATTCATGCAGTACTTATTGCCGGATAGGGGCGGAGGAAAACCTGTGGAAGTCTCCCTGGAAAAGTTATGGAGCCAGGTTCTGGAGCGATTGCAGCTCCAGTTAAGCCGCCCTACGTTTGAAACTTGGATCAAAACTGCCACGGCGGAACAGTTGGAAAATAACTGTCTGGTGATTCGCACGCCCAATCCATTTGCTCGCAGTTGGCTACAGAAATACTACATCAAAACCATCGCCGAAGTCGTTCAAGACATTCTGGGTCAGTCGGTGGAAATTTATATCAGCGTCGTCCAAGGGGATGAAGACATTACCAGCGATATGGAAATTTCCTGGCCTCTCCCGGTCAATCCCAATCCCCCAGAAGCTACGTCTGGTCAGCGACCCAGACCGACGACTTTAAACCCCAAACATGTGTTCTCGCGGTTTGTGGTCGGGTCTAACAATCGGATGGCGCACGCTGCTGCTTTAGCCGTCGCCGAATCTCCAGGGCGGGAGTTTAATCCCCTGTTTCTCTGCGGGGGTGTTGGTTTGGGGAAAACCCACCTGATGCAAGCTATCGGTCACTATCGCCTTGATATTAGTGCGGATGCCAAAATATTTTATGTTTCTACCGAGCAATTTACTAACGATTTGATTGCCGCGATTCGTAAAGATAGTATGCAAAGCTTCCGCGAACATTATCGCGCCGCCGATGTTTTGTTAGTGGATGATATCCAATTTATTGAAGGCACAGAATATACTCAGGAAGAGTTTTTCCATACTTTTAATACGCTGCACGAAGCCGGAAAACAGGTGGTTTTGGCAGCAGATCGACCGCCAAAGCAGATTTCTCGATTGCAAGACCGCCTTTGTTCCAGGTTTTCGATGGGGTTGATTGCTGATATTCAGCCGCCGGATTTGGAAACGCGGATGGCAATTTTACAAAAGAAAGCTGAGTACGAAAATATGCGCTTATCTCGCGATGTGATTGAATACATTGCGACGAATTACACCTCGAATATTCGGGAATTGGAGGGGGCTTTAATTCGGGCTGTGGCGTATATTTCGATTTCGGGTTTGCCGATGACGGTGGAAAATATTGCCCCGGTTTTAAACCCGCCAACGGAAAAAATCGCAGCGACTCCGGATGCGGTGATGATGGTGGTGGCAGATGCTTATGAGGTGTCGATTGAAGATTTGAAGGGTAACTCGCGACGCCGGGAAATTAGTGTGGCTCGCCAAATTGGGATGTATTTGATGCGCCAACATACGGATTTGAGTTTGCCCAGAATTGGCGAAGAATTTGGCGGGAAAGATCATACCACAGTAATGTACAGTTGCGATAAAATTTCCCAGTTGCAAAAGAGCGATTCCAATATGGCAAATACCTTGCGGCAGCTGAGCGATCGCATTAACCTAGCCAGCAAATCCCCCAATCGCTCCTGAGCCGGAATGTAAAGCATTGCAAAGAATGTCAGCAACCGTGGAACTTTTGTGGAAAAATCCATAATTTGAGGGCAAAAAGTAACAGAGTATAAATACTCTGTGGAAAACCCAGTCGATTTTTCCACAAGTTTTCCACAGGCGATCGGTTCCAGAAACCGCAATAAAGAAAGAATTTGCCAACTTTTTCCACATTTTCCACAGTGTTTACTATTGCGGTTGTTAAAAATTACACTCGTTTAAGTAAGTAACGAGGGCGCAAAGTGTTCAGGACTTAGGCAAAGAAACCGGGTGTCTCTGAAAAATCTTGGCGTTGGAACCAGAAATTTACCCAGAAACCTGGTTTCCAGGAATGTTGTTTTCCCGATGGGCAAGACAGGTAGTACGATCGGTCAAGCCACTGAAGACAGACACAAACTCTCATGAAGCTGGTTTGCACCCAGAACGACCTCAACAGCAACCTGTCGCTAGTTAGTCGTGCAGTTCCCTCAAAACCTACCCATCCCGTGTTAGCCAACGTGCTGCTAACCGCAGATGAAGAACAACAACGGGTAAGCTTAACGGCTTTTGACCTCAGTTTGGGTATCCGAACCAGCTTTGCTGCCACTGTGGAAGCTGGCGGAACTTTAACCTTACCGGCAAAGCTGCTAAACGATATTGTTTCCCGCTTGCCAGAGGCGGAAATTACGATTGACGATGAAGCGGGAGACAATTTGGTCACCATCGCCGTATCTGGTGGGCGCTACCAAATTCGGGGAATGGGAACCGAAGAATTCCCAGAATTACCGATGGTAGAAGATGGTAAAACGATCAATATTCCATCTGAAGCTTTAATTGCTGGATTGCACGGTTCTTTATTTGCGACGAGTTCTGACGAAACCAAGCAAGTACTGACAGGGGTGCATTTTACCAGCCAAGAAGATGGTATAGAATTTGCCGCGACGGATGGTCATAGACTCGCGGTGGTGCAAACAGAAGTTGCACCCGGTGATGAGGAAGAAACCGTTAGCGAACCGATGACCGAATTAAAGGTTACCGTACCGGGAAGAGCGTTGCGAGAAGTAGAACGAATGCTGGGGACGCGGCAATCTATCCCATCGGTGATTTTGCATTGCGATCGCTCTCTGGTAGTGTTTGAAATCGGCGATCAGCGCTTATCTACCCGCTTGTTAGAGGGACAGTACCCCGCTTACCATCAACTGATTCCCCATCAATTTACCAGGTCGGCAACGATCGAACGCAAGCAACTTTTGAGTGCCTTAGAGCGAGTTTCCGTTTTAACAGACCAGAAAAATAATATCGTTAAAGCGAAACTCGATAGCGACAAGCAAACAATGGCTTTAGCTGTAGAAGCTCAAGATATTGGTAGCGGGCGGGAATCGATTCCGATTCAGCTTTCTGGAGACGATATTGAGATTGGATTTAATGTCAAATACTTGATGGACAGTCTCAAGAATTTAACCACTCCAGAAGTCGAAATGGAACTAGGCAATCCACTTAGTCCTGTGGTACTTAAACCTCTGGGAGGCGCTAAAGCAACCCACATCATTATGCCCGTACAAATTCGGTCTTAGGAATTTGGTAACAGTGGACAGTGGATAGTTGATAGTTGATAGTTGATAGTTGATAGTTGATAGTTGACAGTTGATAGTTATACCAAATCCGCTTCGATTACGGTTTTTATGGCTAACGACTGAAGTCGCGCCTACACAAGCAAAGACCGCCTACGCGGTCTAAGCAATAAAGAGGGTATTCAACTCGGATTTGGTATTACTCCCAGAAACCGGGTTTCTGTGTAAAATCTTTTATGAAACGAAAGATCCCAGAAGAAACCCGGTTTCTCAGATAGGATTGCAAGCTAGGGAACTTAATTTTTACTGTCCCCTAAAATGGAGAGGATAACATCCCATTTTTTCTGGTAATTGGTTATCGGTAATGGCAAAAAACAATTACCAATTACCGATTACCAATTACCTATTACCCACTCAATCCCTATGCCTTCCCAAATTGTCGAAATTTTATCAGCAGAAGATGTACGCCGCACGGTTAACCGCATGACTTCCCAAGTGGTGGAAAAAACCCGCGACTTGTCTAAACTCGTGTTGTTGGGAATTCATAGCAGGGGCGTTCCCCTCGCTAAAATGATGGCGCGTCAGATTGAATTGCTAGAACAAGTTCAAGTTTCGGTAGGCGCTTTAGATATTACCTTCTACCGAGACGATCTCAATCAAATAGGGGTGCGAACTCCAGAAAAAACAGATATTCCTTTTGATATTTCTGATAAAACTATAGTACTCGTCGATGATGTAATTTATAAAGGTCGCACGGTGCGGGCGGCTTTGAATGCCGTTCATGAATATGGTAGACCAGAAGCAATTTGGTTAGCCGTCCTGGTTGACCGGGGTCATCGAGAATTGCCAATTCAAGCAGATTTTATTGGCAAAAATTTGCCAACTGCTAAAGAAGAACAAGTTAAAGTTTACCTTCAAGAAATGGATGGAAGAGATGCAGTAGAGTTAATCAAGCCATAATGGCTAATGGCTAATGGCTAATGGGTAATCGCTAATGGTTAATGGCTAATGGCTAATGGGTAATCGCTAATGGGTAATACCGGGGAAAATTATAGGGCGCGAGCAATTAGCAATTAGCAATTAGCAATTAGCAAACTAGACAGGAACAAACGTAACTAAATAAACCGCCGTGAATTCACCAATAACCGCAGCAACAGAAACTCAAAATCGCAAGGCAGATCATTTGCGCGTCTGTCTGGAGGAATCGGTTCAATTTCAGCAAACGACGGGTTTAGAACACTATCGATTTACCCACTGTTGTTTGCCAGAATTAGATTGGAATGAAGTTGATATCTCCACAAGTTTTTTAGGCAAACAATTAGGCGCGCCGCTGCTGATTTCTTCCATGACTGGCGGAACTGAATTCGCCGGAATTATTAACCAACGCTTGGCTAAAGTTGCTCAAAAGTACAAGCTGGCAATGGGCGTTGGTTCTCAAAGGGTAGCGGTAGAAAATCCCGACGTAGGAGGGACTTTTGCGGTGCGATCGCTCGCCCCAGATATCCTCCTCTTCGCCAATCTGGGCGCGGTACAACTCAATTACCAATATGGTCTAGATCAATGTCTGCGCGCGATCGATTTATTACAAGCCGATGCCCTCATTTTACATCTCAATCCCCTACAAGAATCGGTTCAAACTAAAGGCGATAAAAACTTTCGCGGCTTGCTTGACAAAATAGCAATCTTATGCAGTAAATTGCCCGTGCCGGTAATAGCCAAAGAAGTGGGAAATGGGATTTCGGCGACGATCGCACAAAAATTAATCGCTGCGGGAGTGGCGGCTATCGACGTGGCGGGCGCGGGTGGCACGTCTTGGGCGAAAGTAGAAAGCGAAAGGGCAAAAGATCCGATGCAGCGGCGTTTGGGGGCGACATTTACCGATTGGGGCATCCCCACGGCAGAGTGTATCGCGAATGTGAGAGCGATCGCGCCAGATATCCCGTTAATTGCCTCTGGAGGACTGCGAAATGGGTTGGATGTGGGGAAAGCGATCGCTTTAGGTGCGGACATCGCCGGATTGGCGTTGCCTTTTTTACAAGCAGCTGCTGAATCGGAAGCGGCACTAGACGCTTTAGCCGAGGTGTTAGTAGCAGAAATTACCACAGTACTGTTCTGCACCGGCAACGGGACTTTATCAGACTTAAAACATTCTGGAGCCTTGCAGAAGTTAGCATAGTTAATATTGGTCGGCTGTCAGACAACCAATCGGGGCGGGTTTAGATAAATTGTCGGCGATCGCGTAGGTGATTGGTAAAACCCGCCTTGCATAACTGAAAAGAGAAAAATAAAAAATATGCGTGACTTTCTCAAATACACCTTCGCTAGTCTGGTTGGGCAATTGGCTTTTTGTGCGCTAGCAGCTAGCGGACTGATTTTTCTGCTGATTGCAGCAGCAACTAAAGATACCGAACCACAAGTGAAGAATAAGTCGGTATTAGTTTTCGATTTATCTCTCAATATTACTGATTCCAGTCGCGCTTCCGGGACAGGAGAATTAATTCAACAAGCTGTATCGGGTGAAGAAGAGAACTCAATTACCCTTCGTACTGTGTTGGACGCGATCGAAAAAGCAACCAAGGATCGGCGAATTGTTGGTATTTATTTAGATGGTAATGGAGAATCTAGCGGTGTGGGTGCAGGCTATGCAACCCTAAAAGAAGTAAGGCAAGCGTTGGAAAAGTTTAAAGCATCGGGTAAAAAGATTATTGCCTACGATGCTGATTGGGATGAACGCAGTTATTATTTAGGTTCGGTGGCGAATACGATTGTCGTCAACCCTTTGGGCGCAATGGAAATGAACGGGTTACGCGCCGAGCAAATGTTTTTGGCTGGGGCTTTGCAAAAATATGGTATTGGCGTTCAGGTAATAAGAGTCGGGAAATATAAGTCAGCCGTTGAACCGTTTGTTTTGCAAAAATTGAGTCAGGAAAATCGCGCCCAAACTCAAAGATTGCTAAACGATCTTTGGGGAGAATTCCGCGCTACGGTGGGCAAAAGTCGGAAATTAAGTCCGCAACAAGTGCAAGCGATCGCAGACAGTAAAGGCGTGCTAAATTCAGACGAAGCCAAGAAAGCGCGCCTCGTCGATAAAGTCGGCTATTTCGATCAAGTTGTCGCCGATCTGAAAAAACTAACCGACAGTAAAGAAGACGATCGCACTTTCAAACAAATCAACTTATCCACCTATGCGCGAGTTTCCCCCAGAACTGTCGGAATTAAACGTCAATCTGATAATAAAATCGCCGTAATTTACGCCGAGGGAGAGATTGTCAACGGACAAGGAGGTGTGAGACAAGTGGGAGGCGATCGCTTAGCTAGTCAATTACGCCGCCTGCGTCTCGATGATGATGTCAAAGCTGTTGTTCTCCGCGTCAACAGTCCTGGCGGTAGCGCCACTGCGTCTGAAGTCATCCAACGCGAAGTCAGGCTGATTCGCGAGAAAAAACCGATCGTTGTTTCAATGGGCGATGTAGCGGCTTCTGGCGGTTACTGGATCTCGACTTATGCCAACCGCATTTTTGCCGAACCAAATACAATTACAGGTTCTATAGGCGTGTTTGGACTGCTCCTAGATGTGCAAAAATTAGCCAACAACAACGGCATTACTTGGGATGGAGTAAAAACAGGTCGCTATGCCGATTCCCAAACTATTTCTCGGCCTAAAACTCCCCAAGAATTGGCTATTTATCAGCAATCTGTCAACCGTATTTACTATCAATTTTTAGGTAAAGTTGCTAACTCTCGCAATTTACCAGCGAACAAAGTCCAAGAAATTGCCCAAGGACGAGTTTGGTCTGGTTTGGCGGCAAAGCAAATTGGATTGGTAGATGAAATTGGCGGATTGGATAAAGCCGTTGAATTTGCTGCCAAAGAAGCTAAGTTGGATGATAATTGGGAGTTGCAAGAATATCCCCGCAGCCGCAGTTTAGAAGAACGGCTGTTTAAGAATTTAGGCGGCGATTCTGCTAGCGTTGATGGGGATGATTTTATCTCCAAAGCGACTCAATCCGATCCGCTTACCCTTGCTTATCAACAACTGCAAAAAGAGCTAACCATGCTGAAATCGATGAACGATCCGATGGGTGTTTATGCCCGCTTGCCGTTTAATTTCCAGATTGATTAGTCATTAGCATTGATGCAATAACCCGCCAGCGATTTAAATCGCTGGCTAATAGCCAAAGTCCGTTTTAACGGACTGAAGAAGTAGAAAGCTAGTCGGTTTAAACCGACTTAAGCTATTAGCCGGGGAATTTATTCCCCGGCGGGATGACAACGAAGCTATGAGTTTTATTAACTCACATCTTGCACCTTGACTAAAAACCGGGTTTGTTGCAAATAGCTCAGCTTGAAAGCCTAAATTTCTCGTCAATAACCCCGGTTTTTGAAGGCTTGTTGAGTTAGCTAAAGTTAGCAATAGCGTTGAGTAAAGTTTGCTTATTCAATTGGTTTTCAAGCATTTCAACGGTAGTTGTTTCGGTTTCAAATCCAGATTCAGAAGTATTGTTTGTCAGGGTTTTACGTACCTCAACTAACCGAGCAAATATTTGAGATTTTTCCGGCTGTTTATACCAATTTAGGAGCGCTAGCGAAAGTGCTTCTAGATCGTTTGGCAAAGGTGAAATTAGTTGTTCTAACTCCAGGAAATCTGGCGGAGAAAATAGCGATCGCTCTCCATCCACCAATTGTATAAAAGCAGCCAAATTCTGTTGGTGAAAAGCCGTAGCTGCTTGCTGAACGAGTTCTGGGGGTAAGTCTAGAATTTGTGCGATCGCATCCTGACTCAATCCAAACTCGATCGTGCGGGGTATGGATTGTAACTTACCTTCCTGAAGACCCTGCTGAAGACCTTCTTGGCGACCTTCTTCTAAAGCTTCTTGAAATACTCTGGTTTGTCTTAACTCATTTAAACCCAACATAGCTTCAATCTCCTCCCGGCTTTTTTGCGGTAACTTGTAGTTGCCGCACAGGTAAATCAAACACTACGTCAAACCGACCCGACGACTTACCCTCAGATGAGCGATCGCCGCGATCGCACTTGCAGATAAAATCACTTTCAATTCTGGCGGCAACCGAGTATACTGGAAACTGTTTTGCAAAAAAATCGCTAAGTTGTCATCTATCGATGGATAGAAAAAATCTTCGCCCCACGGCTAAAAAAAGAAATCCCTTCTGGCTGTATATTGTGGCTTGTAGTGCCATTGGCGTGGTACTAGGAGGCACTGCTAGCTGGGCAGATAGTCAACAATGCTGGCTAGCTGAGAATCCTTCAACCGAATGCTTGACAAAAAGCCCTCAGTTAAGAACTTTGGAAGGAATGAGTACCGGCTTAATCGCTGGTGCTACTGCTGCAATTGGTGCAACTTGGCAGATGAAGCACAAAGACGAATAGCGGTAATGGGTAATGGGTAATTGGTAATTGGTACTTTCTTTGCCATTAGCAATTAGCAATTAGCAATTACCCATCAGCTAAAATCGATAATTGCGATCGCGCACCCAAAGACTCACAGGAACGGCATTGCCTTCGCTGTCTACCTTGACTTCGACGACGAAAGGTTGCGCTTTTTCCTGCTCTCCTGGGTTAGATTCTTGTGCTTGATTAATATCATCGTTAAGTTGCTGTCTTTGCTGTTCTGGAAAATAATAACTTTCTACACCGTAGGTAACTCTGCCATAGCGCAGCAGACCTTTGAGAACGACCTGATTGTTTGGTAAATTGGTGGGGCGATCGCTAGCAACTTTGACCGCTCGCCAAGCCAAAGGACGCCCAGAAGAAATCTGTGTATCCGGTGCTTCTAAAATTACGTATAAACTAATCGGTTCTTGAGGTCTTCTATTTCTGGTTAACTCTTTCCAACCAGGGAGCTTTTCTAACGTTTCTCGGCGAGAAATATCATAGCTCAACGTTTGCGAGTAACCGCGTAAAAAATCGTAAGGGTCAACCGGCGCCGTTTGCAGAATTGCTGTTTTGCCGGTAAGGTGAATAAAAATAGCTTGAGCCGGTATAGAGATAATTAATGCTGTTTGAAGCAGTAAAGGCAGCCAAAGCCGCCAAGAAGGCATCGATTTAGAAAATTGAGCATCAGAAGACATAGGGATTTTAGATTTTAGATTTGGGATTGCAGATTGGAGATTTGGGATTAGCGATTCCCCCCTTGTTAAGGCCAGGGGGGGATCGAATTGGTGTAGGGGCGGGTTTTACCAACAAATATGCCAACAAAACAGACATCCTAAATAAACCCCCCTTAATGATGGTGCAGAATTCTAACGTAGCGTTCAAACCAAAGCCCAGCCGCAATCACGCCAACGCCGCACAAAAATAAGATAAACGCTTTAAACAACAAATCCGTATCGTATTCCAGCATTCTGCTCAAAATTTGCAGGGTTAGCAATATCATCCCGCCCCAAAAACCGCGCCTTTGTCCTTGGGCTAATCCCTCGCGCACTAAACCAGCCGCCAAGATAAACAAGGCGATATTAAAAATCCAGACAGCAATATCTTGAATTGGGGTAATGCTAATATGCCACCAAGGAACGATCGCAGCGATCGCAATCAACCCACCCACAACCGCCGAAGTTAAATCCATCCGCCACAGCAAACGTACCCATTCCCACAGAGCGATACAACCCAAAATTGCCGCATCCAGCAGCAGCAACCCATCAACTTGGGGCACATTTACCCCTGACGCTTGAATCGGTGCAGGCCACAATCCCCGGAAAGAAAATAGGTAAAATAAGATACCCAAACATAGCAAAGCTAGATTGCGGGCAATCGGTTGTAACGGCAATCTTTGCCAACGGGTAACGTTAAACCAACTCCAGAACCTGTCATCGTAACCCCATAATAAAGCTGGTGGCAGGGCAAAAGCGATCGCTGTCACCAAAGCTTGGATTGATGGTGTGCCAATTTGCACCCGTGTCAGGTTAGCTACCAAAGATGAGATGATAGCGATCGCGCCCATACCAAACAGCCATCGAGAGCGACAGCAATACGCCAACGGCACAAACATCAACCCCGCTAATATAGGCATGTGTTGCAGCATCAACCGTATCCAGGAAAATCCCGTCCAAGGAAACCAATCAAAAAACCCCCACCAATACCCCACCCCCATCAAAAACACCGACAACATCCCCAGCAGAGTCAGGCGCAAGCTATACGCCATTCCCAAAACACCTAAAGCCCAAAGTAAAAATAGCCTAGCAGGTGACCCGCTTTGGTGGAACATCTGCGCCATCAGCGCCATATTCGCCCCCAAGATTAACGCCCCTAGCAACAATATTCCATGACCGATTCGATGTTGCCATTCATCAACCGGACGCCGCCAAAGATAAAATCCAATGCTATTCACCCCGATAAACAAACTCAACAGCAAGGTAACTCTTAACTCCCTAGACCATACCTGCCAGTTTGCCGCCACCAGAGTAATCACTGCTAAACCTAAAAGTAGACTCCCCAACCCGATTAAGATCGCAATAAAGCGGTTGCGGGCGGATGTTTCCAAGGTATTAAATTGATAGCGCTCGGATAATTGCTCGTATTGCCACGCATCAATTAAACCCTCAGCTTTCCATTGCTCGGCCTCTTGGCGTAACTGGTGACGAAACTTATCGGACATTACAACCTCCCAGTCTGGGATAAAACTGGATGCAACAACTCAGTCTGGAGCGGCTAATAGCATAAAATTAATACAAGTATGGAAAAACCGTCTAATTTACTACTTAAACTCAGTCAGCGTCTATTTGACAACTCCGACGAGCGCGAAAGATTTGTTCAAGCATTAATTCATCCCCAAACTTTTCATCCCTCCATTCTTTGGTGTAAAGAAAAACCAGATATTTTGCCGTTTTCTGTAGAACCGCCTACATCCTGGCAACCAAGCTTTGTTGACCGCTTATCTTTAGATACTAAACCCGGTCAACATCCTTTGCACGAGGCCGGTTATTTTTATTGCCTAGACTTTTCTTCTATTTTTGCCGCTTCTACTTTATTAGCTATCTCTTCACCTTTGCCGCTAATTTTAGATATGTGTGCAGCTCCTGGGGGTAAGAGCATCTTTGCTTGGAGAAGTTTGCAACCAGAGTTACTCATTGCTAACGAAGTCATTGGCAAACGGTTGGGAATGCTCATTTCTAATTTAAAACGCTGTCAGGTTCATCCCTCTTTTGTAGCTAATCGAGATTCTAGCGTTCTAGCGAAAACCTTTGCTAAAACCAGTCAGTTGGTGATAGTAGATGCTCCTTGTACGGGTCAATCTTTACTAGCTAAAGGCGGGAAAGCCCCTGGATGTTTTCACCCATCTGCAATTAATCAATGTTCAAATAGACAAAAACGTATTATAGCAAATTCGGCTCAGATTGTCGCGCCACAAGGGTATTTAGCTTATATGACTTGTACTTATTCACCCGAAGAAAACGAAGCGGTTTGCGAGTGGTTTTTGAAAAAATTTCCCCAGTTTCAGCCAGTAGAAGTTCCCCATTTATCAGCTTATCAATCCCATCTGGCTAACATTCCTTGCTACCGCATGTGGCCTCAAGAACAACTAGGTGCTGGAGCTTTCACAGTTTTGTTTCAAAATACAGAAGAACCAACCGTAACAATTGCAGATTTTAGATTGCAGATTGCAGATTTTATTGCCATAGGTTTAACAGTTGACAGTTGACAGTGGACAGTGGACAGTTGACCAAAAAGGGGGAAAGGTAACGAAATTAGTAAAACAAGTAAAAAGCTGTAAAATTGATTTGATCTAGCTTTTTTGCTGGAATTATTTAGCTACAGCTTTTCTCAAGTCTGCCCTTTCCCCCCCTTTCCCTTTTTCCCTTTTTCCCTATCGAGTGACAGTTGACAGTTGACAGTTACCTCTTCATAAAGCTTTGCTCTTGCCGTGTCCCGGCTGCTGATTAAGGGTGATAAGCCTGCCATCATATAATCAGGGTCTGGAATTTTTCTAATTAATAACTTTTTAATTTCCTCGGCAGTTGCTATAAAATCAAATCTCAAATTTTAAATTAATCTTAAAATCTTAAATCTCAAATCTCAAATCTTAAATTTAAAGCGGGTTCTTTATTAAACCCGCTTGCTTCAGTGATGTATGGAAAGTAGCTGAATCTTGGGGCAATGCGGCTATACTCGCCCATTACCCTCAGACATAATCGATCTGACATAACTCCAAGATTTGGGGTGATAAACTCGATCTTACTAAGCTGATTCCAGCCAGTCATAGATTTTCTCTAATTGTTCCAACGTCACCAAACCGTACTGCCATAGAATCATTGGCAATGGTCCCGGATCTTGCTCTCGATGCCGTAAAGCAATCTTCAGCGAACCATTGGAAATTGCCAATTCTTCTTGCAAGAAACGAATAAACCGCGAAAACGTTGCAGGTGCCATAGCCTTTCACCTCCTCTTTTAGACACCAATATGCGAGATCCACCTCGCAAGTTTGAACATCAAGTAGACACTTTTTAGGTTGTCTTTGTGCTGCATAAGCACCTCTCTGACTACCAGTAAACAGCGTAGAAAAAACAGCAGTGGAAAAAATCCACCAAGCCTTTCTTGCCGTAGACTTCTTGAGCAAATCAAAATGCTTGAAATGCTTGAGAATTAGAATTGCTACCTTAGTAACATCTAAAGGCTCGAATTCCTTGACTGAAGCACTCGGTAAAAACCAATCAGATTGATTGTTTCTGTTCTACCTCGCTACTGGTATCAGCCTCACCTACAGCAGGGAATATCTTTTTATACTTTTTGTTCCCTAGCGATCGCCTAAAGGTCGTAGGATTTTGGGAATTAAACCCGCTTTACCCTACGGCAAGACTATGCCTTTGGGTTATCCCTGCTATAACTTTTGCTTCTCTCACTCTTCTCACACCGACACCACAACGTACAAAGCCGCTTGTCGGAAGTAGCTCAGACTCCTAATCTAGCTCGCTTTTTGGGTGGTAGCGAGTTTTAGCGTCCGGCTTTCCTCTTTGCTGTACTGGCTTCCACACCAACCGTTGTCGCAACAACTGGTGCTTGGACAGCCTAGCAAAGCATTTTGGTTTTGTATATAGGTTGTAAATAATCTTAACACTGTTGGTTAAATATTAAATTTATTTAAATTTATTTAAATTTATGGGGGCGATGAGTTGGGTAAAAACTGGACAGTTATGCGATCGCCCACTCTCAAACCCAATTGGGCAGCCCTACCGCCGCGCAGTTCGATTACTTGGTCGATGGGTGTATTGGGGCCATAGGTGGGACAGGGATTAGCATTACAGGGAGGGACTTGGGAAGCGATCGCTCTCACCACACCCTGGCGCAAGAAAATCATATCGAGAGGGATTTTAACATTCTTCATCCAAAAACTGACCGGCTGGGGTGGATTAAACTCAAACAACATCCCGCGGTCATCGGGTAAGGAAGTGCGGTACATCAACCCCAAAGCCTGTTGTTCGGGCGTCCGAGTCACTTCTAAATTAATTGTCTTCCCTGCGATCGTCGCAACTGCTGAAATCGGCAACATTTGGCCCCTAAACTGGGGTGTAGGTGAAGGCGTCGCCTGCTTGGGAGCGATAGTATCGCTAGTTATAGATTCAATCGGTATTGAAGGCGAACAACCTGCCAGCCAGATACCTAACACCGTTCCCAGACAAATTATGTAACGCTGCACGATGCGATCGCTCCTCGCTCCCAATATCGTTAATTTAAGCTTCCCGTAGAACGTATCCCACACCCCGCACGGTCTGAATCAACCGTTTTTCGCCTTCATCTTCAATTTTGAGGCGTAAATAGCGAATATAAACTTCAATCACGTTCGATTCGCCCATAAAATCATCGCCCCAAACATTTTCCAGAATTTGTTCGCGCGTCAAGACATCGCGGGGATGTTCCATCAAAAACCTGAGTAGTTCGTACTCCTTCATTGTCAGGTCGATTCCCCGTCCGTTGCGAATGGCTCTGCGGCTGCCCAAATCTAAAATCAAATCGCCAAAACGTAACTGTTCTGAACTATCAGTACTCGGCTGAAGGTAAAAACGTACTAGCTTCAGAAAAGTTTCACTCCGGTATGGCTTGAGGAAGTAATCATCCGCCCCTGCTTCCAAGCAAGCTATTCGGTCTTCCACAGAGTCGCGAGCCATCAATAATAATACAGGAGTCCTATAACCCGCACGCCTCAAGGACTGACACAAAGTTAGCCCTGATTCCCCTGCTAACATCCGGTCTACTACAATCAAAGCCGGGTGGCGTTCCTCAACTTGATCGAGTCCCGTAGACGCATTGCGGGCTATCACCGGGTCATAGCCAGATTCTCTCAGATCCAGACTGAGATTTTGAGCCAACGCTTCGTCTGTTTCAATCACCAAGACACAGGGACTGTGGCTGGACGCAATGGTATTCATAGTCCACAACCCATAAGCCATTACCGATGAGCAATTACCGATTCATGGTAATTCCACCGAAGTAGGTTTAGCAATATGAGGCAAACCCCAGCCTAATTTTTCCCGCAATACCCGGAAAAACTCAGGCGGTTGCAGGCGGATAAAGCGGGCAGGGTATGGGGATTTCTCCACCCGTACCAGATTTTCTGGCAGCACGTAGCAAGCCGCATTCCCATCAACTACCATCACCAAGCGATTGGGAGTGGCGGGGAAAATCGTCACGGGTTCTGTATTAGCAAACACCAACGCCCGGGAAGCCAAAGAATGAGGACAAATCGGCACCAGCTGTAACACGGGAATCCCCGGCGTAATTACTGGGCCATTTGCACTCAAAGCATACGCCGTCGAACCCGTTGGCGTTGAGACAATCACCCCATCTGCCGCAATATCCACGGGTGAGTGCCTGCCGATTGTCACTTCAAAATGGCACATACTGGTGAGGGGTTCGCGGTGAATCACCATTTCATTCAGACAAAGCGCTTCCCACAGTAGGGTGTCTTGCTGGAACAGCCGAATTGATAGCATGGTACGCTCTTCAATTTCGTATTCCCCCGCGATCGCTTTTTCCATCGCTTGCGGCAATTGGTTAACGTAAGTTTCGGTGAGAAAACCCATGTGACCAGTATTAACCGTTAGCAACGGAACCCCAGAGGGCGCTAGCTGGCGGAAAGCTGCCAGTACCGTCCCATCTCCTCCCAATACAATGGCAAAAGCCATATCGGAGTCGAAACCGGCAGGCACTAAGTTCTCGATCGGTGTATGACAAATGGGACGTTCGCAATCGGAATAACCCAGAATACCGCCCAAGCCCGTTGTCAGACAAACTTCCCAACCAGCATTAATTAACTGGTCTTTCAACTCTGTGGCGACGCGGCAAGCAGTTGGCTTGATGTCGTTGTAGATAATCCCGGCTTTTGGCACGCGAGCAAATCCAGTTTTTGCTTAGTAGTAAGTAGGTTCGAGCATTCTACCATTGATAAACAACTCAGGCTTACTTGGTTGAAGCCTGAGTTTTCAGTAGCCCTGTATCCGGTGATGGTCAGATGAATCGGTTCAAAACCAGAGCTGGGTTTTCTTCTGTGGCTTTTTCCCTTTATTGCGCTCGTAATCAATTTCTTTCAGCCTTCTCATAATCCGGCTGAAGTACTCTTGCATGTAGGCTTCTAAAGTAGTTGTTTCTTCTGGATTTAGCCCAAATACTCGATAAACTTCTGCCATTGGCGCGTTCATCGGTTCGCCCGTCGCCCCAACCTCGGCATAAGCCATGCGATCGGCTAAATTCCAGCCCCACTGGAAAAATCGCGCCAATTGGCGCACCGTGCGGAGGAAATTCAAGGGTAGGCGCGTTACCTTGGCATCTTGCCCGCTTAACCGTTCGCACAGGCGAATAATTTCATCTTCGCTCCAAGTCCGGGTTCCCACCACGGGAAATACTTGTTTTTCTGTTTCAGGTACTTCCAGGGCGCGAATGGCAAACTTAGCAATGTCCTGGGTGTCCATATAGGCAACAGGTGCCGATTTACTGGTAACGTAAACCGCCTGTTTTTCCAATACTGGAATGGCATATTCGCCGATTAAGTTTTGCATAAAGCCGCAGGGTCGCAGAATCGTGTAATTTAACCCGGATTCTGCTAAAAATAGCTCCGTACACCGTTTGATTTCCATCAAGGGTACGTGAGGAAACTTTTCGGCGTTCAGAATCGAAAAAAAGATAAACCGCTCGACACCGGCTGCTTTGGCGGCTTGTATCAGTGCCACTTGGCCTTCCCAGTCTACGTCTTTGATGCTGGACTCTGTATGGCGGGCGGTTGCCGCATCAATTACTGCGGTTACTCCTTCTAATGCTGGTAGTAGGGTTTCCGGCTCGCACAAGTCCCCCGGTACCAGTTCAGCGCCTTTTTCTTTCAAAAAAGCCGCTCGCTTATAACTTCGTACTAAACAGCGGACTTTGTATCCCTTTTCCAGGGCATGGAGAGCCACTTGTCTTCCCAAGGTGCCTGTGGCACCGACCACTAATAAAGTCATACTATCTCACGGGAGTTTTGAAACCCGGTGCTTTTAGGCCGGGGAGGAAAAACGACTCTAGCTTTTGGGCTAGCCCCTTGAAGGGGAGAGTAGGAAGAGGTACAGTTCCCACTCTTTCCTGTTATTAGCCGGAAACGCCTACTCTGTACAGCGTGATGTTAGCCAAGCCTGTGGGGCTGGTCAGCACCTCGCTCTAAGCTAGAGTTGCCCCGCGTCTTTAAAACCGGGTGCTGACTCAGATTAGTAACGAATCTTAAACTTTCTCTAAGATGCTATCAGAATTTTGCTATTTATTTCAGGATCTTGACAAAATTAGTTTAATATGAGCCATTAAATTATAAAGTCGGTTGGCGGGGCGATCGCAACCATCAAGAACGGTGAGGACAAGAGTCCTCACTAAGAACGCCGTTATCAGACGCTATTCTTCGCCGCCTTGGATTTTGAGCAACAAAAAGCCCATCCCCATACCGACAATAATCAGGCCGAACGATAAAACCATCGCATTCAAAAATTCAGCGTTCATTAATTAGATACTCCTAAACTGAGTCAAAACTACCAGCAGATCGAGTCAAATCTTAAGGTTAGTATAAAACAGTTAAGCTAACAATCTGCATATAACAAGGTGTTGCTGACAGTTGTGGCGTAAAGGAATCGGGGTAAGAGGATAATTATGAAAGCACAGAAAGGTTTCTTTACAAATCCTGCCCTGCACCAGGGGGACGAGCGTCCCAGGTTAGCGGTAACCCTGGGAGATCCGGCAGGAATTGGGCCAGAAGTGGTGCTGAAGGCGCTGTCTGACCCCGAAGTTACTCAAAATTGCCATATTACTGTCATCGGCAGTCAAGCGCTGTTGCACAAGAATTTCTCGGATTTGCCTCGCTTCGACCAGCAGGAATTGTTGGCAGATCCGGCAGAGTTATCAATTCTAGATGTGCATCTCCCCAAAGAGATAGAAGCGGAAATTACTTGTGGAATTGGCAATGCAGCCAGCGGGGCGGCAAGTTTTGCTTATATGGAAAATGCGATCGCTCGCACTCTAGCAGGCGAATTCGATGCCATCGTCACCGGCCCGATTGCTAAATCTGCCTGGAAACTTGCTGGATACGATTATCCGGGTCAAACCGAATTATTAGCCGAGAAAGCTGGTGTGGAAAGATTTGGCATGTTATTCGTCGCGCGATCGCCTCATACCGGCTGGACTCTTCGCACCTTGCTTGCTACCACACATATCCCTTTATGTCAAGTGGCAGATGTACTTACCCCCCAGTTAATGAAGCGCAAACTGGATTTGCTGGTAGAGTGCTTGCAAGAAGATTTTGGCATCGAAAGACCCAGAATAGCGATCGCGGGTTTAAATCCCCACAGCGGCGAACAGGGACAGCTGGGACGAGAGGAGAAAGATTGGTTGATACCCTGGTTGGAACAAGAACGCCAAAGCAGACCTGAAGTTATTTTAGATGGCCCCATTCCTCCAGACACGATGTGGGTTAAACCCGGTCAAGCCTGGTTTGGATTGAATAGCGGCTACCAAAATCCAGCGGATGGATATCTGGCACTTTACCACGATCAAGGTTTAATTCCGGTGAAATTAATGGCGTTTGACCGCGCAGTTAATACTACCATCGGTTTGCCTTTTATCCGGACTTCACCAGATCACGGTACGGCATTTGATATTGCAGGTAAGGGAATTGCGGATGCCACCAGTATGAAAGCCGCCTTGTACTTAGCTACGGAACTGGTTAGCCATAGGAATGGCGCATAATTGATGGCAAGATTTTAATTTACCCAGAAATTTAGCACAATTCTTCGGCTTGTTTGTCTTTCAAAATTGACATGTAGGCAATTGGCACCACAACAGGCCAAAATGCAGCAGCTACGATCAAAGTCATCAAATAAGAAAACCTACGCCGCTCAAATCGGCTTGTATATTTGTTGAAGAACTGAAACCAAATTGGGAACAAATTGCTGGCAATTAGTAAGTAAAAAGTGATGGAACAAACGAAAAGTATTGGCATCATAGCGTCAGAGGTGAATTTTTGGTATCTATGGTTTGAAGAGTTTTTGTGTTGACAAGCACATAAAAAACCTTTAATGCCCGAAAATCGAGCAACATAATGAATCCTAAGCCGAGCCGATTTTAGAAAGATATCCAAGTCTTTACAATCTGGATTGTCATTAATTAATTGTCAATCAAGTTTGTTGTTAATATTCTTCCGGCTTTTAACTGGTAAGACTTTGCCCTGGCCCAGCTCAGTCAAAAAAAGGATTTGACTGCTATGCTACCCTAGTCAGCTCAACTAATACGCTTTACGCTGTAAAGTAGCAGTTTTTTGTAATATTTAAGATCCCCCATCAAAATCTTAATTTATCAGGCATTTATTGGGCTGTAAATAACTAAATTGGTAAAGGCGATCGCTAACCTCATATCTAAATAACTTACTAGCAAATACTATCTTGTTGTTTAAATATCCGTCAAGCTTGAAATAGGGATTATACTTATTTTGAGTAATACTACTGATAGAAAAAACTTTCTTTAAAAACAGCTTCTGTGGCTTTGCTCAGTAATTTCCCGGAAACTTTGACAAATTTTCACAAAGCCTGAGTAAATTTGAGGATAGTGGTTGTTTAGCAGGTATAGCTAGGGGCTAGGGGAAAAACGAGTACCAATCTAATACGGGACATTATGGGCTTCTCTGGAAGGGGAAAAAGGGGAAAGATGGGAAAAAGGAATCTGATAAACCAGCCGTTCCACCTTTCCCTTTTCTCCTTTTCCCGTTTTCCCTTTTCCCGTTTATAACTGTGTTGTCCCGCTTTAGGTTAGTTGCCGGAAAAACGGTCTGGAATAAAGGGTTTGAAGCTCTTCCTTGTCTTCCTTATGCACTGACGAGCGACCATAAAAGCCACAATGCGATCGCTTCCTCACCTAAAATCCCCTTAACAGCTTGACAACCCCAGTGCCATAAAGAGATAATGAGAGATTGTGAAAACTGTAGCGATAATAATATAAACCCTTGGCAAACGTAATTGTGATCGGTGCCCAGTGGGGCGATGAAGGAAAAGGAAAAATCACCGACTTACTCAGCAAATCAGCAGACGTAGTTGTACGTTACCAAGGGGGTGTCAACGCCGGACACACCGTTGTGGTTCAAGGCCAGACGTTTAAACTACACTTGATTCCCTCTGGCATCTTGTATCCGGACACGGAGTGCCTCATTGGTTGCGGCACGGTGATCGACCCGAAAGTCCTAATAGAAGAACTCGACCAGCTAGAAGCGCTAGGGATCTCAACGCGCAACTTGCTGATTTCCGAAACAGCGCACGTGACGATGCCGTATCATCGCCTAATTGATCGGGCATCAGAAGAACGACGCGGAGATCATAAAATTGGTACGACGGGTCGCGGTATTGGCCCCACCTATGCAGATAAATCAGAAAGAACCGGCATCCGGGTTTTAGATTTAATGAATCCACAAGAGCTGCGTAAACAGCTTAATTGGACAATTAACTACAAAAACGTCATTCTGGAAAAACTTTATAACTTACCGCCTTTAGATCCAGAAGCGGTGATCGACGAGTATTTGGCATATGCGGAACGCTTGCGGCCTCATGTCATCGATACCTCGTTGAGAATTTACGACGCGATTCAGCGCAAGCGCAATATCTTATTTGAAGGAGCGCAAGGAACGCTGCTGGACTTGGATCACGGTACTTATCCTTATGTCACCTCATCCAACCCGGTGGCGGGTGGGGCTTGCGTGGGAACGGGTGTAGGGCCGACAATGATAGACCGCGTCATTGGTGTTGCTAAAGCATACACGACGCGGGTAGGAGAAGGGCCATTTCCTACGGAACTGCACGGTACACTAGGAGAGTTGCTGTGCGATCGCGGTGCAGAATTTGGCACGACGACGGGACGCAAGCGCCGCTGCGGCTGGTTTGACGCCGTCATCGGTCGCTACGCCGTCCGCATCAACGGGATGGACTGCCTCGCCATCACCAAACTAGATGTTCTGGACGAACTAGAAGAAATTAAAGTCTGCGTTGCCTACGAAATAGACGGTCAACGCTGCGAAAACTTTCCCAGTAGCGCCCGCGTCTTTGCCAATTGCCAACCGATTTATAAAACACTACCAGGTTGGCAAAAATCCACCGCTGAGTGTCGCACCCTAGAAGACTTACCAAAGCAAGCTTTGGACTATCTGAAATTCCTTGCCGAATTGATGGAAGTCCCGATTGCGATTGTCTCCTTGGGCGCTAGCCGCGACCAAACGATTATCGTGGAAGACCCCATCCACGGCCCGAAACGGGCGCTATTACACGCAGACGGTTCGCCTGTATCCGTCTGAAATTTGTTTCGATCCTACAATCTCAAATCCGAAAATGGAACTAACTGTTGAATGTCAAAAGCGGGAAGCTGGAACTAAACCTAACGCCCTCCGTCGTTCTGGGCGAGTTCCTGCGGTGTTATACGGTCATAAAGGCGTCGAGTCAGTGGCGCTGACTGTTGATGCTAAAGTAGCCGAACGGTTGTTAGAAAAAGCCTCGGTCAACAATACGGTAATCGATTTGAACGTGGCTGAGATGGGATGGACTGGTAAAACCTTACTGCGGGAAGTCCAAGTTCATCCCTGGAAACGTTTCCCCTATCACCTTAGCTTTTTTGCGATCGCCGCTCACGGCCCCCTCGACATAGAAGTGCCGCTGCACTTTGTCGGCGAAGCCACAGGGGTGAAAAATGGCGGCGGCACCTTAGACACCGTTCTTACCCAACTTCAGGTGCGTTGCGCCTCAGAGAAAATTCTAGACTCAATTGAAATCGATGTCTCTAATCTGGAAGTTGGCAGCGGTTTGTCAGTCAGCGACATTATTCTACCCGAAGGCGTTACCGCTTTAGCCGATGGGGAACAACGAGTGGTAACAGTCCTTGCACCTCGCACCGCCGAGCAGGATACGGCAACAGAGTCAGCCGCAGAATCTTAACGATCTTGTTACCAACAAGTGTTGGCTTTTGTTGTATAAAAGACCAGGGGATATCCCCTGGCTTTTTGTTTTCAAGACTTACGCACGCCAAGCCAAAAACCTGGTTTCTGCATCAATCTCGCTCCTGGAAACCCAAGATTTTTCAGAGAACCCGCGTTTTTTGCCCAAGTCAGAAACCGGGTTTCTTCCTAGATCTATGGTTTCTAAACCAAAGATTTTTCAGAGAAACCCGGTTTCTTTGCAAAATTCCTGTCATAGTTTTTTTGTACATTTGTTCTACCGATTATTAAAATGACTGATTCTTCACTGCCCCCGTTAATTCAACAGATGATGCAGCCTGGGTTCTATCCCCATCGGGTGAAAGAACCTATTGAGATGATTCAAACCCACGTTTCTTACGTGTTACTCACTGGCGATTATGCTTATAAAATCAAAAAGCCAGTAAATTTCGGTTTTTTGGATTACTCAACTTTGGAATTACGGCAGCATTTCTGCAATGAAGAATTGCGGCTGAATCAGCGGGGTGCTGGTGAAATTTATTTAGAAATTTTGCCGATTACCCAAACCGATACGCAATTTCAACTAGGGGAGAATGGCGAACCAGTCGAATATACTTTAATCATGCATCAATTTCCCCAAGATGCCTTATTCCTCAGTTTATTTGAACGCGGAGAGCTGACAGAAACTCTGATGGAAGAATTGGGGCGAGTTGTAGCTACATTTCACGCACTATCCCCCACAAGCGATCGCATTAAAACCTTTGGCGAACCCGATCAAGTTCGCAAGGCTTTTGATGAAAATTTCGAGCAAACAGAAAAATATATAGGTGGCCCGCAAACACAAGCTCAGTTCGACGACACTAAACAATATTCGGAACGATTTTTTGGCGAATACCGGGAACTGTTGAACAGCAGAATTACAAATAACTGGATTCGAGAATGTCACGGAGATTTGCATTTAAGAAATATTTGTCTGTTACAGAACAAAATTTTGCTGTTTGATTGCATCGAATTTAACGAACCGTTCCGCTTTGTTGATGTCATGTTTGATATCGCCTATGCGGTAATGGATCTGGAAGCAAGGCAGCGTCCAGACTTAGCGAATGCCTATTTGAATACTTACGTTGAAGAAATCGGCGACTGGGAAGGATTGCAAGTTTTGCCTTTGTACCTCAACCGTCAATCTTACGTGCGAGCAAAAGTTACTTCGTTTTTATTGGACGATCCGGGAGTACCCTGGACTGAAAAAGAAAAGGCTAAAGAAACAGCTTCTCACTATTACAAAATGGCGTGGCAATACACAAAACCGCGCCAAGGAAAGTTAATTTTAATGTCGGGTTTATCCGGTTCGGGAAAAAGTACGATCGCTAAAAAGCTAGCGCGGCGCATGGGTGCAATTCATATTCGTTCCGATGCAGTCAGAAAGCATTTGGGCGGCGTGCCTTTGTACGAAAAGGGTGGTGCAGATTTATACTCGCCAGAAATGACCGAGAAAACTTACAAACGCTTGTTAGAATTGGGAATTAAACTAGCAGCAACTGGCTACTCGGTAATATTAGATGCTAAGTATGACCGAGAGGCGTTGAGACAGGATGCCATTGCTCAATCTCAATCCCACGATCTACCCCTACAAATTCTCCAGTGTAGCGCCCCAGAATCAGTATTGCGCGATCGCCTCAATTCTCGCAGCGGCGACATCACCGACGCCACCGCAGACTTGCTAGCCTCCCAAATTGCCGCCGCCGAACCGTTCGCAGAAGCAGAACTTGCTTATGTGACAACTCTAGACGCTACCCAAGACCCAGAAAGTCTGGTGACTCAGCTCTTGCACCATTATCAACAAGCCTGAAAAAACCGGGTTTCTTGACGAAAAATCTTGGCTTTCAAGCTGAGCTATTTGCAAGAAACCCGGTTTTTAGCCAAGGTGCAAGATGTGAGGTGACACAGATCCTGGGGATGGAATGATACAATTTTTAGATTTCAGATTGCAGAATACAGATTTAGGGCTAATATCCTTGCTGTATTCTGCAATAGGTACTATCAAACAAGAAAAATGCTATCCAAATCAGCGGGTGTTATAGCGGGAGTACTTTCGGGTTTATTTTTGTTCCTGGCTTTTTGGGTGCTAGGTTTCCCATTCATACTTTCCCTGTGTTATGGCATATTGGGCGGAGTCCTCAACAGCTGGATTGTTACTGGTTGGACAACTCCAGATGAATCCAAATCTGGCAAGGAAACCCTCGAACCTGCCCAACCTGCTCAACAAAACGGTAAACCTTTGAGTCCCAGGGAACTATTCAAACTATGGCAGAGCGAGCGTTACCAACGCCGTCCCAGCGCATTTTTTTGGAAGAATCCCCGCTCCAATAGGCAGTTGAGGCGAATGGAAAGAGAAGCTGCCGAAAGAAAGAGAAAAGAACAAGAACAAGCGCGTGGCTAAGTTAACCCTGCCTTTTCTAGCGATTAATATAACTTACGCCAAGAAACCGGGTTTCTATGAAAAATCGTTGGTTTTGAAACTAGAGATGTACGAAGAAACCCGGTTTCTGACATCGGAAGAAAAGGGCAACAACAAGCGCGTGGCTAAGTTAACCCTGCCTTTTCTAGCGATTAGCAATTAGCGATTAGCAATTAGCCACTATATCTGACCGCGTCAAAATATGTTTTTATTTTTGTCCAAGCTGCTGCCCATATTCTTTTATCCCTTGGGATTAGCGTGTGTGTTGATGATTGTGGCGTTGATAACCTTTTGGAAACGACCCAAGGTAGCAGGAGGCGCGATCGCCACGGCACTATTCGTGCTACTGATAGCTAGTAATGCTCCTGTGTCTCGCTTGTTAGTCCGAAGTCTGGAATGGCAACACATTCCCAAGGGAGAATTGCCCCAAGTTCCCGCTATCGTCGTTTTGGGCGGCGCGATTAAACCCCAAGTGCCGCCGCGTCCTTGGGTAGATGTCGCGGATAGAGGCGATCGCATCCTCCACGGTGCCCAGTTATACCGGCAGGGCAAAGCACCTTGGCTGATTTTCAGCGGTGGGCGAATCGATTGGAAGGACAATAGCGAATCCGAATCAAAAGATATGGCGGCAATTGCTTTAGCAATGGGCGTGCCGCAATCGGCGATTTTAGAAGATCCAACATCGCTCAATACCTACCAAAATGCCGTCAACGTGCGCCAAATCCTCGACGATAAAAAGATTCAACGGCGGGTATTATTGGTAACATCGGCGATGCACATGCCGCGATCGCTGCTAATTTTTAAGCGACAAGGAATTGATGCGATCGCTGCACCAACAGACTTTTTAGTCACAGAAGACGATTTTAAACCATTAGATAGCTGGCAAGAAATTATCTTCAGTTTGTTACCCGATATTGAGAGTTTAGGCAATACAACCAGCGTCATCAAAGAGTACGTTGGCATAGCAGTTTATCGTCTTAAAGGATGGCTGTGAACGAGTAGGACTGATGCAGGAGCTAGGAACTTCTTTCCCTAGCCCCTAGCCCCTAATCCCTAATCCCTAATCCCTAATCCCTAATCCCTAATCCCTAATCCCTAATCTCTAGGTATAGATTTTGGAAAAACCACGCTAGCCTAGAAAAGGCTAGGTTAGATCTTGACAAAAAACATCTAATGTCAAACGAACTTCGACATATTATCCCAACGCCGCCACCGCCAGGTGATGAAATTTTTGCTACCCAGCAGGTGAGCAGCCAATTTTACCGAGAAGTGCAGCATCGTCAAGAATTGGAGCGTTACTGCGAGTGGTATTATGCAACAGCAGCGCAGCATAGACAAGAATTGCAAAAGATGCGGCGCGAACTGAATATATTTGGGTTGTTTGTCCGAAATCGACTTTAGTTCAATAATTCAATTTCTCCATCGCGAAAGTGGGCTTTAAATTTCTTGTCAAACTTGACTATGAAAGGAAGGTTGGCGCTTACAGGTCTACCTTGCCACTCCTTCATAATCTCGACCACTTCTCCTTCCATCCCTTTGATATCAAAGGGTTTATTGCGGTGTTCGGGATGAGTGTATACAATCACAGACTGTACAACGCGGACGCGATCGCCTACCTTCATAACTATCTCAGTAACTATGGAAATCCTGTGCCTTTAAGCCAGGGAAGAATAAGAATCGAGCAACTTTAGTTACTCTCTGCGGAAGCTTCAATCGAAGCTTCTTACAGCCTTTTTATCTTTGCACAGAAGCGACACCAAAATTCATTCTTGAGCTGAGGGAGCTGAGGGAGCTTTCTTGAGCTGGGGGAGCTGAGGGAGCTGAGGGAGCTTTCTTGAGCTGAGGGAGCTGAGGGAGCTGAGGGAGCTGAGGGAGCTTTCTTGAGCTGGGGGAGCTGAGGGAGCTAGTGAAGAAATTAGTTTTACTTCCTTGTCTCCCTTGTCTTCCTTGTCTCCCTTGTCTCCCTTGTCTCCCTTGTCTCCCTTGTCTCCCTTGTCTCCCTTGTCCCCCTTGTCTCCCTTGTCTCCCTTGTCTTCTCAGCCCCTTTTCACTGAGGAGCTTCGGGTACGCTTTGTGGTGGGGAAGTTTGCGGTTTGGATGTTAGCCAAAGTGCATAGCCACCGACACCGACGATGACCAGAAAAGCCAATACTCCCAGCAAGGTTAACAAATTGCGTCGTCCTGGAGATGGGGTCGGTTCTGCTTTTTGAATCCCGGTTGATTCATCGTACAATAGCGCTCTGGATGCTGCCGTGAGTTCTGACTGCAAGCGGGTATCTGGTGATTGAATCTTTGTTTCTACCTGCTTGGGATCGAATAGCGTTGGAGGTTCCTCTGAGACGAAGTAGCATGAGAGTACCACCGACGTGTTATCGTGACCGTTCTGTTCGTTAGCTAGGTTAATCCAAGATTGAACGGCTGCATCTAAAGATAGCTTGCCTTTGAGTACCGGCTTGGCGTATTCTTTCCAAGATTGCTCGACTAGAGAGCGATCGCTCAATCCATCCGAACACAGCAAGAGCAGGCCATCTTCTTCTACAATAAATCGCTGGATCGTAGGATGCAATTGTTGGGCATCTCGCGTTCCCAGCGCTTGAGTCAAAGCCCCGCCATCAGCGCGAGTCAGCGCTTCTCGATATATACTGCGCCCGAGACGCACTTCTCGCGTCGCCACATCATCATCGATGGTTAGCTGCTGACAATAATCAGCGGTAATCCAATAGGCGCGACTATCTCCGACGCTGACGATATACAATTCGTGGGCATTTCCCAGTTCTTCCCCATTAGCAAAGCGAATTCTTTGCGGTAACTGAAGTCCCATCACCAGGGTTGTACCCATTCTGGCTCTAGACTCTCGCCCTTGGGCGTCGTTTTGGTTGGAAATTAAATTATTCGCTATTCGCACGATCGCAGCTAATTGATCGGCGATTAATGTAGGTGGGACAATATCAGGTTGTTCGGCAATCTCCACCAACAGCGCTCGCAGTTGCAGTTTAATCGTCTGGAGTGCTAGAGAACTAGCTACCTCACCGCCTTCATGACCTCCAATCCCATCGCAAACTAGGTTTAAGTGGGGAATCAGCAAGTCATTTGGTTGCGTCGTCGCTTCTTGCAAATCCGATGGGGTAGGATAGCAAGCATCTTCATTGGTAGCGCGTTGAGGTCCCGTATCGGTTTCGCCAGCTACGTAGATGCGGAGGGGAAGCTGTGCCGATTGAGACAGTAACAGTTGATTTAGTTGAGTCGCGATCGCATCTAACTCTACCTCGTCGTTAGTCATCTGGGTGGCAATGGCTCGCAATTGTCCCGCCACAGATGGCGCTGCTGCTTCGCTCAACTGCAACCAACAATTGCCCAGATCTTTAATCGTCGGGGTGAGAAAAGTTGGTTGTTCGCTGGTGATTTGCTCAGCGCCGCCATCGCCGTAAAGTTCCCGCAGCCATACCCGCCAACCTTGCACGCGGATATTATCGGCAAAGAGTAAACTCGAAGCTACACCTTGTTCTGATAAAGGTGCCCACAATTGCAGAATTTGCCACAGCCAATAAACTTGCCGCGTCGCCGATACCCCAGTCCAAGCCTCTACAATAGAAGGATAAAGGTCACCATCAGCATCGATGGGCACGTTTTCCAACAATGCCACCAAAGCAGTTTCTGGTTCCTCGCCCAAAACTGCCCAACCATGCACCTCTGGAACGTGCAGGCGTTGGGGGAAAAGACGCAGATAAGGGATAATCTCGTCGGGTAACTCTTCTGGAATATAAGGCGGCTGTTCCGGTTGAGTATCCCGCCAAATTTGCGGACTGACAACCTCATATCTGCCTTGAATTAGCCGTCCGGGTGAAATTTGCCCTACGGCTGGATCGTTTGCCCAAAGATAGCGATAAATTGGCGTTTCGGAACTGGTCATAAGTTTAAAAAATTATAAGAGAAATCTTAGATCGAAGCGTGAATGAAAAAATTACAGTCATGTCAGGGGAAATTGATCGATTGGCTGTTGTAGCAATCCAATAGGTAGGATGTCCGTTTATTGTATCTGGCTAGACGTACTAAACCTATCAATCCACGCCTGGGGATATTGATTATGGTATTAAATCCAGCGATCGCTTGGTTAGTGGCAGGAACGCTTCTGTGTTTGGTAGAAGCATTTGTACCAACGGCTTTTACCGCCTTCGCGATGGGTATCAGTGCTTTCCTCGTGGCATTGGTTGCCAAGCTGTTGCCCAAGTTCCTAGCTTTACAAGTTGGGTTGTGGATGGTATTTTCCGTTGCTAGTGTCTACCTCACCCATCGTCTGATGCCAAAGCGGAAGGTGAGGGCGATTGAAGATGCCACCGAAGCTCAAACCTTAACCGAAATTTTACCCGGTCAGGCGGGTCGAGTGCTGTACGAAGGTAATTCCTGGAGGGCGAGATGCGGCGATGACAAATGCGCGATCGCACCCAATCAAAAAGTTTACGTCATCGGACGCCAAGGAACTACACTCCTCGTCATGCCAGAACACCTATTACATTCTTAGGTAATTGGTAATCGGTCATGGGTAATGGGTAATGAAGAAGAAAAATTACCAATTACCAATTACCAATTACCAATTACCAATTACCAAATCTAACCAGAGGTTCAAAATGGATTTCTTCGGTTTAATATTAGCGCTGATGCTTGGCAGCACGGCTGTTTCCGGCGTCAAAATTATCAACCAGGGAAACGAAGCCTTAGTGGAAATGCTCGGTAAATACAACGGTAAAAAACTCAAACCGGGGCTAAACTACATTATCCCAGTCTTAGAAAGAGTCGCTTACCAACAAACGATCCGGGAAAGAGTTTTAGATATTCCGCCCCAATCTTGCATCACCCGCGATAACGTTTCCATTACCGCTGATGCCGTCGTTTACTGGCGAGTTTTAGACTTGGAGAAAGCTTACTACAAAGTCGAAAACCTCCAAGCGGCAATGGTGAATTTAGTTCTGACTCAAATTCGCGCCGAAATGGGCAAATTAGAATTAGATGAAACCTTTACTGCGCGCAGTCAAATTAACGAAATTCTGCTCAGAGAATTAGATGAAGCAACCGATCCTTGGGGCGTCAAAGTAACGCGGGTAGAACTGCGAGATATTATCCCCTCGAAAGCAGTGCAAGAATCGATGGAATTGCAAATGTCTGCGGAACGTCGCAAGCGGGCAGCAATTCTGACTTCCGAAGGCGATCGCGAGTCTGCAATTAATAGTGCCAGAGGCAAAGCCGAAGCGCAAGTGCTGGACGCCGAAGCCCGTCAAAAAGCTGCTATTTTGGAGGCAGAAGCCCAGCAAAAGGCCATTATCCTCAAAGCCCAAGCCGAACGCCAGCAGCAAGTCCTCAAAGCCCAAGCAACCGCTGAGGCGCTGCAAATCGTCGCCAAGACACTGCAAACAGATCCTAACGCCCGCGAAGCCCTCCAGTTTTTACTCGCCCAAAATTACCTGGAAATGGGAAGCAAAATTGGCAGCAGCGACAGCAGCAAGGTAATGTTTATGGACCCGCGCAGCATTCCTGCTACCTTGGAAGGAATGCGATCGATTGTCGGCGAGGTTGGTAATAATAACTCCCGATAAACCTTGAAAAGAAACCGGGTTTTTCTGAAACACCCGGTTTGGTTTGGCTACGATTTTGCTAGTGCTAAATTTTTGAAACGTCCCCATGCTAAAGCATGTGGCTACACAAACAAAGCCTGCCTCCGCAGGCTTCAATCTTTACAGAAATCCTCCCATGCTAAAGCATGTGGCTACACAAACAAAGCCTGCGGAGGCAGGCTTCAATCGTTACAGGCTGCGGAGGCAGCCTTTGTTTGTATAGCCGCACCCTTAAGGGTGCCGAATATGGCAACCGGGTGGCTTTAGGTTCGATCTAATCTGCGCGATCGCCAGCACTAGCAGGGAGTTGCTGGCAGACTTCGCACAATCCAAAAAACTCCAGCGTGTGATAATAAATCTTGAACTGGTGTGAGTGGTTCAACTCGGTTTCTAGTTGGTGAACGGGGCATTCGTCAATCGGAATTGATAGTCCGCACTGCAAGCAAGTTAAGTGGTGTTTGTCTTGGTGTACCGAACTATACAAAGATTCCCCGTTGGGTAACATTCGCACCTGAAGCGCACCTTCTTTTTTTAAAGCTTCTAAGGCACGGTAAACTGTAGCTAGCCCCATGCCTTGGTTCTGGCTACGCAATTCCATGTATATTTCCTGCGCTGAAAGCCCGCGGTTGAGCATTTGGAGCAAGTTTAAAATTCGTTTCTGACTGCGAGTGCGTTGTACTGTCATAACCATAATGTTAATAATTCCGGTGAAACCCAGAATCCATCCCTTTTCTACGCTATCTTAGTGAAGCACGCAACAATTGCTTTTAACGCACTAAAATAAGAACGCTGTGACCTATACAGTACTTATGGACTGGGAAACAATCGCGATCGAATATCAGGCTCGAATTTATGTTACTCTGCGCCCTTCGGTTTTAGACCCGGCTGGTACGGCGGTGCAGTCTAGCTTGCAACACTTAGGATATAACAACGTAGAACAGGTGCGAATTGGCAAGTATATCGAACTAAAGCTAAGCGCCGCTGACGAAGAAACCGCAAAGCAACAGCTAGACAGGATCTGCGACCAAATGCTGGCAAATACAGTGATTGAAAATTATCGATTTGAGTTAACGCCGCTGTCTGCGGGAGTGAAGGCATGAAATTTGGGGTTGTGGTTTTTCCAGGTTCCAATTGCGATCGCGATGTCGCCTATGTCACCCGCGATTTATTAAACCAGCCAACGCGGATGGTTTGGCACGAGGAAACGGATATTTCAGATTTAGATGTAGTCGTAATTCCAGGCGGTTTCAGCTACGGGGACTATCTGCGGTGCGGCGCGATCGCTCGTTTCTCCCCGGTAATGAAAGCTACCGTCGAACACGCAAAGCAAGGCAAGTTGGTGTTAGGTATTTGTAACGGTTTCCAAGTTTTAACGGAAGCAGGACTATTACCAGGGGCGTTGACGCGAAATCAAGATTTGCATTTTATCTGCGATCGCGTCCCCCTCAAAGTCGAGCGGACAAACTTACCCTGGACGCAAGCGTATCAACCAGGTGAAATTATCACCCTTCCGATCGCCCACGGCGAAGGTCGTTATTACGCCGATGCCGATACCTTGGCAGAGTTGGAAGACAACAATCAAGTTCTCTTCCGCTACCAAGGCGAAAATCCCAACGGCTCGTTAAATAATATTGCAGGCATTTGCAATAAATCAGGAAATGTACTAGGGATGATGCCCCACCCAGAACGAGCATCCGATCCGATGTTGGGAAAAACCGATGGATTGCACTTGTTTAAGGGGTTGGTAAAGGTTGCCGTCGGTGCGTTGTAGTAGTTGAGAATCCCGGTTTCTCTCAGAAACCGGGATTCTGGAGTAGGGGCGGGTTTTACCAATCAATCCTTGGAGGTTACGAGATATCTTGTTAAACCCGCCCCGGCTTTATACGATTACGATACCACCGGACATAATATCAATCAATTTTTTTTGACAGAACCCCTTCAAACTTTCTCAAAAAGTTGAGCCACGCTAGGTTTAGTCACTTTACCCATAGCGTTGCGAGGTAGTTCTTCAACAGCCAGAATTTGGGTAGGAACCTTATATACAGCCAATCGCTCTTTTGTCCAACTTCTGAAAGTTTCTAAACTCAAATTAATTCCAGATTTTAATACCAAAGCTGCACAAACTCGCTCGCCCCATTCTGCATCGGCAACCCCAACAACCGCACAGTCTTGAATTTCTGGATGGGTTCGCAATACTTCCTCAATTTCCAAAGCAGAAACTTTATAACCGCCAGTTTTGATAATATCTACACTCATCCTACCCAGGATACGGTAGTTATCATTTTCAACGACGGCAAAATCGCCAGTGCAAAACCAACCATCGCGAAATGCTTTGGCAGTCGCTTCTGGTTTTTGCCAATATTCTAGGAAAACTCCTGGGCTTTTGATTTGGATTTCTCCTGGGATTCCGGGAGCAACTAAATTTCCGCTTTCATCTACTAATCTAACTTCTACTTGAGGTAAAGGTTTTCCTACATATCCTGCAAATCTTTCACCCTGTAAAGGATTAGATAAAGCCATGCCTATTTCGGTCATGCCATAGCGTTCTAGCAGAAAATGTCCGCTAATATTTTTCCATTTTTCTAATACTTGAACTGGTAAAGCTGCCGAACCTGAAACCATCAGGCGCATTTTGGTACAACCATCGGACATGATTTTTTGGCGATCGCTATCTGCATTTTCCCAAGCAGCAATTAGCTTGACATAAATCGTCGGTACAGCCATGAATAAAGTTAAGCCACCATCGCTAATTCGATCCCAAACTTTTTGAACATCAAATTTGGCGAGCATATGGCATTGGGCACCCGCCCAAAGCGCACAAGTTAGCACGTTAATAATACCGTGAATGTGGTGTAGGGGTAGGACGTGTAGAATGCGATCGCTCAGAGTCCATCCCCAAGCAGAAATCAAGCTAGTCACTTGCGCCTGAATATTTTGATGCGTTGTAACTACACCCTTGGGTTTACCAGTTGTGCCGCTAGTATAAAGGATTAATGCTCGTCTATTAATATCAATTTCTGGTAGCAAACTCGCTGCTTCGGGTAGCGTTTCCGAAGTGAGAATAAACCGCAAATTTCGTTCTTGAGCGATTGGACGCAATACAGTCTCAAAATCCGGATGAGCGATAATAATTGATGCGCCTGAGTCTGCGATCGCATAATCTAACTCAGGTTTTGGATGGGAGACGCACAAAGGTACAGCTATCCCACCCGCACGCCAAATCCCCCATTGCGTGGCGACATAGTGAAATCCTGAAGGGATGAGAAAAGCAACTCGCTGCTCTTGTAAATCTTCTACATTATCCAGAAGCTTGGTAGCGATTTGAGCAGAAATTTGGAGCAAATCATGATATGTAAATGCTCCTTCACTGGCGACAATTGCGATTTTGTCTTCGTTTTGTTTGGCTCGGTCAATCAATGGCAGATTCACGTTATTTAACCAATTTATGGTTTATTCAATCTGGTTAATAAAAGAATACCATTACGACTGTTTTAGCCTCATATAAAGCTAAGCAGAGCAATTTTATTTCAATAAACGCACAAATCCTGCTTGTTCAAAATGATGATCTGTGGTAAGTGCTTCTTGTAAACCAAGTTGCTGCATGATGATAAAAGAAGTGGCATCCACTAAAGACCAGGTTTTATCCGCTCTACTTTTAAGTAAAGACCAAGCGGCTGTTTCTATAAGTGCATCTATGTAAATGATATTCACATAAGAGGCAGTTTTAACAGCATCTACATATTGAAATAGTTGATAACGAGGAACGCGCAAAGGACTGTTGAGTAAGGCCACTAATTCAGCAACAACATAGTTACTTGTCACGAGTTCTATATTTTGTCTTCTTGTTTGGGTAAACCATTCTTTTGCTTGTTGATGATAGGATTCTGTTGCTACAAATAGCTCAGCCCATCCAGAGGTATCTATAAAGACTTTATTCGGCACTTGCGATTTCCTGTTGTAAAGCACTACCGATATAGCGATCGTGGTTTTCACCAATGTCATCAACTTTTGCGGTTAAGGTACCCAATAAGGGTAAAATTGGATCGAATTCATCGGGATTTGGCGAACTGACTAATTCAGTTAGAGACTGCAATACTAAACTTTCCAAGGATATATTCAGTTTGTTGGCTCGTTGCAACAACTGCTCCTGTAATTCATCCGGTAGTTGAATTGCTAAAGTTTTGCTCATAATGCTAATTCTCACATATTGGTTATTATTTTAACACAAAAACGTAGAAATTCCAAGCAATAACATTGTTGCGTACATTCCCATTATTTCATAATGCTTCACCTACTATATCTAATATTTGATTGTACAGGGCTGAAGAAATTCTAAATGCTGATGTAGCAATCAGGGCATCCATCAGCGGCTTGACGGCTAATATTAAATGTTGGTGCTTGGCTTCAAGCAAAATCCCCAGAATCCCAGTAATTCTTAGACCCAAACGATTGGCTTCTGCTCTGCCACGACGTTCATCAATTAATAGTAAATCGGCACTTAGTTCTAAAGCAAGGGCGATCGCTTCAGACTCTCCCAGGTCTAATCTAACTTGTTGCTGAAGACGTTCAACTGTATTCCGATTCACAACTTGTCTAATTTCAATCCAGGTAGCAGCTTGAACTTCAATGCTTCCTGGAACAGGAGGATCGATGTCTGTCAGTTCGCGATACACCGCTTCGGGAATAATAACTTGATTGTAGAGTTGAGGCAGAAGCTGCAAGTGTTGAATTGCTGCCAAATTCGTAATAATAGATGTATCGCTGATGACAATCACAGCCGTCCCAATTCCCGTAGATTTTTCAAATCGAGTTCAAAATCCTCAACATCGTAAGAGTAAAGTGGAATATGGCGCTGCTTCAAGAGTTGACGAAAAGAATTTGGGTGGATATCCGCTAGTTGGCTAGCATAGCCCAAAGTTAAGCGACCTGTTTGGAACATATACAGTGCAATTTCTTGGCGAAACTCGCTTGGGTTAAGCCCAGATGCTTGTAGGATATCGTCTGAGATGATGACACTCATAGCAAAATTACCTCACCTGCTCCATCATCTTAATTAATAGCATGGAGCGACATATAGCCGATCGAGTCAGATTCAGAACTTGGTGCATTGCATTGAGTACGATGCCTAAAAAAGCTTGAGTAATGCTTTTGCCGATCCTAGCGATCGCTCTACCACCATTATCAACCAATAGCAGGGAGCGATCGCTAAAATCTCTCACTTCTACGCTTCATCTTTGGGCGGATTGGGCGGACACCAAAACAGATTTTTACTAGACACCCCAAGGTATTCCAGAATTCCGCGCATCACGTCTGTGCAGTGCATCCAATATCCCAAATCCTCGTACATCCGATCGGGATTAAACTCCAAGTTATAATGCAGCACATCGGGAATATTAGAGAACTCGCCGGAAGGTTGCGGCGAAATTAGCAGCACGCGGAAAGGTTTACCCTCACATTTTGATTCCAGTTTGCTCATCAAATCGATGACATAGCCACGGTTGGTAACACCCGTGCGAATAAAAAGTGCTTTATCGCAATTTTTTAAGGTGTACCAAAACCGTTCCGCACGTGCTGTATAACGAACGCGCATTCGTTCATAAACGGGATACATATTGTTAATGGGGTCGTCTGTTTCTTCAACTTCATGGGCGAATGACAATCCCGTCCACTTGCTGTGATATATCCTTCCGGCGTCATAATTGTAGTGCAAGTAAGCCGGATTCCACATGTCATGAAAACCAGTGGCAATGATATCTGCCACATCGCCGAGATTGGTAGTTCGCGTCAAGTCAAATGGAAAAGCTGGGCCATCGTACTGCATTTTATATAAAAGCATACGAGCGGCACAGCGATCGCCTAAAGGTATAATCGCCACGCGGCTAATGTCTGATAATTTACATTTGTATTGGAACAGCACTGAGGACTTAGGCGGCACTTTGACTCGACTTTCTAAGCCGTTTTTGCCAATCATCATCGTGCGAAATGGCTCGTCGGGATAAAGCGGGTCATGATAAACACCAGTAGGCATTCCTTTAAGCGCGCTGCGTACTTCCTTCCACATGGGATGGATGTTATATTCGTGGTCTGATTCGTTGATGATGCGGAGAGTGCGATCGCGCAGCGTGCCGTCAGGCGTATCGCTTTCTTTCAGCAGTGCTAGATGCCCGTCATAATATAAACTTTCCGAGTCTTTCGCCGACAAAAAATTGAAAGCGGCGCTATATTCCAACTCGCTAGCAGGGGAGATATCCAGCGTAGTTTCGATCGTTCCATCTTCTTGGACGGAAAAGAAAGGTAGCGTCCCTTTCTGAGGATTCTTGACAATGTAGACACCGGGCATCAATCCGGCTTGGCTTTGCAATACTGTTTGCAATTCCTGCCAAGCTGAACTGATAGTGTAAAGAGAGTTTGATGTATTAACGATACGCAAACTCTTCTCATCCGGATAGGCAAAAACTTGGAAACCCCATTCATCTTGATAGATGGGTACTTCCTGCTTCTGTGGGTAAAGTTCTTTTTTCTTGGCTAACTCATTTTTGTCGATCTCGAACAAACTCAGATCGATTGCAGCATACATGAGGCGATGTCCTGCCGTGTTGGGATGAGCGGGATCGAAAGATATACCTGGTTTCCAACGTCCCTCCCCATTATCCAAGGCTGCAAGCCAATCGAGTACCGGAACGCCCCAGCTTAACATTCGGTTGTGAGTATCCCACAGCAGCTGGTGATGTTCTTGGGAGTAGTCTCCGTGGGGGTATAGTCCGCCCAGAATTGGCATCGCGCCTAATTCTTTGGTCATTTTGATCAGTTGCTGCAATCCTCTTTCAAAACGGCGCTGCACCGCTTTTCTTTCTTGAGGCGGACAGTATGCCAGCCCCTCGTTTCCCAGAGAAAGGGCAATAATGACTATATCCGGTTGTTCTGGCGCCACAACCAAGGGAAACCTGTCAATTGTCCGGCTGACATTTGCACCCAATTCGGACAGATTTACCAGCTGGTGTCCGTGTTTTTCATGCAATGCTTGCTCTAGACGCTTTGCCCAGCCTTTTAACAACCAGGCGCTGCATCCCAATGCTACAGAACTGCCGATGACTGCAATTTTCAGTCCCTCAGATTCTTTACCTACAAGCGTTTTGGTAATAGGTTCTTTGAGGTATCCGTAAGGCCAAGGTTGCACCTGACCGAACCAACCATCATCCACAATCATATTTTCAGAGTCTATGGGTACCCAACGGTTTTGTCCCCAAGATTCCCATTTGACGCTGCCATCAGTACCAATTAGCACATACTTATATTCGATTTTTGGGCGGTCGGATGGCTCCGAAGCCGGATCGACTTCGATTTCAATGTCTGCCCACCATAAAGGGTAGCGATCGCTAGTCGTGCGTAAATTTACGCATTTGCTTGCATCCCACTGTCCTAATTGGGGAGTCGAACCAACGAGGGCGATGGATTCTCCCGTTTGCGTATTTGCACTTACTTGGAATCGATACATATAGTTATTCTCTGTTTAAGGGTACGATACCAGACAAAAAGGTTAATTCATCGCACCTTCTGATGAGGAAAACTAACTTTACCTCACTCAGCGCAAAGCGGAGGTATCAGCAACCTCAATCATGGTTTCAGTACCGGCGATCGCGTCATTCAAAGCTGTACTGAGGGTATCATATATAACCTTAAAGATTTGTCGCACAGATCACCTTAAACCGATCGCGGCAGTCCCTACCCTACGAGGGTGTGGGGACTGCCGCAATTAATTGATAGAGCCTACAGAATTGGTTTTAAATCTAAGATAAATCCAGGCAAAACGTCTTCACCTGAAAGCGTTTCGGGATTTTCTAAAATTTGCACATCTCGATTCGGGTGATAAATTTCCACCCGCTTATTTTTCCTTTTAACAGGCTACTGTGGCACCGAGTTGGAGAGCGATCGCATAAAGTATCTTTTGGCTGGCTAACAGCAACTGGTTGTTTTGCTCAACAACACTGCCGTGGAGTGGTTCCACTCGTGGGATATTGATCCGCAATGAGGAAGCGATCGCCCGCAAAATCAGTTTGTTTCCTAACACCAGCAAGTGATTTTGCGTTACCAAATCGCTACCACCTACGTTTGGTAAGTTCGGTATTAAAACTCCCAAATTTTGAGCGATGCCGATCAAGATAGACCGAGTTTGCCAGATCGGCTGCTTCATCTCCAGCAGCTCCCTGTCTGCTGCAAATGGATTATTCGTGACTGGGATTCCTATTTTGGCGGCAATGCTTTGGAGAATCTGGTTATTTTGTAATAACAAAAGGCAATTTTTTCCGCTCAGTTCTTGCTCGTTAGTTTGGGCGGGCAGCGTTTGGTTTAAACTGGTTTGAGTCAGCGCATCTCCCTGGCTTAACAACTCGCTTTGCAACCTACTCGCGTTCACACTTGCACTGAAATAATCTATTTTCATGGTATTGACCCTGGAAGTTTTAACTTCACCCACCTGTTGCTTTCAGTTGTATTACCTATTTTTGGGAATATAACAAGCTTAGAGCCAGCTATTTCGCTATTTTTGCGACATTTATTCCTAGATAAATGCAAAAGTTGCATTATTTACCTGCAATTTTGGCAATTAAAGACGAAAATGCCATCGCCCGCTCGATAGAAAGCAATAGACCCAAAGTTTTGCCCGTTGAGGCTCAATCCTTGGGTCTTCAAACTAACTCAAATAACTTCAGGCTGGGTGCGATCTAATACCTTGACTTATTGGCCTCAATGTGATAAAAACTATGCTTGATCGATATATTGCCGGATGGCGCGCAGTTCGGAGGCGGATGGCATGGAACCGGGGTGGACTTGTTTAAGCCAGTTAAGCGCCTCCCAGAGTTCGAGTTTATGATAGCGACACAGGTAGGCGATGCAAACGGTGGGCGATCGCTCAACTCCTGCCAAGCAGTGGACAAAGATGGGCAAGCCTTTATCGACATGTTGGCGGACAATCTCGACAGCTTGTGCGAGTTGCTCTACGGTTAGATTTGCGGTATAATACCGATCTGGTAAAACCAGACGCAAACATTGAAAATTCTGCGTAATATCATCTGGCAAACTTCCTTCTGATTCGGCACACAGGGAAAGTACAACCTTGACGTTGCCTTTTAGCAGTTGTTCGGCGTCACCTGGTTGGGGTAACCCTCCGACGGCTAACTTCCCTGGAAGTACCCAACTCACAGTAGGCTGGGTTGGACGAGAAGGAGATTCGTCTTTAATGCCCAAAAATCGTTTAACTTGCCCGATCATTCGTTTCAGAAACCGTTTAATTTGCTTTAGTATAAGCTGACCTCAGTCATTGGTCAGTAGGGGCAAGGCATTTAAAATATCTTGGCTCTGGTAGATAACTTAATAATCGCGCCATACCCCTAAATCAGAAAAATACTGGTTTTTCTATGCTAAGACAAGTTTAATATCATGTCTGGTGGCATCGGTAACCTAAGTCGGGGCGGGTTTATTTAACCTTGGCACTGGTAGCAAATATCTCTCGTAAAACCCGCCCCTACTATACAATACCATTTCTAGCGGACATGATATAAAGCATAATCTACAAATGCCTCTGCCACTAGCTTTAACTCTCCAGACGTAAAGCGTTTAAGCTCTACCCACATCGCCTTTTGTGGTTCCTCCCCATCGGTAAAATGAAATATTTTGTCCTGTTGATAAAATTGAGATTCGGTAAAGTCGCACTGGTAAAGTTGAATAATTTCATGTCCTGACTGACCGTTGTAGACAAACAAATTTTCCAAACAGCCCAAATAGCGAATATTAGTTAACTCAGCTTGAATTTCTGCTTGAAATTCTCGCACTAAGGCGGCGTGACTGGTTTCGCCAAAATCAACGCCGCCGCGCAATGCCCGATAAAACGTTTGCTGCTTGATTGGGTCGTAGCCTTCGGATAAAAATAGGCGATCGCTCCAAGCAATTAGCCCCAATGCCAGCACGCGGATTTTACCAGATTTGTCTATTGTTTAGCAGCTAGTTGTCGTAAATCTTAGCTTCGCGTCGGTCTTGAAGGGGCCATGACTCATTTTCGCCGCCAAAAATGACTTGCTTAATGGTGACGTATTCCTTCGCGATTTGTTTGAGGGCATTGATTAAAATATCGATAGCGATCGCATCGCTGGTGCCTAAGTCAAACCAGCAACGCCCCCAAGTCCCCTGATATTCAAAATCGCTCATATTGTGCATCAGCGCCATTAAGCTATTTTCGGCGGCATCTTCGTCGTACTGCATATAACTGATATCCAAACCTGTATCTTGAACCTGGAGATTTTCGGCGTTGAATCCCCCTAGCTTACCCAAGTAAAACCAAGAATCGAAAACTTCTTCCAGGTACTGTTTTTCGGCGTTGGAAGGAACAGTATCAAACTCGATCCAGATCCACAGGTCAAACGGATTAAATTCGCGGAACTGCACTTGCATTATGATTCACCTCTAATCTAATCCAGGTAATTGGCTTGCGGTAGGCCCCCATCGAGAAGCCGGATCGTCTCTAATTTGATCGCGCTTCCCATCGCAGTTGCGCTCTTTATTATCGATCCGCCTTTGATTTCTGCAATACTCGAAGAAAATTTGAGCGACTAACGCCTTGGGTAATCGTTCGGGTTTGCTCAAAGCTGTTTGGAAAGAAGCTTTAGCGGCATTACGTTGGTCTGTTTGTTTATTTTTTTCGGCCTGTCTAACTAAAATTTGGGCTTTTAGATAGTGTAACTCTGGATTGTTCGGCGCTGCCTGTAAGGCGCGATCCACATGTTGGAGCGCTTCGTCATAGTTTTTCAGATCGCGATGACCGATGGCAATGCCTCGAGCTGCCAGATAGGAGGGACTGGCTTTTTCTAGGCGAGCGATCGCTTGCGTCGGATCGGAAAATGGTAAATTGACCGCAATCAGCAAATCCATCCAGCCTTTGATTAAATTCAGTTCTGGATCTTGCGGCGCTTCTTTTTCTGCCGCATCCAAAAATCCATACACCTGTTGCAATTTACCCAACGCTTTAGCCGCTCCCCTGACGCTGCCTTCTTCTTCCAGGATCGTAGCCGCTTCTAAACCGTGACTAACGGCGGTATAAAGATTGCCCCGCATACTGTCAGTAGCCTTAAGTTTTTCAGCCGCTTCCAGGGTTTTAGTCGCGTTAGATTTGACCTCTGCCAACAAAGCGGTATCTTTTTTATTACCTTGCCAATGGGTATAAGCGATCGACGCTTGCATGGCATAAACTAAAGGTTCGTTTGGCTCCCTTGCTGTCGCTTGTGGCAGCAAACCTTCTGCCGCCTCGCGATAATTACCTTCAAGGAAGATAGCATCAAAAGCCTGTTGCGTTATTGTCCCGATGGAGCGGGGATTATTGCTGCGAAATGGATCGCCTGCCAAACTAGGGAGAACAAAGACGCCGAAGGCAAAAGCGCCAGCACCTGCAAGGGCAGACACAAACCGTTTGGATCTAGGAACGCGCGAGATCATAGACTTTGTTCCTGATAACCTCAATTCAGAATCATGCCAAAGCTTTGGACAATTAGCTAGCTGTTCGACGCAGGAAATTGCCGCTAGTTCCGCCGTGGGGGAGCTTTCTTGAGCTGGGGGAGCTGAGGGAGCTGAGGGAGTTTTCTTGAGCTGAGGGAGCTTTCTTGAGCTGGGGGAGCTGAGGGAGTTTTCTTGAGCTGAGGGAGAGCTGAGGGAGTTTTCTTGAGCTGAGGGAGCTTTCTTGAGCTGGGGGAGAATGTAGATTCGCATCTTACGCCTACCCGATAAACAGCCTCCAAATAAATTTGGGGCTGAAAGCTTAAGTTAGCTAAAGCCAACTAAAATCAACGTTTTAACCCGTTTCAACGGGTTTTAGCTAAAATGCGAAATTTATTTCTGTTGGCTCTGCTGCAAGATGTGAGCCTTCTTTCCCTAACCCCTAACCCCTAACCCCTAACCCCTAACCCCTAACCCCTAACCCCTCTGCACCTCTGCACTTCTGCCCATGCCCAAACCCGACAAGTCTGCCACAATAGTTGCAGTAAGATGCGTTTTTTTGTCTTAATGCTCTATCTCCGAGACTTAACTTATCACCCACCAGCTACCCCCACACCGATTTTAAAATCTATCAACTTGGAATTAGCACCCCAGCAGTTGGGGCTTGTGATTGGGCCTAGCGGTTCTGGTAAAACGACTTTACTGGAAATTATGGCAGGATTGAGCGAAAAAACATCCGGCAAGCTTTTCTGGCGAGATCAGGAACTAACTCCAGATCACTTGCAACAGCTAGGCGGTTTAGTATTTCAATTTCCCGAACGGCATTTTTGCGGCGGGACTATTTTAGAAGAATTGCGGCTAGGACATCCAGAATTAGGCACGGAACGAGTTAAAGAAGCTTTAACAGAAGTGGGACTAGCGCACCTGCCATTACAAACTTCTCCCCATTCACTCAGCGGCGGGCAGCAGCGACGCCTTGCTTTAGCCGTACAGCTAATTCGTCAGCCCCATTTGTTGTTATTAGATGAACCCACGGCTGGGTTAGATTGGTCGATGCGGCGTCAGTTGGTAAATTTACTGGCAAAACTTAAGAATCACTGGAGTTTATTTGTAGTGACTCACGATGCTGGAGATTTACTCAGCATCGCCGATCGTTGCTGGTTATTAAACCACGGCGAATTAGAGTATGTCGATCCATCTACCCTAGCTGCTAAAAAAGCTCAGCCACTTCCGGCTATTTGAAATGAATTCTCAACCAACTCAAAACGATTCCATGCTGCCTTTAATGGTCGATATTTGGCAGCAAACTTTAAATTGGCAACCCAACGAACAACAGCAGCGGCAGTTTCAACAACTCTACGAATTAATTGTGACGGGAAATCGCCAGTTAAATTTAACCCGCATTACCGAACCAAGAGAATTTTGGGAAAAACATCTCTGGGATTCTTTGCGAGGAATCGCACCATTTCTCTTGAATCCATTACCAATTACCAATTACCAATTACCCATTACCAATCCCCAAGTTATCGATATTGGAACGGGGGCTGGTTTTCCTGGGGTGCCTTGTGCGATCGCATCCCCCCATTGGCAAGTCACTCTGCTCGATTCTACCCGCAAAAAAATCGCTTTTCTCGATACTCTATTAGCTCAACTCTCCTTGCCAAACGCTAAAACTTTAAGTGGCAGATCGGAACAAATAAACCAACAACTCCTGTATCGAAACCATTACGATTTGGCTTTAATCAGGGCAGTTGGTTCGGCCTCAGTTTGTGCTGAATACGCTTTACCTTTTCTCAAAGCTGGCGGTTTAGCTATTCTCTATCGAGGTCATTGGACAGATGAAGAAGCAACCGATTTGCAACCCGTTATCGACCGACTAGGTGGTAAATTAGAATCAGTTGAAGCATTTACTACTCCCCTGAGTCAAAGCGTGCGTCACTGTCTGTATTTACGCAAAAGCCATAATTAACAGCCGGGACACGGCACGTATCTTTGATGCCGTGTCCCTACGCAATGACTCGATGCGGTTTTTTGATTGTGGGCAATTCAGCTAACATCATATGAGTAGGAAAAATCTAGTTGCGATCGCTCTCTTACTAACCCTCAACACCGCCTATCCAGCTTTGGCAGAAACAGCGTATCAACGCTGGTTGAGAATGGCAGTTTCTGCCAGAAATCAACGTAACTACGATGCGGCTTTAACTTATTACCAACGCGCCGCGGATGAGAGTCCCAATGGCCCCAACGATCCTGATATTAATACTGCCATCTTTGAAGTTTTGTCAGAAAGATTGCAAAGTTTCCAAACCACCGCTCCCAGGTATGTAAGATTTATTACAATTGCTGACGAAGCTTACTTTAACGGCGAATACGATCGCGCGATTCAAAACTATAGAATGGCTTTAAGAGAACGACCGCGCGATCGCTATGCCACCGTAAGAATACAACAAGCAGAATGTATTAAACAAAACCGACCGGCTACGGGTTCCCAATTTAGAATTATGTGTCCTAGATTTTAGCGGAGTTGGTTTAATATTTGGCTTCTCTCTAAGAGAGGAATTGGGAATCAATCTTAGGGACGATGTGAAAAATTTTACTGGGCAGTAATTTGCTTATATGTGAATAAATGGAGTTGCAGTATGAAGCGAATTATTGCAGGTTTTATGTTAGCGATCGCATTGTTTTTTAGCTTCGATCAAATTGCAGTTGCTAAATCTTTAACCCCTGAAGCAGAGTCTTACCAAGTAGAACCCAATTATACGGGTAAGAATGCGGTTGAAACTATTAAGGAAAAACTTGAATCGGCAAAAGAAAATGTGGTAGAAAAGCTCAACTTAAACGAACCACTTCCAGAAAGCACAAAAGAGTTTTTGAGCGATGTAGAATCTAAAGTAGATGAAACTGTTGAACCAATCACTGGAGAGCAAGAAGGCTACTACAAAGAAAAATAGATCGCCCAAGTTGCTAATAGCCCGCGAAGGCGGGCTTTGTTTGTGTAGCCGCGACTTTAGTCGTTCGGCATAAAAGGGGCGATCAAAGCGGATTTGGTATTAAATCACAAACCCGGTTTTTTCAAATAAACCGGGTTGATAGATTAAGCGCTTGCTTGAGCAAACCGCTGGTTTATTTCATCCCAATTTAAGACATTCCACCAAGCATTTAAATATTCAGCGCGGCGGTTTTGGTACTTCAGATAATAGGCATGTTCCCAAACATCGTTGCCCATAATTGGATAGTTACCTTCCATTAGGGGACTATCTTGATTGGCGGTACTCGTGACTTGCAACTTGCCATCTTTAGTGCGAACTAACCAAACCCAACCGCTACCGAAACGCTTGGTTCCTACTTCATTAAACTGTTTCTTGAAGTTGTCAAAACTGCCAAAAGATGATTGAATGGCAGATGCGATCGCGCCCGTAGGTTCCCCTCCTCCATTGGGTTTCATAATCCTCCAAAACATGCTGTGATTATCGTGTCCGCCGCCATTGTTCCGCACCGTAGTGCGAATATCTTCTGGTACGGTATTGATATCTTTTAGCAACGATTTCAGATTTTGGGTTTTGAGTTGGGGATATTTAGCGATCGCTCCATTTAAATTGCTGACGTATGCCGCATGATGCTTGTCATGGTGAAACTGCATTGTCCGCGCATCAATGTGGGGTTCTAACGCATCGTAGGCGTAGGGTAAAGGCGGTAGTTCGACGTAATTAGTTGTGCTTTGCGCTACATAATTCCCGCCTAAATTATCTCCAAACGCTTTGCTAGCACCGATAGTAGCTGCACCGACGCTTGCTCCCAATAAATATACAAAACTTCGGCGTGAAAGAGTCATATTTGAGGAAATTAGTCAGTTTGTTGGCAATTCTTTATTGTCCCAGAGTTTTGGTATCTCAAAATTAATCTTGAGATAAACGTTTAACTTCTGCACCGCCTAACATTTGATGCGCTTGTTCGAGAAAAGCGGGTATTTGATCGGCGTGAGGAGTGTTAGCCAAACACTGACGCAAGTTTAATTCTTTGACTCGATCTGCCTTTTCACCTGGAAACCAGTGTCCGGCATTACCCAGCAGGTTGTAGCGCATTTTGGCATAGTCGTACATATCGTAAGCCAAAGCCAGATTTCGCAGCCACAAAATTACAGGTATATTCATTCCACCGGGAGTGCGATCGCAGCTAGGTAACCCAACTTGCCAGGTTTTTACCCAATCTTCCCCCAAACAGCGGATCGCTTCTTCTTCTAACCTTGCCAAAATCGGAGGTAGAATTTCATCCGCCTTGTCTAATAATTCCAAAGCCTTCAAGTGTTCGTCAAAATCTGTCGGTCGCGCTGCCCCTATACTCAAAGTATGCACTTGGGAACGGCTCAAACAAAATAAGTCATTGAACACCATCGGGCTGAGAGGATAGCACAGATCCACCAACTTTTGCGGCGGTTGATATAACATTCCCCCTTTATCCGAAGGACTGATAATAAACACCCCCATATCGTGGCGCGTTGCTGCTTCTATTGCCGACCAATTGCTTTGGTTAATGTAATACCAATGCAAGTTTACGTAGTCAAACTGGTTCGTTGCGATCGCCTCGATGATTTGAGGGCTTGGGGCGTGGGTGGAAAACCCGATAAAACGCACTTTTCCTTGTGCTTTCAACTTCTGCGCCATCTCCAGACACCCACCGGGACGGATGGCATAATGCAGCATTTCGGTATTATTTATACCATGCAAGCTTAGTAAATCTACGTAATCGAGGTTGAGGTAAGCGAGAGATTTGTCAAAATTTTGCTTGAAATCTTTGGGGTCTGCATAGGGGACAATTTTAGTTTGAACGATAATGCGATCGCGCTCTAACTGCGGTAAAATTCCTCCCAGTTGCATCTCGGAAGAGCCATAACCGCGCGCCGTTTCAATATGATTGATGCCAAGTTCAATGGCGCGGCGGATAGTTGCTTCCAGGTTGTTTTGATTGTCCCGTGGTATTTTCCATTTGGGGACATCCTGCCATTTAAATTGATATCTCATGCCGCCGCAAGAAAAGACGGGCATTTGTAATTCTGTGCGTCCGAAGCGTCGATACTGCATTGATGGCACATGGGAAACTTCTTTAATATTTTAGTCAATCAAACACAGGAAGCCAAAGTTCAGAAATCGCCAGTTCCCAACCTGGTAATATGATGTCCGCTAGCTTAGGTTGTGTATAATTTTTGATGCTGTAGGGGCG
>ERZ1066117.139-NODE-139-length-75268-cov-14.191416_pt1 | contig 75268 bp, 64 predicted proteins | sample MGYA00382764_ERZ1066117 | MGnify/ENA primary metagenome ERZ1066117 (study PRJEB33369, sample SAMEA5778347) | biofilm metagenome | biome: Industrial cooling water; feature: Water cooling tower basin; material: Biofilm | place: United Arab Emirates | collected...
AGAGGCGGAACGTGCCGGCGAGGTTGCGGGCGCAGCCGGCGGCGAACGCCGCGCGAAGGGCTTCGTATTCGCGCTTGCTGCGCAAGCGCGGCAGGCCGCTGCGCAGCTTGAGGGTGACGTGTACGGGGAAGCGCTTCGCCAGCGGGGCGCGCTCGCGGTGGTCGACGCCAGGTCGGCCTGTGATCTTCGGCTTGCGGCCAGCACCCGGGCGAGCGCCGCCGCGCCCGGAGCGGAACGGCAGCAGCGGGGTGGCACGTTCTCCAGCGGAGCGCTGGACCACTGCAGGCGGCTTCACTGCACGCGGCTTCACTGCACGCGGCTTCACTGCACGCGGACCGGGAACAACCTTCGAGCCACCATTCTGCACCGCGGCGGCCTTGGTCCGTTCCTCCGGAGATCGTCGCTTCGCAGCCATCGCTTTTGATTGCGCACATATACGGCTCGACTGCCCGAGATGCAAGCACTGGAGCGACGTGCGGACAACCAAGGGGCCAGAGGGTCTGCACACGCCAGGCCGAACGAGGACAGCTTCCACCGACAGCCGCTCGCGAGGCCCAGCCCTGCAAGATCGAGCCCGCTGCGCTCGACCGGCTCGTATCCCCCACCGCGGACGGCGACCGATCCGGACCGGAGCACTCCCGAGCGAGGCGACACCGACCCAGACCGCCACGCATGCTGCCGAGAAGCCTTCCCGAGGCTGCCCACTCGACCGCGCGCAGCCGCACTCGCCCGTTCAGGCGCCCGGGAGTTCTTCGAACTGCGCGATCGTCTGCCGCCAGTCCGCCGGGATCGGCACCGGCTTGAAGTCCGACCCGACGAACACCAAGGCCGCGCTCGACGTGACCAGCACCTCGTCGGCGGCGCGCACTTCGTAGTCCATCTGGAAGCTCGTCGTCCCGAGCGAACGCACCCGCACGGCGACCTCGACCTTCATCGAAAGCCGCCCCGGCCGCTGGAAGCGGACCGTGGTCTCGGCCAGCACGTACGGCACCCGGTGGTCGGTCAGCAGCCCGAGGTGCTGGAAGTACAGCAGACGCGCCTGCTCGATCAGGCTCAGGTAGGTGGCGTTGTTGACGACGCCGGCGGAGTCGATGTCGACCCAGCGGAGCGGCACGTCGGCGGCGAAGCGGAAGAACATGGCGGTATCCTGGCCGTTCCCTTGCGGCGAAGCGAGGACCCGGGCGCCCGGATGGCCGGAGCGTTCGTGGCCTTCGCTCGTCCAGGGCGCCGCACCCGCCATGACGACCCTACTGCGCCCGTCGGTCCTTCCGCTGCTGCTGTTCCCGCTGCTCGCCACCGCCCAGGAGCCGGCACCGAAGCCCGACGGCAAGCTGGTCGCGCGCGGTCCGCTGCAGGCGGTCGAGTCCGACGCCGGCGACCGCGAACTGCGCACGACGCCGGTCGTGCGGGCCGTGCAGCGCGCCGCCGACTCGGTGGTCAGCATCTACCTGCAGCACCAGCTGGCCCGCGGCAACGCCGTTCCGGAAGGCCAGGGCTCCGGCGTGCTGCTCGACGAACAGGGCCTGGTGATCACCAACTGGCACGTCGTCGCCCCGGTGCTCGAAGGCCGCCGCGGCAATCCGCTCGACGTCGTGGTCAAGCTGCGCGACGGCCGCACGCGCACGGGCAAGGTGCTGTCGTCGTCGGCGAAGCGCGACCTGGCGCTGCTGCAGCTGCGGCTCGAAGGCGACGAGAAGGTCAAGCCGATCGAGGTCGGCCGCTCGAACGACCTGATGATCGGCGAGACGGTGATCGCGATCGGCAACCCGCAGGGCCATGCCAACACCGTGACCAGCGGCGTGCTGTCGGCGATCGACCGTTCGATCCAGGTGCGCACGCCCGACGGCGAAGTGCGCGAGTACGCCGGGCTGCTGCAGACCGACGCCGCGATCAACCAGGGCAACAGCGGCGGTGCCCTGCTCGACATCACCGGCCGCCTGATCGGCATCAACAACGCGATGGCGATGGGTGCCGAGAACATCGGCTTCGCCATCCCGATCGACACCGTGCGCGCCGAGTTCGAGAACGAACTGTTCCGCAGCGACAGCTTCGCCAACGGCCCCGGCTCGGCGTGGCTCGGCATCGAGGTCGCCGAGCAAGGCGGCAAGCTCGCGATCGCCAGCGTCGTGCCGGGTGGCCCCGCCGCGCGCGCCGGCCTGCGCGTCGGCGACGTGCTGCACAAGCTCGCCGGCCAGGAGGTGCGCACGCCGATCGACTACCTGCGCCGCCTCGCCAGCGCCGTGCCGAACCGCCCGCTGCCGCTGCTGCTGCGCCGCGGCAACGCCGACGTCGCGGTCGAGACCGAGCCGTGGACGCGCGAGCAGGGCATCGTGCTGCGCGGCCTCGGCATGGTCGTCGACGAGGTCGTCGACAAGGACGTCGTCGAGAAGGTGACGCTGGCCTTCTACCGCGGCAGCGGACTGAGCCGCGTGCCGCTGTTCCCCTCGGCGCTGCGCCTCTACCGCGTCGACGACGGCGGCCCGACCGACGGCATCCTGCGGCCGGGCGACCTGATCCTCGGCGCCATGGTGCGCACACCGTTCGGCGAACGCGAAGCGAAGATCCACGCGCTGCGCGACCTGGCGAGCCTGGTCGAGCAAGCGCGCGGCCGCGTCATCCGGCTGGCGATCCTGCGCGGCGACGACGACATGATCGCGACGCTCGACGTGCGCGACGACGACAAGCGCTGACGCGCGGCGGCGACCGCCCGCGAAGCACGCGCCGCGTCAGCGCCACACCCACTCGCAGCGCGCCAGCATGGTGAACTGCGTCGCCAGGTCCGGATCGTCCGGACTCGGCGCCCCCACCACCGCGTCGCGCACGGCCGCGCGCCGCAGCAGCCGCCCGGCCGCCGCCGGCGACAAGCCGGCCAGCAGGCTCGCCGCTTCGGCGGTGCCCTGCTCGCGGTGTTCGGCGAACGCCTGGCGCCCCACCAGCCGCCAGTGCGTCGGCACGCCGGGCCCGCCGCGGCCGATGCGTTCGACCAGCGCGTCTTCGCAGGCTTCGACCTGCGCCGCGAAGCGCGCGTCGGGTCGTCGCCGCAGGTGCGCACGCAGCGCCGGCAGCAGCACGCCGCCGACCAGCCAGCCGCGCTCGAAGTAGACCCCGTCGCCGACCTCGCCCTCGCCGAAGCGGAACGTGCGCATCGCCGCGTCGTAGCGGCGCGCGATCGACGCCGCGAGCCGGTCGGCGGCCCGCGCCAGCACCGGATCGTGTGCTTGCGCCAGCAGCGCCTCCAGTTCGCCGAGCGGCCACGCGAAGTCGCGCAGCCGTTCCTGCTTGCCGGTGCCCATCGGCGGGTGCGTCGCCAGCGCCGCCCCGATGCCGACGGCGGCGGCGATCAGTTCGTCGTCGGCGCGCAGCAGGCCGTTCCACAGCAGGCCCTGCAGCCACGCATGGCCGGGCTCGGGCTGGCCGGTGCGGTGCTCGAGCCCGTGCGGGAACGGCAGCCCGCTGCGCGCATCGAGGTCGCGGTCGACGAGGTGCCGCGCGGCGCGGCCACTGCGCCGCCAGGCGTCGTCGGAGCCGAGGCCGATCGCGGCGCGCAGCAGCGCCAGCGAGGTGTCGAACTCGAGGTTCGTCACCACCTCGCCGCTGCGGCCGTAGTCGCCGGCGCCGCGCACGCCCGGCAGTTCGCGCAGCCGCGGCAACAGCCGCTGCAGGTGCTGGCGCACGAGCCGCGTGGTGTCGCTGCGGCCCGGCCGCGGCAGCAGTCCGAGCGCCGCGAAGTGCGGGCGTCCGAGCTGCAGCACGACGTCGGCGCGGGCCTGCAGGCCGGTGTCGTCGCGCGTCCAGTACTCGCCGGCCTGGAAGCGCTCGCCGCCGAGGTCGCTGGTGGCGGTGAAGCACAGCCGCCGCCGTTCGTCGCTGCTGCCGTCGACGTAGCGCCAGACGGTGTGTTCGAGCCGGCCGTGCGGCAGCAGGTCCTCCCGCCGCTCGCGGGTGAACACCGGGCCGTTGCCGTCCGGGCACGGCGGCCCGTCGCCGGCGACGATGCGCACGGTGCCGGGTGGACCGCTGATCGCGATCTCGACCCACACCGGGTCCGCATCGGGTCGCCCGAACGGCAGCCGCCGCCATTGCAGGGAGCCCTGGCCTTCGAGCCGCAAGCCGGCCTGCACCGCTGCCGCGGGCACCGGCGCGCCGAAACGCACCGGCCGCCCGTCGAGCGGCACGACCAACAAGGCGGGGAACAACGCCACCAAGATCATGCACGTCATCACGTGGCGCTTGGTGACCGCTCGCGCGCTTGCGGTCGCACTTCCCCCGAAAATCCCCAGCAGCCGCGCCGGCAGGAGCCGCCGAGTCGCGGGCCGCCGACTCGCGAGCGACCGGAGTGCCGACCGTCAGTCGTCCCAGCGGCTCTGGAAGTGCAGGCCGCCGTGCACGAGCCACTGCCGGAAGCTGTCGTGGTACGGCGCCGTCAGTTCGCGCAGCATCGTCGCGCGGTCCATCCAGCGCGTCGCCAGCACCTCGGCGCCGGCGCGCGGTTCGCCGGGTTGCACGTCGACGGCGAAGAAGAACGAGCGCCACGCGTGCTTGCGCACCCCGCCGACGCAGCGTTGCCCTTCCTGCACGAACAGGAAGCGCGGCGCATCCCGCACGATCAGCCCCGTCTCCTCGCGCAGTTCGCGCGCAACCGCCTCGTGCAGCAGTTCGCCTGCCTCCACCCGCCCACCGGGCAGGTCGAAGACGCGCGTCGGCACCCCGCCGATCGTGCGGTCGTTGCCGACCAGCAGCACCGACTCGCCGCGCTGCACGACGGCGAACGCGCCGAGGAAGTCCGCGCCGAGGAGATCGCTCATGCGCGCATCAGACGCGAGCTCCGACGGCACGGCAACCGCGGCCGGCAGCCCTGCGGGCGCTCACGGCATCGACCAGGTGATGCGGAAGACGCCCTGGTTGAACGGCAGCGGCGACGCGCCGAGCACCTGCAGCACGCCGACCTCGACCTGCAGCGGGTCGGGGTCGCCGAGTCCCGACAGCACCAGGTTCGGGGTGCTGCCGCCGAGCGAGCGCAGGCCGAGGTCGAAGCCGTCGCTGCGGAACGACGCCGCCCCTTCGAGTGGCACCACGAGCTCGCCCCCGTCGACGCCGAGGCCGTCGATCGCGACCGAGCCCTCGAGCACCAGCACGCCGCCGCGCACACCCTGGTCGAGCTGCAGGCGCAGCGCGCGCTGCGGGTTCTCCAGCGTCGCCAGCGAACCGTTCCACGTTCCCGACAGGTCGAGCAGCGGCGGCAGGTCGCGCTGCCACGCCGCCGTCCAGGTGCCGTCGTCGGCGTCGCAGGTGAACGTGCCGAGCAGCGTGCGCCCTTCGCCGAGCACGCCCGCGAACACCGTGCGCGCGCCGTCGCGCAGTTCGATCAGGCCGTTGCCGAGCACCAGGTCGTAGCTGCGGGTCTCGATGCAGGCGTTCTCGATGTCGACCGACAACAGCGGCTGGCTGTCGAACTCCTGCACGCGCACCGTCAGCGGCCCACTGGCGTTGGTCCGCGCCGAGGTCCAGGTGCCGCTCCACTCGCCTTCGAGCGAAGCTGGCACCACTTCCGGCACGCGCACGGAGCGCACGTCGAGGTCGCCGCAAGCGGCGAGCACGAACAGCGGCAGCAGCGACGACGTGAGCCAGCGCATGGGTGCTGAGCGAGCCTAGCCCGCGATCGCAGCATGGTAACGAACCGCGCGACGGGCGTGGGCCCGGGCTCAGCGCGCTGCTTGCCGGCGCGGCATCGGAGCGCGTTCGCTGCTGCGATAGAGCGCGAGCAGGGCCTCGGCGACGGCATCCGGCGTGCAGCGGGCGACCGCCGCGCGCGCCGCCGCCACCAACGCCGACGCCGCCGCGGCATCGGCCAGGAACGGCGCCACCGCCGCCGCCAGGCCCGCCGGTCCCGCCGCCACCGGCACCAACACGCCGCGGCCGAGTTCCAGGAGCGCATCGTGCACGCCCGGCACGTCGTAGCCGACGACCGGCACGCCGGCGGCGAACGCTTCGACGGCGACCAGCGGCAGGCCTTCGCGCACGCTCGGCAGCAGCAGCGCGTCGTAGGCCGGCAGTTCGCGCGCGAAGTCGGGGCGCGCCGAACGGAAGTGCACGCGGCCCGGCGCCAGCGTGGCGGCCAACGCCGTCAGCGCGTCGCGTTCCGGCCCGTCGCCGCAGACGTCGCCGTGCACACCCGGCAGCGCCGCCACCGCCCGCACGAAGTCGGCGACGCGCTTGATCGGCACGAGGCGCCCGGCGCAGACGACGCGGCGCTCGGCGGCGGCGATGCCGAGCCGGGCCCGCGCCTCGGCGCGCGGCAGCGGCGTCGGCTGCGGCACCGCCGGCGGCACCACGTGGAAGCGTGCGCGCGGGGCGACGCCGGCCGCCGCCAGTTCGTCGGCGCACGACGCGCTGACCGCGCACAGCACGTCGGTGCGCGCGGCGAGATGGCGTTCGATGCGGCCGAGCAACCAACCGAGCGGCCGCGGGAAGTAGTCCTGCAGCACGTGGCCGTGGAACGTGTGCACGATCTTCGGCACGGCGGCGGCGCGCGCGGCGCGACGGCCGAGCACGCCGGCCTTGCTGGTGTGCGTGTGCACGACGTCGGGCCGATGGCTCGAAAGCAGGCGCCGCAGCACCCGCGCAGCCCGGCGATCGGCGAACGGCGACAAGCGGCGGCCGAGTTCCGGCACGACCACCCAACCGGCGGCGGCCGGGCCGGCGGCCAGGGCCTGCGCCAAGGACAGTGCGGGCACCCCGTGGTCGGCCGGCGACAGCAGCGCTTCGCCCGCACCGACCGCGCCGGTCACCAGCAGCGTCGCCACACCGCGCGCCGCGAACCCATGCCACAGCGCGATCGCCTGCCGCGTCGGGCCGCCGAGGTTCGGCCGCGTCAGCACCCGCAGCACACGCAGCGACGGCGAGCGCTCGCTCGAGCCGTTCGGATCCGTGGCGGCGGCCGCGTTCATCGCCGCGGCATCATGCCGGCGCCCTGCCGGCCTTTCACGGCAGCAGCGGCGGCTGTGGCTCGCACCCGCTCAGGGCACCAGGTGCAACCACTGCAGCAGGTAGAAGTGCCACGCGAGCAGCACGCTGTAGCCGCCGAGCACGAACCACAAGCCGAAGCGCGCCGAGCGGAAGTGCTTGGTGACGACCAGGAACGCGCACAAGCAGCCGATGCCGACCGTCTTCAGCAGCAGGAACGGCCACGGGTGCCCGCCCATGTCGAGCACGTACTGCACCAGCGGGTTCATCTCCTGCCCACCGTGCGACAGGAACAGCAGCGTGAACCACGCATCGAGCAGGTTCAGCGCGACGATGGCGACGGTCACCAGCAGGATCCGCGGACCGTGCACGTCGACGAACGCGCCCTCGCGTTCGTCGTCGCGTCGCACCGTGCGGCGGCGACCGCCGAACAGCGCGTAGCGGCTGAACATCGGCGTCGGGCGCCGGCGCCGGTCGGGGCCCGAGCGCCGCTCGCCCGCCTTGTCGTGCGTGTGTTCCACCACAGGATCCAACGAGATCGTCGCGGCCAGGGTCGTCACGCCGAAGGATACCCCGCACCGCACCTGCAGGCTTGCGGTCGACCATGGCGACGCGGGATGCACCGATGCCATCGGCGCCTCCGCCTGCTGGTTCTCTGGCGCCTGCCGCGACCGTCAGACGAACTTGGTGATGCCCGGGCGCGCCACGACGCTCTTCGGCGGCTCGTCGCCGAACGCCAGCTTCTCGGGCATCAGCACTTCCTGGCTGTGCCACGCCTGGTCCCAGGTGATGCGCTGGCCGGTGTAGGCGGCCATGCGGCCGAGCAGCGCCATCAGCGTGCTCTTGCACATGTAGTCGCCGTTGTCGATGCGCTTGCCGGCGCGGATCGCCGCGAACATCTCGTCGTGCTCCGCCTGGTACATGTCGCGGATCTTGTCGCCGTAGCGCCACTCGTCCTTGCCGAGCACGGTGTGGTTGAACACGTTCGCGCGTCCCTGCGTGCCGACGACGTACTCGTTGACGTCGCGCCAGCAGCCGTTCTGCTGGCGGCAGTAGCTGTAGCCGCGCGTGCCGTCCTCCCACTCGTAGACGGTGGCGAAGTGGTCGTAGACGGTGCCGAACTTCGGATCGATGCGCGACTGCCGCCCGCCGAGCGACACAGCCGCGATCGGGTAGACGTCCTTCTTGATCCACGCCATCACGTCGAGCGTGTGGATGTGCTGCTCGGCGATGTGGTCGCCCGACAGCCACGGGTAGTAGAGCCAGTTGCGCAGCTGCCACTCGAGTTCGCTCTGGCCCTCCTTGCGGTCGAAGTGCCACAGCTCGCCGGTGACGTAGTTGCCCTGCATCGTCAGGATGTCGCCGATGGCGCCGTCCTGCAGGCGCTGCACGGTGGCGCGGCGGCCGTCGTGGTAGCGGTAGCAGAGGCCGCTGACGATCGACAGCTTCTTCTGCCGCGCCAGCTCGCACGCCGCGTGCACGCGCCGCACGCCCGGCGCGTCGGTCGCGATCGGCTTCTCGGCGAACACGTGCACGCCGGCCTGGACCGCACGTTCGATCTGCATCGGCCGGAAGCCCGGCGGCGACGCCAGCACCACCGCGTCGACGCCGGTGGCCAGCACCTGGTCGATGCAGTCGAGGCCGACGAAGCGCCGTTCCTTCGGCACGTCGAACTGGTCCTTCCTGCCGTCGCCGACCAGCGTCTCCTGGATGTCGGCGAGCGCCCCTTCGAGGCGATCGACGAACGCGTCGCCGACCGCGTGCAGCACGTTCTCCTTGTGCGCGCGCACCGCCTGCACCGCCGCCCCGCTGCCGCGGCCGCCGATGCCGACCACGCCGATCTTCAGCTTGCCGCCACCCTGGTGCACCGCGGGCGCCTGCTGCAGCGCCGACAACGAGCCGCTGGTGGTGGCGACCGCGGCGGCCGCGGCGGTGGTCTGCAGGAACGAACGACGCGAGGGCTTGGACGTCGGCATGGGCTTTCGGCGGTCGGGGCGGAGACCGTCGGCGCACCGTAGCCGGTGGCGCCGGCCCGACAAGCACGCAGCCGGCGACGAACGCGCACGACGCCGCGCCACCACGACGCCACCGCGCCGCAGCTTCGCGTCGTTCCCACAGCCCCGGCGCTCGACAGTTGCCGGCGGCCGGCCGTATCCTGCCCGCCCCGACGCGAGCGCCCGACCCCGCGCCCCGCCGGCCGAGAACCCGATGCGCCGCCCCACGCTGCCGCTGTTCCTGCTGCTCGCTGCCTGCAGTTCGTTGTCGACCGAGGAGCAACAGCAGCTCGCCGGCTTCCAGGAACGCGCCGCCCGCTACTACGAGATGAACGATCGGCACCTCGGCCAGGCCATGGACATGATCGAGCGCGGCCTCGCGATCGCCCCGGACGACTACAAGCTGAACGCGCTGCGCGCCGCGGTGCTGCTGCGCAAGAGCGGCAGTGCGACCGGCACCGACCACAAGAAGCTCGACGAGGCGACCGAGGTGCTGGCGAAGGTCTACGACCAGCGCTCGGCGTGGCGCCACGAGCCGATCGTGCTGCTGAACTACGGGCTGGCGCTGCAGAAGCAGGGCCGCCGCCACCTCGGCGAAGCGCTGCGGCTCGAGGGCCAGGCGTCGCGCACGCCGGCGCGGGTCGCCGAGGGCGATCGCACCGCCGAGCAGCTGCGCCAGGACGCGGCCGCCCAGCGCGAGCTGGCGAAGCAGAAGCTCGACGGCGCCGCGGAACAGTTCGACGTGCTGATCGAACGCGGCGAGTTGTTGCGCATCGCCCACAACCACCGCATGCAGATCGCCCGCGACCAGCAGGACGACCAGCGCTTCGTCATCGAGGCCAACGCCTACTTCGAGCAGAACAAGCTGGCGCAGGCCGTCACCCAGAAGCGCATCGACGACACGCTGGTGGTGCCCTACGAGATGGAGCAGTCGCAGTGGCTGCAGGAGCTCCGCCAGGAGGAGCTGGGCGTGCGCGGCCTCGTCGCCGACTTCTTCTACCAGAAGAAGCAGTACGACAAGGCGCTCGAGCAGCTCAACCGCATCCTCGAGGCCGATCCGCGCCGCTTCGCCGACTACTGGAACCGCGGCCGCGTGCTGTGCGAGCTGGGCCGCACCGACGAAGCGAAGGCCGACTTCCGCAAGTTCCTCGCCGACCCGTCGCAGCCGCCGACCAGCGACAAGGTGACGTTCGCGGTCAAGGTCGTCTCGCAGTGAGCGAAGCGGACGGCGCCACGCTGCCGGCGCAGAAGCGCCTGCGCACGCAGCACCACTTCCGCGCCGTCTACCAACGCGGCCGCCGCGCCGCCGGCAGCTGGATGACCGTCGTGCTGCTGTTCCGCCGCACCAGCGGCCCCGGTGCGATCGCCGAGACCACGCCGCGCCTCGGCGTCTCGGTCAGCAAGGACCACGGCGGCGCCGTTCGCCGCAACAAGCTCAAGCGCCTGCTGCGCGAAGCGTTCCGCCTCGAACAGCATCGCCTGCCGCCGAACGTCGACCTGGTGCTGATCCCGCGGCAGCGGCCGGAGGACTTCCCGCTGGCGGCCATGCGGCAGGAACTGGTGGCCCTGGTGCAGCGCGCGCAGAACCAGAAGGGCGACGAGCGCCGGCGCCCGCCGCGCTCGTGAGCACGGCCCAAGGGCGCGGCCTCGCGGGCACGCTCGTGCGCGGGTTGTCGCGCACCCCGGCCTTGTTGCTGTCGGTGCCGGTGTGGATCTACCGCAAGGTGATCAGCCCGTGCAAACCCCCGACGTGCCGCTTCCGGCCGACGTGCTCGGCCTACGCGCTCGAGGCGCTGCGCGTGCACGGGGCCCTGCGCGGCAGCTGGCTCGCGACGAAGCGCATCTGCCGCTGCCACCCGTTCACCGAACCGGGCTTCGACCCGGTGCCCCCGCCGCGGTCGGCGGGGCCGCTGCCGCCCGTTGGTCCCTCGAACGACGCTCACGGCGCGTCGTAGGGGTCGATCGCCGACGCGAGCACGTGCACGTGGCCGTCGAACCGCACGAGGCCGTCGGTGCGGCCATCGGCGCGCAGCAGTGCCTGCAGTTCGGAGTCGTCGACGAACCACGCCGCGCGAGATTGCGTCGCGACGGCGTGGCGCGAGACCACGGCCGGATCGTCGCGCACGAACGTGGCCATGACCGTTTTGCTGCCGGCGACGACGACGGCGTGGTTGGCCGCGCCGGTGGGTTCGAACGGCGTTCGCGTCGGCGCCGCCGAGGAACTCCCCGGCGCACGTGGCCACGAGAGCGCAGCGGCGGCGAGCACCAGCAGGGCGCCCGCGAGCGCGACGAGCGCACGCCGCCGACGACGCCGTCCGCCGCGCCGGCGCACGGCGCGCAACAGCTCCGGCAGACGGGCATCGCGGCAACGTTGCGCCGCGGCCGACAATCCGAGGTTCCCGAGTTCAGCTGCCATGCCACCACTCCGCGGCCTTCTGCCGCAATCGCTGCATCACCCGCCGCAACCGACCATGGGCCTGGTCCTCGCCGAGCCCGAACGCTCCACCGACCGCGGCCACCGACACCCCGTCGGAGAACCGCGCCGCCACCAGCGCCTGCTCGACCGGCGACAGCTCGGCGAGGCGCGCGTGCAACCACGCGATCCGTTCGCCGTCGAGCACCGACGCCCACGCCGGCGGTTCGGCCTCGTCGCGGCCGGCGACGGTCCCGTGTTCGCGCAGGGCTCGGCGCCGCTGCTGCCGCTGCCGGTCGATGCCGGCGCGCACGATCGCCGTCGCCAGCCACGCGCGCACCGCCCGTTCGTCGCGCAGCGGCGGCAGCCGTTCGGCGACGACCAGCATGACGTCCTGCACGAGGTCGAGCGCCGCCGCTTCGTCGGCGCGCACCAGCGCCTTCGCCAGCGCCACCGCCGGCGTGAACCACTGCCCGTAGAACGCCGCGAACGCCTGCTCGTCGCCGGCGGCGATGCGGTTGGTCAGCTGGGCGCTGTCGACGACCGGGGCGAACGCGTCCGTGGGCGCGTTCGCCGCGTCGTGCATCGCAGCACTCGGGCTGGCGGCGGGATGGGACACCGCGGCGCCGGTTCAGCGGGTTTCGGCCTGGTCCTTGGCGCCACCGGTCTTCGGCTGGTCGGCGCTCGCCTTGCCGGCCCCAGCACCCGGATGCGACTCGGCCGCCTTGCGCTGCTGCTCCTGCCGGCGCACGTCCTGCTCGAGTTGCTTGAGCAACTCGGCGACCACGCGCAAGTTCTCCGCCGTGCCGCGCGCGATCAGCAGCCGCGAGTCGGTGTGGTAGCGCAACGCGCGCAGCGGCAACTCGACCGTCGCGGTCTCGATCGCCGACAGGATCGTCTCCGGTGCGAAGCCCACACCGCGCACGTCCTTCAGCAGGGCCCCGAGCGAGTGCACCGCGGTGACCTCGCGCGCGCTGGTCGCGGAACCGACTCCCGGCGGCTGCGGCTGCAGGCGACTGACGACCGCGAACACCGGGCTGCCGCTGCCGCGCAGTTCCTGCACGTGCAGGACGCGCTCTTCGCTGCTGGCGATGGCACAGGCAGCTTCGAGCACTTGCGCGAGCCCCGCGTCCTGCACATGGAACTTCGGAAGCTCCACCGTCGCGGCGTCGGGCTCGATGACGATGTTGACGTTGCCGCCGACCTGCTCGCCGGCCTGGCGGAGCAGCGCGCACAGCTCGCCGAACGAGCCGCCTTGGAAGGCGAACTTCAGGGCCGGCGCAGCGGCGGCAGCGGCCTGGCTGCCAGCCGGCGGCGTGACCCGGTCCTGCGCCGGCAGCGCGGCGAACGTCGACAGCAGGCAGGCGAACAGGGCGGAACGGAACGGACGCAGCGTGGTCATCAGGGAGTCCTCGGTGTGGTCGATGGTCCCCTACAGACGCCACCGCGCGGCCGTTCCGTCGCGCGCCGCGAAAAATCCTGCCGCTACGCCGGTGCCCCACCGAGCACGCCGAGCAGCGCCACCAGGCTCAGCACGTCGAGGCGGTTGTGTTCGAGCACCCGGTCGACCGGCCCGGTGCGGTCGCGCACCCACTGCAGGAAGGCCGCCGGCGCTTCGCTGCCCGGCAGGTCGTCGTGGCGGTGCAGCCCGAGCAGGCGCTGCTCGGCGGTGCGCAGGCGCGTGTCCGGCCACCGCTTCGCGTACTGCCGCCGCACGAGGTGGAACAGGTCGAGGTGCACGTCGGTCAACACCGGCGCCTTCACCTTGTGCACGGCGAGCCGCGCGGCGATGCGGTGGCGGTCGTAGCTCTTGCCGACGAACGTCACCGGCACCGGGAACTCGGCCAGCCGCGCCGCCACGTGGTGCAGCATCGCCGGCTCTTCGCCGAAGTCGCGCAGGAACAACTGCTCCACCACCAGCTCGCCGCCGCGCAGAAAGCCGAGGCCGTAGGCGAACACGACGGTGCCCGCACCACCGCTGAGCCCGGTCGTCTCGGTGTCGAGGAACAGGCACTGTTCGGCGCGCAGCGTGGCGAACGCCTCGTGCTTGCCGAGCGCCGCCAGTTTGCCGCCGTCGAGCGCGCCGACGCGCGCGAACGGCACGTCGCCGTGCCGCTGCGCCAGCGGGTAGCGCAGTTCGCGCCGCCACAGCACGCCGTGCGGCGTCGTCAGTTCGTCGGCCGGCGGCAGCGCCACCACCGGCCGCGGCGGCTCGGCGAACTGCTGCTGCCGGCGCAGCAGGAACTCGCGCATCGTGCCGGGGCGGGCCACGGGTGCCGACGCGGGCGATGGCGCGGCCGGCGCGGCGCGCGGCGAAGGCGCGTCGTCCGCAGGGCCGCGGTCCGCGGGGACGTCCGGCGCCGCGTCGGCAGCGCGTGGCGTCGGCAGGCGGAACGCGCGCCGCAGCTTGTCACGATCCGGCGCGACCATCGGCCTCCAGCTCGCGTTCGCCGAGGTTCGCGCGCCCAGGGTTCGCGCGCACGGCCGCCGCCGGCATCGGCGCCAGCATCTCGCGCAGGATCGTCGTCGCCACCGTCTTGCTGCGCACGCCGAGGCTCGCCTGCGGGCCGACGCACGACGGGCAGCCACTGCGACAACTGCAGCGCAGCACCAGCTGCAGCGCCGCGTCGAGGATGTCGCGGTGCACATCGTAGATGCGTTCGGCGAGGCCGACGCCGCTCGGGATGCGGTCGTAGAGGATCACCGCCGGCGCCTGGAAGTGCGGGTGCAGCGCTTCGGCCAGCACCTTGACGTCGCCCGGGTCGACGCGCACGAACAGCGGCACCAGGCCCTGCAGCAGTTCGCCGACGCCTTGCAGGCAGCTCGCTTCGCCGCCCTTCTGCAGGCCGAGGCGCGCCACCAGTTCGGGCCGCAGCACCAGCGCACACGCTTCGGTCTCGAACTCCTCCGGCGGCAGCTGGATCTCGCCGATGCCGACGTTCTCGCGCGTGTAGAACTTGATCTTCTTGAACGCCTTCGCCAGCGTGCTGACGTGCACGCCGCCGCGGTGCGCGCTGTAGGCCGGGTGCTCGCGGCTCTGGTCGACGTGCAGGATCTTGACCTCGGTCTCGGTGTCGGCCTCGGTGTAGTAGTCGGCGTCGATCAATCGCACGAACGCGCGGCGGTCGGCGTAGTCGAAGCGTTCGACCAGCCACGTGTCGCCCTGGTGGCCGTAGATGGCGCCCTGGTAGACCTCGGTGATCGCCGACGGCCGGTCGATCTCGGCCAGGATCGTCTTCGACTCGACGTCCTGGATCGTGACGTTGTCCATGTCGGCCGCGGTCAGGCTGACGCCGTCGGCGGGATACGTGCGGTCCGCGTAGTGGAAGCGCCCGCCCTGATGCACCAGGACCCCGATGTCCTGCGTCAGGAAGTCGAGCACGGCGCGCGTGTCCGGCGTCTCGCCGAACGCTTCGTCCTCGTCGAACGGCAGCTCGAACGCACCGCAGCGCACGTGGTTGGTCAGGATGATCGCGTTGTCGGGGTCGATGCTGACGGCGTCGCGCGGCGCGTCGAACAGGTAGCCTGGATGCTGCATCAGGTACTGGTCCATCGCCGCACTGCGCGCGACGAACACGCAGGCACTCGGCTGGCTGCGGCGGCCGACGCGGCCGGCCCGCTGGAACGTGCTCGACACCGTGCCCGGGTAGCCGACCAGCACGGCGACGTCGAGGCTGCCGATGTCGACGCCGAGCTCGAGCGCGTTGGTCGACACCACGGTGCGAATGGCGCCGCTGCGCAGGCCCTTCTCGATCGAACGGCGCAGGTTCGGCAGGTAGCCGCCGCGGTAGCCGGTGACCTTCTCCTGGTCGATGCCGCGCGCGCGCGCGTCGTCGCGCAGGTACTTCAGCAGCACCTCGACCTGGTTGCGCGACCGCGCGAAGAAGATCGACTGCAGGTCGCTCTGCAGCAGCACCGAGCCGAGCTGGCGCGCCGCTTCGCTCGCCGGCACGCGCATGCCGGAGACCTGCGAGACGACGTGCGGGTTCAGGAACAGGTAGTGCTTCTCGCCGCGCGGGCTGCCGTCTTCGTCGACCGCGGTGACGTGGCGTTCGAACAGCTTCTTCGCGTGCTCGGCGGCGTTGCTGATCGTCGCCGACGCGCCGCAGAAGGTCGGGTTGCTGCCGTAGTGCGCGCAGATGCGGCGCAGCCGGCGCAGCACGTTGGCGACGTGGCTGCCGTAGATGCCCGACAGCGTGTGCAGTTCGTCGACGACGACGTAGCGCAGCCCGGTGAACAGGCCCTGCCACTTGGTGTGGTTCGGCAGGATGCCGGTGTGCAGCATGTGCGGGTTGGTCAGCACCAACGTGCCGTGCTCGCGCAGCGCCTGGCGCACCGGCGGCGGCGTGTCGCCGTCGTAGACCGCGACCGTCAGGTCGGTGCGCCCGCTCTGCTGCAGCAGCTTCTCCAGGTCCGCCATCTGGTCGCGGGCCAGCGCCTTGGTCGGGTACAGATACAAGGCGCGCGCATCGAGCCCGTCGCGGATCGCCGCGTCGAGCACCGGCAGGTGGTAGGCGAGCGACTTGCCCGACGCCGTCGACGTCGCGATCACCGCCGAGCGCCGTTCGTGCAGCAGGTCCGCGCACTGCCGCTGGTGGCAGTAGAGCTCCTGGATGCCGCGCGCGTGCAGGGCGGTGACCAGCGACGGATGCAGCCAGTCGGGCATCGCCTGCATGCGCGCCGGCCGCAGCGGCTGCGTCCACACGGCGTCGATCGAACCGGGCGCATCGTCGCCCCCGCGCCGCAAGCGCTGCACGAACTCGTTCAGGTCCATCGCTGGCCCTCGCACCACGTACCGCCCATGCCGGACACGCTAGCCGCCGACCGAACGGAAACCAAACCTCTGCGCAGCGCCGGCGGCAGTCAGGCTGGCTGCTGCAGCCGCTGCACGAAGGCGGCGTGCTCGGCCGCGACGGCGGCGATGCCTTCGTCGACGGCGGCGCGCACGGCGGCGAAGTCCCGCCGCAGCAGGGCCGCCACGTCGAGGCACAAGCCAGGGAACACACGGCTGTGGTGGCGGCCCTGCGCGTCGGCGACCTGCCGTTCGTAGGCGCCGTGCACCAACACGAACCAGTCGACCGCCGCGTCGTCGACCCGATGCACGACGTACTCGCGGACACCGTTGCGACGGTAGACCGCGAGCTTCTGGTGCAGGTCCCGGCTGACCGAGCTGGCGGCGACTTCGACCACCAGTTCGGGAGCGCCGGCCACGTAGTCGTCGGCGTCGATTCGCGCCTGGCCGCCAGCGTGCGCCGGAACGCAGAGCAGCAGGTCGGGTTGGAACTCGTTGTCGAGGTCGAGCCGCACCGTCGTGTTGCTCGCGGCGATCAGGCCCGGCGTCACCGCGCCATAGCTACCCAACCAGAAGGACAAGGCACTCTTTGGCGCCCCGTGATGCCGCAGACGAACCGGAGACCCCATGGCGACCACTCCTTCGATGAGTTCCGCCTTCTTCCCATGGGGCATCGCCTCGTACCGACGCTCGAACTCGTCGCGCGTCAGTACGTCGCCGGAGCACAACTCGGGAATGCGTGGAGATGTCGTCATGAGGAAGGCCATGCCCAAAGGGGAACGGCGCCCGTGAAAAACTACACGCCGCCGGCGAAAAGTGCGTCGCATGCGGACCGGGCCCCACCTGACCGTCGACCTGCAAGCGCCGCCGGCGCAGCGGTGGCGCTTCGACGCGGCGCAGACGCAGCAGGCGCGCGCGCTGCTCGACGCCTACGAACGCGACCTCGGCCTAGCGCGCACGGCGGCGGACCTGCTGGTCGACACGCTCGACGCCATGCTGCCGGACGACCTGCGCGCCGAGCACGATGCGGTGGCGGCGGCGCTGGCGGTGCCGCGCCAGAAGGTGCTGCTGGCGAGTGGCTACTACGACGCGATGAAGGCCGTGCTCGGCTGCTCGGCGTTCGCCGTCGACCACGGCGACGGCGTGCTGCACGGCCGCAACCTCGACTGGTGGACCGCCGACGGCCTGCTGCGCGATGCGACGCTGGTGACGCGCTTCGTCGGCGCGCCGGCCGGCGAGTTCACGACTGTCGGCTGGCCCGGGTTCCTCGGCGTGTTCTCGGCGGTGGCGAAGGGGCGCTTCGCGGTGACGCTGAACTCCGTGCTGTCCGACGAGCCGCCGCAGGTGGCGTTGCCGGTCGTGCTGCTGCTGCGCGAGGTGCTGGCCACCGCCCCCGACTTCGCGACCGCGGTGGCGACCCTGGCAGCGACGCCGATTCCGTGCGACTGCCTGCTGCTGGTGACCGGCATCCGCCGCGGCGAACGCGTCGTGGTCGAACGCACGCCCGGCCGCCACGCGCTGCGGCGCGCTGCCGGCCCCCTGGTGGTGACCAACGACTACCGCCAGCTCGGGGCCGAGGCGGCCGGCGCGGCGAGCGAGTCGCCGATCGCGGCGACCTCCTGCGGCCGCTACGACGCGCTGCAGGCGGAACTCGGCCAGGCTCCCCCGCGCGAGCTGGCGGCGTGCCTGCGGCCGCTGGCGCAGCCGGCGGTGCGCATGACCATCACCGTCCAGCACATGGCCTTCCACGCGCAGAGTGGTGCCTACGCCGTGCAGCTGCCAGAGCCGGCATGAACGCACGAACGGCGCCACATCGCACGCGGGCTCCGGCTGTAGCGCCGTGATCGCATCCGTGCTGACCTGGCTCGGCGACGCGGCGCTGCTCGCCACGTTCGGCGTGGCCGCGCTGCTGAGCCTGCTGATCGCCACCTGGTGGGGCGAACTGGCCGGCATCCGCCCGCACCGCGACAAGTCGGGGCTCGGCGGCTTCGCCGCGATCTACCTGTTCTTCGTCATGCGCTGGCTGCTGCTGGCGCCGCTGGTCGTGATCGGCGCGCGCCCGTTCGTCGCCTGGCCATGGAGCCTGCTGGCGCACGCACTGCTCGGCGTCGCCAGCGTGCAGCTGTTCGGCCGCGGCCTCGCCTACGTGCAGCAGGATCGTGTCGTGCCGCTGTGGCTCGGCTTGCTCGGCGCACTGCTGCTGCCGGCTCCGGCACACTGGCTCGGCGCCGACGTCGTGCGCTTCGCTTGCTTCGACGTCCCGATGATCCCCGTCGGCGTGCTGGTCCTGCTGCAGGCGTGGGGTTTCTGGAAGAACCGCCGCGAACGGTTCCGTCCGGAGCCAGCACCAGCGCCGAGCGAAGTCGTCGACACCGACCGCGGCGGCCGCTGACGTCAGCGCAGCGGGGCCGGCGTCGCCATGGTCGCGCGCCCGGGAGCCACGGCGTCGTCGACGGCGAACTGCACGTCGTGGCCACCGTGCGGCACGGCCACCGCGACGTCGTAGCGGCCGGCGGCGAGGCCGCTGATCGGCACCGTGCCGTCGTCGCGCACGGTGCTGGTGAACGCCAACCACGGCGCCGCCTCGCGCCCGTTCGCCGTGCGCCGCCACAGCGTGCAGCGGGCGCGTGCACCGGCGAGTTCGGCCGGCAAGGCGACGACGAACGCGCGTTCGCCGGCGGTGTCGAGCTGGTCGGCGGGCACGCGCATGCGGGCGGCGGTGGCTTCCTGGACCTGCTTGCCGTGCGCCTTGCCGGTGGCCGGCACGGCCGCGGGCTGCTGGTCGAGCGACGGCTCGCCGAGCGTGACGACGCGCGCCATCACGAGCAGCGCCGCAGGGATCACCCACCATCGCAACCGGTCCGCCATGTGGCGAACTTCGGCAGTCGGTGCCGGCGCACTTGACGCCGTCTCGCGACGAGGCGGTCAGTTCGCCGCGGCGATGTCGCCGGCGAACGCGCGCGGCTCGGTCGGCGTGGCCTGCAGCATGCGCGCGACCATGCGCGCACTGGCTTCCCACGCCGCACCGTCGTTCAGCGAGCGCGCCACCTGCACGGCGCCGGCGACGTAACGGGCCGGCGGCGTGCCTTCGAGGGCGCGCTGCAGCACCCAGACGGTGGCGTGCTGGTCGCCGGCGAAGTGCTCGACCGCGCGCAGCGCTGCCCGCACGTCGTCGAGCCGCTGCACCGGCGGCAGGTCGGCCAGCAGCTGCGCTTCGGCCGCGCGGCGATGGCGACGCAGCCACGCCGGCAGCAGGTTGCGCACGAGTTCGTCGACGACGACGTAGCCGCGCGCGCGTTCGACCGCGGCGCTCGTGCGCGAATCGACGAGGTACGGCACCAGCGGGCGCAGCAGGCGATTGCGCTGCTCGTCACCCATGCTGTCGTTGCAGGCGCGCACGAACGCACCGATCACCGGACAGGCGCAGCTCGGTTCGTCCGAGTGCTCCTCGCCGGCCAGCCACGCGACCATCTCCATGGCACACATGCCTTCGGTGCGACTCGGATGCGCACCGCGCTGCAGAGGATGTTGCTCGATCCGTCGTTGCATCTCGCTGGACCGCGGCTTTGGCGCGGCAGAAGGAATCTGGGGGTGCAGAAGCGTAGCCCATGCCCACGAACGCGCCGGCCGTTGGTGCCTGCGTCGCGAGGCGCGCGGCGAAGCGACCATGGCACGGCGACCACGCGCTTGCCGTCGCGGCGAGAACGTCGGCGGCCGCGTCGTTCAGCGTGTGCCGAGCAGGCCCGGCGGCACGTCGTCGACCGCCGCCGGCGGCACCGGAACGCCGAGCAGCCGCGCGAACAGGACCGTGCCGAAGCCCGGCGTGATCGGCGCGGCGAAGCGTGTGCCGGCGGGAACGCCGGGGCCGTAGGCGATGCCGACGACCTCGCGGTCGTAGGCGTGCGGCGAGCCGTGCGTCGCCGCGTTGGTGCCGTCGATCCAGTACGGCTTCAGCACCAGCTGAACGTCGCCGGCGCGGCCGGGGCACAGCGCATCCATCAGCGACGCGCGCAGCTGGTCGCCGGTGACGTTCGGCTGCTGCAGCTCGTCGGTCGGGATCGCCATCGCCATGCCGCGCACCTTCTGCGCCGCCCCGGCGACCAGCGCCGCGGCCTGCCGGCGCACCGCGGCTTCGTCGCGCCCGTTCGCCGCAGCGACGGCGCGCAGCACCGCCTCGTCGAAGTAGCACGAGTACTCGCCGACGTGGGCCAGGTAGCGCTTGCCCTCGGGCAGTGGCCCGAACGTGTCGAGCAGCGCCTTCTCGCCGGCGGCGCGCACCATCGTCTGGATCAGGCCGCGGCCGGCGTCGACGCCCTGCGTACGCGCCCACTCCGGGTTCGGCCCGATGCCGTGGTCCGCGGTCAGGAACAGCGACCAGCGGCCAGCGCCGACGTGCTGGTCGAGGAACGCGAAGAACTGCGCGAGGTCGCGGTCGAGCCGCAGCAGGCCGTCGCGCGCTTCGACCGACTCGGGGCCGAACGCGTGGCCGATCGCGTCGGTCGACGAGAAGCTGACGCACAGCAGATCGGCGGCGTCGTCGGTGCCGAGGCCTTCGCCGCGGATCGCCGCTTCGGCGACCAGGCGCACCGCGGTGTTGCCGAGCGGCGACACGTAGGCCTGCGCGTAGAACTTGCCGCCCGGGCCGGTGTCGCCGCCGGTGATCGGCTGCGGCAGCGTGCGCTCGCCGCGGCCGTTGCCGTGCGGGATCTCGTACGGCCGGTCGTCGACGAGGCCCGCGTAGGCGCTCGCCGGGCCGGTGCGTTCCCACACGGTGCCGAACAGCGCGTCGAGCGGTCGCTGCTGGTCGAACGCCAGCAACCACGCCGGCGCCTTCTCGGCCCACGCGGTGTTGGTGACGAAGTTGCCGGTGGTCGGTTCACACCAGATGCACAGGTCGGCGTCGATGCCGCCCATCAGGATCGCACTGCGGTCCTTCCACGCGATGCTGACCGCCTTGCTGCCCGGCACGTGCGCCTTCAGCGACGACGCCAGCGTCGGCACCAGCAGCTTGCCGGGCCCGCGCACCTTGCCTTCGGGCCACTCGGGCAACGCCGCGACCAGGTCCTCGGCGCAGTAGACGACGCGGTTGTCGTTCTCCGACCACCACGCGTTGCGCACGATGCCGTGCGCGCGCGCCGGCGCGCCGGTGCCGATCGTCGCGTGGCCTGGGCCGGTCTCGGTGCAGGCATGGCGGTAGGCGCAGGCGGGAAAGTACGCCCCGTCGCGCAGCAGCCGGCGGAAGCCACCGTCGTCGGCGAAGTGCGGCTCGGCTTGTTCGAACACCCAGGTCGCCAGCTGGTCGACGGCGCACAAGACGACGAGCCGCGGGCGTTCGATCCGAGGGGTGCCGGCCTGCTGGGCCGACAGGGCCGCCGCCAGGCCGAGGGAGCAGAGGACGGCGCGAGCACGCACGCGGCGACGAGGAGAAGGCATGTGGCTGGGCACGAGCATGGACCGTCGGCCGGGAAGATGCCGCGAAGAGGACGTCAAGCGAGCACCACCTTGGCGACGCGTTCGAGCGTGCGCCACGGCAACAGGCCGAGGTGGTAGATCGCCAACGTGGCGACGCCGTGCTGTTCGCACAGAGCCCGCAGCCGGCGCAGGTCGTCGTCGTTCTGCACCTGCGGCGCCTTCGGCCACACCGACAGGCGCTTTGGCGACGTGGCGAGCGAACGCACGCCGTCGCTGGCCAGCGTCTTCTGGATCGCGTCGAGGCCGTCGCCGTAGCAGGTCAGCACGCGTTCGTCGCCGGCCGGATACGCGGCCGCCGACGCCACCGCCAGCTGGCTGCCGCGGAACCACGGCTGCGGATGCACCTGCACGGCGCGCTGGACCTTCGGTGCCGCGGCGACCACCCGCGCCGCGACCGCCGCGACCGCGGCGCGCATCGCCGCCAGCGTCGGTTCGAGCCAACGCGCGTCGAGGCCGCTGGTGGCGAGTTCCTGGGCGTTGCCCGGCACCTTCGCCGGCGCCAGCGCATCGCCATCGCGCAGGCAACCCTGCACGAACGTGCGCACGCTGGCGGCGAGCTGCTCGGCGTCGTGGCCGGCCGCCGCCAGCTGCGCGCGGCAACCGCGGCAGAAGCACGCCGACAGCGCCGCGTCGAGCAGGCCCGACGGCGTGAAGCTCGCCTTGTCGTGGTGGCTCGAGTGCTTCCAGCCCATCGCGCCGAACGCCTCGAGCTCGATCGACTGCAGGCCGTCGTGCGCGACCACGTCGGCGACCAGCGCCGCCAGGTACTGCTGCACCGCCGGCTGCGACGGACAGAGCGCGTAGCTGGCGCGGTTGCCGAACGCGTTGGTCACACAGACGTCGGGATGCCGTTCGCCGAGGCGCGTGTTGTGCGTGCCGATCGTCCAGGCGCGCGTGCGCAGGCCCGCAGCGCGCGCTTCGGCACAGAAGCGTTCGAGCGGCGATGGGCCCTTCGTCGGCACGTGCGACGATGGCTTCGGCGGCAACGCGCCGTAGTCGGCGCGCGGCCGGAAGTGCACGCAGCCGTCTTCGAGGAAGCGCACGGGGCCGTCGGGATGCCACGGCATCAGCCAGCGCCCGTCGTGGTAGCTGACCGCCATCGCCACCTCGCCGAAGCCGAGGTCGCGCACACGCCGGAGGCCACCGTCGCCGGCGAGCGCCTCGAGGTCGAACGGATGGGCGTAGAGAGCGAGCTGCATCGGCCGTCAGCGTAGGAATCCGGCGACAGCGCTCCAGGGCGATTTCCGGGGCCCGGCACCGGCGAGCCCGCTAGCCTGCTCCGCCCCCGATGCTCGCCGCCACCGACTTCCAAGGCTCCCCGCTCGCCTGGCTCGGCTTCCTGTCCTTCATCGGCGTGATGCTCGCCCTCGACCTCGGCGTCTTCCACAAGAAGGCGCACGTGCCGTCGTTCCGCGAAGCGCTCGGCTGGACGTCGGTGTGGGCCACGCTCGCCGGCCTGTTCGGCCTATGGCTGCTGTGGTCGCGCGGCAGCACGCCGGCGATCGAGTTCTTCACCGGCTACGTGATCGAGCTGTCGTTGTCGATGGACAACGTGTTCGTGTTCGTGCTGGTGCTGAGTGGCCTCGCGATCCCGAAGGAACTGCAGCACCGCGTGCTGTTCTGGGGCGTGCTGACGGCGCTGGTGCTGCGCGGCGCGATGATCGTCGGCGGTGCGGCGCTGGTCGCGAAGTGGCACTGGGTGCTCTACGGCTTCGGCGCATTCCTGGTGTTCACCGGCCTGAAGCTGCTGCGTCCGGGCGGCGACGACGACGCGCCGAAGGGCGAAGGACGGCTGCTCGCCTTCCTGCGCCGCCGGCTGCGCATCGTCGACTTCGACGGCAACCGCTTCTTCACGCAGAGGGACGGCAAGCGCTGCGGCACGCCGCTGCTGCTGGCGCTGGCGATGGTCGAGATCAGCGACGTGGTCTTCGCCATCGACTCGATCCCGGCGATCTTCGCGGTCACGCAGGATCCGTTCCTGGTGTTCACCGCGAACGTGTTCGCGATCCTCGGCCTGCGCTCGTTGTTCTTCGTGCTGTCCGGCATGCTCGATCGCTTCCGCTACCTGAAGTACGGGCTCGCGATCGTGCTGACGTTCGTCGGCATGAAGCTGGTGCTGCTCGACGTCGTGCACGTGCCGGCACTGCTGTCGCTGGGCGTCGTGGTCGGCGTGCTCGGCAGCGCCGTCGCCTTGTCCTGGTTCCGCTCGCGGCACGCATGAAGCGCTCCGCCATCGCCACCTTGCTGTCGGCCCTGCTGTTCGCCGCGTGCCAAGGCGCGCCGCCACCCAAGCAAGCCTCCGCCAACGAGCTCGTGCGCCACGACGGCCGCATCGTCGCCAACCTCGTGGCGGCCCCGTACGACGCCAACCACACCGCCGCCACCTGCAAGCCGTGGCACGACGTGTTCGCCGGCGACGGCCGCGTGCTGACCAAGGGCCTCGGCGGCACCTTCCCCCACCACCGCGGCCTGTTCGTCGGCTGGAACCAGGTGCAGTGCGGCGGCGAGCGCTTCGACTTCTGGCACATGAACCGCGGCGAGAGCCAACGGCTCGTCCGCCTGGACGCGGACCCGAACGGACGGCGGCAGACGGCGACGATCGCCTGGTGCAAAGCCGACGGCACGGTCGTCGTGCACGAACAGCGCACGGTGACGCTGCACGAACGCGCCGACGGCGCCGCCGTGCTCGACGTGCTCGACGTGCAGGTGGCGCTGGCCGCGGCCGGTGACGACGTCGTGCTCGGCGGCGATCCGCAGCACGCCGGCCACCAGTTCCGCGCCGTGCAGGCGTTCGCCGAGAAGGGTGCGGCGCCGGTGCGCTACCTGCGGCCGGCGACGGCGCAGGGTGGCAAGAACGACGTGTGGACCGACTGTGCGTGGACCGCGGCGGTGCTGCCGTTCGCCGACGGCGCCGTCACCGTCCTGCGCGTCGAGGGTGCCGGCAATGCCAAGGCGACGTGGTCGACGCGCCCCTACGGGCGCTTTGGCGCGATGTGGGAGCTCCGGCTGCTGCGCGGAGAGGCCCCGACCACGCTGCGTGTCACCTGGGTGATCGCCGACGGCGAACGCGATGCTGCGTGGTGCGAAGCGGTCGCAGCCGAAGCAGCCGCTATGGTCGGGCGCTGACGCGCCGCGAACTCAGCTGCCCGGCCGACGCTCGGCCAGCAGTTCGCGCAGTTCCTGCACCTGCTGCTCGAGCGCACGCACGCGCAGCGCCAACGAGGCCACCGTGTCGTTGCCGACGGACGCCGGGATTGCCGCCGCCGCAGCAGCCGGCTCGTCCCCACCACCCGCTTCCGTCGCCCGCTCACTGCCATCGCCGAGCAGATGCCGCCAACGCCGATCGCGCTCGCGCGGCCCGAGCGGCAGCAGTTCGACCAACGGCGGCTTCTGCGCCGCCAGTTCGCGCAGCAGCGCTTCGATCTGCTCGGGTGCCGCGTGGTAGCCCATGCGCGCCACGCGCGGCTTCAACGCCCCCGGCGCCTGCGGGCCGCGCAGCAGCAGTTCGGCCAGCACCGGCGCCGCGTTCTTCGGCAGCACCAACACCTCGTCCAGCCGGTGGCGGAACTTCGGCACGCGGCCAGCACCGTCGACGCGCGCCACCACACCCTTGTGCTGCAGCGCCATCAACGCGCCGGCGACCTGGAACGTCTCCAGCTCCATGAGCGGGTCGCGGTTGCTCTTCTGGTTGCAGCCGTCGACCAGCGCGTTCTCCGTCATCGGGTACGTGTCGGGCACCGTCAGCTGCTTCTCGACGAGCACGCCGACGATGCGTTGTTCGGTGCGATCGAGCGGGTTCATGCCGGGCCCCCGCTCACTTGCCACCGCCGGGGAGCAAGCCACCGAGGCCAGGCACCTTCTTCTTCGCTTCTTCGAGCAGCTTCTTCTTCGCCTCCTCCTCGAGGCGCTTCTTCTCGGCTTCGGCCTTCGCCTTCGCTTCGTCGGCGAGGCGCTTGGCTTCGGCTTCCGCCTTGGCCTTGGCGTCGTTCAGGTTCTCGCCGACCGACTTGGTCGGATCGACGACGCCCTGCAGTGCGGCGCCGTAGCCGCCGAGCAGCTTGCCGGCCTGGCCCTGCACGAAGTTGGCGAGCTCGGCCTGGCCGGCCTTCACCAGCGCTTCCTGCAGCACCTTGTCGTCGAGCGACACCGACGGGCTGGTCAACGCACCACGCAGGCCGATCGGCAGCAGCAGCGACGACACCTTCGTCTCCTTGCTGCCGGCGAGCGCGAACGTGGTGTCGGTCAGCGCCACCTGCAGCGGCACGTCCATCGCGAGCGCCTGCTTGCCGCCGCCGGTGAACGCGCCCTTCATCGCGAGGTCCATGGTGCCGCCGCGCAGCGGGGCCGAGCCGCCGAGCTTCAGCTGGCCGAACACGCTGTCGACCGGCACGCGCTTCAGCGCGAAGTCGAAGCCCATCGGCGACGTCGCCGTCTTGCCGAGCAACCCGAGCTTCAGCCAGTCGCTCTTCGACTGCACGACGAACGACAAGGCGCCGTCGACCTTCGACGGCGCGTCGGACAGGTTCTCGGCGCGCAGGTCGACGATCTCGGTGCGATCGCCGAACGAGTAGCTGATGCCCTCGATGGTGACCTTCTTGACCAGGACGCGCGGCGCGTCGCCCAGCAGGTGCTTGGCGACGACGCGGGCGAGGCCTAGCGCCTCCTGCTGCTGCCGCTGTTCCTGCTGCTGTTCCGGCGTGCCGGCCGGCGGCGGCTCGTCGCCGCCGCAGATCGCCTCGATCCACTCCTGCGCCTGGGCCAGGCGCTGCTTCCAGACCTCGTAGTCCTTCAGGTAGTCGTCGATCGTCGGCGTGCCGGCCGGCGGTGGCGGCGGCGGCTCCGGCTCCGGCTCGGTGCGCGGGATGACGATGCCGGGCACGGTGCGCTTCGTGCCGCCGCGCGCCGAACTGGCCTTGATCTCGTCGATGACGAAGCGCTTCCGCAGCAAAGCCCCGGTGTCGACCGTCGCCACCACTTCGTCGGCGGCGAGCAGGTCCTTGCCCAGTTCCTGCTTGTCGGTGATCGCGAGGCCGGCGAGGCGCAGCTGGCCGTCGCCGAGGCCGATCTTCGCCGACGAGAGGTCGACGGTGGCGCCGTTGACCGCTTCGAGGCCGGACTTCAGGTTGCGCGTCAGGATCGGCTCCGAGAACCACTGCTGGAACACGTAGACGCTGCCGACCAGCACGGCGGCGAACAGCAGGCCGAGCAAGCGGATCGGCGAACCGCGCTTCTGCGACTCGGCGAGTTCCTTCCAGCTCTGCTTGCCCTTGCCCGGGCCCATCAGCGCCCACGCCAGGAACCGCACCCAGCGCTTCTGCGCGTACTTCTGGTAGGCGGCGCTGTTCTCCTCGGCGACCGCCATGCGCTCGCGCACGAGGCGGATGCTGCGGTTCATCAGCACGCCGGCGGTGACGCCGAACCCGAGGCCGAGCACGAGGCCGCCGCTGGTCGCGTAGTACTCGAGCCCGAACCACGCGGTCACCGGGCCGTTGACCAGGCCGCGGAACAGGCCCTGCAGCGGACCTTCGAGCAGCCACGTGCCGATCCCGTACGACACCGACAGCAGGGCGACGCTCAGCAGCTTGGCGACCAGCGTGCACAGGCCGAACACCGCGAGGTTGGCGTTCAGGATCAGCACGAGGCACAGCAGGCTCAGCATCAGACCCGGCGCCTGCATCAGGCCGCCGCCGAGGTCGCCCGGCAGGAAGAAGCCGGGGACGAAGCCGAGCATGCCACCGAGCACGGTGGCGAACATCACCTGCATCGGCGTCGCCTTGCCGCGCAGGACGGAACCGATCTTGCGGAACAGGAACATGGGGCGAGCACGTTAGGCGGCGACGGGCTCCGGCGCCAATCGCCCCGCCCCGCGGGCCGCTGCGGTGCCGCCGGCGCGGCCTAGCTGGCCCCCGGGTGCAGCCGCTCGAGTTCCTGGCGGTAGCGCAACCGCAGTGCTTGGTAGGCCGGCTGCCAGCGCGGCTCCGGTGCCACCGCGGCGCCAAGGCGCACGAACGGGGCCGCGACCGCATCGCAGGACAGGTCCGGTTCCCCTGCCGCGCGTCGCACCGCCCACGCCGCCTGCAGCGCCGCGCCGAGCGCCGCCGACTCGGCCTCGAGCAGCGGCCGCACGACGACGCCGAAGACGTTGGCGAGGATCTGCTGCCACAGCAGGTTGCCGGAGGCGCCGCCGACGAGGCGCACTTCGTCGACCAGCAGGCCGAGGTCGCGCATGCGGTCGAGCCCAGCACCGAGGTTCAGCGCCGTGCCTTCGAGGGCCGCACGGTAGAGGTGGCCGGGCCGCAGCGTGCCGGGGCGCATGCCGAGCAGCGTGCCGGTCGCCTCGGGCAGGTCGGGCACACGTTCGCCGAGCAGGAACGGCAACCACAGCAGGCCGCCGCTGCCGGGGCCGACCGCCGCCGCCGCCGCGGTCAGTGCCGCGTGGTCCATGCCGGTCAGCGCGCGCACTTCCTCGGTGACGCCGGTGACGTTCATCACGCACAGCAAGGGCAACCAGGCGCCGTCGCTGCTGCAGAACGGCGCGATCGCGCCGCGCGGATCGAGCAGCGGGCTCTCGGTGCGGGTGAAGATCGTGCCCGAGGTGCCGAGGCTGGCGACGACGACGCCGGCGGTGGTCGCACCGCTGCCGATCGCCGCCATCATGTTGTCGCCGCCGCCGGCGCTGACCGGGATGCCGGGGCGCAGGCCGAGTTGCTGCGCCGTCGCCGCGCACAAGCGGCCGGCGAACGCACCCGGCGCGCGCAGCGGCGGCAGCAGCGACGGCAAGCGCGCGTCGATCGCCGCCATCGCCGCCGCGTCGAACGTGCGCGCCACTGGATCGAAGAAGCCGGTGCCCGAGGCGTCGCCGAACTCCATCGCCGCCTCGCCGCACAGCCAGCGGTTCACGTGGTCGTGCGGCAGCAGCACCGACCGCACGCGCGCCCAGTTCGCCGGCTCGTGCCGCGCGAGCCACAGCAGCTTGCTGGCGGTGAAGCCGGTCGGCACGCTGCGGCCGAGCCGTTCGCCGAGTTCGCGCGCTTCGGCGGCGGTGGCGGTGTCGCACCACAGCTTGGCCGGGCGCACGACGGCGCCGCGTTCGTCGAGCACGACGCAGCCGTGCTGCTGGCCGGAGACGCCGATGCCGGCGAGGCGCGCGGCGTCGACCTGCGGCAGCACCGCGCGCGCGGTCGCGGCACACGCGGCGAGCCACTGCTGCGGGTCCTGTTCCAGGTGGCCGGGCGGCAGCCCCTCCACCATCGTGTGCGGCGCACTGGCGCGCGCCACCACCTGACCGGCGGCGACGTCGACCACGAGGGCCTTCGTGCTCTGCGTACCGACGTCGAACCCGAGGAACAGCGAACCAGCGGACGGCATGCCGCGCATCTTGGCGACCGGCGCACCGCGGTGCGAGCCCGCTCCGCGGCGGTGCCAGGACCGGCGCTACGACAGGGCGGCGCGCAGGGCGTCGGCGGCGGTGCGCAGCTCCTCGCTGTCGCTGCGCAGGATCAACACACCCTGGGTCGCTTCGCGCGAGGCGTGGTCGGTGCTGTTCGTGCTGCCGGCCAGCACGGCGCCGGCCTCGGCGACCCGCGCCGCCGCGGTCTTCACGTCGGCGAGGCCGGACAGCATCGTCTGCACGCGGGCGGCGATGTCGCTGGCGACCTGGTGCTGGGCGCCGAAGCGCTCGGCCACCTCGCGCGTCGTCGCCGCGATCGCTTCGGTGTCGTCCTGCTGCCGGCCGAGTGCGGTCGCCACGTCCTGGCTGGCGCCCTGGATGCCGGCGATGCGCTGGCGGATGTCCTGGGCGGCGAGCGCACTCTGCCGCGCCAGCTGCTTGACCTCGTCGGCGACCACGGCGAAGCCCTTGCCGGCGTCGCCGGCGCGCGCCGCTTCGATCGTCGCGTTCAACGCCAGCAGGTTGGTCTGGTCGGCGACTTCCTCGATCGCCGTGACGATCTCGCCGATGTCGGCCGCCGCCTTGGCCAGCTGGTCGAGCGACCGCCGCGTCGCCACCCCGCGCTCGGCCAGGTCGCTGGTGCGCTGGGCGTTGGCACGCGAACGCTGGCCGACGTTGCCGAGTCCGTCGCGCACGGATTCGAGGGCAGAGCCGACCGCGCGCACCTCGTCGGCGACGGTGTCGGTGCCGGTCGCCACGGCGCCGGTGCCGAACTTCAGTTCGTTCGCGGCATCGGCGACCTTGCTGGTCTGCCGCTGCGACGAACGCGAGGAATCGGCGACTTGGCGGGCTGCCTCCTGCAGGCTGTCGGCGGCGGTGATCACGACCTCCGCGCGCTGCCGTATCGCGGCGAGCCTCGCCGCCAACGCCGCCTGCAGTCGCTCGAGGCACTGCTGGGCCACCGGATCGGCGGGCAACTTCGGCGTGCGGCCGGCCGCCAGTTCGTCGAGGGCCGCGACCAGCTGCGCGCGACGTTGCTCGGCGGGTCCGCGACCGAGTCGCAGCGCCACGACCACCGCGCCGAGCGTGGCCAGCGGCCCGACGACCGCGGACACGGCGCCGAGTGGAAGGAACCAGGGCAAGGTCGCGGCCGCGGTCAGACCACCGACCACGAAGGCGAAGTTCGGTTGCGAAGGCATGCGGAGGCTGCCCCGACAGCGGGACGCGGGCGCTATCGACGGCGCCTGCCATCCCGCTGCATGCGTTGTGCGAACTCGGCCCCGACGCCGGCGACGCAAGCTCCGTGTCCCGGCCGGCGACGCCCCCGGCTTGGTGGGGTCGTCGCTGCGCATCGCCCCCGCTGCCGACGACGAGGGTCAGCGCACGCCGGCGAGTTCGCTCGCCGTCCACGGCTCGCTGCGATCGGCGGTTGCCGCCCGCACGGCCGCGATCTCCGCCGCGGTCGGCGGCGCGGCAGCGTGGCCGAAGGAGTTGCGCAGGAACGCGGCGACGGCCGCCACTTCGGCGTCCGTCAGCTGGCGCTGCCCCGGCATCTCCAGCGACCACGACGTGCCGGCGACCTCGATCGGCCCGCGCACCCCGTGCAGCACGATGCGCGCCAGCACCGGCACCGGACCGAGCACCCACTCCGAGTCCCGCAGCGGCGGTGCCAGGCCGGCGAGGCCACGGCCGTCGGGCTGGTGGCAGCCGGCGCAGACGCGCGCGTAGACGCCGGCTCCCTGTTCGATCAGGCGACGTTGCTCGGGCGAGTGCTCGCGGCGCACCGTGGGCACGGCGACCTGTTCGCTGCGCAGCTTCGCCGCGGCCAGCAGATCGCGCGCGACGGCGGCGACTTCGTCGGTGCCGGCGGCCCAGGTGGCCAGCGGCTCGCGGTCGGCCAGCGGCAACGAACCGATGCGCCGGGGTGCCGCCGGCAGCGCCGCGCGCAGGCCCTGCAGCACGGTGAGGCGGCTCGCGGGCGCGGCCGCGCCAGCGGTGGCCAGCAGAGCCTCGATGGTCGCCGGCTCGCGCGCCAACGCAGCGCGTCGGACCAGTTCGGTCAGTGTGGCGTCGGCAAGCGTCGGGGCCGTGGCGACGACCAGGCGCAGCAACGCCGGCAGTTCGCCGGGACCAGCACCGGTGGCGACCGCGGCGACGAGGCCGGCGTCGGCATCGGCACGCCGCAGCAGCTTGGCCGACAGAGCGAGCGCCGCCTCGCGCCGTCGCGCGGTCGGGCCACCCGGTGCGCGCAGGACGTCGCCGAGCACCAGCGCCAGATGCCACGCCACCGGCAACGGCGCCGACCCGGCGAGGTGTTCGCATCGAAGCCAGACCATGGCGTCGCCGACGGCGAGCCGCGGCCCGGCATGCTCGACGGCGAACGCCAGCACGCCGGCATCGTCGTCGCGCAGGGCGGCGCGCAGGTCTTCGGTCGACAGCCGCTCGAGGCCCACCAACGCCGACAGCGCGGCGATGCGCAGCGCCGGGCGCGGTGCCGAGCGCAGCTGCTCGCGCAGGCCCGGCAGCAGCGAGTGGCGCTGCTGCTGCACGAGGGTGCGCAGGGCGAGATCGCGCACGGCACCTTCGTCATGGCCCAGCGCGGCGAGCAACGTCGCGTCGTCCGCCGCGGCGAGGCGCAGCGGCCGCATCGGCAGCGGTGCGCCATCCGGAACGATGCGCCAGATGCGGCCGAGGCCGATCGGCGACGCGAGGCCGCGGTCCTCGATCTGGCGGCGCAGGAACGTCGTCACGAAGTTCCGGTGCTGGATGACGCCGCGATACATGTCGACGAGCCACAGCGCGCCGTCGGGGCCGTCGACGAGGTGCACGGGCCGGAAGCGTTCGTCGGTCGACGCCAGGAACTCGCGGCGCTCGGCTTCGTACACGTTGCTGCCGGCGAGGCGGCCGCTGCCGTCTTCGCGCAGGCGGATGCGGCGCACGAGGTTGCCGGCCGGCTCGCAGACGAACGCATCGCCGTCGCAGCCGGGCAGCTTGCTGCCGCGGTGCACCAGCGGCGCGCAGGCGGCCGTGTGGATCGCCAGGCGGCCGTCGACGAGGCGGCCCTGCTGGTAGCCGCGGTTGACGCCCGGCGTGACCCGCGCGGGCCAGGTGGTGCGCTCGGCAACGACGCGCCAGTTCAGCTGCGGCAGGCCACCAACCGCGGCTGCCGCCGGCGCGTGGCGGCCCGGCACGAGGTCGACGCGCAGCCAGTCCTCGTTGTAGTTGAAGAAGGCGCGGCCGCGGTCGTCGAGGCTGAGCCCCCACTGGCCACCGCCGGCCCCGGGCACGACCTCGAAGCGTTCGCCGCGGCGCTGCAGCAGGCGCGGATCGTTGGCGAGGCGGATGCGGTGGTCGAAGCCCCAGCACAGCGCGTTGCCGCAGTGTTCGGGATTGGCGAGCCCGGACTCGAAGCCGCCGAGCACGGCGATGCGCGCGTCGGCGACGCCGTCGCCGTCGGCATCGGGACACCACAGCAGCTGCGGCGGCGACACGACCAGGGCGCCGCCGAGCAGCGGCAGCACGGCGCGCGGCAGCACCAGGCCCTCGGCGAACGGCACGCTGCGGTCGGCGCGGCCGTCGTGGTCGTCGTCGTGCAGCACGACGATGCGCCCGTCGGCGCGCGCCTCGTCGGTGGCGTCGACGTCGCGCATGTAGCTGCGCATCTCCACGACCCAGAGGCGACCGTCGGCATCGAACGCAGCGGCGACGGGATCCGCGACCAGGGGTTCGGCCGCGAACAGCTCGGCACGGAAGCCGGGGGCCAGCTGCAGCGTCGCCAGTTCCTCCGCCGGCGAACGGACGAGAGCGGGCGGTACGACGAAGTCCGACGACAGCAGCGACTGGGGCTCGCCGGCGCGATCCCCCCGCTGGGCCAGCAGCGGCATCGTGAGCAGCCCGAGCAACGCGGCGAAGCCGAGCGAACGAGCGGACGGAGCGCAGCACCGCATGCAGCGCAGCATGGGCGCCGGGTGCGCCCGCTTCAATCGAGCACGACGAAGCCGCCCGAGGGCACCACCAGCGTGTGCAGTTCGCCGTGGTGGTAGACCTTGTAGGTGCCGGGCGGCAGATCCTGGAACTCCCAGCCCGTCGACTCGCTGGCGAGCCGGATCGCGAAGCGCTGCATGTTGGGCAGCTGCAGGTCGAGTCGATCGAAGCGCAGCGCCACCAGGCCGCCGTTCGCCGGCCGCACCGACGGGGCCAGCAGCACCCGGCCGGGCGGGTGCAGGGTCGCGTCGATCGTCGCGACCCCCAGCTGCGCACTCGGCAACGGCACCACTGCCAGCGAGCCGTCCGCACCGACCACGACCACGTCGCCGGAATCCCGCACCGGCTCGAGCGACAACGAACCGAGCTCCGACGAGAAGCCGAGGAAGCGCACGTTCGGCTGCACCTGGCCGCCGTCGACGGCGAAGACCTGGGCGCCACCGACGGTGCGGCCGAGCGGGTCCTTCACGCTGAGCACCTGGTTGGCGACCGGATTCTCGTTCGGCACCACCTGGATGTGCCGGCAGCGATGGGTGCTGGCGATCTCCAGATCGGTCCCGGCCAGGGGCGAGTGCGGCTGGAACACCGACGCCATCGGCACCGGCGTCAGCGCCGTGCCGTAGACCAGCGAACCTGGCGCGAACTGGCTCGGCACCAACTGCTTGACCAGCACCTGCGGCCCACTCGCGCGGCGCACGAAGATCTGGCCGAAGCCGGCGTGGAAGTTCTGCACCTGACCATTCGCGTCGGTGGTGACGGTGCGCCGGCGCACGGCCGTGCCCTTGGGCAGCAGACCGTCGCCTTGGTCGAGGGTCTCGAAGACGTCGTACTGGCTGTTGCCGAACAGGGCGTTCGAGGAGCCGAGCGTCACGACCTGCAGCGGCCGCATCGCGATCGGCGCCAGCAGTTCGTTCGCCAGCACGCCACCGCGCACCGGCAGCGCCACCGTCGACGTCACCAGATCGGAGCGCCACAGCACCAGCACCATCGCGTGGTGCGGCGGCAAGCGCGACGGCAGGCGTTCGATCCGGAAGCGGCCGTCGGGCCCTGCGATCGCACGCAACGTCTCCAGCGGCTGCAAGCCGCCGAACAACTCGTCGACGACGCACGGCAGCACGTGCACGTTGGCCAGCGGCTGTTGCAGATCGTCGACGACGACCCCGTCGACCGGGGCCGCGAGGTCGAACACCAGCGGCGTGCCGAACTGGGTCGACTGGCCGGTGCGGACCAGGCGCACGGCGTCCGGGAACACCATGCCGAGTTCGCGGCGCACCTCGGCCGGCAGCGCCAGGACGACCGCGAAATCGCCGGTCACGGCCTGGTCCATGTTGATCTGGAAGCGCCCGTCCGAGCCGGTCGTGCGCGCCGCCACCAACGTCGATCCACCACTCGCATACTGCAGGTAGACCTGGGCGCCGACGTTCGGCATGCCGCTGCGCTCCTGCACGTGACCGATCAGCATCGCCTGGTCGTCGAGGCCACCGGGCACCTCGACGCGCGCGGGCGGCTCCGGCACCACGGCGACACCGCCACCGGTGGTCACGACGACGGGACCGTTGGTCTGGTAGACCCCCACCCGGCCGGCGGCCACGAAGGCCGGACCGCGCCCGCCGACCACGATCCCCGCCGGGTCGCCGGAGAGGGTCTCGATGCGCACGTTCAGACTCGCCGGCGCATCCTGCAGCGAGCTGCCGTCGGTCGGTGCCGGATCCGCCCCGGATTCGCCCGTCAGCGGGTCGACCACGGCCTCGGCGACGACGACATACTGGCCGACGCCGAAGTCGACCTGGCTGCCGTCACCGAGCGACAGCGACACCGGGCGGTGCGACTCGATTTCGACGCGACCATCGAGCAGGCGCGGCGCGCCCGACTCCATGCTCATGCGGCCGGTGCCGAGTTGCAGGGTCGCAGCCGGCTGCGGGCCGGTGCTGAGGTCGTGCCAATCGATGCGGGCTTCGCCGCCGGGGCCAACGAGCAGCGACTGCCGTTCGCCCACGCCGCTGCCGGCGCCGAGCGGCCGACCGCCGAAGTCGAACGCACCTTCCGCCTCGAGCACGACCAGGCGAGCCACCAGCTTCGGCGCCGCTTCGACGCGATGCAGCAGCGCCATGGCGACGAGGCCGGCGAACAATAGAACCGAAGCCGCGACGGCCAGCACCAGCCCGAAGCCGCGCGAGGGCGACGGCCTGCGGTCCGAGCTGCGGTCCGCGCTGCGGTCAGACGCACCGTTCTCGTGACCGTGTGCCGCCAGAACCCAGCCGCCAGCCTCCGAACTGGCTTCGCGTTCGCGGAGTCGCTCGGCATCGGCGGCGGCGACCGCACGGGCGACGGCGTCGGCCGAGATCATCGAGGTCTCGTCGAGCACCAGGCGCTCGACGACGCGCTTGGCGAAGCCCGGACGCAGGCCGGAGCCAGCAGCGCTGGCGCGTGCCGCCCCGAAGAACGAACGCAGGCGCAGGACCTCGTGCTCGGCGCGCGCCAGTTCGACGGCGCAGGTGCGGCAGCCGGCCAGGTGTTCCTCGACGTGGGCGACCTCGGCGGTCGGCAGGTCGCCGTCGGCGAAGTCGCGCAGCATGCCGCGGACTTCCGCGCAGGCCGGCGACGCCGGCGGCACCCGACGCAGGTCGTCGGGATTCGGCGGCTGGTGCAAGGGTTCGCGCGGGAGGCTCATCGCTCGTAGACCCCCTGCAGACGGCTCGACAGGATGTCCTTGCCGCGCGCCAGCTGCACCTTGACGTTGCTCAACGAGATGCCGAGGGCTTCGGCGATCTGCTGGTTGGTGAACCCGCGCAGGTACTTCAGCTCGAGCGGCAGACGGACGCGCTCGGACAACTGCTCCAGTTCCCCGCGGACCGTGTGGTCGACGTGCTGGCGGGCGGCGCCGACCGCCGCCTTGCTGTCCGGCACGTCGAGCAGCGGGTCGCGCTCGCCCGCCTCGCTGCGCAGCACCGGCAGTTCGGCGGACTTGCGGCGGCGGAGCTTGTCGCGGCAGGCGTTGCCGGCGATGCGCAGCAGCCACGGCTCCAGCGCGCGCTGGTGGTCGAACTGGCCACGGGCCCGGAACAGCTTCAGGAACGCATCCTGCGCCGCTTCTTCTGCATCTTCGGGACGACGCAGGATGCTCATAGCCAACCCGTGGACCATGGACTGGAACCGTTCGACCAACTGTTCGAACGCTCCCAGATCTCCGGCTTGGACCCGGAGCATCAGTTCATTCTCAGGGCGCTGACTCAAGATGCGGGGCGGTGGGTCCTGCGGGGAGCGCGTCAGTATGCCAATCCCTACGCGCCGTCGGGCTGCCGTCGGTCGTTCTTTCTTGCCGCCGAGGCCACCCAACGCCCCGCACCCGCCGTGGATGCGGCCAGCCGAGCGGCCCCGAGCAAGATCAGGGCATTTCTCCCTGAAGATCAAGAGGCCGGCCGCAAGCGTCGATGCCATGGGGGCAGGGCGATCCCGCCCGACGAGCCCCCAACCCCATCCGAGCCATGGCCAAGATCCCCGACAAGCAAGGCATCTTCTTCGAACTCGACGGCGTGCTGGTGCAGCGCGCCCGGCTCGAAGCCGACGGCAGCATCCCGTTCCTGGAGCGCGCCATCGAGGCCCTGACCCGCATCGACCCGAAGCAGTTCAAGATCTTCGTCGCCACCAGCCGCCAGGACATCGCCTTCGGCGAGCTGAAGGAACGCGAGTTCGTGCGCTTCTGCGAGGCGTTCGTGCTGCGCATGCAGCAGGAGCAGATCCCGATCACGAAGATCTACAGCTGCCCCTACCACCCGAAGGGCAAAGGCCGCTTCCGCAAGGACAGCGTGTTCCGCAAGCCCGGCCCGGGCATCTACAAGATGGCGCAGCAGGAGTTCGACCTGAACCTGCAGCGCAGCTGGATGATCGGCCACACCACCGCCGACGTGCTGTCGGCGCAGCGGGCCGAGCTGGGCACCGTGCTGGTGCGCACCGGCAAGGCCGGCCAGGACGGCGAGTTCGAAGTCGAGCCGCACTTCGTCGAGGACGACTTCTGGCACGCGATCGCGCGCGTCAACCAGTTCGAATACGCGCTGCGCTGCTGAGCGAGGCCGGCGCCGTGCGAGCGTTCAGCTCGACAGCGCCTTCACGCCCGGCAGCACCTTGCCCTCGAGCAGTTCGAGGCTGGCGCCACCGCCGGTCGACACGTGCGACAGCTTGCTGGTGATGCCGAGCTTCTCGGCCGCCGCGACCGAGTCGCCGCCGCCGACCACCGTGAACGCACCCGCCGCCGTCGCCGCCGCGACCGCCTTGGCCACCGCTTCGGTGCCCTTGCAGAACGCGTCCATCTCGAACACGCCCATCGGGCCGTTCCACACCACCGTCTTCGCACCCTGCAACGCGTCGACGTAGGCCTTCACCGTGGCCGGGCCGATGTCGAGGCCCATCAGCCCGTCCGGGATGTCCTTGCTGTGCACGCTGGCCGGGCTGTCGGCCTTGAACTCGGCGGCGCACACGTGGTCGGTCGGCAGCAGCAGCTTCTTGCCCGCCGCCTTGGCCTGCGCCAGCACCTTGCCGGCAGCCTCGACGAGGTCCTTCTCGACCAGCGACTTGCCGACCTTCTGGCCCATGTGCACGAGGAACGTGTAGGCCATCGCCCCGCCGATGATCAGCGTGTCGACCTTCGGCAGCAAGTTCTCGATGACGGGCAGCTTGTCGCTGACCTTGGCGCCGCCGAGGATCGCCACGAACGGCCGCGCCGGCGCCGTCAGCACCTTGTGGAACGCCAGCAGCTCCTGCTGCATCAGGAAGCCCGCCGCCGTCGGCAGGCCGGTGATGCCACTGACCGAGCTGTGCGCGCGGTGGGCGGCGCCGAACGCGTCGTTGGCGTAGACGTCGCCGAGCTTCTTCAGGCTCGCGCGGAATGCCTCGATCGCCGCCGGCTCGGCCTTCTTGCTGGTCTCGGTGCCGTCCTTGTTCTTCACCTTGACCTTGCCTTCCTCCGCGAGGTGGAAGCGCAGGTTCTCGAGCAGCACCACGTCGCCGGCCTTCAGCTTGCCCGGTGCACACGCCGCTTCGACCTGCGGCCCGACGCAGTCGTCGAGGAACTGCACCGGCCTGCCGAGCAGCTTCTGCAGTTCGGCCGCGACCGGCTTCAGCGAGTACTTCGCCACCTTCTCGCCGTCGGGCCGACCGAGGTGCGACATCAACACCAACGAAGCGCCCTGTTCGAGCACGTAGCGGATCGTCGGCAGCGCCGACACGATCCGCTGGTTGTTGGTGATCTGCAGCGTCGCCTTGTCCTGCGGGACGTTGAAGTCGACGCGCATCAGCACGCGCTTGCCCTTGAGCGGCAGGTCGCGGAGAGACTGGAAGGTGGCCATCGGAGCTCCGGTGCGGCGAGAGGTTCGAAGAAGTCAGCGCGCGAGCGGCGAACCGCTCACGAGAGGCCCTTGGCGACCTTCTGCGTCAGCTCGACGACGCGGTTGCTGTAGCCCCACTCGTTGTCGTACCAGCTGACGAGCTTGAAGAAGTTCTTGTTGAGCTCGATCGAGCTGCCGGCGTCGAAGATCGACGACGACTTGCAGTGGATGAAGTCGGACGAGACGACCTCCTCCTCGGTGTAGTCGAGGATGCCCTTCATGTAGGTCTCCGACGCGCGCTTGATCGCCTTCTTGATCTCGTCGAGCGACGTGTCCTTGACCGTCTTGAACGTCAGGTCGACGACCGACACCGTCGGCGTCGGCACGCGGAACGCCATGCCCGTCAGCTTGCCCTTGACCTCGGGCAGCACCAGCGCCACGGCCTTCGCCGCGCCCGTCGTCGACGGGATGATGTTCTGCGCGGCGGTGCGGCCGCCCTTCCAGTCCTTCTTGCTCGGGCCGTCGACCGTCTTCTGCGTCGCCGTGTAGGCGTGCACGGTGGTCATCAGGCCTTCGCTGAGGCCGAAGCCTTCCTTCAGGATCACGTGCACCAGCGGTGCCAGGCAGTTCGTCGTGCACGACGCGTTGCTGATGATGTGGTGCTTGCCGAGGTCGAGCTTGTCGTCGTTGACGCCGAGCACGACGGTGATGTCCTCGCCCTTCGCGGGGGCCGTGATCAGCACCTTCTTGGCACCCGCCGTGATGTGACCCTTCGCCTTCTCCGCGTCGGTGAACAGGCCCGACGCCTCGATGACGATCTGCACGCCCATCTTCGCCCACGGCAGCTCGGCCGGGGTCTTGGCGCTGACGACGGCGATCTCCTTGCCGTTGACGACCAGCACGTCGTCCTCCGCCTTGTCGGCGGCGCTCTTCTTCGACGACACCTCGCCCTGGAAGCGACCCTGGATGGAGTCGAACTTCAGCAGGTAGGCGAGATTGTCGGCCGGGACGATGTCGCCGACGGCGACGACGTCGAGCTCCTTGCCGAGCAGGCCCTGCTCGACGAGGGCGCGGAAGACGAGACGACCGATGCGACCGAAACCGTTGATTGCGACCCGGATGGCCATGACGAGGTAAGCTCCTGAGGGTTGGCTGCGCGGAAAATCGGCCGAGCAGTCTAGCGACCCTTCCTCGCCAGCCAATGGACAGCTTCGTCAGGCTCTGCGACGCCGCCGCCCGCTGCCTCTCGCGCTACGAGAACCTCGTGGCCGAACGCACCATGCTGGCGGCGGTCTCGGGTGGTACGGACAGCACCGTATTGCTCTACGCGCTGGCCCGCCTGCGCGACGAGGGCCGCCTGCCGGGCCCCCTGCGCGCCTGCCACGTCGACCACGGCGTGCGCCCCGACAGCCGCCAGAACGCCCAGCACGTGGTCGACCTGTGCGACCGCCTCGACGTACCGATCTCCGTGCACCGGTTGCAATTCGAGACCGAACGGCCGGGCGAGGACGCGCTGCGCCAGGGCCGCTACCAGGCGCTGCAGGAGGTCGCCCGCACCCACTCTGCCGGCATGCTGGTGACCGCCCACCACGCCGACGACAACCTGGAGACGGTGCTGTTCCGCATGCTGCGCGGCACCGGCCCGCGCGGCCTCGCCGGCATCCCGGAATCGCGTTGGCTCGGCCGCGGCGACCACAGCCTCTTGCTGGTGCGGCCTTTGCTGCGCACGCGCCGAACGACGCTGGCCGCGGTGCTGCAGGCGCTCGGCGCCGCCGCCTACGAAGACACCAGCAACCGCGACCTGTCCTACGCCCGCAACCGGATCCGCCACGAGACGATGCCGCAGCTGCGGCAGACGCTCGGCATCGGCCTCGACGTGGCGCTGATGACCGTCGCCAGCACGGCCCGCGCCGCGACCGAGATCGTCGAAGCCCAGGGCCTGCGCATCCTCAGCCAGCGCGCGCGGCACAAGACCGCCTGGCGCTGCGAACTCGACCTGCGCGCGGTCGACGAGGACTCGTTGCCGTTCGTCGAGGACGCGCTGCGCCAAGCGCACATCGCGCTGCACCCGCACGGCGAAGCGCCGAGCACCGCGTGGCTGTCGCGCGTGCTGGCACTGCTCGAACAACCGGACGGCAAGCGCGTCGCCGGCCGCGGCGGCCTGCTCGCCGAACGCATCCGCGACGGGCTGCTGCTGGTCGATCCCGACCGCGCCGGCCCCCCGCCCGCCGCCGCCGACGGCGGCCAGCTGTTCGCCTGGGACGGCGGCCGCCAGCGCTTCGGCGCGACCGAGTGGTCGCTGCAGGCGTTCGAACATCCGCTGCCGCCCTTGGTGCCGTCGCCGAGCGAAGCCGGCCGGTTGCGCGCGCTGCTCGATCCGCGGCAGGCGACGCTGCCGTGGCGCTTGCGTACGCGCCGCGAAGGCGACCGCTTCCACCCGCTCGGCTGTGCGCAGCCGGTCGAACTGCGCCGCTTCCTGCAGAGTCGCCACGTGCCGCGCTTCGACCGCGATCGGCTGCCGCTGCTGGTCGACGCGCAGGATCGCATCCTGTGGGTGCCGGGGGTCGAGGTGTCGGAGGTGGCGCGGCTGCAGCTCAACACGCGCCGCTGCATCGAGGTGCAGGCGAGCTGCGGGTGAGGTTCGCCCCCTTGGCGAACGGCCTCACTCCGCGGTTCGCGGCTTCTTGGCCCGCTGTGGTCGCTTCGACTTCGGCAACTGCCTGGCGATCTCCTCGAGCGCCCGGAGCGCATCCGCTTCGCCCGCCGCTTCGGCCAACGCCCGCCGCCGCACCTCGAACCGCTCGAACTCGCCGAGCGCCTTCTCGTCTGCGTCCTCGCGCCGCACCTTGCCGGCGTTGCCGAGCACCGCGCGTTCGTGGAACGCCAGGAACTCATCGAGCTTCTTCGGCCAATCGCGCAGGAACACCTGCTTCTTCCGCTGCGCCTGGTCTTCGGCGAAGTCGAGGAACATGACCACGATCCGGTTCAGCTCGGTGATCTCGTCCTCGCGCAGGTAGTTCTTCGCCACCGTCACGTCGGATCGTCGCACTCGGTCGCCAGACCACGTCGTCAAGCCCATGTTGGGCTTCGCTGCATCGACACGCTGCGCGATCAGCTCCGGGGCCGTCAGGCCGGTCACCGCATGGTGCAGCTTGTTCTGCACGGTGAAGAACACCGCCTGGGTGACCTCCGTGCTGGGGGCGTAGTCGGCGGCGAGTGCCAGGATGTCGCGTAGACGGGTGTACATCCGCCGCTCGCTGGCGCGGATGTCGCGGATGCGCGCGAGCAGCTCGTCGAAGTAGTCGGGCACACCTGGGCCCGGCGGGTTCTTCAGGCGCGCGTCGTCCATGGTGAACCCCTTCACCAGGAACTCGGACAGCCGGGTGGTCGCCCACTGGCGGAACTGCGTGCCACGATGGCTTCGCACGCGGTAGCCGACGGCCAGGATGGCCGGAAGGCTGTAGTGCCGCAGCGTGCGCACGACCTCCCGAGCGCCTTCGCGGCGAACCTGTAAGCAGTCCTTACAAGTTGATCCGGACTCCAGCTCGCCTTCGGCGTAGATCGCCTTCAGATGCTGCGTGATGTTCTGCGGTGTCGTCTGGAACAACTCCGCCATCTGCGCCTGCGTCAGCCAAACCGAGTCCGCTTCGAACCGGCAGTGGATGCGCGTCGTCCCATCTTCGGTCTGGTACATCGCCAGCCCCGACCTGGGTGCCGCGTCGCCTGACCCGTACGGTGCCTTGTCGTCCTTCATGGTGGTGTCCTCGCCATGGATCCGTCTTCCACCTAGTGGGGCATGGGGGGCAGCCGGACGGAATTTTCGCGAGCGCCGACCGCGACGGGTTCCAAGAACACGGAGAGGTTGGAATCGGTCATCGCGCGGGAACAGTCGCCGCGTGGCGACGCAGCGGCGCCCGATGCTACCGAGCGACCCCGTGCGTTCGATGCGCGTCTCGGCGCCGACGACCGGCTCACCCCGAGCGCCCCGCCACCTTGCGGAACGCGCGCACGCCGTCGAGCTGCCCATACAACACCAGCACCGCACCATCCGCAGCACCACGCTGGAACAACCGCCGATACAGCGCTTCCTCCTCCGGCCACGGATACGCGAACACCACGTCGAACTCGTCGAGGTCGCGCTCGAGCCGGTCGTAGGCGTCGTCGCTCTGCAGCACGGTGCGCGTCGTCAGTTCGGCGCGGTCGAGCAGTGCTTCGCTGCCGGGCGGCACGAAGCTGCCGGCGACGAACGGCACCTCGACGCGGTGCGCGCGCGCGAGCTGTCCGGCTTCGTGCACCATCGCGTCGTCCCACTCGATGCCGTGCGCGTCGTAGCCGAGCAACGACGCCGCGACGGCGACGATGCCGAGGCCACTGCCCCACTCGAGGAAGCGCACGAGGCCGGGCTCGTGCGCGCGCAGCGTGCGCAAGCAACGAACGACACGTTCGTGGTCGCTCGGGATCGCGCCGTGGCCCGGCGGCAGGTCCGGGCGCGCGAAGTGCGCAGCGAGGCGTTCGCGGCCGTCGGCGAGCACGGCGGCGACGCGCGCGGGCAGCGACGCGGCATCCGGCGGCAGTGGCAGCGGACGCAGCGACATCGCGTCACTTCGTGGCCGACGCGTCGGCCGGCGACGGCGGCACCTTGGCGAGCACACGATGGCCTGCGGCGCAGTACGCATAGAACCGGCCGTCCGGCGAGAACCCGTGCACGAACTCCGACTTCGAGTGGCACGTACCGAGCAACCGCGTGCCCACCGTGGTCAGGCTGACGACCCCGGCCACGGCCGCGTGCGCGCTGCCCTGCCGTGGTCGCGCGAGCATCGTTCCGAACGCCACTTCATCGAACGTCACGGCTACCGTCGCGACCCGCCGACGATCGCTTCGCGCCAACTCCCGTTCGGCCTCGAGGGCCGGCAGCACCTGCTCGGTCCACGTGCCGTTGGCCTCGCGTCGCCAGGCTGCGTCGACCGCCGGCTTCTTGCTGGCAGGCTGCCAACGTACGAGGCAGCGATCGGCATCCGGACCTCCGAGCAGCCAGCCGAACACCGAGTGGTTGCGCATGCGAACCTCGGTCTGGACGCCCGATGCGAGTTGCATCGCCATGGTCTCCACGGTCGCCGGCCGCACGGGTTCGCGCTGCACCGGCTCGAGCCCTTCGGCGAACGTCCATCGTTCGACCTCGGCTCCCGCCCAGCCGACGAACACCGCCCGATCGCCTGCTGGTTCGATCGCCAGCACGCGGCCGCGTTCGGCGGCGCCGCCGACGATCGTCGCGGCGGGCTGCAGTTCGTCGCCGGCGCGCGCATTCGTGCAATCGAAGCACTCGAGCGACGAACCGCGCGCCACCAGCAACGTGCGTGCATCGAGGAAGTGCAGCGCCCCCACCGGAGCGAACGCACCGAGCAAGCGGCACGGCACGCTCGGATCCTCCAGACGCAGATCGCGCAATTCGACGGTGCCGAGCGGCCCGGGCAGCGCCAGCCAGTGGCCATCGGGCGAGAACGCGAGCCCGACGCCTTCGTCGGACGTGCCGAGGAACGCCGCCGCGCCGTGTGCCGCGAACTCCGACCGCGGTCCGCGCGCCGCCGCCAGCAGTTCGAGGGTCAGCTGCCGATCGGGACGATCGGCCTGTTGCGCCAACAGCCGCACGATGCCGCCGACCGCGGCGGTCGGACCATGCGGCTCGGCGACCGCCGCCGACAGCCGCACCAGCAGCGAGTCGTTGAGGAACAGGTCGAACGGCAGATCGAAGCGCGCCGGCGTCGGCACCGCCAGCGCCCCAGCGCCGACGACTTCGGTGGCCTTGTCGCAGTAGACCTGCAGCGACAGCTCGCGGCGCCACAGCAGCCGCAGGTCCAGCGGCACGCTGGCGACCTCGGCGAGCAACCGCTTCAGCACCGGATCGTTCGCCAACAGACGCGCGATCTCGGCCAGTTGCGTGCGCACGACCACCTCCTGGTCCTGGTCGCCGCGGCGCAGGGCCTGCACGGCGGCGACGAAACTCGACTCCAGCACCAGGTCCATCGTCTGCAGGCGCGACTGCGCCAGCTCGCGGCCGTCGCCGTCGAAGAGCTGCAGGGCGACGACGAGTTCGCGCGTCGGTCGCTGCATGACGACCCGCTGGTCGGCGAAGCGTCGCATCGTCGCCAGCGTGGTCTTCAGCTCCGGGTCGTCGCGTTCGACGACGAGCCGCAGCAACCACCGCTTCGTGGCTGCAGTGTCGTGCACGGTGACCCCGAACAGCAGCGTGTCGCCGTCGCGCAGTTGCCGTTCGCCGGCGAAGTCCAAGCCGCGCAGCAACGCCTCCGCGCCAGGGAAGCGCTGCGCGCGTTCGGCATCGTTCGTCGTCGCGGCCGCCGCGGTCGCCGCCGCCGGTTCCGGTACGTCCTCGGGCCGCAGCGCCGAACACGCAGCGAGCAGACCGCAGCCGAACCCATACACCACGCGAGCGAACGCGGACACCATGCGCACACCGTAGTCCCGACCGCACCCGCCGACGATGCTGCATCGCCCACAATCGCCTCTCGCCGCACCCCGCGGCCTCTGCCATACTGAGTCGCCCCCTCGAACGCCCCGGAACCCCTCAGTACCGTCCCGTGCGACTCACCGTCGAGACCGGCCCGCAGGCCGGCACTGTCGTCCCGCTCGACCGCGACAAACCAACCTACCTCGGCAGCGGCGCCGACTGCGCGCTGCGCATCCAGGAGGGCGGCGTCGCCACGCAACACGCCGTGGTGAAGGCGCTGCGCGACCAGGGTTTCGGCCTGAAGGCGTTGGCGCCCGGCGTGCGCGTCAACGGCGACAGCATCGAAGCGACGCCCCTGCAGGACGGCGACGTCATCGAGATCGGCACCACGCGCATCGCCTTCGGCGAAGTGCAGCAGCGCGGCCTGCCGACGATCCCCGGCTACCGCATCCTCGGCGAACTCGGCCGCGGCGGCATGGGCATGGTCTACCGCGCCGAACAGACCAGCCTGCACCGGCAGGTGGCGCTGAAGGTGCTGTCGCGCGAACGCACCAAGGACCCGTCGTTCGTCGCCAAGTTCGTCGCCGAGGCGCGCGCCGCCGCCAAGCTGCAGCATCCGAACGTCGTGCAGGTGTTCGACGTCGACAACGACGGCGAGACCTACTTCTTCGCGATGGAGGTCATGCAGGGCTCGCTCGAGGGCTGGCTCAAGCAGAACGGCGCGATGCCGGTCGATCGCGCGCTGCAGGTGGTCAGCGACGCCGCCAGCGGCCTCGCCTACGCCGAGTCGCTCGGCATCGTGCACCGCGACATCAAGCCCGACAACTTGATGCTCGACCAGCACGGCGCGGTGAAGATCGCCGACCTCGGCCTCGCCAGCACGGTCGAGGAGACCGAGGAGAAGGCGATCGGCACGCCGCACTTCATGGCGCCGGAGCAGGTGCTGCGCAAGGCGATCGACCACCGCACCGACCTCTACGCGCTCGGTTGCACGTTCTATCGCCTGGTCACCGGCAAGACGCCGTTCCGCGGCCAGACGGTCAAGGACATCCTGCGCGCGCAGGTGAAGGACGAGCCCGAGCCGGCCAACAAGGCCAACCCGCAGGTGCCCGCCGAGGTCGCGGCGATCATCGGCAAGCTGATGGCGAAGGCGCCGGACCAGCGCTACCAGACCGCCAACGACCTGCTCGAGGAACTGGCGGCGCTGCTGCAGCCGCCGCCGAAGAAGGGCCTGTGGATCGGCCTCGCCGCCGCCGCCGTGGTGCTCGCCGGCGGCGCCGTCTACTGGGCGGTGACGAAGCCGAAGGAAGTCGTCGTCGAGCGGCAGATGTACGCCGATCCGGAGAAGCAGCGCTTCGCCGACGAGAACGCGCAGCTGCGCGCCGAGCTGAAGAAGTCGGCGGCGACGGTCGCGCTGCTGCAGGCGCGGCTCGCCGGCCCGGGCGAGGTGCAGATCACGGCGCTCGAGCGCGTCGCCAGCGAGCACGCCGACACGCCGGCCGCCGCCGAGGCCCGCCAGCGCATCGAACAACTGCGCCAGGAGCTGCAGGCGGCGGCGAGCGCCAACGCCCAGCGCGAACGGCTGCGCGGCGAACAGTTGGCGACGCTGCAGCAGGCGCAGCAGACGCTGCTCGCCGGCCGCGAGTACCGACGCGCGCTGCAGGCGCTCGACGCCAAGGTGCCGGCCGAGCTGCGCGAGGACCGCACGTTCGCCACCGAGCTCGAGGCGCTGCGCGACAAGGTGCTGGCCAGCGCGCGCGCGCGGCTCGCCGAACTGCGCGCCGCCGTCGACACCGCGCGCGCCGACAAGGACGAAGCCGCCCTGCAGACCGCGATCGGCGTGCTGCAGGAGGCTCTCGCCGACAAGGACCGTTGGCCCACGGCGCTGCAGGACGATCTGGCGCAGGGCCGCGCGCAGCTGGCCGACGCCGGCAAGGCGCTCGCAGCGCTGCGCGACGAACGCGGCGCCGCGGTCTGGCGGCTCTACGCGAGCGCGCTGGCCGCCGGCGACGGCGTGCACGCGGCACTGGGCCGCGCCGACTTCGCCGCCGCCGCGGCCGCCGCGACGCGCTTCGCCGAAGGTGCCCCGAGGTCGCCGGCGGCCGAGAACGCGCGCGGCCTCGCCCTCGTGCTGGCGTCGGCGCAGGCGTTCGCGGAAGCGTTCGACAAGGCGACCACCGCCGGTCAGGTGACGCTGCCGGCCGACCTGCTCGCCGGCAACGTGCCGCTGCAGCGATGGGATCGCGCCAGCGGCGTGTTCGTGCACCTCGACGCCGGCAAGAAGCCGCCGAGGGAAGCGACGATCGCGGTCGCCGGCGTGAGCCTCGAGCAGTGGCTGGCGCTGGCCGAGCAGGTCGCACCGCCGCAGCCGGGTGCGCGCGAGTGCTTCCTCGCCGCCCTGGCGCTGCCGCGCCACGTCGACGCCGCGCGCGACTACCTGACGCGGCTGCGCGGCGACGACGACCTCACCGGCACCGGTGCCAAGCGCTTCGGCGTGCGCTCGGTGCTGTTCGAAGTGCTGCTGCGCCGCTTGCCCGAGAACGACGAGCAGCCGTGGGCGAAGGCGCTGCGCGGCGAACTGCAGGCCGGCCAGCGGCTCGCCGCCGGCCTCGTCGCCTTGTCCGAGCGGCGGAACCGGGCGGCGGCGGGCCAGTTCGACCGCCTGCTGACCGACCACGCGCGCAGCTACGCGGTGCTGATGCTGCCGTGAGCACGCCGGGCCGGCTGCCGGTGACGAGCCGCGGCGAGCTGGTGCAGTTCGCGGTCAAGGTGGTGCCGGGCGCCGCGCGCGATCGCATCGCCGGCCTGCTCGGCGACGCCCTGAAGGTGCAGATCAGCGCCCCGCCCGAGCGCGGCCGCGCCAACGAACGCCTGTGCGAGGTGCTCGCCGCGGTGCTCGGCGTGCCGGTGCGCAGCGTGGAGGTCGCCAGCGGCGCCGCCAACCCGCGCAAGGTCGTCGCCGTGCGCGGGCTCGCCGCCGAACTCGTGCAGCAGCGCCTCGCCGCGCACCTCGCCGGCAACCCTTGATGCACGGGCGGGGCGAACCCACGTTCCGGCGCGTTCGCGGCGATGGGCTCACCCGGGTACGTCCGCTCCGTTCGTCGGCGCCGGTGCGTCACTTGGTCAGCGACGGCGTGCGCAGCACGAAGCCGTGCTTGCCCTTCGGCAGCTGCCCGAGCAGCCCGGTCGCCGCCCCCACCACCAAAGCACCGAAGCCGTGGCGCGCGCGCACCGCGTCGATCGCCGGGAACAACTTGCCGCGCACCTGCTCGGCCGCGCCGAACAACTGCCCTTGCTTCGCCCCGGGCGGCGCCAGCGACGACAACGTCACGCCGACCAGCCGCACCAGCACGCGCCGCAGCAGCAGTTCGTCGAGCAGTTCGCCGGCGGCGACCATGCAGACGTCGGTGCGGTCGGTCGGCTCGGCCAGCGTGCGTGCGCGTTCGCCGGCGCTGCCGTCGACGTGGCGCAAGCGCACCTGCACGGTGCGTGCCAGGTGCCGCTGCGCGCGCAGTTCGCTGGTCGCGCGATCGAGCAGGTAGCCGAGCATCGAACGCAGGAACGCGCGCTGCTGCGAGCCGACCTCGGCGCGCGGCTCGAACGACGTCTCGCGGCTGATGCTCTGCAGCACCGGCGTCTCCTTGACCGGCGTGTCGTCGAGGCCGCGGCAACTGCGCCAGACGGCGCTGCCGCGCGCGCCGAACGCACGCCGCAGCAGTTCTTCGTCGACCGCCCACAGCTCGCGCACCGTGGTGACGCCGACCTGGTGCAGCCACGCCGCCATCTTCGGCCCGATGCCGGGCACCGCCTCGACCGGGAAGTCGGCGAGGAAGTCGCGCTCGCCGCCGGCCGGCACCTCGACGATGCCGCCCGGTTTCGCCTTGGTCGTCGCCAGCCGCGCCACCGCGCGCGTGCTGCCGAGCCCCTGCGCCACCGACAGGCCGGTCGCGGCGCGCACCGAAGCGCGCAGTTCGCGGCACAGGGCCACCAGCGAACTCTCCGCCGGCGTCGCCGTGCCGCCGGCCAGCGCCTGCTGCACACGCAGCGGCACGCCGGTCAGGTCGACGTAGAAGTCGTCGAGCGAGCACACCTCGACCACCGGCGAGAAGCGGCGCAGCACCTCGGCGACGCACTGTCGGTAGCGTTCGACCAGCCGGGCGTCACCGGGCCGCACGATCAGCTCCGGACAGCGCCGCAGCGCCTCGTGCAGCGGCATCGCCGTGTGCACGCCGCGCGCCTTCGCTTCGTACGACCGCGAGGCGACGACGCCGGTGCCGACCGCGACCGGCTTGCCGATCAGCACCGGATCGCGCAGCTGTTCGACCGAGGCGAGGAAGGCGTCGATGTCGACGTGCAGGATGCGGCGCTCCATGCCGACACCCTAACAAAACCAGAACACGCCACCAGGGCCGCGCGCACAGCACTGCCGCCGCGGCCCTCCCCAGCTTTCCACACCACTTTCCACAGCGGGCGGACTTTCCACAGTCTCTCCACGCGGCAACCCGCCGCGCCATCGGCGTCTGCGGCGGCGCGCCGACCTTCTTCCACCGCGCTTGCGTCCGGCCCCGCAGTCGCCACAGTGCGCGCCCGCCATGGAGCCGTCCACGCCACTGCAGAGCCAGGTGCCGAGCCGTTCGTTCGGCGACGAACTGGCGCAGCTGCTGCGCCTCGGCGGCCCGATCGTGCTGGTCCAGCTCGGCATGACCGCGCTGAACTTCGTCGACATCGCGATGCTCGGCCACCACGACGAGGCGTCGATGCCGGCGATGGCGCTCGGCAACACGCTGAGCTGGGGCGCGATGATGTTCTGCATGGGCGCGGTCACCGCCGTCGACCCGCTGCTGTCGCAGGCGATCGGCGCCAAGGACCACGCCGCCGTGCCGCGCGTGCTCGGCCGCGGCCTCGTGCTGGCGGTGCTGCTCGGCCTGCCGGCGATGCTGTTGCTGCTGCCGGCCGAAGGCTGGTTGCGCCTGTGCGGCCAGCAGCCCGAACTGATCCCGGCGGCGGCCAGCTACGCGCGCTGGCAGGTGCTGTCGGTGCTGCCGTTCCTGTGGTACTCGGTGCTGCGCATCGTGCTGTCGGCGCACGCGCGCATCGGCCCGCAGGTGCTGACGATCGTCGCCGGCAACGCCGCCAACGTGCTGCTCGACTGGGTGCTGATCTACGGCAAGTTCGGCCTGCCGGCGATGGGCGCGACCGGGGCGGCGATCGCGACCGTCGCCTGCCGCTGGGCGATGCTGTTCGGCCTGCTGGCGTTCGGCTGGCGCGACCTGGCGCCGCACCTGCGGGCCCTGCGCGAACGCGCGGTGCGCAGCGACGTGCTGTCGCTGCGGCCGCTGCTGCGCCTGCTCGGGCTCGGGGCGCCGATCGGCGCGCAGTTCCTGCTGGAGATGGGCGTGTTCGCCGCCACCGCGCTGCTGATCGGCCACCTCGACGCCGTGAACGGGCAGAGCGGCGGTGCCGCGCAAGGCGAAGGCCTCGGCGGCCACCAGATCGCGCTGCAGCTGGCGTCGTTGAGCTTCATGGTGCCGCTCGGCCTCGGCATGGCGGCGTCGGTGCGCGTCGGCTGGGCCACCGGCCGCGGCGACCATGCCGCCGTCGTGCGCGCGGTGCAGGCGGCGCTGTGTGCGGCGATCGTCGTCATGACCGGCTTCATGCTGCTGTTCCTGCTGGCGCCAGCGTGGCTCGCCGGCTGGATGACGACACAGCCGCGGCATCTGGCGATGGCGGCGGCGCTGATCCCGATCGCCGGCGTGTTCCAGATCGGCGACGGCATCCAGGTGGTCGCCATCGGCTGCCTGCGCGGGCTCGGCGACGTGCGTTCGCCGGTGGTCGCCAACGCGATCGGCTTCTGGGTGCTCGGCCTGCCGCTCGGCTGCTGGCTCGGCTTCTCGCGGATGCACGGCCCGGCCGGCTTCTGGTGGGGCCTCGTGCTCGGCCTGTTCGTCGTCGCCGCCGGCTTGCTGGCGGTGCTGCGCTGGCGCCTGCGCCGCCGCCTCGAACGGCTCGCGATCGACTGAACGCGCCGGCCGGCGGCCGTGCGGCGCGCGGACTTTCCCGCGCCAAGTTCCCAGCGGTTCGCTACGCTGCGGCGATGCGAAGCGCGTGGATCGGAGCCCTGCTGCTGTTGCCCCTCGGCGGCTGCGGCACGTGGTTCTTCTCCGGCAACCAGTGGGTCGATCGCTCGCAGCCCGTGGCCCTGGTCGAGACCACCGGCGGCATCGAGTGCGGCGCCACCACCGAGTTCGGCGTGCTGACCCTCGGCCGCAGCGCCACTTCCGGGCCGTGCCGCGTGCGCTACCTGCTCGGCCCGACGCCGATGGTCGAGACCGGCGAACTGCAGGCCGCCGGCGGCGTGTTCTACCGCGCCGACATCGACCTGAAGACGCAGCAGCTGCGCGCGCTCGACCGCGCCCCGCACGCCGAGGATCGGCTGCGCGTCATGTGGACGATGGACGGCTGGCACACCGAGTCGGTCGCGGTGCGGCTCGCCAGCACCAGCACCAGCGGCGACGGCGGCATCCGCGGCGACGTGCTCGCCGATCCGGGCGTGCCCCTGCCGGCCGGCGCCACCGTGCTGTGCGAGAAGGACGACGACGACGGTTGGTTGTTCGCCGGTTTGATCGCCGGCGCCGCCGTCGACGAAGCGAGCGGCGAACGCTTCTACGTCTACGCCGGCGTCGATCGCCTGCGCGAGATGTTGGCGATCCCGACGCCGCATCCGCAGGACTACGAGCCGAAGTACCGCCCCGACGACGTGCCGGTGCAGAAGCCGGTCAAGCCGGATCCGACGCCCGCGGGGGCCGGGCCGGGCGGCCTGCCGGCGGGAGCCGGACCGGGCCTGCTGCAGTTGCTCGAAGCGCTGCAGAAGGCGCAGGCGCAACGCGCCGCGAATCCGGGAACGGCGCCGGCACCAGCGACGCCGCCTGCGGGGCAGCCGGGCGGCCAGCCCGCCGGGCAACCGACGACGCCCCCGCCGCAGCAGCCGCGCTGATCCGCGCGGCGGCGTTCGTCCGCGCCGCGTCACGCGCGCACGTTCACTCGCGCACGATGCCAGCGAGCGCGAGCACCTGGTCGACGACGCGGTGCAGCACGAACAGCACCAGCTGGTCGTGCGCGTGCAGTTCGTCGTCGCCGCGCGGGATCACCACCTGGCCGTCCTCGCGGGTCAGCGCCGCGACGACGCAGCCGCGCGGGAAGCCGGCCTCCTTGAGCTTCTTGCCGACGAGGCCGCTGCCGGCCGGCAGTTCGATCTCGAGCACTTCCGCCTTGCCCTCCTCGATGGTCGCGATCGTCGAGATGCTGCGGCTGCGCACGAACGCCAGGATGCGGTTCGCGCACAAGAGGCGCGGCGACACGGCGAGGTCGATGCCGAGGCGCTGGTAGAGCGACACGTAGTCAGGCTTCTGCACCAGCGCCACCGTGCGCCCGACACCGAGGCTCTTGCTCAACTGGCACGACATCAGGTTGCGCTCGTCCTCCTCGCTGATGCCGAGGAAGGCGTCGGCGTCGGCGACGTGCTCCTCCTGCAGGAAGTTGAGGTCGGTCGCGTCGGCGTGCAGCACGACCACGCCCTTCAGCACCTCGCTGAGGTGCTCGGCCTCGGTGCGGTCTTCGACGATCACGCGCACGTCGACGTGCTCGCGCTGCAGCTGCTGGCAGACCTGTTGCGCGATGCCCGAGCCGCCGAACACCACCACCGCGCGCGGTTTGCCCTGCTTCTGGCCGAGCTTCTTCTCGAAGGCGGCGATGGCCTTCGGCTTGCCGAGCACGAACACCTCGTCGCCGATGCGCAGGTCGTCGCCACCGCCCGGCACCAGCACCTCGTGCGCGCGGTCGATGGCGGTGATCAGCATGCCCGGCGGCAGCTTCAGGTCCTTCAGCTGCTGGCCGGTGAACACGCCGCCGTCCTGCATGACGAAGCGCCGCAGCTGCACGCGGCCTTCGGCGAAGTTGTCGACGCCGAGCGCCTGGTTGAGCCGCACCGTCTTCACCACCTCCTCGGCGGCGAGGTCGTCGAGCGACAGCAGCAGGTCGTACTGGAGGTTCTTGCGGAAGAAGGTCTTCGAGCGCCGCACCGCCGACGTGTCGCGCAGGCGCAGCACGGTCTTCTTGGCGCCCATGCGTTTGCCGAACAGGCAGGTCAGCATGTTGACCTTGTCGTCGTTCGACACCGCCAGCAGCAGGTCGGCCTGGTGCGCGTCGGCGCGGTCGAGCACGTCGGGGCGCGAACCGTCGCCGTGCACCGCCTGCACGTCGAGCAGGTCGGCGACGCGCCGCATGCGCTGCAGGTCCGGGTCGACGACGGTGATGGAATGGCCTTCGGTCGACAGCACCTTGGCCAGGTACGAACCGACCTCGCCGAGCCCGACGATCAGGATGTTCATCGCGAAGGGCGGGACGATACTGTCCGGCCCCCCGGTTTGATCCTCCTGCTCGACAACAAGGACTCGTTCGTCTGGAACCTCGCCCAGGCGCTCGGCGCCCTCGGCGCCGACGTCGAGGTGGTGCGCAGCGATCGCATCGAGGTCGAAGCGCTGGCGGTGGCGCGCGCCCTGGTGGTGTCGCCGGGCCCAGGCCGACCCGAAGAGGCCGGCATCTCGATCGCCGCGATCCGCCGCTGGAGCGGCCACCGCCCGATCCTCGGCGTCTGCCTCGGCCACCAGGCGATCGGGGCGGCGTTCGGCGCCGCCGTCGTGCGCGGCGCCCCGGTGCACGGCCGCACCTCGCCGATCCGCCACGGCGGCAACGGCCTGTTCGCCGGCCTGCCGGACCCGTTGCACGCCTGCCGCTACCACTCGCTCTACGTGGCGCCGCCGCTCGGTCCCGAACTGGTCGCAACCGCGCACCTCGACTCCGGCGAAGTGATGGCCGTGCAGCATCGTGCGCACCCCACCTTCGGCGTGCAGTTCCACCCCGAGTCGTTCCGCACCCAGCTGGGCCAGCGGCTGCTGGCGAACTTCCTGCGGGAGGTCGCATGAACCCCGCCGTGGCGGTGCGCGGCCTCGACGTGCGCTTCGGCGTCAAGCAGGTGCTGCGCTCCGTCGACCTGACGATCGCGCGCGGCGAACTGCTCGGCCTGTGCGGCCCGAACGGCGCTGGCAAGTCGACGCTGCTGCGCACGCTGCTCGGCCTCGTAGCGCGCCAGGGCGGCGAGGTGCAGGTCGGCGACCGCGATCCGGCGCGCGATCCCCTCGGGGTGCGGCGCACGACCAGCTACCTGCCCGGCGAGAACGGCGTCTACCTGCAGCTGACCGGCAGCGCCTACCTCGACTTCGCGCTCGGCTTCTTCCCGCGGCACGACCGCGAGCGGCGCGAACGGCTGCTCGCCCACTTCGCCCTGCCGCTCGGCCAGAAGGTGCGCAGCTACAGCGCCGGCATGAAGCAGAAGCTGGCGCTGCTGGCGGCGCTGGTGCCCGACGTCGACCTCTACGTGCTCGACGAGCCGGACCGCGCGCTCGACGCCAGCGTGCGCTTCGTGCTGCGCGACGAACTGCTGGCGATGCAGCGCGCCGGCAAGACGATCCTGCTCAGCAGCCACCACCTCGGCGAGGTCGAGGCGCTGGCCGACCGCCTGGTGTTCCTGCTCGACGGCGTGTTCGTCGCCGACGAACGGCTCGCCGCTGCCCGGGCGCAGCTGCGCCGACGGCCGCGCGTGCGCCTCGCCGCCGGGCAGCCGCTGCCCGCCGGCGCGCGCGAGCTGCACCGCGAAGCCGACGGCACGCTGGTGGTAGCCACCGACCAGGACCCGATGCAGTGGCTGCGCGCATGCCCCGACGGCGCCGTCGACAGCGTCGAGATCGGCATCCCGCGGCTCGAGGACCTCTACCAGCTGCTGCTGCAAGGCGCTGGCGAGGTGCAGCCGTGATCGCCGGCAAGACGTTCCGCGAACTGCGCTGGATGGCGCTCGCCTACCTGCTGATCCTCGAGGCGCTGTGCGTGCCGGTGCTGCTGTGGTGGCCCGACATCTACGCCGACCTGCAGCGCAGCAGCCTGTTCCGCAGCCTGCCGCTCGACTTCGCCAAGCGCATCTTCGAGGGCATCACCGACAAGGACGAAGGCATCGCCTACCGCAACTGGGTCGCGGTGATGCTGTTCTTCCGCAGCTGCAACCTGGTCGGCACCGCCGCCGCCGTGCTGTTCGGCACCGGCCTGTTCGCACGCGAACGCGAGAACCAGACGTTCGAGTTCCTGCTGTCGCGGCCGATCGCGCGCGGTGCGATCCTGTGGCAGAAGCTGTGGCCGGCGGCGCTGTGCACCGTACTGCCGCTGTTCGTCGTCAACGCCTCGGCGCTGTACTGGAGCACGCACATCGGCGAGCAGCTGCCGGTGGCCGAACTGTTCCTCGCCACCGCGCACGCCGCGGTGTTCCTGCTGTTCGTGCTGACGCTGACGGCGTGGGCGTCGCTGCGGCTGCGCGTGCAGGCGCACGTCGCCGCCGCGGTCGGCGCGTTCCTGGTGCTGCAGATCGGCGTCTACCTGACGCAGCGCATCCGCGGCTTCAGCCTGTTCCGTCTCGTCGACTTCGAGTGGTATGCGCCGGTGCTCGCCGGCAACACGCCGTGGTGGCAGATGCTCGACCCGTTCCACCGCCACGGCTTCACCAGCTGGCTGCTGCTCGCCACCGCCGCCTGCCTGGTGCTGGCGTGGCGCGACCTGCGCCGGGCGGCCCCATGATCTGGCTGCAGGTCGCCCTGGTGCTGCTGCGCGAAGTGCTGCGCACGCTGCTGGTGCCGCTGCGGCTGCTGCTGTACCTGCCGTTCCGCCACCACTGGCGCCGCGTCGCGTGCGACGTGCTGGCCACCGCCGCGAACGCGCCGATCGGCGATCCGCGCGAACAGCTGGCCGCGTTCTTCGCCGGCCGCCGGGCCCAGCGCGGCGACCGGCCGCACCTGTTCGTGTCCGCCGGCGAGCTGAGCGGCGAGAACCACGCCGCCAAGCTGGTGCGGGCCTTGCCCGCGACCGTGCGCACCACCGCGTTCGGCGGCCACGTGCTGGCGGAGGCCGGCGCCGACGTGCGCTGCCAGCTCAGCGAGCACGCGGTCATGGGCTTCTTCGGCGTGCTGAAGCAGCTGCCGCTGATCCTGCGCGCGTTCGCCGACTACCTGCGCCTGCTGCGCGACGACCCGCCGGATCTCGTCGTGCTGGTCGACTATCCGGGCCTGCACGTGGTGATGGCCAAGGCGGCCAAGCGCGCCGGCGTGCCGGTGCTGCACTACGTGGCGCCGCAGTACTGGGCCTGGGGCCCGTGGCGCATGCGCCGCTACCGCCGCGCCGTCGACGCCACGCTGACCATCCTGCCGTTCGAGACGGCGTTCTTCCGCCGCTTCCGCGTGCCGGCGAACTACATCGGCCACCCGCTGCTCGACGAGCTCGCCGACGCGCCGCCGGACGCCGCCGCCGTCGCCGCCGTGCGCGCGCGGCGCACGCTGGTGCTGATGCCGGGCAGCCGTTCGGCCGAGATCCACACCAACCTGCCGGGTCTGCTGCGCGTGGCGGCGGCGCTGCGCGCGCGCGAGCCACAGCTGCGCGTCGTGCTGCCGCACAAGAACGCGCGCCGCACGCCGCTCCTGCGCACGCTGCTGCAGCAGCACGGCGCCGAGGCCTGGGTCGAACACCACCAGGGCCCGCTGTCGACCTGGCTCGCCGGCGCGCACCTCGTGCTGGTGAAGTCCGGCACCGGCTCGCTGGAGGCATGCCTGCACGGCGTGCCGACGATCGTCGTCTACCAGCTGCGCGGCCTGCTGTCGGCGATCGGCTACCACAGCATCCTCAGCGTGCCGTGGATCGCCGCCGCCAACCTGATCGCCGGCCGCACCGCCGTGCCGGAGTTCTGCTTCACGCGCGACCAGGGTTGGGAGCGCGTGATCGCCGCGGCCGAACGGCTGTGGTTCGACGACACGGCGCGCGCCTCGGCCATCGCCGAACTCGCCGACGTGCGCCGCCGCCTCGGTGCCCCCGGCGCCACGCAGCGCACCGCCGCGATCGTGCGCGAGTTCCTGTTCCCGACGTCCCCGGGCGCGCCGACGCTGCGGCCAGCGCCGGGGGCCACGACCCCGTCCACGCCGACGCCGCGATGACCTCGCCCCTGCTCGATCTGCGTCTGTTCCTCGACCTGCTGCGCGCCGAGGGCGAACTGGTCGAGATCGACACCGAAGTCGATCCCGACCTCGAAGCCGCCGAAGTGCACCGCCGCGTCATCGCCGCCGGTGGCCCGGCGCTGCTGTTCCGCCGGATCAAGGGCTCGCCATGGCCGACGGTCACCAACCTGTTCGGCACCGCGCGGCGCGTCGAGCTGGCGTTCGGCAAGCGCCCGCTCGAACTGGTGCAGCAGCTGGCGGCGGCCCCGCACACGCTGCTGCCGCCGACGCTCGGCAAGCTGTGGCAGCACCGTTCGCTGCTCGGCTCGCTGCTGCGCGTCGGCCGTCGCCGCCTGCGCAAGGCGCCGCTGCTGCAGCACGAGGACACGCCGCCGCGGCTGTCGCGGCTGCCGCTGCTGCGCACGTGGAGCGAAGACGGCGGCCCGTTCGTCACGCTGCCGCTCGTCTACACCGAGCATCCCGAGGGCCTCGGCAGCAACCTCGGCATGTACCGCATCCAGCGCTTCGACGACGACACCACCGGCCTGCACGTGCAGATCGGCAAGGGCGGCGGCTTCCACCTCGCCGCCTGCGAGAAGCTCGGCCGCGCCATGCCGGTCGCGGTGCACATCGGCGGGCCGCCGGCGCTGATCCTGTCGGCGATCGCGCCACTGCCGGAGAACGTGCCCGAGATCCTGCTGTGCTCGCTGCTGCTCGGCCAGCGCCTGCGCAGCACGAAGAGCGTGCACAGCCCGCTGCCGCTGGTCGCCGACAGCGAGTTCTGCATCGTCGGCGAAGTGCGCCCCGGCGAGCGCCGCCCCGAAGGGCCGTTCGGCGACCACTACGGCTACTACTCGCTGCAGCACGACTACCCGCTGCTGCGCGCGAAGGCGCTGCTGCATCGCCGCGACCCGATCCTGAGTGCGACCGTGGTCGGCAAGCCACGCCAGGAGGACTTCTTCCTCGGCGACTACCTGCAGGACTTGCTGCTGCCGCTGGCGAAGGTGGCGATGCCGGCGGTGCGCGACCTGTGGTCGTACGGCGAGACCGGCTACCACGCGCTCGCCGCCGCCGTCGTGCAGGAACGCTACGCGCGCGAGGCGATGCAGAGCGCGTTCCGCATCCTCGGCGAAGGCCAGCTGAGCCTGACCAAGTTCCTGCTGCTGACCGACCGCAGCGTCGACCTGCGCGACTTCAAGGCGACGCTGGCCCACGTGCTGGCGCGCACGCGCTTCCAGACCGACCTCTACGTGTTCGGCAGCTTGTCGATGGACACGCTCGACTACGCCGGGCCCGAGGTCAACAAGGGCAGCAAGGGCGTCTTGCTCGGCCTCGGCGAGCCGGTGCGCACGCTGCCGACGACGTTCACCGGCGCCTTGCCGCCGGAGTTCGCGCGCGCCGAAGTGTTCTGCCCCGGCTGCCTCGTCGTGCAAGGACCGCCGTTCGCGCAGAACCGCGCAGCAGCGGCGGCGCTGGCGAAGTGCGACGCGGTGCGCGACTGGCCGCTGGTCGTGCTGGTCGACGACGCAGCGAAGGCGGCGAAGTCGAGCGTCAACTTCCTGTGGACGACGTTCACGCGCTTCGAACCGGCCGCCGACCTGCACGCGCGCGAGCTGTCGCTGGTGCATACGCAACCGTGCTGGACGCCGCCGATCGTCCTCGACGCGCGCATGAAGCCGAGCTACCCGAAGGAACTGTTCTGCGATCCCGACACCGCGAAGAAGGTGTCGGCGCGCTGGCGCGAGTACTTCCCGTCCGGCCGCGTGGCCATGGGCGACAGCGACCGCGGCCACCTCGATTGACCCTGGACTCGGACACTGCTCCGATCGACCCCGATGAACTACCGCGACCTCGACCCCGCCGACGCCCAGCGCGAACTGCAGACCGACCAGACGCTGCGCATCCTCGACGTGCGCACCGAACCCGAGTACCAGAGCCACCGGCTGCCCGGCTCGGTGCTGATCCCGGTGCAGGAGCTCGACCGGCGCCTCGGCGAGCTCGACAAGAACGCCAACTGGCTGGTGCACTGCGAACACGGCCGGCGCAGCCTGTTCGCCTGCGAGATCCTGGCGCAGGCCGGCTTCAAGAAGCTGGCGAACCTGCGCGGCGGCATGGCCTACTGGGCGAGCTGCGGCCTGCCGTTCGAGCAGGGCAAGAAGAAGTAGCGGCGCGCGGCGGCCCGTGCGGCCCCGCGCATCTTCGCCGGTTCCGCGGCATGCTGTGCGCTCCGGTCGCCTCCGGAGTCCCCAACGATGCTGACTGGCCCCTACCGAGCGCTGGCGCTCGCGTTGTCCCTTCTCCCGCTCGCTGCCCAGGACCGGAACCAGAAGCCGCACCCCGACGACCGCACGATCGCGTGGCAACGTTCGCTCGCCGACGTCGACGCGCTGGTGGCGGCAACCGGGCGGCCGCTGCTGCTGGCACTCAACATGGACGGCGAGAGTGCCAGCGATCGCATCTGGCACGAGAACTACCGCGACCCGGCGTTCGTCGCGCTTTCGCGCCGCTGCCTCTGCGTCGGCGCTTCGGTGTTCCGCCACAACGCCGTCGACCACGACGCCGACGGCCGCCGGATCGAGTGCCCGCGCTTCCCCGGGCTCACCTGCGGCGAGCACATCGCCCTCGAGCCGGCGCTGTTCGAGCGCTGGTTCCGCGACGGCGATCGGGTGGCGCCGCGCCACGCCGTCGTCATGCCCGACGGCCGCATCGCCTTCGACCTGTCGCTGTGCTTCGACCTGACCGACATCGACCGCGCGTTGGCGGCGGCGACGGCTGGCATCGCCCCGTGGCAACCACCGGCCGGCGACGATTGGACGTCGCTGGCGCGGCGCCGCGACGCGCAGGGACGCACGCAGCTCGAGGCAGCGCTCGCCGCCGTGCGCGATCCGGCGACGTGGCAGGAGGCGTGGCGCGCGATCGGCGAACACGGCGACGCCGGCGCCAGCGACGCCGTACGCCTCGGGGCCGCGCGCGTGCCGACCCTGCCGTTGGCGCCGCTGCAAGAAGCCGCGCGACGGCTGCAGCTGACGGAGTCGTTCCATGCCGCGTGCCGCGCCCGCGCCGAACGCAGCCGCGGCGACGCGTTCGACCTCGGGCTGCCGAACGATCGCCGGATCTGGCTCGAAGCGCTGCAGCAGGCCGACGATGCCGCGTCGTGCGGACTGTGGGCCCTCGCAGTGGCGCTGCGCCCCGGCGACCACGAAGGCGACGCCCCGCTCGACCAGCAGCTCTCGGTCCTCGGCGACGCGGCGTGCCGCGACGCGGGCCCGCTGCCGCGCCCCGGCGAGCCAAAGCGCGCGCTCGCCGACCGCGAGACGCTGCTGCAACGCCTGACCGAGCTCGACACCGCCCGCGAACGTTCGCCCGACGACGCGACGGTGCTGGCCGACTCCGGCATCGCCTCGCTCGACCTCGGCCGCGCCGAGCTCGCGGCTCCGACGTCGGCGACGCCGCTGCTGTTCGAAGACGCCGAGCGCTACCTGGCGAAGGCGCTCGCCCGCGAGCCGCAGCGTTTCGGCTGGTGGATCGAACGCGCGCACGCCGCCTACTACCGGCAACGCCACGGCGAACAGCGGCAGTTCGCGATCGAGGCCCTGGCGCTGGCCGGCTTCTCGTGGCCACCGGCCGCCGACCGCCGTGAGGCCCTGCTGGCGAACGCGCAGGCGATCGAAGCGGTGCGCTGGCTCGGCGACGCCGACGCGCGCACGCTGGCGGCAACGACCAGCGAGCAGCTGGTGGCGATGGTCCGCGACGAGCCCCTGCGCCTGGTCGCGACGCTGCGTTCGGCGGTGCTCGGGCTCGGACTGCCGGCGCAGAGCCCGTTCGGCACCAGCAAGGACTGGCTCGGCTACGCGTCGTTCCACGGCGCCTACGGCCTCGGCCACGCCGAGGCGGCCCTGTTCGCGCGCGCGGTCGTGCGGCTGCCGGCCGACGGCGAACTGCGCCGAGCGCTCTATGCGGCCCTGTGGCGGCTCGACCGCTGGCAGCTGGCGGTGCCGATCGCCGAGCGGGCCCTCGCCGGCGGAGCCTCCGCCGACGCGTCCTGGTGGTGCGGCCACGCGCACGTGCTGGTCGCCGAGGAACTGCGCCGCCGCGAACGCGCCAGCGAAGCCGTGGCGCACTACGACACCGCCCGCGGCCACTTCGCCGCGGCGCGCACGCAGAACCCGGCCTACGCCGCCAGCGCCGACCAGTTCGCGGCCCTGGCCGAACTGGGCGCCGCCCTCGCCCTGCTGCAAGGCGCCAGCGCCGATCGACCCGCCGCCGCCGAACGCCTCGTCGCCGCCAGCGCGATCGCCGTCGACCTGGCGGGCCTGCGCGACGGCCTCGGCTACGACGTGCTCGACGTCGTCGACAAGCTGCTCGAGTGGCGCAGCGCTGGCCCGAGTCCGGTGGCGGGGCTCGCCCTGCTCGATCGTCTCTCCAGCCACGGTGCCGCAGCGTCGTTCTGGGCCGGCGCGATCGGCGACAGCCTGCTGCGCGAGGCGCTGCGCGCCGACGGCCGCAATGCCGAGCGCCGCGAGGCCGAGACCGTCGACGCCGGCGGCAAGCCGATCCTGATGCCGATGGGCCTGCCGACCGAACTCGGCGATCGCTACCTCGCCGATGCGGTGACCGCGGCGCGGCGCGCCGCCGCGGCGGCCGACGCCGGCGATGCGGGCCAGGCGGAGCGCACGTCGCTGGCGCAGTCGCTGGTGATCACCGCCGAACGGCAGCTCGTGCGCGGCCGCAGCGACGGGATCGCGGCGCTCGTGGACGAGGCCGCGCGCGTGCTGGCAACCGAGCTGACGCCGTCACCGGCCGCCGACGCCGACGTCGCCGCGTGGCGCGCGTGGCTGCAGCCGCTGCGCGCGAAGCTGGGCGCGGCGCGGCCGCGCCAGCGCGACGGCCGCTGAGCCGCGCGCGCGTTCACTTCGGCCAGATCGCCGCCGCGCGCTTGCACTCGTCGACGGTCGGCACCAGCGCCAGCCGGATGTAGCGCTCCTGGCCGCGGCCGAAGAACGCGCCCGGCGCCACGACGATGCCGACCTCGCGGCAACGCTGCGCGTAGGCGACGCCGTCGGTGCCGTCCGGCACCTCGACCCACAGGTAGAGCCCAGCCTGGCTGCCGTGCACCCGCAGCCCGCGCTGCCGGCACAGTTCGAGCAGCACCGCGCGCTTCGCCGCGAACACCGCGAGGCGTTCTTCGACGTGCTTGGGCTCGGTCCACGCCACCGTCGCCGCCGCCTGCACGAACTCCTGCGGTGCGGTGCCCATGCTGGCGCGGAAGCGCTTGTAGGTCGCGATCAGGTCCTTGTCGCCGGCGACGAAGCCACTGCGGTAGCCGGTCATGCCCGAGCGCTTGCTCAGCGAATGCACGGCGAGGCAGCCCTTCTTGCCGAACTCGAGCAGGCTGCGCGGCCGCGGGCCGTCATAGTGCAGGTCGACGTAGCACTCGTCGCTGACCAGCACGAAGCCGTACTCCTCGCGCACCTCGACCCAGCGGCGGAACAGCGAGTCCGGCAGGCAGAAGCCGGTCGGGTTGTGCGGGTAGTTCAGGAACACCACCGACGCGCGCTTCAGCACCGCCTCCGGCAGCGCGTCGGGATCGAGCGCGTAGCCGTTGTGCACGCCGAGCGGCACCGGATAGGTCCAGGCTTCGGCGAACAACGCCCCGATCTCGTAGACCGGGTAGGCGGGCTCGCCGTAGAGCACGAGGTCCTTGTCGCTCGGCACCTGCACGAACGTCAGCGGCAGGTGGAACAGGCACTCCTTGCTGCCGAGCGTCGCCATCACCTCGGTGTCGGCGTCGACGGCGACGCCGAAGCGGCGCCGCAGATAGCCCGACACCGCCTGGCGCAGCGGCTTCGTGCCCTGCGTCGGCGGGTACTGCGACACCTCGTGGGTGCCGTCGAACATCGCCTGGCGCAGGATCGCCGGCGTCGGTTCGCGCGGATCGCCGGTGCCGAAATCGAAGATCGGCACGCCGCGTTCGGCCAGCTGCGCCTTCCAGCCGGCGAGCTGTTCCATCGGGTAGGTCGGGAGCTTGCGCAGGCGATCGTTCACTTGCCACCTCCGCCGCTCTTGCCGTCGCCGTTCTTGGCGTCACCGCCCTCGGCACCGCCCTGCTTCGCGGCCGCCTTGGCGGCGAGTTCGGCGCGCACGCGCTCGAGCAGCTTCCTGGTGGCGACGATGCCGTCGTCCTCCGACAGCTTGCCGCCTTCGTATTCGATGCCGACGAAGCCGGTCCAACCGTGCTTGACGACGACGATCTCGAGCATGCGGTGGTAGTCGGTGTGGATCTCCTCGCCCTGGTCGTCGAAGTCGTGCGACTTGGCGCTGACGCCGCGCGCGAACGGCATCAGCTCGTCGACGCCCTGGTAGCGGTCGTACTGCTCCTTGTCGCTGACGCGGAAGTTGCCGAAGTCCGGCAGCGCACCGCAGCGCTTGTGGTCGACCTTCTTCAGCGTCTCCGCGAGCCATTTGCCGTTCGACGACAGGCCGCCGTGATTCTCGACGATGACGTCGATGCCGGCCTTGTCGCCGTACTCGCACAGCGCCCGCAGGCCGTCGGCGGCGAGCTTCTGCTGCTCCTCGTAGCTGCCGGAGCTCTGCGCGTTGACACGGATCGCGTGGCAACCGAGCTCGCGCGCGGCGTCGACCCACTTGTGGTGGTTCTCGACCGCCTTCTTGCGCGCCGCGTCCTTCGGATCGCCGAGCGCGCCTTCGCCGTCGCACATGATCAGCACGCTCTTCACTCCGGCGTCGGCGCAGCGCTTCTTCAACTCGGCGACGTACTTCGCGTCGGTCGCCTTGTCGCGCCAGAACGTGTTCACGTATTCGACGCCGGTGCAGCCGAACGACGCCGCCTTGGCCGGGAAGTCGAGGTTGTCGAGCTTCTTGTCGAACAGTGCCTTGTGCAGCGACCACTGCGCCAGGCTGATCGGGAACAGTTCGCGCCGCGGGGAGAGCAGACGGTCGACCAGCGACGCCGCCGAGGCCGAGCCCGACAAGCCGATGGTGCCGCACAAACCACCGACACCGACGAGGAACCGCCGACGATCGACGCGCGAAGACGAGGAGTCCATGGCGGCGCATTGGAGGCAGCGCCCGGCCGCCACGCAACCCTCGCCGTGCGCATGCCGGGCCGCTATCTTCCTCGCCCCACAGGTCGCACGGCGCGACCCGGTCCCCCAGCAACCACGCAGCAATCCCCCCGACGTCCGCCATGGCGATCCGCGTCACCGAAGCCAAGAAGGGAATGGTCGTCCGCTACGAGAGCGACCTGTACCAGATCACCCGCTACGACCACCTGACCCCGGGCAACCTGCGCGCGATCCACCACGTCTACCTGAAGAACCTGAAGAACGGTCGCCAGAAGGAAGTCCGCATGAAGACCAGCGACACGCTCGACCTGGTCTACCTGGACTCGCGCGAGTCGCAGTACCTGTTCAAGGACTCGCTCGGCTACACGTTCATGGACAACGAGAACTTCGAGCAGTTCGTGCTCAACGCCGACGTCGTCGGCGACGCGATGCAGTACATCACCGACAACAGCACGGTGACCGTGGTGTTCTGCGAAGGCGAGGCGCTGACCGTGCAGCTGCCGCCGGCGGTGGTGCTCGAGATCACGCAGACCGAGGACGCCGCGCGCGGCGACACCGTCAGCAGCGTGCAGAAGCCCGCGACCTGCAGCACCGGCCTCGTCATCAAGGTCCCGGCGCACATCAAGCAGGGCGAGAAGGTGCGCGTCAGCACCGACACCGGCGAGTTCATGGGCCGCGCCTGAGAGCCCGAGAAGGAACCCTGCTACGGGCTCTCAGAATCATGTTCGGCGGCTGCATTCGCAGCCGCGCAGAGGCTTCGAGAGGATTCTCTCTCGGCCTCTGAGCGATATCGCGGCGAGGTGGCCGCCCGTCGCGATCAGGCGGTGCTCGGCAGCTCGTGCACGCCGATCCGCCCGTGCCGCAGCCAGCCCTCGGTGAGCAACCACGTGCGTGCATCGGCCACCGGCCGCACGACGGCCTCGAGGCCGAGCACGGTGATGCGTTCGCGGAAGCCGTCGAACCACGGGGCCGAGGTGTAGGTGTCGATCGCCTGCGCGACGCGCACCTCGCGGCCCTCGGCGGCGTGCTTCTTGCCGTTGCCGAACAGGTAGCGCAGCGCGTTCCGCACCTCGCGCGGCGACTTCAGGATGTGGTCGTGGTAGCGATCGGCGAACACGCGGCCGCGAAGCGACCAGAGCTTGTTCAGCGCCTTGGCGATGCGGATCAGCAGGCCTTGCAGGCCGCGGGAGAGGGCGGCACGGGATTCGGCTTCGCAGAGCAGGTGCAGGTGGTCGTTCAGGACCGCGTAGTGGCAGAGGCGGAAGGTGCCGGCGAGGTTGCGGGCGCAGCCGGCGGCGAACGCCGCGCGAAGGGCTTCGTATTCGCGCTTGCTGCGCAAGCGCGGCAGGCCGCTGCGCAGCTTGATCGTCACGTGCACGGGGAAGCGCTTGGCGAGCGGGGCGCGCTCGCGGTGGTCGACGCCGGGGCGGCCGGACACCTTCGGCTTGCGGCCAGCGCCCTTGCGGGCGCCGCCGCGCCCGGATCGGAACGGCAGCAAGGGGGCGGCAGGTTCGCCGGTAGGTCGCTTGCCAGGCGAGGGCTTGCCATTCGAACGCCGGCCGCGAGGCGCCTTCGAGCCGCCGTTGCGGAGGCGATCGGCCTGGACTGTTCCTGCTGGGTTCCGACGCTTGCCTGCCATGGTCGTTTGATTGCGCATATATACAACCCCGAGAAGTCGACTGCAAGCTCGCACGTGAAGGACGCGCGCCTCGGGGCGCCAGCTGGAACCAACAGCCTCGGCGATTCGAACGGCGCGCCATCGTTCGGCCGCAACCGCTGCTTCGGGCCGGGAACGCTGACGAACAATGAGGGCTCGCGAGGCAGCCGCCGCCTCCCCGCGCCTCCACCACCGGATCAGCCGCCGGCGAGCAACCGCCGCAGCACCTCGGCGCGGCCGAGCCCGCGCTCGCGACACAGCCGCCGCAGCTCGTCGTCTTCGGGCCGCGCCACCACGGCCCCGCTGGGCAGCCTGGCGACCTTCCAGCGCACGGCGCCGAACGCACCGTCGCGGGTCTCGTTCCAGCGCTCGAGCACGGTGCGCTGCACACGATGGCGACGCACGCCGAGCGACGACGACTCCTCGAGCAGCAGCGCTTCGAGTGCTGGCAGGCGCGCGTCGTCGACCAGCACGGTCAGCAGGACCCCGGGCCGCCCCTTCTTCATCGTCACCGGCAGCGCGAACGCGTCGGCGGCGCCGCGGGCGAGCGCTTCGTCGAGCAGCCAGCCGATCTGTTCGCCGGTCGCGGTGTCGAGCTGGCACTGCAGTTCGATCAGCTCGACCGCCGACGTCGGTGTGGTCAGCGTGCCGAGGGTGATGCGCAGCAGGTTCGGCACCTCGGCGTCGTCGCGCGTGCCGGCGCCGTAGCCGATCGCGTCGGCGGTGAACTGCACCGGCGTGTCGAAGTGCTCGACCAGCGTGCGCAGCAGCGCTGCACCGGTCGGCGTCGTGCGTTCGCCGCGCAGCGAGCCGCTGCGCACCGGGATGCCGCGCAGCAGCGCCGCGGTCGCCGGTGCCGGCACCGGCAGGATGCCGTGCGCCGCCTTCACCGTGCCGGAGCCGGTGGCGATGCCGTTCGCATGGAGGCGCTCGATGCCGAGCAGGTGCACGCCGAGGCAGGCGCAGACGACGTCGACGATGGTGTCCTCGGCGCCGACTTCGTGGAAGTGCACCTGCTCGATCGGAACGCCGTGCGCCGCCGCCTCGACCTCGCCGATCGCGCGGTAGACGGCGAGGCAGTCGTCGCGCACGGCGCCCGGCAGGTCGGCGCGCCCGACGATCGCTTCGATCTCGCGCAGGCCGCGGTGGGCGTGGCTGCCTGCACCGGTCGCGACCAGTCCGTGCGCCGGCGCCACCACCGGCACGAAGCTCGCCATCGCGGCACCCGCGTCGGCGAGCGCCGCGTCGCCCGTCGGCAGCGGCCCACCGTCGGCCGGTGCGCCGCCGACGTCGACGACGAAGTGCGTGCCGCTCAGCCCTGCTCGCAGCACGCGTTCGGCCCGCAGCGACACCCCGGGCAACTGCAGCGACGCGACCGCCGCTTGCAGCGACGCCAGCGGCAGCCCGGCATCGAGCAAGGCGCCGACCCACATGTCACCGGCGACACCAGACCAACCATCGAGTACTGCGATGCGCATGAACGGCTCGGAACGGGCTTTGCTTTTCGGCGGGTGGCACCCACGGCTGCGGTCGCGCGGGCTCGCAGCGCACGCTGCACCGACGGACCGAAGCCGCCATACTATGCCGATCCCGCGGACCTTGTGAACGCACCCTCGCATCCGAACCGGCCGCACACGGCCCTTGCGACCGACGCGGTGAAGGCGCCGGTGCGCGGCCTCGCACGGCGGGTCGCGCTGTTCGCGGCGCTGTGCGTTTTCGCGCAAGCCGGGGCCACGCAGCTGGCGGCGCAGGGTCCGGGCGGCGCCGGCCTCGGGCGCCCGACGCAGGCGCCGAGCGGGCTCGCGCGCATGGTCGCCGAGGATGCGCAGAAGCAGCTGGCGCACGCCGACGCCGGCGTGCGCGGCGAAGCGGCGCTGGTCGTCGCCAGCGCCGGCCAACGCGACGCGCTGGTGCAGCTGCAGCTGCTCGCCACCGAAGGGGCGCCGGCGGCGCGGCAGCGGGCGTTGTTGGCGCTGGGGCTGCTGCCCGACGCCGGCACCGTGCTCCGCCTCGACGAGTGCCTGCGCTCGACCTCCGACCGCGCCGAACAGGACGCCGTCGTCGCCGCGTTCGCCTTGGGCGCGTCGCCGAACAGCATCGCGCACGGCGCCCAGGTCCGCTTGTTCAACACCATCGTGCAGAGCAGCTGGAAGCGACAGCGCGACACGCTGCTGGCGGCACTGCTCGGCATGGCCACGAGCCAGCAGGCGCTGGACGCTGCACCGCTGCGGCGGCTCTACGACGACGAGTCCAACCGCGATCCCGAAGTGCGAGCGCTGTTGCTGCACCTGCTGCTGCTGCACGAGAGCCCGAAGGCCACGGCCCGTGCGACGTGGCTGCGCCGCGTGCTGACGCGCGACAGCGAGGCCGAACGCGAAGTGGCGATGCGGCACCTGGCCGACGAACTGCGCCCCACCGACGAGGATCTCGTGCGCCAGGTCGCGTGGACCGCCAGCCACGGCAGCACGAGCGCCCTGCGCGCGCTGGCGCTGCGAGCGCTGGCCCGCTGGCGGCATCCGCAGGCGATCGCCAGCGCCGACCAGGCCTTGGGCGGCGAGGACCCGGCCGCCGCCGGCGAGGCACTCCGCGCGCTGATCGCCTGCGCCAGCCCGGAGGCACTCGCGACCTTGGGCACACGCGTGCAAGCCGAGGTGCGACCGAAGGTGAAGGCGGCGCTGCTGGCCAACTTCCTGGCACCGCTGCCGGCGACCCTGCGCGACCAGTGCGCCGCCCTGGCCGCCGACACCACGCGGCCGGCGGCACTCCGCAGTGCGGCCGTGCTGGCGCTCGGCCGCGCCGAACCCGCCCGCGCCGAGACGTTGCTGCGGGACGTGTTCCGCAGCTGCGACGGCCCCGACCAGACGGCGCTGGCGCAGGCGATGGCGAGCTGCGGCGCGCCTGTTCCCCTCGACCGGCTGCTGCCGCACGGCACCGACCTGCGGCTCGATCCGGCGCGTTGGATCGCGCTGCTGCGCGCCGGCCACCCGGAAGCGGAACGGCAGGTGCTCCAGCACCTGCAGGATCGCGACGCCAGCAGCGAGACGCTGCGCCTCACGCTGCGCGTGTGGCGCCGCGCGCACGGCCTCGACGTGCCGCGTTGGCGCGCCGGTGGCGTGCCGTCGGCGCTGCTGCGACTGCTCGGCGATTGACGACGCAGCCGCCGTTCCTGCGCGCCAACCGCGGCGGCACGCGGCCTCTGCGGCGCCGGGTCACTGCGGCTGCAGCGCCGCCCGCGTCCGCGCCGTCGCTTCGCCGAGTGCAGCGGCCATCGCCGCCGCCAGCGCCGCCGGCGAACGATCCGCCGCCGGGGCCTCGAAGCGCACCTCGTCGGCGCCGAGCGGCCTGCCGGCGAACAACCGCAGCACCACCACCGCGCGCGGCGCCGCGGTCACGTCGAGTTCGAAGCGCTCGATGCGCACCAGCAGTTCCTCGCTCGCGTACGACGGGAACGCCACCGCTCCCTGCAGCGCCGCGGCCACCAGTTCGGCCGGGGTCGCGATCCACTGGTGCTCGCCGTCGAACGCGTACTCGCGCACGCCGGTGCGCAGCGCGAACTCGCGGCCGAGGTGCGGCGGCGCTTCGACGCGCAACTTCAGCGGCACCGCGAGGCGCGGTCCGCTGGCGACCGACGACGGATCGAACCAGCGCACCGGCGGTGCGGGCGGCGCCGACGACAGGCAGCCGACGAACAGGAACGCCACCATCGCCGCGAACGCGGCGGCGGCAGGACGGACGGAGCGGTGGGTCATCGGGGTTTCTCCTGCAGCGGCGAACGCGGCGCCGTGCGGCCGTGCAGCAAGGCACCGGGATCGCGTTCGAGCATCGCCACGAGGCGCTCGACCGCGGCCAGCGTCGCGCGCAGCTGCGCCAGTTCGCCGCGCACGTCGGCACCGAGCTGCCCCACTGCCGCGGTCGCCGCGCGCACCGAGCCGGTGGTCTCACCGAGCTTCGCGTCGGCGACCTCGCGGCGCAGCGCGTCGGCGAGCACGCGCAGTTCGGCGAGCATGGTGCCGATCGGGCTCTGGTCGGAGTACACGCTGGCAGCGGCGTCCTTGACGGCGGTGATCGCCTGCTTCGCCTCGGCGACGAACTCCCGGCGCTGCACGTCGACCAGCAACTCGTCGATGTGCTGCAGCACCGACTGCAGTTGCCGCGACAGCTCCGGCAGCCGCGCCGCCTGCAGCTCGGTGCGCAGCAGCTCGACCAGTTCGCGGCCGGTGGCGGCGATCTGCGGCAGGTCGCGCAGCACGTCGCGGCTGGCGTCCTCGAGGCTCTTCGCCGTGCTCGGCACGGTGCGCAACGTCACCTCGTCGGTCGGCACGGCGAACGGCAGCTGCTGCGGCCCGGTAGCCGGATCGGGGAAGAAGTCGACCTGCACGAACGACGTGCTGGTGACCCACGACATCACCACCTGCGCCCGCAGGTTGTCGGGCAGCGGACAGACGCCGGCGACCCGCGACACGTCGAGGCCGAGGTCGCGCAGGTAGTCGTCGAACAACGCGGCCTGCACGCGCAGGTGCTTCTTGTCGGGGGCGACGCGGATCTTCTGCACGACGCCGACGGTGACGCCGCGGAACTTCACCGGCGAGCCCTCTTCGAGGCCGGTCAGCGCCTCGTCGAAGTAGGCGTAGGCGACGTGGAACTCGCGCTTGAGTTCGTGCATGCCGACGTAGACGAGGCCGGTCACGGCGGCGGCGACGCCACCGATCACGAACAGGCCGAGTTTCCAACGATTGGCTGGGGCGGTCACGAGGTCCTCGCCATGGGCTGACGACGGAAGAAGGCGATCACGCGCGGATCCGCCGAACGTTCGGCGAGCTCGCGCGGCGCGCCGCGGGCGATGATGCCGCCGGCGTCGCGGTCGAGCATGATGCAGCGGTCGGCGACGTGCAGGATGCTCGACAGCTCGTGCGTCACCAGCACGATGGTGACGCCGAGCGTGCGCGACAACGTCAGCACCAGCTCGTCGAGCTCGGCGGACGTCACCGGATCGAGGCCGGCCGACGGCTCGTCGAAGAACAGGATCGGCGGATCGAGCGCCAGCGCGCGCGCGATGCCGGCGCGCTTGCGCATGCCGCCGGACACCTCGGACGGCAGGTGGTGGGCGAAGCCTTCGAGCCCGACCAGGCGCAGCCGCGCCATCGCCACCGCCTGCACGGCGTCGGCCGGCAGCTTCGTCCACTTCTGCAGCGGCAGCTCGACGTTCTGCAGCAGCGTCCACGAGCCGAACAGCGCCGACGACTGGAACAGCACGCCGAACTGCGGCGGCGTCATCGCCTTCGCCGGCGGGCCGATGCCGGTGAAGTGCACGCGCCCGCCGAGCGGCGGCTGCAGGCCGATCAGCGTGCGCAGCAGCGTCGACTTGCCGCAGCCGGAACCGCCGAGGATCGCGAACACCTCGCCGCGGGCGACGTCGAACGCGATCTCGTCGAGCAGCGGGGTGCTGCCGTAGCCGATCGCCAGGTCGCGCACTTCGAGGACGTTCATCACCAGTCCAGCAGCGAGAAGACGTAGGTGAACACGGCGTCGAGCAGCACCAGGGCGAACAGCACGACGACGACCGCCGAGGTCGTGGCCCGGCCGACGCCGGCAGCGCCGCCGCGCGTCGACAGGCCGCGCTGGCACGCGATCAGCCCGAGTGCCGCCGCGAAGAACACGCTCTTCAACAGCCCGGTGCCGACGTCGCCGAGGTCGACCGCCGTCTCGAGCGACTGCAGGTAGACCACCGCCGGCTGGTCGAGGTAGACCATCGCCACGACGAGGCCGCCGACCGAGCCGACGAGGTTTCCGACCACCGTCAGCACCGGCAGCACGAGGACCAGGGCGAGCACGCGCGGGAACACGAGGAAGCGCTGCGGGTCCTGGCCGAGCGTGCGCAGCGCGTCGACTTCTTCGTTGACCGTCATCGTGCCGAGCTCGGCGGCGTAGGCCGCACCCGAGCGGCCGGTGACCAGGATCGCCGTCATCAGCGGCCCGAGTTCGCGCACGATCGACAGGCCGACGAGGTTGGCGAGGAACTGGTCGCCGCCGAAGCGGTGCAGCTGGATCGCGCCCTGCAGGCCGAGGATCGCGCCGACCAGGAAGTTGATCAGCACGACGATCGGCAGGCCGTCGGCGCCGGCGCGTTCGATCAGCTGGCCGAACTCGCCGAAGTGCACGGTGCGCGGCCGCCGCACCGCCGCCACCAGGCCGACGACGAGGTCGCCGACGAACGCCAGGATCGCGCGCACGGTGCCGAACACCTCGGCGGTGGCGTCGCCGATCTCGGCCAGCATGCCCGGCGCCGCCGGCTCGGGCCGCGCACACGGACGTCCGCGACCGCAGTCGTAGAGGTCGAGCAGCTTCGCGGTGTCGTGCGTGGCACCGACGTAGAGCACCTGGCCGCCGCGCCGCTCGTGCGCGGCCGCCGCCGCGGCCAGCAGCGCCGCCCCACCGCCGTCGACACGCTCGACGCCGGCGACGTCGACGGTGACTTCGCCGGTGCCGCGCAGCACCGCCGACAACGCGCGCCACAGTTCGTCGCCAGCGGCGAGCGTGACGTTGCCCGCGAGCAGCCAGCGGCTGCCGGCAGCGGCGGTCGGGTCAGGTTGCAGCGTGAAGGCGGGGAGCGCCATGGTCGAACGGCCCAACGGTCGAACGGCCCAACGGTCGAACGGCCCGACGGCCGCGCCGCGGGCGGGCCTTTCAGCCCTTCTTGCCCTTGCCGGGCTTGTTGCCCTTGGCCGCCTTGGCCGCGGCCTTGCCGCTGGTCTTCGCCGTCGGCACCACCACCGGCGCCAGCGGCGTCGGCAACAACGGCGCACTCGCCGCGGCCGAAGGTGCCGGCGACGGCGACGACGAGGCGGCGGCGACGACCTTGACCGGCTTGCCGCCGCCGGCGCCGAGCGAAGCGACGGCAGGCGCCGCTGCCGGCGCCGAGGCCGTGGCCGTTGCCGCCCCGGCGTTCGTCGCCCGCCGCGAGGCGCCGATCGTGGCGAGGCACTTCACCACCGCCGCTGCGTCGAGCGCACCCGGCCGCGCCGCCGCGAGCCGCACGAGGTCGTTGACCGCCAGCATGCCGACCAGCACGCCGCGCGCGTCGACGACCGGCAAGCGGTGCACCTGCGCCTGCTGCAGCACGCCCATCGCCGTCGCCAGCGTGTCGTCGGGCTTGATGGTGCGCAGCATGCGGGCCATCACCGCGGTCACCGGGATCTCGGACAGCGGCCGGCCCTGCGTGTAGGTCGCCATGCACAGGTCGCGGTCGGTCAGCACGCCGACCAGCACGTTGCTGCTGTCGACGACCGGAGCGATGCCGCAGTCCTGTTCCCACATCAGCCGCGCGGCCGCATCCAGGCGATCGGCCATGCGCACGCTGCGAACCTCGCGGGTCATGACATCCTTGACGTTCATCGCGGCGATCCTGCCCGTGCCGCCAGGGCGGCGCACGCATTTTCCTTCGCCGCGGCAGGAACTCGCCGCGTGGCGGCGCGCGGCGATGGCGGGCACACTGCCGCGATGGCGTCTTCGTCGTCCGCGACTCCGGTGGCCCCTGCGGCGCCGCAGGCACCTCCCCCCGCCCGCCGCGGGGCCGCCACCGCGTGGGTGCTGTACGACCTCGCCAACACGGTCTACGCGGCGTCGCTGACCTACCTGTTCACGCCGTACTTCACCGACCGCTTCGCCGACGCACGCACCAGCCTCGGCGTCACCACGACGGTGTCGATGCTGCTGGCCGGGTTGCTGAGTCCCTGGCTCGGCGCGCTGGCCGACCACACCGGCCGGGCGCGCAGCCTGCTGGCGGTGGCGACGATGGCGAACGTCGTGGCGATGCTCGCCTGGGCCGGCGGCGGCTCGGCCACCTGGCTGCTCGGCACCTTGTTCGTCGCCAACGTCGCCTACCAGTCGGCGCTGACCTTCTACAACGCGCTGCTGCCGTCGGTGGCCGCCCCCGGCCGCGACGGCTGGCTCAGCGGCATCGGCACCGGCGTCGGCTACTTCGGCAACGTCGTCGTGCTGGCCAGCCTGATGCTGGTGCCACCGGCGAGCTTCGCCGAGGCGCCGGGCTACCTCGCGTTCGGCGGTGCGGCGTTCCTGCTGTTCGCCCTGCCGTGCATGGGCCTCGTGCGCGACACGCGCCGCCCCGCCATGGCACCGCTGGGCCCGGCGATGGCCACCAGCTGGCGCAGCCTCGGCGCGCTGCTGCGCTCGCTGCCGCGGCAGCCCGCCCTGCTGTGGTTCCTGGTCGGCAACTTCTGCGTCGTCGACGTGATGAACACGGCGATCCAGTTCTTCGGCGACTTCGTCAAGGAGGTCTACCGCGAGCCGTTCGCGCGCGGCGACCTGCACTGGTGCGGCCTGGCGTTCGGGCCACAGGCGCAGAGCATGGTCGTGTTCGTGGCGCTGCTCGGCCTCGCCTTCAGCGGGCTGGCGTTCGCGTTCGGCGTGTTGCAGGCGCGCTGGACCGACCGCCATCCACTGCGCGTGCTGCGCGCGTCGACGCTGGCGTTGGCGCTGGCGCTGCTCGGTGGCGCCTGCTTCGGCGGCGGCGACACCACGTGGTTCACGCTGACGCTCGTCGGCGGCGGCGCGTTCGGCATGGCCGGCGTCTGGACCGCCGGCCGCAAGGTGCTGCTGCTGCTGGCGCCGAAGGACCAGGTCGGCGCCTACTTCGGGCTCTACGGCATCACCGTGAAGATCTCCGTGCTCGGCAGCACGACCTACGGCCTGATCGCGGACCGCGCCGGCAGCGTGCCGGCCCTGCTGGCGCAGGTCGCCCCGCTGTTGCTCGGGCTGCTCGCTTTGGCGATGGTGCGCATGCCGGCGACGACGCCGGCAGCGACGTCCGGAACGACGACGAGACCGAACGACGAAGGGCCGTGAGCGACGACGACGACGACCTCCCGCAACGCCGAGCCGCCGGCCGCGAGCCGCTGTGGCAGCGCGTCGTCGTCGGTGCGTTCGCCGGCCTGGTCTGGCTGGTCGGCGCCTTGCCGACCTGGCTCGCCTACGGCCTCGGCACGCTGCTGGCGATCCCGTGGTTCTTGTTCTGGTCGCTGAAGGACCGCGGCGGCAAGCGCACCAGCGGCTACTGGCGCAACTGCCGCATCGGCTTCCGCCAGGGCTCGCCGCTCGGCGCCGTGCGGCCGCGCCGCCACCTGTGGCGCTGGTCGAAGCACATCGGCTGGCTGGCGATCGACTTCTGCCGCATGGGCCGCATCCACGCGGGGAACGTGCGCGCGCACTGCGACCTCGGCGAGTTCCCGACCGTCGACGCGCTCTACCGCGAAGGCAAGGGGCTGATCTTCGCCACCGGCCACATCGGCGTCTGGGACGTGTCGGGCTGGGCCGCCGGCCTGCTCGGGCTGCCGCTGACGTCGGTGTTCCGGCCGAGCCCGCTGCCGGCGCTGAACCGGCTGATCGAACGCCTGCGCACCGGCAGCGGCCAGACCGTGGTCGCCCGGAAGAACGTGCTGCGCACGCTGCTGCGCGTGCTCGCCGACAAGAAGGTCGTCGGCCTGCTGGCCGACGGCGGCGGCAAGCACAGCGCCGTCGAGGCGCCGTTCCTCGGCACCGCCGCCCGCACCGTCGCGAGCCCAGCCCTGCTGCACCTCGCCACCGGTGCGCCGATCGCGGTGGTCGCCGTGCTGCGCACCGGCCCGATGCGCTACAAGC
>ERZ1066117.140-NODE-140-length-75094-cov-15.927211_pt1 | contig 75094 bp, 63 predicted proteins | sample MGYA00382764_ERZ1066117 | MGnify/ENA primary metagenome ERZ1066117 (study PRJEB33369, sample SAMEA5778347) | biofilm metagenome | biome: Industrial cooling water; feature: Water cooling tower basin; material: Biofilm | place: United Arab Emirates | collected...
CGGCAATGCGCAGCTCGTCGTCGACGTGCACGACGACGGCTCCGTCGACGCCGTCGGCAGCGCCTTGCTGCCGGTGAGTCTCGGTCCGTCGCCGCTGGTCGTGCGGGTGCGCGGGCTGGTCGCCGCCAGTTCCGGCACGACGACGACGTGGTTCACGACGTGGCACTGGACGGGCACCGCGAACGCGCAGCTCGCCATGCAACTGCTGCCGGCGCACGCGCAGGTGTCGCCGATCGCCGCGGCGTGCAGCGGGGCCGCGCCGGTGCTGCAGGCGACGCCGGACTTCGCCGGCGGCCTCGCGCTTTCGGGGCAGTTCGCGGCGGCCGACGACGTGGCGGTGTGGGCGTTCGGCTTCGCGCCGATCGGGCCGGTGTCGCTGCCGTGGTCGAACGGCTGCGTGCTGGCCGTTTCGCCGGACGTGCTGGGAATCGACGCGGTGCCGGCGAGCCGGCAGTGGTCCTGGTCGTTGGCGCTGCCGCCGCAGGTGCGCCCGCTCGGCTTCGACGTGCAGTTGTTCGGGGTCGACCTGGCGCCGTTGCAGATGCACGCCGGCGCGGCCGTTCGGGTCGTCGCGCCCTGAGCGCGCGTCCCTACCTGCAAGGGCCACGCCCGAGCCCGGCTCCGGCATGGTGGCGGGAACGCGCGTGGAGGTTGTCGGCCGGGTCGACGACGCCATGATCCGTTCATGCTGTCCACCCGGTGGTTGGTTCTGATTGTCTGGCTGACTGCTTCGCTGACGGCGCAAGCGGCAGCCGGTGGGATGGTCGGCGTCGTCGGCGCTGGTGCGGCTGGCGGCCGACCCGTGCTGTGGTCGATGCGCGACGGTGGCAGCGAGGATCTGGTGGTGCAGGCGCTCGCCGACGGTGCCATTCCCTACTTCGCCTGGTGCGAGGCGGGGCATCCCGAACGTGTGCACGGTGGAGCGAACGTCGCCGGGCTCGGCGTCGTCGCGGTGTTGGTTGCGGTCGACGGTCTCGCCGAGGCCGACGCCAAGCTCGCCGCGCTGCTGCAGGAAGCCCTGCGCACCTGCCGTACGCTCGCCGAACTGGAGGTGCTGCTGCACAAGGGCGACGCCGACGGCCGCGGGTTCGCCGCCAACCTCGCCGCTCTCGATGCGGCCGGGGCGGCGGCCATGTTCGACGTCCAGCAGAAGACCTGGGTGCGCGCCGATGCGACCATCGCCGACCGCGGCTTCCTCGTGCGCGATGGTCGCCTGCCGGTGTCCAGCCAGCCCGCCGATGGGCGCCGCGCCTTGGCCGAGGCAGCCTGCCGTTCGCCGGGGATCCCCGAGCTGTCGGCGCGGATCGTGCTGCAGCGGGTGCTGCGCGACGTGACGCCGCCGACCGGGGCTCCGCGTTCGCCGGCCGGTCGGCTCGACACGCGCGCGTTGGTGCACCGGCAGTCGACGACGGGTGCCCTGGTCGTGCAGGGCGTCGCCAACGGCGAGCACTCCGGCTGGACGCAGATGTGGGTGACGCTCGGCCAGCCGCTGTGCAGCACTGCGATGCCGCTGTTCCCCGCGGCCGGCGCCGTGCCGCGCCCGGTCGCCGGCGATCCGCGCAGTGCCCTGGCCGCGGAGAGCCAGCGCCTGCAGCAACTGCTCTACGTGGCCGCGGACGGCGACGAAGCCAAGGACCTGCGCTGGCTGCGCACCGACCTGCTGGCGCCGCTGCGCCGCGCGCTGCTCTACCACGAGGCGGAGACGTTCGCCCTGCTGGAGGAGGCGCTCGCCAACTGGCGCAAGGGCGTCGCCGGCGACGCGGCGCCAGGGCCGGAAGGCGGGGTCGCCGCCGCCCCGCCGCGGCCGCAGCTGCGCCTGTTCCAGGAGGCGATGGCGAAGCGCCTGCAGCAGGAACTCGTCGACCAGCGGAAGAACGTCGAAGCGGCGAGCCGTCCCTCCGGCAAGTGACTCCGGGCCGCGGTCCGCATCGCACGGCGGCGGCGGTGGGCGCGGGGATGCCGGTCCCATGGCGACGGCGGCAGGGCGTTCGCCTATCCTCCCGCGCCTTCTTCCGATGACCGACGTCCTGCACAGCCAGATCAGCCCGTCCGCGCCCGAATTCGCCCAGAACCGCGCGCACCACATGAAGGCGATCGACGAGATCGCCGCCCACGTCGCCGCCGCCAAGCTCGGCGGTGGTGCCGACGCCGTCGCGCGCCACCACAAGCGCGGCAAGCTGCTGCCGCGCGAGCGCATCTCGGCGATCCTCGACCCGGGTTCGCCGTTCCTCGAACTGTCGCCGCTGGCCGCGCACGGCCTCTACGGCGGCGACGCGCCGAGCGCTGGCATCGTCACCGGCATCGGCATGGTGCAGGGCCGCGAAGTGCTCGTCGTCGCCAACGACGCGACCGTCAAGGGCGGCACCTACTTCCCGATGACGGTGAAGAAGCACGTGCGCGCGCAGGAGGTCGCACTCGAGAACCGGCTGCCGTGCGTCTACCTGGTCGACAGCGGCGGCGCGTTCCTGCCCTTGCAGGCCGACGTGTTCCCCGACCGCGACCACTTCGGCCGCATCTTCTACAACCAGGCGCGCATGTCCGCGGCCCGCATCCCGCAGGTCGCCGTCGTGCTCGGCTCGTGCACCGCGGGCGGCGCCTACGTGCCGGCGATGAGCGACGAGAGCATCATCGTGAAGGGCAACGGCACGATCTTCCTCGGTGGCCCGCCGTTGGTGCGCGCCGCCACCGGCGAGGTCGTCTCCGCCGAGGACCTCGGTGGCGCCGACGTGCACACGCGCCTGTCCGGCGTCGCCGACCACTTCGCCGAGGACGAGCCGCACGCGCTGCAGATGTGCCGCACGATCGTCGGCCACCTGAACACGCGCAAGCCGGACCAGATCGCGCTGCAGGCGAGTGAAGAACCGCTCTACGACCCGGAGGAACTGCTCGGCGTGCTGCCGCGCGACACGCGCACGCCGTACGACGTGCGCGAGGTGATCGCGCGCCTCGTCGACGGCAGCCGCCTGCACGAGTTCAAGGCACGCTACGGCACGACCCTCGTCACCGGCTTCGCGCACATCCACGGCATCCCGGTCGGCATCGTCGCCAACAACGGCATCCTGTTCTCGGAGAGCGCGGTGAAGGCCGCGCACTTCGTCGAGCTGTGCAGCCAGCGCAAGGTGCCGCTGCTGTTCCTGCAGAACATCACCGGCTTCATGGTCGGCCGGAAGTACGAGACCGGCGGCATCGCCAAGGACGGCGCCAAGATGGTGCAGGCCGTCGCCACCGCCCAGGTGCCGAAGATCACCGTGCTGATCGGTGGCTCGTTCGGCGCTGGCAACTACGGCATGTGCGGCCGCGCCTACCAGCCGCGCTTCCTGTTCACGTGGCCGAACTCGCGCATCTCGGTGATGGGCGGCGAGCAGGCGGCCGGCGTGCTGGTGCAGGTGAAGAAGGACCAGCTCGAGGAGAAGGGCCAGAAGCTGGCGGCCGACGAAGAGCAGAAGATGCGCGCGCCGATCCTCGAGAAGTACGAGACGGAAGGCCACCCGCTCTACGCGACGTCGCGGCTGTGGGACGACGGCGTGATCGATCCGCGGCAGACGCGGAGTGCGCTGGCGCTGGCGCTGTCGGCGAGCCTGAACGCGCCGATCCCGGACTACCAGGCGCCGGTGTTCCGCATGTGAGGTGGTCGGCTCGGCGATGCGCGCCGTTGCCGCGCCGAGCGTGGCCCGGCACAGTGCGTCGATGCGCGAGCCCGCTGCCGACCACACGCCCGAGCAACAGCAGTTGCTCGCCGACATCGCCGAGAACGGAGTGCACGTCGTCCACGTGCCGCAGACCGACGAGCAGCCGGAGTATTCGTACACCGTCGGCCTGTGGGAGAGCTTCGGCCAGCCCGAGGTCCTGGTGTTCGGGCTCGAAGAAGAGGTCGCCGAGGACCTGCTGAACGTCGTCGCCGACGAAGCGTCGGAGGACGCGAAGTTCCTGCCCGACAGCAAGCACGACGGCCTGCTCGTCGGCTACCCGGCGCGCTTCTTCGTCGTGGCGCAGCCGCAGCACGCGGCGCTGGTGCCTCAGATCGGCTGGGCCTACGCCGGCGAGGTGGTGCCGGTCGTGCAGTTGGTGTGGCCCGACAAGCAGGGGCGCTGGCCGTGGGAAGAGGGCGTGCGCGAAGGCTTCGCCAAGTCGCAGCCGGTGTTCGGGCGGAAGGCGCCGTGACCGCGCCGCGCGGCGAGCGCCTGCGGAACGCGCAGCGCATGGCGGCCGGCTGGTTCCTCGGCTGCATCGTCGTCGCGTTCTTCGTGCTGGCGTGGCTGCGCGGTGCCGGGAGGTTCCTGATCCCGCTGCTGGTGATCGGGGCGATCGCCTACGGGTTGCGGCGGTTCGTGCAGAAGCTGCGCGAGCCGGTCGACTGACCCGCGATCACTCGGCGAGCGCCGTGATCGTCCGACAGAAGACCTGGAAGCTCTTCGAGCGGTTGCGCGCAGGCTCCAGCAGCGGGCCGAGTCGGCGGGCGCCGTCGCGCTTCTGGTAGGTGGGCACGTGCTTGCGCAGTTCGGCCACCGGCGAGTGCAGCGCGTCCGGGCTGCGGTAGAGGCTCTTGCGGTCGAGCTCGGCGAGCTTGGGCTGTTCGAAGGCGGTCGCGACCGCTGTCCAGTCGCCGATCGCCCATGCCTCGAGCTCTCGGCAAGCGATGCGCACGACGGTCGCTTCATGGTGCTCACGGGGCACCAACTGCAGGATGCCTGCCTTCACTTCGTGGCAATCACCGGCGTCCTGGTCGCGCAGCACCACGAACTTCGTGTCCGGCTGCTGCCATCCGAGGATCTTGCGCCGCACGTTGCGCTCGAGGTCCTGTTTGCCTTCGAACACCAGGTAGCGCGACACGGCTCGTCCGTGCAGCAGCCGAGGGAGGAGCCCTTCCAGCAGATCCCGCGCGGAAGGCTCCTCCAGCAGGAAGAGCAGCGTCCTCATCGCGGATCGGCGCCTTCGAAGAGCCCCTGCTTCCAGAGGTAGCCCAGCTTGTCGCCGTCGGCGACATAGCGTGCGAGCTGCTTGTCCTCGGCCGCGCGGATCACCGAGGTGTAGCCGCCCTTCTTCACCAGCCAGAAGACTTCGTCCAGCTCGGCGGCGTTGAGGAAGTCCGGTGAATGCGTCGACACGAAGACCTGGCCCCCGCGCACGGAGTACTCACGGAATTCCTCGGCGAGGTTGGTCAGCAGCGATGGATAGAGCTGGTTCTCGGGTTCTTCGACGCACAGCAGGGGATGCGGCTTCGGATCGTGCAGCAGCACGAGGTAGGCGAGCATCTTGATCGTGCCGTCGGAAACGTAACGGGCGAGGAACGGATCCTCGAAGGCGCCGTCGCGGAACTGCAGGAGTACGCGACCTTCTTCGGTGACCTTCGACTTCACCGTGGTGATTCCAGGGACGCGTTGGCCCAGCCGAGCGAGAATCCGCTCGAGCACCTTGGGCTGCTGCTTCTGCAGGTACTCGATGACGAGTGCCAGGTTGTCGCCTTCGCGCGACAGGTGCTCGGCGTAGCCGACCTCCTGCTCAGGGCGGGCGCGGTTGACGTGGAAGTCGGAGAGATGCCAGTTCTCGACGAGGTTGCCGAGCGCCACGGTCGCCGGGAACTTCTCGAACTGCGCCAGTCCTTTGATGGCCAGCAGGTCGGCGCCCTTCAGGGCCTGATGTTCCCGCACCAGATCGCGCTCGTCCTCGACGTCGGCGAGTTCGTTGGTGACCGCCTCGCCCTGGCCTCGGTGGAAGTCCAGGAACTTCCACGGGCGGCCACTGCTGCCGCGGCGGTACTGCAGCAGCTCCTGCTCGACGACGGGGCGGCCCTCGAACTCGTCGACGACGAGCTTGTAGGTCACCAGGTTCGTCCTGCCTCGCCCCAGGTCGGCGTGGAACTTCAGTTCGATCTCGATCGGGCCACTGCAGCCGCGGGAACGCACTTCCTGGAAGCCGCGGCTGCCGCCGAGACGGCCGAGTGCGCTGGTGACGTTCGTCGTCATCGCATCGCGCAAAAACCCGAACACCGAGAAGAGTGTGCTCTTGCCGGTGCCGTTCGCGCCCACGAAGACTGCGAATCCGGGCAAGTCCTTCAGGTGTACGTCCTGGAAGGCGCGGAAGTTCTTGAGCCGGATCGACTCGATGCGCATCGAAGCAGTCTCGCCGCTCCGGCGTTCGCAAGCCACACCTTGACCGTGACGAGCCACGGCACTGCCTCGGTTGCGGATCTTGGGCGACACCCTGCAGCCGTGGCGGCACAGCTTCGATTCCGTCCCCTCGAGCTTGTCGGCGACTCGATCTGGCCGTGTCGACACCTGCTCGGCACCATTCCGCGGTGACCCCCGACACCCCGCCGAAGGAGTCTGCATTCGCCGATCGCAGCCGTCAGGCCTTCGTGCTGGCGCTGCTGCTGTTCTTCATCGGCTCCGTGGTCGCTGCGTTGACCGCCGTCTCGAGCATGATGGCGTTCTCGACGGTGCTGGTTGGTGCCACCGCATGGTCGTTCGGCGCCCGGGTCGGCGTCGCGGCCATGGTGCTCAGCAAGGTGGTCTCGTTCGTGGTGATGGCGGCTGCGGGCCACAGCGAACCGCCCGCCCATCCCGCGCTGGTGTTGTTGCCCGTCTTGCTCACCGAGGCGTTCGTCGTCGCCTTGGCCGCTGGGCTGCGCCGCAACGAACGGACGATCCGCGGGCAGCTGGTCGAACTGCAGCAGCGCCACCTGGCGCTGCAGACGGCGCGGGCGGAGATCGAAGGGCTGCGGGAGCTGCTGTCGGTGTGTGCCTGGTGCGGTGCGGTTCGCGATGCGGCCGGCGTGTGGCGAGCCCGCGAGCGATGGCTCGCGCCCGATCGTGGTTCTTCGGTCACGCACGGCATCTGCCCGGACTGCGCCGCCAAGCAGAATTGACGCGGGTCGACGCCCGGAACCGGCTCGTCGACCACGCACCGGGCTACGGCGCCACGTCGCGCGCGAGCTTGCGGCGCTGCTCGGTGCCGACGCTCTGCAACCGCACGCCGCCGCCGTCGCGCGGCGTCACCTGCAGCGGGCCGTCGCCGAGTGGGTCGCGCAGTGGCGCGAGTTCGCGGCCGAGGTGGTGGGCCACCGACATGCGCAGCAGGCGCACGACGGTCAGCGACTCACGCAGGTTGCGTTCCGGGCCGGCCATGTTCGGCACCATGACGGCAGACACCGGATTGCCGCTCGCCAGCAGGGCGTGGACCTGCTGATCGAGCAGGGCCGAGCGCTGCGGCCAGGCGAGGCCGGTCTCGCGCGCCAGCAGGCGACAGGCCTGCGCCTGCTGCAGCAGCGCGTCGGCGAACATCCAGCGGGCCGAGAAACCGTGCCGCCAGGCGGCGAGCATGCCCGGCATCCAGTCGCCTTCGATCGGCGCCGCGGCGATCTCGCGCAGCGCGAACGCCATCTCGCCGTCGTGGTCGGCCGTCGTCGGCAGCAAGGAATCGAGCCGTTCGAGGCCTGCGGCGAGCTGCGTCAGCGCCGCGTCGTCGAGGCGTGCGAGCGCTTCTTCCGGCCACGTCTCGCCGGTGGCGATGGCGACGATCGCCGACGCGACCATCTGGTCGATCAGCGTGCCGCGCCGGTGCAGGTCGGCAGCGAACGTCGCGGCGTCGAGGCTGACCTGCACCGCGGCGAGATGCTCGCCGCGATGACGCAGGGCGCGCGCTTCGAACATCGCGCAGTTGGCGACCCAGCGCGCGTCGAGCAGGTTGGTCGGTTCGCCAGGAGTCTCGGGATCGTCGGGCGTAGGAGGCGTCGCGTCGACCGCATGGGCGCCGGCATGGAGGTCGGCGAGGATCGGCTGCCAGCGTGCGCGCAACGCCACCGCCTCGGGATCCTCGGCCGTCTGCGCGTCGTCGCGGCGCAGCATGCGCACCAGTGCGTCGTCGTCGGCCTGCGCCAGCTCGCGGGCCTTGCCCATCGCGTTCGCGTACGGCACGAACGCACGCCCAGGCGTCGACTCGCCCCACAGCGGCGCTCGCTGGTGGTCGCGCGCAGCCAGCCGCAGCTCGAGGTCGCGCCGCATCGCGTGCAGATCGTTCCACGCGCGGTCGGCGCGGACCTGCACGACGCCGGTGGCACCGAGGGCCACGACGGCGGCGCCGACGGCGGCGAAGGCGAAGAGGCGGCGAGGATGGGAGAGCAGGGACATGTCCAGGGCATCGGCACACCGTCGCGGCGGCCGCACCGCTGCGGCCTCGCCGTCCCAAGCTGGGAGCGTCCAGATCCTGGTCGACTCGGCGTGCCGATGTGCGCCTTGGCAGCGAGCGGCGGCGCCTGCGGCTGCTACCGTGCCGACCCGGTGAATGCAGGTTTCGACAAGGCCGCGGTCCTGGCCGAGCTGGCGACGACGCCGTTCCGGCCGGTGTGGTGGGCGCGAGCGGGGCTGGCGCAGACGATCGCGGCGATGGTGCCGGCGCGGCGCTTGCCGCCGCTTCGCCGCGAAGTACTGGCGACGCCCGACGGCGACGCCGTGAACCTGCACGTGCACGACGGTGCGAGCGCCGACGCGCCCGGCGTGCTGGTGCTGCACGGACTCGAAGGCTCGCGCCGTTCGGCCTACGCGCGCGAAGTGGTGCACGGTGCCGCGCAGCGCGGCTGGCACGCGGTCGTGCTCGAGTTCCGTTCGTGCGGCGGCGTGCTCAACCGGGCGCTGCGCACCTACCACAGCGGCGAGACCAGCGACTTCCGCCACGTGCTGGCGACGCTGGTCGCGCGCTGGCCTCGGGCAGCATGGTGCGCGCTCGGCTTCTCGCTCGGCGCCAACGTGCTGCTGAAGGCGCTCGGCGAAGACGACACAACGCTGCCGGCGGCACTGTGCGGAGCCGTCGCGGTGTCGCCGCCGTTCGACCTCGGCGTGTGCTCGGCGCAATGCGACCAGCGGCTCGGCGGCGCGATCGCGCGGCACTTCCTGAAGACGCTGATCCCGAAGGCGATCGCCAAGGCCGCGCAGCATCCGGGGCGCATCGACGCGGCGGCGGTGAAGCGCTGCCGCACGTTCCGCGCGTTCGACGACCTCGTCACCGCGCCGACGCACGGCTTCCGCGACGCCGACCACTACTACACGTCGCAGAGCTGCGGACCGTTCCTGCCGGCGATCCGGCGGCCGACGCTGCTGATCGCCGCGGCCGACGATCCGCTGTGCCGGCCCGAGCTGCTGCCGCACGCCGTCGCTGCGCAGTCGCCGTGGCTGGTGCCGCAGTTCGTGCCGAACGGCGGCCACGTCGCGTTCGTCGCCGGTGGCGCTCCCTGGCGGCCGCGGCGCTGGGCGGAAGCACAGGCGCTGCGCTTCTGCGCCCGCCTGTTCGCCGAGCACGGCGTCAGTTGATCAAGGCCGTGGCGCCACCGGTGTGGCTGAAGCCGTCGACGGCGAGTGGATCGAACACGCCCCACTGGAACGACAGTGGATAGCCGACCGCCGCCGGATCGTTCGGCACCGGGATGCTGACGCCGAGGCCACCGCTCAGCGGGTTGGTGTGCGTCTTGGTGACGAAGGGGACCAGCACGTCGGGCGTGACCCACAGGTCGGCGAAGCCGATCGGCACACCGCCCGGGATCGGCGTGCCGACGACGAGCACGGCGAGCACGTTGCGCGCGGCGCTGCCGAGCGTGACGTCGATCGGCGTGCCGAGTGCCGGCCAGCCGTTCAAGCCGATCGTGGGCACGCCGTACTGACCGGCCTTGCCGGTGCCGAACGTCGACGTGGTGCCGGCTGCGTACGGCGCGAACAGGCGGAACTTGGCCGCGAGCGACGCCTGCGCGTGCCACGTGTTGCCGTCGCTGACGCGCACTTCGACCGGCACGTTGCTCGGCTCGGTGTCGGCGCTGACCGAGTGCTGGTGGAACATGCCGGTGACGCGCCAGACGAGGAAGTAGTCCTGGCCGACGGTCAGCGTCGCCGGTTGCGCGAAAACCGCACCCTGCCAGCTGCGCGTGTGCACCGTGGTCCAAGTGCCCGGCTGGCCGACGAGCTGGTCCGGCAGGCCCGTCGTCGCGTTGCGCGTGCGGATCTCCAGCGTGTGCGCGGCCGGCGGCTGGTTGCCGGTGAACACTTCGGCGGCGGCGAGCACGGGCGCGTTCGCCGTGAAGCGGAACGCCAGCACGCTCGCCGGCCAGCCGACCGCGTAGCCGCCGTACGACGGGTTGTCGTTCTGGGCGAAGACGAGTTGCTGGGCCGGAACCGACGTGGCGAAGGCCAGCGCCGCGACGAGGAGCAGGGAGCGCATCGCGGCAGTGTGACCGGGGCCGCGTCCTCGGCAAGGCCCGCGGCTGTCGCAGCTACGTGTCGGCGCGTCTGCGTGGCGGCGCGACTATGCGTCCGGCGGCGCCGGCGGCCGGCCGCGCACGCTGGTCGCGAGCACGGTGCCGAGGATCAAGGCACCGCCGCCGAGCGCCAGCGCGTGCGGCCGTTCGCCGTGCACGAGCCACGCCAGCAGCGAGTTGAGCACGGGCTCGACCATCATCACCAGCGACGCGCGCATCGCCGGCACGTGCTGGATGGTGCGCACCAGGATCGCGTAGGCGAGGCCGACCTGGAACACGCCGAGCACGACGATCACCAGCCAGTCCTGCGCGCTGCCGAGGATCGGCGCGTCGAACCACGGCAGGAAGCCGAGCGCCAGCGCCACCGGGAACGTCAGCGCGTTGCCCCACGCGATCGCCGCACACTGCGCCTGGTCGTCTCCCTTCGACAGCTTGCGCAGGCCGAGCAGCAGCAGCGCATAGCTGACGCCGGACGCGACCGCGAACCAGTCGCCGAGGCGCGGGTTCGGCGCCGTCGCCTGCACTTCGGTCGGCGCCACGAAGAACAGCGCCATGCCGGCACCCACACCGAGCAGCGTCACGAAGTCGCGGCGCGTCGGCCGTTCGTGCAGCAGCCACGGCCCGAACAGCACGATCCACAGCGGTGCCGCCGACTGCAGGAAGATCGCGTTCGCCGCGGTGGTCAGCGAGTTGGCGACGACGAACAGCACCGTCGCGCCGAAGTAGGCGGGGGCCAGCAGCAGCATGCGGCCGGTCGGCCAGCGCCGCGCCGCCGGCAGCATGACGAAGATCGCCAGCGCGGCGATCGCGGCGCGCAGGCCGGCTCGTTCGAGGGCAGGGAACGCGCAGAGCTTCAGCAGCGTGCCGCCGGAGGCGAACAGTGCGGCGGTCAGCAGCAGGCGAACGGCGGGAGGCACGACCGCGTTGTCGCATGGCTGCCATCCGCTTTCCATCGCCGCGCAAGGTCGCCGGCGGTGGTCGCCAGCCACTGGAATCCCGTGCGCGCGTCCGCCACCTTCGTGGCCCGCATGAGCAGCTACCAGACCCTCGAAGTCGCGCGCGACGGCGCCGTCCTGCACGTTCGCCTGAATCGCCCCGACGTCCGCAACGCCTTCAACGGGACCGTCGTCGAGGAGCTGTCGGCCGCGTTCGCCGCGGCCGATGCCGACGCGGCGGCGCGCATCGTCGTGCTGAGTGGCAACGGCAAGAGCTTCTCGGCCGGCGCCGACCTCGCGTGGATGCAGGAGCAGGCCGAGCTGCCGGCGGCGCAGAACGAAGTCGGTGCGCAGCGCATGGCGCGCATGTTCCTGGCGATCGCGCGCTGCAAGAAGCCGGTGGTCGCGCGCATCCACGGCCACGCGCTCGGCGGCGGCACCGGGCTGACCGCGGCGGCCGACATCGCGTTCTGCACCGAGGACTGCCAGTTCGGCCTGACCGAGGTGAAGCTCGGCATCGTGCCGGCGGTGATCTCGCCGTTCGTCATGCAGAAGATCGGTGCCGGCCGTGCGCGCACGCTGTTCCTGACCGGCGAACGCTTCGACGGCCGTGAAGCGCAGCGCATCGGCCTCGTGCAGCGCGCGGTGCCGGAGGCGGAGCTCGACGCGACCGTGCAGCGCACCGTGGGCGAGCTGCTGGCGGCGGGGCCGGCGGCGGTGGCGAGTGCGAAGGAACTGATCCGCGCCGTGTCGCACCTGTCGCTCGAGGACGCGATCCCGGTGACGTCGAAGTGGATCGCCGGGTTGCGCGCGACGCCGGAGGCGCGCGAAGGCTTCGCGGCGTTCCTCGGCAAGCGCAAGCCGAACTGGATGTGACGCGCGCGGCCGGCGGCGTCAGCGCTTGCCGCGCAGGCGCTGCAGCGCTTCGGCCAGCACCGGATCGCCATCGACGAGCTGCTCGGGCTTCGCCTCGACGTGGATGTGCGGTGCGATGCCGGCACCCTCGAACACGGTGCCGTCCGGCAGCATCGCCTGCCAGCTCGGGAGCATCACCGTCAGGTTGGCGGTGATCACCTGCGGCAGCGGGTTGCCGGAGCTGCCGTACGAGTTGTCGCCGAGCAGGGTGGCGTTCTTCGCCTGCTTCATCATCAGCAGGAAGGCCTCGCAGCTCGACATGTTGGCCGGGCCCATCAGCACCGCGACCTCGCCGCCGAACACGTCGGGCTCGGCGTTGCCGCGCAGGCGCCGTTCCTCGACCGCGCGGAAGCCCTCCGCCGCCTGCGGATCGCGCACGCGGTGCGCGGCGTAGACCTTGTCGCCGTCGACGAAGAACGCCGCCAGTCGCTTCGCCAGCAGCTCGTCGCCGCCGCCGTTGTTGCGCACGTCGAGCACCAGCGCCTTGCAGTCGCGCAGGTCCCGCAGGGTGGTGAGCACGCGCTCGAAGTCGTCGCGCTGCTCGCGCGCGAACGAGCTCACGAGCAGATACCCGATGCCGTCGTCGGTGCGGGCGGTGAGGCCGATGCGGCCGACGCGCGTGAGCTTGGGCATGGCCTTCTGCAGGCCACGCAGGTCGAAGTTCGGTTGGATCTCGCGTTGCCAGGTCGGCAGCGTGCAGTCGTTCCAGCGCACGCCGACGTGCAGGTCCTGCGCAGCCGCCAGCATGGCCGCACATCGCAGCGCGAACGCCGGGCCGTCGGGCGCCGTCGTCAGCAGGTCGTGGTGGGTCCGCTCGAGCTCGTTCCAGTCGATGCCGAGGCGGTCGCGGTACGAGTAGTGATCGTCGATGACGCGGAACAAGCGAGCCGTCGCGCTCGCCGCCTGGCCTTCGGTGAAGGCCTGACCGCGCGTTGCGATGCGCCATGGGGTGTGCGGCAAGCGCACGCCGTCGCGCGAACGGAAGCCGCTGGAGCCTGCGCAGGACAGGTCCATCGCGTAGACCGAGTCGGGCAGCAGCGACACCTGAGCGACGCAGGTGCGCGCGTCGCGCCAGGTCACCTCGATCACCTTCGGGAAGCTGAGACCGCCGCCGCACAGCGCGTGCGTGCTCTGGTCCATCGGCTGGTCGAACGTCATCACCAGCTCGGTGGTCTGGCGAGCGTCGACGCCGACCGCGAGGTGCGGTGGTTCCAGGGTCACGTGGGGCGGATCCTGCTGGGGGCGTGCTGCCGCAGCAGCGTTCGCCAGCAGGAACAGGCAGGTCGTCACGTGCTTCATGGTCGTTCCCCGGCTGGTGCGCCGTAGCGCGTGTTCTCGTGGGTCCGCACCGCCGCCCGCAGGCGCGCGAGGCGGTCCGGTGCCATGGCGGCCGCCGCAGCGCGCACCAGCAGTTCGCGCGGCGTCTCGCCGGCGTGCAGGTGGAGGCCCGTGCCGCGGATGGCGCGCTGCAGGTGTGCGATCGTGGTCGGCAAGCGCCGTCGCCGCCGAGCAAGGTAGAGCAGGGCCAGCAGCGCTGCCAGCGCGCCGGCGAGCGCGAACGGATGCTCGCGCCAGGCGGCGGCGATCGCCGCGGCCCAACGCGCGCGATCGGCCTGGCCGAAGCCGGTGACCGCGGCCCACCAACGCTCGAGCTCGGCACGGATCGCGCCGAACGTTCCCGGCTCGGTTCGCAGCGCCTGCTGCAGGTCCGCGGCGGGCGTCGGATCGACCGTGTGCCAGCGTCCCGCGGCGTCGAGCACCTCGACCCACGCGTGTGCGTGCTTGCTGCGGGCGATCATCACCGAGCGTGCGGCGTCCCACTCGGTGGCGAGGTAGCCGCCGACGAGCCGGCACGGCACTCCCTGCGCTCGCAGCAGCAGCGCCAGTGTGGTCGCGAAGTACTCGCAGTGGCCGGCGCCGCTGCCGAGCACGAAGGCGCCGAGGTTCTCCGCGAAGCCTGGGCCTCCGGGCAGCTGGTAGCGGCGATGCGCACCGAGCCAGGCTGCCGTGGTGTTCGCGACGTGCAGCGGATCGGCGCCGCCGCCCGCCTCGCCGTGCTCGGCGCGCAGCTGCGCGGCCAGCGTTCGCACGGCGGACGGCACGCCCTGTTCCGGCAGGGCCGTGAAGTGGGCCAGCAGGCGCTTGCTCGGCAGCACGGCCGCCGGGTGCCCGAGCGCCACGGCATAGCTGACGACTGCGGTGGGCTGCCCTTCGCCGCGCAGCGTCGCGAAGCCGCCGTGCGACTTCGGATCGAGCAGCAGCCCGCTCGCCGGCGGCAGTCGCAGTTCGGTCGCGGCCAGCGGTGTCGGCAGCTTGCCGGCGCGTTCGTGCAGGCGGACCTCGACGCGCACGGCCCGTTCGTCCGCTGGGTCGTCGCGCCGCCACAGGCCGCCGGGCGAACCCCGCCACAGCGGATCGGTGCCGAGCCGGCTGCCGAGGCGACTCGCCTCCTGCGGCAGCCAGGTGCTGCCGTCGAAGGTGGAGAAGGCGATGCCGCGCCAGTGGGGCGGCACCACCGCCGGGCCCGAGCCCCGCGGTGGCACGATCTCGAGCACCAGGTCCTCGCCGAGCCGGGTCGGCCGCTCGTCGTCGATGCGGATGCGGTCGGCGAGGCCGGCTTCGAACTGCTGCCGCAGCGCCAGCGCGTCGCCGAACAGGCCTTCGCGCCGGAAGTCGCGCGGCAGGGCGACGAACACCACCGCCGTGACGACCGCGATCGCGAGCGTGCGCCACGCACTGCTGCGCAGCACGGTGCGCACCAGCTGGCCCGAGGGGGAGCGACCGCCGTGGCCGAGCGCGTGCACCTGCAGGCTCGGCACCAGTGCGAACGCGTGCACCACGAACAGCAGCGACCAGACGACGTCGGGCGCGAAGAAGCTGGTGACGAACGCGATCAGGAACGAGTTGAAGAAGATCAGGTCGGGGCGCTGCTGCTTGCCGATGTTGTTGATCAGGTGCACCTGGCACAGCACGGCCAGCACGAGGCCGTCCTCGAGCATGTGCAGCAGTCCGGTCGTCGTCGCGTGCTGGACCAGCAGCATGAACACGACCAGCACGCCGCCGTTCCAGGCGACGCGATGCCACAGGTGGCGCTGCAGGTTCCGCAGCCATGGCGCCGCCGCGGCCAGCGCCCACAGCGGCAGCAGTTCGCCGAACGGCACGCAGCCGGTGGCCTGCACGAACGCGAGGTCGAGCAGCGTCAGCACCAGCAGCAGCGGGAACACGCGGTCGCTCACGGTGTCGCCTCCGCGGCCGCCGTCGTCGTGCGCTTCGAGGGTGCCGGGTTGCTCGCGACGGCGGTGGCGCGGTCGAGCGGCAGCCGCCCGTCGCCTGTGCGTTGCGGCGGTGCCGGCGCATCGCCTGGCAACGTCGTCGCCGCGGCCAGCCAGCACAGCGCCGCGTGTTCGCTGGGGCGATCGCTGCGCACGACGAGATCGAGGTCCTGCGCCAGCAGATGCACCGGCCGGCCGCTGCTGCGCACGTCGAGCACGGCGGCGGTCGCCTGGGCCAGGGCTCGTTCGAACTCCGCCGTGGGCAGTCGGCGATCGAGGCGCAGCACGCGCAGGCTGCCGGCCTCGCGTTCGCGTTCCTTGACGATCGGTGTGCCGCGCCGCGCCGTCGCCGCCCAGTGCACGGTGTTCGGCGCGTCGCCGTCGCGGAACGCGCGCAGGCCGCTGAAGGAGGCTCCGCCGGCGCGACCCGAAGCACGGCTCTCGTCGCCGTCGCCGTCGCCGCGGCGCAGGGCCGCCATGGCGGCCGGCGTCGGATCGGGATGCGTCACGATCGTCAGCGGCAGCGGCCAGCGCCGGCGCACCGAGAAGAACCCGAACGGTTGCCGCGTGACGACGTGCACGGCGCTGGTCGTGGCGACGCCGCGCGGCAGGGGCGGCAGCGTGCCTTGGATCGTCGCGCGGCCGTCGAACGTGTCGACGTGCGCGATCTCGTGGGTGCGCTTGCCGATGCGGAGCTCGACGGCGACGTCGAGCGGCCGCCGCCCCGGCGCGTGCAGTTCGAGGCGCAGCGGGCGCGGATGGCCGGCCGGGCCGGGCGGCGGTTCGGCGACCTCGACGCGCACGCCGCGCAGTTCGCGCACGCCCCAGACGGCGCCGAGGCCGCCGAGCACGCAGCTGAACACGATCAGCAGGAAGAACAGGTTGCTGTAGGCGGTGGCGAGGAACGCGAGCTCGAGCGCACCCAGCAGCAACAGGCCCTTGCAGCCGAGCTCGGTCGGCAGGATGCGCAGGCGGCCGGCGGCGGCCGGGTTCGTCTTCGAGCTGTCGTCGCGCGCAGCCATGGCGGACACCGCAGCGCGGGTCAGAGCGGCACCGGCACGCCTTGCAGCACGTCGCGCACCAGCGCGTCGGCGTTGCCTTCGCTGCGCAGGAACACGCGGTGGCCGAGTGCCGGCACGGCCAGGGCCTTCAGGTCGTCGGGCAGCACGTAGTCGCGATCGTCGAGCAGGGCGCGGGCCTTCGCCGCGCGCAGCCACGCCATCGCCGCGCGCGGGCTGGCGCCGAGCTGCACTTCGGGATGCGCGCGCGTGGCGGTGACGACGCGGTAGGCGTACTCGGCGACCGGTTGCCGCACTTGCACGGCGGCGGCGGCGGTGCGCAGCTGCAGCAGCGCTTCGCGCGACAGCACCGGCTTCAGGCTCTGCAGCTTCTCCTCCGGATCGGCGCCGGTGTAGAGCTGCAGTTCGTTCGCTTCGTCGGGATAGCCGAGCTCGACGCGCACGAGGAAGCGGTCGAGTGCGGCCTCCGGCACCGGGAAGGTGCCGTGGAACTCGATCGGGTTGCGCGTCGCCAGCACCGTGAACGGCTGCGGCAGCTCGACCGTGCGACCGTCGATCGACACGCGCCCGTTCTCCATCGCCTCGAGCAGGCACGACAGCGTGCGCGGGCTGGTGCGGTTGATCTCGTCGGCGAGCACGAGGTTGGCGAACAGCGGCCCGCGCACGAACGCGAACTTGCCGAGGTCCGGACGCCAGATGGCGGCGCCGACGACGTCGCTCGGCATCAGGTCGTTGGTGAACTGGATGCGCTTGTGCTCGCCGTCGAGCGTCAGCGCCAGCGTGCGCGCCAGCAGCGTCTTGCCGATCCCGGGGATGCCTTCGAGCAGCACGTGGCCGCCGGCGACGATCGCGCACAGGATCGGCTCGACGGCGCTGGCCGGCAGGCTGACGACGTGGGTCAGGTTCCGCGCGAGGGTGTCGCGCAACGCAGCCGCAGGCGGGTGGGTGGTGGCCGGCACGTGGTTCTCCCGAACCCGCCTCTTCGACTGCCGGGCCGCGGCGCATTGGGGCCGATGCGGGAGTCCCGGTGCCACCGCGGCCACGCGCGTGCGGGCCGGTCGACGCTGTCGTCAGTTCAGCCGGTGGCCGTGGCGTCCGGCGTCCGGCGGCGGGTCGTCGTCCTCGTCGTCGTCTGCGGCATCGAAGCCGGCGTCGAGGTCGTCGGGCTCGGCGGCGCCGCCGCTGCGCAGCAGGGCGCGGAAGCGTTCGTCGGTGCGCAGGCTGTCGAAGTCCGGTTCGTCGCGCGCGAACAGGCGGTGCTCGGCGTCGAGGCCGCAGGCCAGCGACAGCGCGTCGATGGCGCCGTCCTGGTCGCCGGCGAGGGCCAGGTAGCAGGCGAGGTTGAAGTGCGCGGTGGCGTTCTTGTGGTCGCGCTGCAGCAGGCGCCGCAGCACGTCGGCGGCGCCGCGCAGGTCGCCGGTGCGCTTGCGACAGAACGCGTCGGTCAGCGGCACCCAGCTCTCGTCGGGATGCAGCCTGGCCAGTTCGGCGAGGTCGGGCAGCGCCTGCGGGTAGTCGCCGAGGCGGACCAGCGCGCGCACCCGCAGCCACAGGCCCGCCGCCCGCGCGCCGGCGTCGGCCAGCATGGGGGCGACCAGCGCCAGTGCCTTGTCCGGGCAGCGCAGGTCGAGCCAGCCGTCGATCTGGTCGGCGAGGCGCTGGTGGGCGGGCGGGATCGGGAACACGGCCCCAGTCTGCGCCGCTGCTCGTCGGCCCGCAAGGTTCGGCCCCGCGCGCGCCGTGCGTCAGCGCGCCAGCAGCGCGTCGAGGCGCGGCCAGATCGCGTCGGCGACGTCGGCCAGCCGGTGGTCGCCGCCGGGCACGAGCCACAGTTCCTTCTGCGGCTGCGTGAGCGCCTGGAAGAAGCGTTCGCTGACCTGCTGTGGGATCACGTCGTCGGCGGTGCCGTGCACCAGCAGCGTCGGCACCGCGAGGCGGCGCGGCAGCGAACGTTCGTCGATCGCGCGCGCGTCGGCGAGCACGTCGGCGGCGACCGGAAAGCTGCGGCCGTCGCTGGTGCGCAGCTGGCCGTGCGCGTCGAGCCGGTCGGCGAGGCCGTTCATCAAGCCGAACGCGGGCGCCAGCAGGCCGAGGCCCACGACCTGCTGCGGGCACGCGGCGGCGGCCATCGCGCCGACGAGGCCGCCGAGGCTCGAGCCGACGACCACGCTCGGGCCGAGGCGCTGCAGCAGGCGCACGACGTCGTCGATCAGCGCCGACGGCTTGACCAGCCCGATCGTGCCGCTCGACTCGCCGTGGCCGCGCAGGTCGACGCGCACGAACGCGCGCCCGCTCCGCTGCGCGTGGGCCAGCAACGACGTGCTCTTCACGCCCTGGCGCACGGAGCCGAGTCCGTGCAGGAACACGTAGGTCGGCCCGTCGCCGGCGAGTTCGTCGCCGGCGAGGAAATGGCCGTCGCCCAGTTCGAGGCGGAACGGCCGCGGCATCGTCAGACGATCTTCTCGATCGCGTCGATGCGGACCTGCATGGCGCCGGTCGGGCTCGGCATCTCGGCGATCTCGCCGACCATCTTGCCGAGCAACCCGGCGGCGATGGGCGCCAGGTAGTTGATCGTGTGGTCGTCGGTGACGTCCCACGGGCCGAGCACGCGGTAGCTGATCTTCTTGCCGCTCGCGACCTCGCTCAGCGTCACCTTGACGCCCGGGGCGACGCGATCGCTCGGCACGTCCTGGTCCTCGATCAGCTTCGTGTTGCGCAGCTGCTGGTCCATGTCGGTGGCGCGACCGGTCAGGTTGCGCTGCTCCTCCATGGCCGACTCCCACTCGCTGTTCTCGCTGAGGTCGCCCAGCGCCGCGGCGGCGCCGATCGCCTTGCTGTTCGCCGGGATCTTGTCCTCGACGAGCACGCGGTAATCCTCCTTGATGCGGCGGAGGCCTTCGCGCGTCGTGTAGATGAAGTCCTTCTCCCAGTACGGCAGCTCGGGCTTCGCGTGCAGGTCCGGGTAGAGGTCGGTGACGAAGCGATCGACCGCGTCGCCGATCTCCGGCGGGAAGTCCTCGCCGGCGCGCTTGATGATGCCGAGGTACTGCGCGAGGTCGTCGCGCGAGATGCCGTCGCAGGCGCGCTGCAGCAGGCCGCGCTTGCCGGTCAGCAGGCTCGACAGTCGCCCGAGCAGGCGGCTGCTGACCTGGTTCTGTTTGCGCGTCTCGTTGAGGATGCGCGCGAGGTGTAGCAGCACGCGGCCGACGGCGAGCGCCGACGGGCAGTTCGGCTGCCCTTCGAAGATGCCGTCGCAGTAGAGCTTGCCGAGCAGGTAGGTCAGCTGCGGATAGCGCTTGGGATACGGCGCGATGCGGTCCCAGAGCGTGAGGCACTGCGGGCCGTGGTTGCCGGCGACGAGCTTCTCGACGACGTTCTCGAGCACCGACACCGGCCAGTCGGCGAGCGTGACGACGCACTGCTCCGCCCAGTTCTCGCCGAGTGCCTCCGGCAGCAGTTCGATCGCGTGTTCGCGCGACTTCTGCGTGGCCAGGCGGTCGATCGCCGCCGGTCGCAGCGTGCCGTCGTCCTTGACCAGCAGGGCGCGCACTTCCTGCGCGGCTGGCACCGACGCGCGGTAGCCGTTCTCCTCGAGGAACAGGATGCCGTCGAGGATGTGCGCGTGCGTCGCCTTCTTCTCCTCGATCGCCTGTTCGACCACCTTGGTGGCGAGGCCGAGGATCTGCGTGCACACCTCTTCGTCCTCGCTGCGGGCCAGGTAGTCGCGCAGCACGCCGATGCGCTGGCCGAGGTCGTTCTGGTGCGACAGCGTCACCGTCGCCTCGTCGACGAGACCGACCGGCTTGTCGCGCACGACGAACGTCGGCCGCGTCGCCGATCCTTCGACCTTCAGCCACGGGTCCTTGGTCGCGGCGGTCTTCGCGCGCTTCCAGAACGACGGCCAGTCCTTCTCGCTGACCACCGACGGCGACAGCTCGGTCTTGACCTGGGTGCTGGTGATCGTGCCGCGGTAGAGCGTCGCGGCGCGGCGCACGAGCGCGCTCGGGTCCTTCTCGGCTTCGGTGCGCAGCACGTCCATGCGCTGCAGCTTCATCGCGCGCAGATCCTGCGGATCGAGCGGCTTGAAGCGCGACAGCAGCGTGTCGAGCGGGAACGACTCGCGCCGCCCGGTGGCGAAGTGCACCGTGACTTCCTGCGTCGCGGCGGTGAAGGCCTCGATCGCACCTTCGCCCCAACCGGCGGCGTGGTAGACGACGTGGCCCTTGGTGAAGCGGCGCAGGCGATCGAACTCGAGGATCGAGTTGACCGTCGGCTGGCCGTCGAGGCCGGCGCGGGTCTTCAGCACCGCGAGCCAGTCCTCGTCGCCGTAGCGCTTGTCGATCAAGCCGACGACGGTCCGGGTCAGCGCGTCGTTGTGCGCGCTCTTGCGCATCACGCGGAAGCCGAACTCGAGTGCGGCGACCGTCTCGTCGCGGCCGACGAGCGCCTCGATCATCGAGGTCGCCAAGAGAAGCGCGCGGCTGGCGAGGTCCTTGTCACACAGGACGTCGATCACCGTCGCGTAGCGATTGGTGTCCGCGACCTGAGGTGACTTGACCGCTTGCTCCCAAGCGGTCTCCAGGGAATCCAACTGCAAGGAACGCGCGAACTGGACGAGATCGGTCGTCAACGTCGTGGCCCGTCGGGGTTAAGCGGACAAATGGGGCGAGGACGATACTCCGTCACCCCACGTCCCGCCAGTGCGCAAAACCCCGGCGTTCCTGCCGGCGCGCGCAGCGGGGCCGCGTCCGGGCCCCGCGCGCAGCGCTCACTCGGCCAGGCGAGCGATCAGCGTGTTGACGTTCGTCGCCGAGCACGACTCGTCGTGGGCGGCCAGCGGCGCTTCGTCGAGCACTTCGTCGGTGCCGACCAGGATCACGTAGAACTCCTGACCGTACTGGGCGCGGAACGACACGATCTTGCGCAGGATCGGCGCGTTCGGGTCCTCGATCGCCTCGATCACCACGCCCTTGCCCTCGCGGCCGCGGCCGCGCAGCACGATCATCGGGGCGTAGGCCGCGACCTTGCCGTCCTCGTAGCGGATCTCGTAGTGGCGCGGGCTGTGGCTGTGCACGACGCCGGCCATGCCGAGGCGGTTGCAGAGGTCCTGTTCGAGCTTGCTCGACAGCAGGCGACCACCGCAGCGGCCGAAGCCGGCGCCACCGCCGCCTTGCGCCATCAGCACGTCGTCGTCGTCGAGGTTGGCGACCGCGCGGGGCACGAAGGCCGTCCGGCCGGGTGCCGGGCGCGTTGCGACCGGGCGGGTCGAGCTGGGGGCGGTCGGGGAGTTCGGCTTCTTGCTCTTCGCGTCGAGCTTGCCGTCGCTGGACTTGCTGGCCTTCTTGGTGGTGGTGGTGGGCTTGGCCTTGGTCGGCTTGCTCTTCTTCACGGACGGCTTCTGGGTCTTCGCTGCCATGGTGATGGGGGTCAGGCCGCCCGGGCTCCCGATGCGCTCATGCGCAAAGAGCGCGAGCCGCAAAGTCGAGAACGTCGTGGACCGAGTGCGGTCTGACCGGAGTTTTGGAGGGAGCACCATAGCAGAATCCGCCGACCTCGGAAGCCCCGGACGAAGGCGGTGCAAGGCTCGCCGACGAGGCCGGCGGCATCGGCTGCACGCGGCTCGCCGCGGCGCGCCGCGCGCGCGAGCTTTGCACTTGCCTGGGTCCAGGGTCACACTGCGCGCATGCCGGAGCCGACCCACCTGCCGCCGTCCCCTGCGCCCGGAGCGTCCCGGCCTGCGGGCGGCTTCCTGCTGTGGGTGTTCCTGGCGCTGGTGGTCACGGCCGTTGGCCTCGGCCTGCGCCAGAAGTATCCGACCCCGGACTACGCCGGGACGGTGCGGCTGCTGGCCGACGGCGACCTCGACCACGGGGAGCGGCAGCGCCAACTGGAGCGCGTGTTCGCTGGCGCTGCGGCGATGGAAGGTGCGGAACCGCGCTGGGTTGCGTTGCTGGCTGCGGTGGCGCTGCGCGATGCCGAGCGGGTCGCCAAGGCCGTTACGGCCCTGGGTGGGCTGCCGCCGAAGCTGGCCCCGGCGGCCGCGGAGCGGGAGTTCCTGCACCTCGGCGACCCGATGCTCGGCAACGTCGCCGCCGCCCTGCTGGCCGAGGTCGAGGGCGACCGGGACCGCGCCGCCACGAAGTGGCGCCAGGTGGCGGTGCAGGCCCGCATGGTCGGCAACCCCGTCGCCGCCGAGCTCGCTGCGGCCGCCGCGGAACGCCTGCGCTGAAGCGGGGCGCGCCGAGCGCGCCGGCGCGAGTGCGTTCGCCCTCAAGGCGAAGCCTCGATGCGACCGATGCTTCGCCGAGCGGAGGCAAAGTCGGCGCATGGATGAAATCCGATTGGGCGCGATCCTGCTCGAGGGCGGGGTCGTCGACGAAGCTGGGCTCGAACGCTGCCTGGCGATCCAGAATCTGACCGGTGGCACCCGGCCGATCGGGCAGGTCCTGATCGAGCAGGGCCTGCTGACCGAGAGTTCCTTGAAGCGGCTGCTGGCACTGCAGCGCGAGAAGGCGGAGCTGCAGCGGGCGACCGTCGCGGCGACCGATCTCGCGTCGACCTCGCTGCTGACCGCAGCGCAGCAGAACGGTGCCACCGAGATCGTCGTCAGCGAGGGGCGCCCCGTGCGCATCCGCGTCGGTGCGACCTGGCGCCAGCTGACCGACGAGACACTGAGCGGCCCGGAGGTCTGGGACTTCGTGCGCGAGACGATGGGTGGCGACGTGCTCGAGTCGCTCGCCGACCGCCAGTTCGTCGTGCGCTCGTGGCAGTTCGAGAACCTCGGCCGCGGCACCGCGACGGCGTTCCGCCAGTTCGACGGCGTCGCCGTGCGGGTGACGTTCTCGGCCGCCGCGATCCCGGCACCCGATGCCATCGGCGTGCCGCCGGCGATCGTCGATGCCGTGCGCGCCGGCAAGGGCATGGTGCTGTTGGTCGGCGAACGCGGCCTCGGCCGCGGCGAGCTGCTGTCGACGCTCGTGCAGCAGGTGGCCGCCGACGCCAGCCAGTACGTGGTCGTCGTCGACGACGAGCCGCTGGCGCTGCCCACCGACGGCGCGGTCGTGCAGCGGCGCCGCTACGGCCTGGCGCCGAGCGAACGCGCCGAAGCGCTGCGCAGCGTCGTCAACGAGGATCCGGACGTGCTGGTCGTCGGCGACGTCGGCAGTCCCGAGACGTTCGAAGTGGCGCTGCGTGCCGCCGAGGGCGGGCGCATGGTGATCGCCTACCTCGACGCCGCCAACGCCACCGCGGCGCTGGTGCGCATCCTGAACTTCTACTCCGTCCACGACCTGTCGCGCGTGCGCTCGTCGCTGGCGGCGGTGCTGCGCGCCGTGCTGGTGCGCCAGATGATCCCCGACGTCGGCCACGCCGGCACCGTCACCGCGACCGAACTGCTCGTCGTCGACGACGCCGTGCGCGAGGTCGTGCGCGGCGGCGAACTCGGCGACATCGGCCTGCTGTTGCGCGCCGAAGGCGGACGTTCCGGCCACTCGCTCGATCGTTCGCTGCTCGAGCTGCTGACGGCCGGCAAGGTGCGCATGGAGGACGTCTTCGCGCGCGCCGAGGAGAAGGCGTGGCTGCTGGAGCGGACCAAGGACCTGCAGACGACGGCGAGGTGAACGCGTGGACACGAAACGACTCGAGAGCTTGTTGGCGGCGATGACCCGCGTCGGCGCTTCCGCCTTGCACCTGGTGCCGGGCCGGTCGCCGGCGCTGCGCGTGCAGCGGCGCTTCGTCTCCGGCGACGAGACGCCGGTGCAGGCCGCGGACGTCGACGAACTGCTGCGCGACATGCTGTTCGCGGACCATCGCGAGCAGCTGGCGGTGCGCGGGCACGTCGAAGTGCTCTACGTCGCGCGCAGCGGCCGCCGCTACCGCGCGGCCGTGGCCGAGGCGTTCGGCCAGACGTCGCTGGTGCTGCGGCCGGTGCCCGAGGCGCCGCCGGAGCTGGCGACGCTCGAGCTGCCGGAGCAGGTCGCGGCGTTCGCGCGCTGCCGTTCGGGCCTCGTGCTGGTCGCCGGCTACTTCGGTGCCGGCAAGAGCACGACGATCGCGGCGATGGTCGAGACGATGGCGCAGGATCCCTCGCGCCAGATCACCACGATCGAGCCGTCGATCCAGTTCGTGCACCGGAGCACCGCCGCCCTGCTGCACCAACGCGAGATCGGCACCCACGTCGCGACGGCCGCCGACGGCATCCGCCAGGCGGTGGTCACCGGCGCCGACGTGGTGGTGCTCGGCGAGATCCGCGACCTCGAGACGGTCGAGGCGGCGCTGACCGCCGCCGAGTCGGGTTGCCTCGTCGTCGCCGGCGTCGAAGCCGGCTCGGTCGTCGGTGCGATCACCGAACTCGCGTCGCTGGCCTCGATCGAAGGCCGCCCGCGGCTGCGCACGCGCCTCGCACGCGTGCTGCGCGGTGCGCTGGCGCAGAGCCTGCTGCACCGTTCGCACCGTTCGGGCCGCGTGCCCGTGGTCGAGGTGCTGGTCGGCAGCAGCGCCGTGCGCGCCGTGATCCGCAAGGGCAGCCTGCAGGACCTGCAGCCGATCATGCAACGCTGCCGCAGCCTCGGCATGCAGACCGTCGACGTGTCGCTGCGCTCGTTGCTGGCGCGCCACCTGGTCACCCAGGAGGAGGCGCTGCTGCACGCGAACGATCGCGACGAAGTGCTCGCCCGCGTGCCGGGTCCGGCGGTGGTGCGCTGATGCTCGAGCGCGCCGGAACGTGCGCGCAGGCTCGATGCCAAGGGCATCGGGAGAGTCCCGTAACGCGACCGGACGAGCCGACGCAGATGTCGTGTTCGCGGGCGTTTGTGGCGGTGGCCTCGATGGCGTCGACGTCTCGTCGACACCTCGCGGCGGGGAAAAACGATGCCCGCGGCTCAAGCCCCTTGGCATCGGTCCGATCATGACGGTGTCGCAGCGCAGCAAAGGGCGTTGCGACGAACGGCGAATCAGTCAGTAAGGCAAAGGAAGAGTCATGGGTCTCAGAGTCAACACCAACATCGCGTCGATCAATGCGCAGCGGAACACCGCGCAGGTCACGACGCGTCTCGCGCGCAACTACCAGCGTCTGTCGACCGGTCTGCGCATCTCGACGGCTGCCGACGACGCGGCCGGTCTCGCGATCTCCGAGCGCCTGCGTTCGCAGGTGCGCTCGCTGGCGCAGGCCTCTCGCAACGCCAACGACGGCATCTCGCTGGTGCAGGTCGGCGAAGGTGCGTTGAACGAGGTCAGCAACATCCTGGTGCGCCTGCGTGAGCTGGCGATCCAGTCGGCGAACGGCTCGTCCTCGACCGCGGACAAGAACACGATCAAGGAAGAGTTCGACAGCCTCGTCAACGAGATCAACCGCATCGCGCAGTCGACGGAGTTCAACGGCATCAAGCTGCTGGACGGCTCGTCGAGCACGGTGACGTTCCAGGTCGGCATCAACACGTCGGCTGGCATCGACAGCCTGAACGTGACGCTGACGCCGGCCCTGACCACCACGCTCGGCCTGTCCTCGGTCGACGTCGGCTCGGGCGGCAGCACCACCTTCGCGATCGCGCAGATCGACTCGGCGATCAACCAGGTGTCGCAGTTGCGCGGCCGCTTCGGTTCGCTGCAGAACCGGTTGCAGTCGACCATCGCCAACCTCGGCGTCGCCGCCGAGTCGCTGTCGGCCGCCGAGAGCCGCATCCGCGACGTCGACGTCGCCTACGAGACGGCCGAGCTGACGCGCAACAACATCCTGCAGCAGGCCTCGATCTCGATCTTGTCGCAGGCCAACGGGCAACCGCAGGCCGCGCTGCAGCTGCTGCAGGGCTGATCGAGCGACCGCGCCGCGAGGCGCGGCCGTTCCGCGCGCCCCGCGGCGCACGGGTGGCGACGCTTCGCACGCGCGCCGCACACGAGATTCCTTTGCCATCGCGGGGACGGCCCCGCGACCCCGGCCAGGTCGCCCCTGGCCGGGTCTTTTCGTGTACCCGCGCTGGCTGCGCGTCGCGCGCGGATCAGGTGTCGAGGCGCAGCACGTTCGTGGTGCCGAAGCCGAACGGCGCGATGGTGTGGACGCTGGCGTGCTGCGCGAACAACACGAGGCCCGGCGGCAGCAGCGGCACGCGCAGTTCCCACTCGGTCGCCGTCGTGCCCGGCACGGTCGGCGTGCCCGGCACGGCGACCAGGATGTCGGTCAGCAGGTCGCAAGGGCCGGGCAGCGGCGGTGGCACCACCAGCGGCGCCGTGGTCGGCAGGCCGGCGACGACGAACAGGTCGAAGCCGCCGAGACCGGTCGCGCGCAGCACGCCGAACTCCGCCGGATCGCTCGAGGGCAGTGCCGCGAGCTGGTAGTTGCCTTCGTACCAGACCGGCACCGGGGCTTCGATGCCGAGCCCGCCGCAGTCTGGCGCGACGGCGCTCGCTTGCGGCAGCCAGGGCTGCGCCTCGATCCGCAGATCGTAGGCCTGCGGTGAAACCCACATGGTGTTGACGCCGCGGATGCGGATCGCCAGACCAGAGCCGTCGATCGTGCGCGTCAGCGACTGCCGGCGCACCGAGCCGCAGCAGTACGGCAGCGTGGTGTCGAGTTCGTTCGAGCCGTCGTCGCCGAGGTCGATGCGGAAGCCGACGCCGAACGGGAAGTCGCCCCAGTGGGCGAGCTGCAGGTCGAGGGCGAGCGTCGTCGGTGCGGCGGCGGTCAGCAGCAGCAGCAGGTCGACGCGCGTCTCGGCGATCTCGCCCGGCGGCGAGAACACCTGCGAGGACGCCACCAGTCGCCAGCCGGGGCCGTTCGCCGACAGTGCGCAGGTGACGTGGGCCCAGTTCTGGCCGACCGGTGCGGTGAGGTCGACGCTGGTCAGCGGGCCGGCCGCCTGGCTCATCAGGGCACCGGCCGTGCCCGGCGGGGCGTTGACCCACTCGGCTTCGACCGGCGCCACCGCGATCAGGGTCGCCTGCAGTGGCGACTGGGCGACGGCGGGGGCGAGCAAGGTGACGCCGAGGAAGATGGTGCGCATCGGGGCTCTTGGGCGAGCATGCCACAACGCCGCGACAGCGGGAAGCGTGGCAGGCGCGGTGCGAACGCGCCGCGCGCCGCCGTGGGGCCGAACCCGCGATGACACGGTCGCCGCGGCGCTAGGCCGGCGGCGGCTTCGGTCGATCCTCGTCGCCTTCGCCGAGGTCGAGGCCGCGTTCTTCCTCGTCGGTGATGCCCTCGCCGAACGAGCTGCCGAGGTAGACGGCCCGCACCTGTTCGTTGGCGACCACCTGCTGCGCGTCGCCCTCGGCGATCACGCGGCCCTTGTCGATGATGTAGGCGCGGTGGGTGATGCGCAGCGTGGCGATCACGTTGTGCTCGGTGATCAGGATCGAGATGCCCGAGCGCGCCAGCGCCGCCAGGATCTGCTGGATCTCCTCGATGGTGATCGGGTCGACGCCGGCGAACGGCTCGTCGAGCAGCAGCAGCTTCGGCTCGGTGGCCAGCGCGCGCGCGATCTCGAGGCGCCGCTTCTCGCCGCCCGACATGCGCTCGGCGATCGCGTCGGCGACGTGCATCAGCTGCAGGTCCTGCATCAGCTCGCGCGCGCGTTCCTCGCGTTCCTTCTTGCGCATGCCACGCGCCTCGAGCACGCAGCGGATGTTGTCGATCGCCGACATCTTCTTGAACACCGACTCCTGCTGCGCGAGGTAGCCGAGGCCGCGGCGGGCGCGTTCGTACATCGGCAGCTTGGTGACGATCTGGTCGTCGATCTCCACCGAGCCGGAGTCGGGCGTCACCATGCCGACCACCATGCGGAACGTCGTCGTCTTGCCGGCGCCGTTCGGGCCGAGCAGGCCGACGATCTCGCCCTGGCGCACGGTGATGCTGACGTGGTCGACGACGCGGCGCCCGCCGTAGCTCTTCACCAGCTCGTGCGTGCGCAGCACCTCGGCGGCTTCGCCGTTCGCCGCGTCGCCGGCCAGCGGCTCGGCGCCCACGAGGTCTTCGTCGGCCGGGCCGTTCATCGCACGAAGCCGAAGCGGTTCGGCCAGTTGTTGCCGGTCAGCCAGGAGAACGGGATCGCCGGGTAGAAGATCAGCAGCGCGCGGCCGCGGATGTCCTCGCGGCGCACGAACGAGATGCCCTCGGCGTTGGTCGCGTCCTTGGCGATCCATTCGTCGCGGCCGTCGACGCCGCCCGGCTTCAGGAACGCCACCTGCTCCGGCCAGCTGCTGCCGACCTTGCCCTTCAGGTTCAACACCTCGCCGTACTCGTCGATCATGACGATGCGGTCCTCGCCGAGCATCGGGATCGGCGTCTCGTCGCGGTCCGGCGGGTTGTCGAGGCGCATCGGCCGCTTGTTGCCGCGCACGAGGCGTGCGCCCGGCGTCTCCGGCGGCACGATGTTGCCGTCCTTGTCGACGCCGACGGTGATCGCCGTCCAGCCGCGCGAGTCGATCGACTGCAGCGTGTTGTCGCCGAGCATGTAGTAGTGGCCCTGCGGCACCTCGATGACGTCCGGCGCCGTGCTCTGCGTCCAGTGCTGGTCGCGGTCGATGCGGAGGTCGTTGACGACGACCTTGCCCTTGCCGGCGAACGCGAGCTGCGGCGTGACGCGCTGGTTGATCGGCAGCGACAGCTTGTTGGGGTCCGCCGCCTGCGTCGCCAGGCCCATGTAGCCGCGCTTCGTCATCACCGTCGGCAGCACGCAGCCGTCGCGCGTCGCGAACGCGTCGCAGTCGAAGCGCGCGATCTCGTCGCCGTCGCGCCAGGCGATCATGCGGTCGTCGACGTGCGCGAACGCCAGCGTCGTCGCCTGCTCCGCCGGCAGCGCGCAGTCGAACGGCGGCGACTCCAGCACCACCTGCTGCGCGTCCTTCTGGCGGACCTGCAGCGTGCCCTTGCCGCCCTTGACGGTGAGGGCGAAGACCAGGCGGTCGTGGCCCGGCCGCACGACGTCGACCTCGAGCGAGAGTTCGTCGAGAGCCGTCGTCGGCGTCACCGTCGCGGTGATGCGCACGTCGGGCACGATCTCCTGCGCCGCGTCGATCGGGATGTCCTTCCGGATCGCGCGCGCCACCGCCTCGGGGTAGCCGTCCCAGACGCGGTCGAGCATGCCGCTGTCGTCGGGGTCCTTGAAGTAGAGCACCGCGCGTGTGCCGTCGAGACCGACCTGGATGCCGGCGTCGCTGTCGCTGAACAACCGGCCCGGCATGCCGGCCAGCGTGTTGCCGAGCAGCTTCGTCTCGCCGCGCATCTGGCTGCGCAGCGGCAGCACGTTCTTCCACATGTGCTGCTGCAGGTCGTCGGGCTTGCGTTCGATGCGGTAGCTGCGCTTGCCGCCTTCGCCGTCGATCACCTGGTAGACGTTGCCGCCGCCGAGGCGCAGGCGATCGCCGCCGATGCCGACCAGCCGCTTCACGTACGGCTGGTTCTTCTGCAGCGGGTAGTTGAACACCGTCAGGTCCCAGCGCTGCGGCTCGCGCAGCGCCGGCAGGATCGTGTCGACCAGGATGCGGTCGTTGACGCCGGCACCGCCCATCAGCATCGGCTGCATCGACGACGTCGGGATCTGGAACGCCTCGACGCAGAACCACTTCAGCAGCACGGCGGCCAGGATGGCGACGCCGAACGCTTCGAGGTTGACCCGGATCGGCCCCATCAGCGCCGACTTCTTCTTCTTGGCCGGGCTGGCCGCCTGGGGGAGCACGGAGCCCGGCAACACGGTCGCCGGCTGGATCGGGTCGTTGGAGGTCATCGTGCGGGTCCGGACGCGGAGCCCGTCAGTGTGCGCCGCGGGCCGCGGCGACGCCAGCCTCCGAACGCGACTCGCCGCCGATCGGCGGCGGCCCGCTCACTCCTCGTCGTTGGTGCGCAGCACCGACAGGAACGCTTCCTGCGGGATCTCGACGCTGCCGACCATGCGCATGCGCTTCTTGCCTTCCTTCTGCTTCTCGAGCAGCTTGCGCTTGCGGCTGATGTCGCCGCCGTAGCACTTGGCGGTCACGTCCTTGCGCATCGGCGCGATGTTCTCGCGGGCGATGAACTTGCCGCCGATCGCCGCCTGCAGCGCCACCTCGAACTGGTGGCGCGGGATCTCCTTGCGCAGGCCCTTCAGGATCTTGCGGCCGCGGTTCTCGGCCTGGTCCTTGTGGCACAGGAACGACAGCGCGTCGACCTCGTCGCCGGCGACGAGGATGCGCACCTTCACCAGGTTGCTCGCCTCGAAGCCCTCGACCTCGTAGTCCATCGTGCCGTAGCCGCGCGTCGCCGACTTCAGGTGGTCGTGGAAGTCGAAGATGATCTCGGCGAACGGGATCTTGAAGCCGATCATCACGCGCTCGCGGCCGTAGTAGTCGGTCTTGACGTACTGGCCGCGGCGGTCGGTGCAGATCTTCATCACCGCGCCGATGTACTCGGCGGGCACGACGACGTTCACGTGCGTGATCGGCTCGAGGTACTCCTCGATCACCGAGCCGTCCGGCAGTTCGCTCGGCGAACGCACTTCCTTGATCTCGCCGCTGGTCAGCTTGACGCGGTAGCGCACCGTCGGCGCCGTCTGCACGAGGTCCATGTCCTCCTCGCGCTCGAGCCGCTGCTGGATGACCTCCATGTGCAGGAGGCCGAGGAAGCCGCAGCGGAAGCCGAAGCCGAGCGCGTCGCTGGTCTCCGGCTCGAACGTGAACGAGCTGTCGTTGAGGCGCAGCTTCTCGAGCGACTTGCGCAGGTTCTCGTACTCGCTCGGCACCGTCGGGTAGAAGCCGCAGAACACCATCGGTTTCGGCTGGCGGAAGCCCGGCAGCTGCTGGCAGCGCAGGCGCTCGTCCTGGTGGGTGACGGTGTCGCCGATGACGACGTCCTGCAGCTTCTTGATGTTGGCGACGATGTAGCCGACCTCGCCGGCCGCCAGCTCGTCGAACGCCTGCATGTGCGGCGTCAGCTTGCCGACCTCCATGACCTCGTAGTGGGTCATGGTGCCCATCATGCGGATCATCTCGGTCTTCTTGACCGTGCCCTGGAACACGCGCACGTAGATGACGACGCCGCGGTAGTCGTTGTAGACGGCGTCGAAGATCAGCGCCTGCAGGTGGCCCTTCTGGTCGCCGGTCGGCGGCGGGATCTTGGCGACGATCGCCTCGAGCACGAGGTCGACGTTCAAGCCGGTCTTCGCCGACACCGGGATCGCGTCCTCGGCCGGGATGCAGATCGCGTCCTCGATCTCGGTCGCCACCTGCTCGGGCCGCGCGTGCGGCAGGTCCATCTTGTTGAGCACCGGCAGCACCGTCAGCTTCGCCTGCTCGGCGAGGTGGGCGTTGACGACGGTCTGCGCCTCGACGCCCTGCGACGCGTCGACCAGCAGCAGCGCCCCTTCGCACGCCTGCAGGCTCTTCAGCACCTCGTAGTTGAAGTCGACGTGGCCGGGCGTGTCGATCAGGTTCAGCTGGTAGGTCTTGCCGTCCTTCGCCTTGTAGTTCATCGCGACGGCGCGGGCCTTGATCGTGATGCCGCGTTCGCGTTCGAGCGCCATGTCGTCGAGCAGCTGCTCCTTCATCTGGCGCTTCTCGACGGTCCCGGTCAGCTCGACCAGGCGGTCGGCCAACGTCGACTTGCCGTGGTCGACGTGGGCGATGATGCTGAAGTTGCGGATCAGGGCAGGGTCGGTCACGAGTGCTCGGCGCCGGGGCGCGGTATCTGGCGGACGGTGTCGCGATCGGTGGATGCCACCGGACCGCGAGGGGCGAGCATGGTAGGGCCGGCCGCGGGATGGGCAAGGCGGGGAAGTGCGGGGACGCTGGGCGCTGTCCCTGCGGCGCCGCGCCGGACAAGGGGCGCACTTCCTTCGCTCCCGCTGTCCCGCACCCGGAAATCCATGCGCCACCCTCTGCTCGTCCCGTGCCTGTTCGCTGCCGCCGCCGCCCTGCCTGCCCAGGGCGACTTCGACCTCGACAAAGTCTCGGCCGGCACGCTCGGCGCCCCGCTGACCCTGCAGGTCCGCAATGCCACGGCCAACATGCCGTGCCTGGTGATGGCCAGCTTCACCGCCGGGCCGGTGCCGATCGCACTGATCGATCCGCTCGATCCGCGCTCGGTCGCGGTCGGCCTCGACCTGATCGACGCCTGGTTCCTGCTCACGACCAACGGTGCCGGCGGCGTGCAGTTCGCCGTCGGCCTGCCGAACGATCCCGCGTTCCAGGGCGGCGTGCTGCACTGGCAGTGCGCGACCCTGCCCGGCGTGACGACGCTGTTCGACGAACTCAGCAACCCGCTGGTCGTGCATCTCGGCCAGCCGTCGACCAGCGCGGCGCTGCCGAACCCGCTGCTGGCGGCTCGTGCCGGGGCCACCGTCTGCTGGAACCGCCTGCGCGACGCCGGTGCCGGCGACGTGCTGTTGGCCAGCGGCGGCACCAGCGAGATCGTCGGCTTCCGGTCGCTGGCGTCGGTCGCCGGCCCGGCGATGGTCACGCCGCGCGCACTGCACGCCGCCGCCACGCTGAACGACGGCCGCGTTCTGTTCACCGGCGGCGTCGACGGCACCGCCGCGGTGACCACGTCGTGCGAGATCTACGATCCGGCGACCAACACCTTCACGGCGGTCGCGCCGCTGAACGGCCCGCGCGCCGGCCACGCCGCCGCGACGCTGCCCGACGGGCGCGTCATGGTCGTCGGCGGCACCACGAACTTCACCGACATCACGACCGCGGCCACCGGCTCGCTGAACACGGTCGAGATCTACAACCCGGCCACCAACACCTGGGCCGCGGGGCCGGCGATCGGCGGGCGTCGCCTGGTGCCGTCGCTGACGCGGCTGTCGACCGGGCGCATGCTGGTCGCCGGTGGCATCGAGATCTCGGTGCTGTTCGGCATCCCGATCGCCGCCACGTCGACGATCAAGGCGCAGCTCTACAACCCGGCCACCAACACGTGGTCGAACGCGGCGAACATGCCGAGCGGCCGCGCCTACCACCAGGACAGCCAGGTGACGCTCGCCGACGGCCGCGTGCTGCTGAGCGGCGGCGTGCTGGTGCCGGACCTGATCAACGCCGCGAACTCGGCTTCGATCGCCAACGCCGACGTCTACAACCCGGCGACCAACACCTGGGTGGCGACGACGATGAGCCGCGCCCGCACCGGCCACTCGGCCTCGCTGCAGGCCTCGGGCCAGGTGATCGTCTGCGGTGGCGCCGAGGGCCTGCTGTCGGCCTCGACCCCGATCGACGCCGTCGCCCGCTTCGACGCGGCGACCAACAGCTGGGTCGACCTGGCGCCGCTGACGCAGCCGCGGGCCGGCCACAGCGCGGCCCTGCTGCCCGACGGCCACCTGCTGATCCTCGGCGGCGGCACCACCAGCGGCGAAGCGCTGCACTTCTGAGCCAGGCTCGCCCGCTGGGCGGGCCGACGCAGCGGTTCTCGGGGCACCGCAACGCGCAACCCGCTGGCATCTCGCAGGCGAGAATCTGCGAAACCCCTGCATCGGTTTCCGCGGCTCGGACCAGTTGGGTGCGGGGCCCCCGATCTGCTCACGCCACCGCACCACCATGAACCTCCTGCACACCGTTGCCGCGAGCACGCTCGCCGTCTCCCTCGTGGCCCAGGTCCCGACCGACGCCGCGCTGATCCTGCAGGATGCGCCGGGCACCAACCCGAACTACGCGCTCGCCGACGTCTTCGGCCGCGGCAGTACGCCGGTCGCCGGCCAGAACGTGATCCTGACGCCGCCGCCGAACAGCGTCGCCACCGATCCCGTGCTGGGCACCGACTTCTACTTCCTGTCGGCTTCGGCCTTCGCCGGCGCCTGGCGCGTGCGCCTCGGTGCCCTGGCCACGTTCCAGCAATCGGTCTGGGGCCCGTGGCAGCAGCAGGTCTGCCAGCGCGTCGAAGTCGGCACGACGCGCGTGGTGACGCTGCGCAACGGCGCCGTCGAATCGAGCCCGAAGTTGTCGCTGGCCCCGGTCCAGCCGGTGCTGCTGTTCCAGCTGCCGGGCGCGGTCGACCTGGCCGTCGCCGAGCCGTTCGTCTACGTCGCCTCGAACGTCGGCGGCGGGCTGTCGCCGCTGGTCGAGTTCCACCTGCAGAACGGGACGCAGCGCACGATCGGCAACTACGCGAACGTGCGCAGCCTGGCGTTGTCGCCGGCGTCTTCCGAGCTGTGCCTCGGCCTCGCGTCGGGCGACCTCGAGCGCATCGACGTCGCGACCGGCGCCACGATCAGCTCGCAGCCGACGGGCCTCGGCTCGATCGTCGCCGTCGCCTACACGCGGTTCGGTTCGCTGGTCTACGCCGACGCGCAGACGGTGTGGAGCGAGCTGTCGCCGGGCGCACCGATCTACACCAGCAGCACGACGATCTTCGACGTCGGCGTGACGCAGGTGCCGATCGCGTCGTCGACGCCCTACGGCAGTGGCTGTGGTGCCGCGACCACGAGTGACTGGGCGGTCACCGGCGCACCGACCGTCGGCAACGCCAGCTACACCGTCGGGCTGCGCCAGGGTGTGCCGAGCAGCTTCGCGGTGCTGGCGCTCGGCGACAGCCGTTCGGCGTCGTCGGTGTTCGGCGCGCCACTGCCGATCGACTTGTCGGGGCTCGGCGCTCCTGGTTGCCAGTTGCTGGTCGATCCGCTGGTGCTGGCGGCGTTGCCGACCGACGCCTCCGGGAGCGCGAACCTGCCGTTGCCGATCCCGGCGGCGGCGATCCTCGCGGGCGTCGAGTGGAGTGCGCAATGGGTGCAGCCGGACGCGGCGATCGGGCCGTTCGGTCTGGTCACCTCGCGCGGCCTCGCCATCGCGATCCGCTGAACGTGCGCGGCCGAGCGATCGACCTGCCGGGCCCTCGATGAGCGAGAACGCGATCCACGAACTGCTCGCCGACGTGCAGTGGCTGCGCACGCTGGCGCGGCGGCTCGCGCGCGATCCGGACACCGCCGACGACCTCGTGCAGGAGACCTGCGCGATCGCGCTGCAGCAGCAGGCGCCGCCGCGGGACTGGCGTTCGTGGCTCGTCGGCGTGCTGCGCACGCTGGTGCGCTCGCAGCGCCGCGACGACGCGGTGCAGCAGCGCAAGTCCGCGCTGCTGCGCGGGCGCGCCGACGGGGACGACGGCGACGACACGCTGACGCTCGTGCAGCGGCTCGAAGTGCAGAACCTGCTCGCGACCGCCGTGCTGCAGCTCGAGGAGCCGTACCGTGCGACGGTGCTGCTGCGCTACTTCGAAGGCGAGCCGCCGCGCCGCATCGCCGCGCGGCATGGTGTGCCGGTCGCGACCGTGCACAGCCGTCTGCAGCGCGGCGTGCAGCAGCTGCGCGAACGGCTCGACCGCGACGCCGGTGGCCGCGCGCGCTGGTTGGCGCTGGCGGTGCCGTTCGCGTGGCCCGGCGCCAGTGCTGGCGCCGCGGCGGCGAACGTGTTCGCGCGGCTCGTGCTGGCGGGTGCCGTCGTGCTCGTCGGGGCGCTCGCCGTGTGGTTCGTGTTCGCGTCGGTGCCGGCGTCGACGACTCCCGGCGCGGCCACCGACGCGTCGCTGGCGAACGCGGCGCCGGTCGTGTCGTCGCTGCCGAGCGATGCGGGCGAGTTGGTGCGCAGCGCCGCCGCACCCGCGTCGCCGGAGCCCGCCGCGGTCGTGCGCCACGTCGTCGTCGGTCGCGTCTGCGATGGCGATGGTCGCCCGGTCGCCGGGGCGTCGATCACCGCGGTACTCGCCGCGTCGCCGCAGACGGCGACGGCGGACGACCTGCGGCCCGATTTCGCGACCAGCGACGCCGACGGTGCGTTCCGCGCCGAACTGGCCGCGGAGGCGGCGTTCCTCGTGGTGCAGGATGCGCGCTGGTCGTGCCTGCTGGTCGGCGCCTGGCGACACGACGCGCGGGTGCCGCCGCTCGTCGTCGTCGGTCCGACGCGGCGCCTCGCCGGCCGCGTCGCCAGCAGCGACGGCGGTGCCGTCGTCGGCGGCCGGGTCGTGCTCGAACTGCCCGACGACTTCTTCGCGCGTTTGCCGGTGCGCGTCGATCGCGCGAGCTTCAGCGAGCCGGTGGCGCTGGTCGGCGACGACGGCAGCTTCGGCTTCGATCGCCTGCCGGGCATTCGCGGCGCGCGCCTCGTCGCGACGGCGAACGGCTGCGCGCCGGCGAGCGTGCCGCAGCCGACGCTCGACCGCGACGACCTGCTGCTGCAGCTCCTGCCGCGCGCGACCGCGGCGGCCGAGCTGCGCGGCGTCGTGTTCACGGCCGCGGGCGCGCCGGCCGCCGATGCGTTGGTCGCCCTCGGCGTGGCGTCCGTGCGAACGGATCGCGACGGCCGGTTCGCGCTCGACCCAGCGCGGGCGGGCGAAGCGTCGACGCTCGTCGCCGCGCAGCCGGGTGCGTTGCCGGCGCGTCTCGACGCCGTCGACCGCCGTTGGCCGGCGGCGATCACGCTGCAGCTCGGCGCGCCGACCGGCGAGCTCGCGGGGCGCATCGTCGATACGAACGGACCGGTGCCGGGCGCCTTCGTGTGGATCGACGATCCCGAGACCCTGGGCGCCCATGGCGGCGATGCCGTGCTGCTCGAGTACTTCCTCGCCGGCGCGCCGCTGGCTGTGCCGGTGGCCGGCAGCGGCGAAGCAAGCAGCGGTCCGCCGACGCCGGAGCATCGTTTGGGCACGTCGCTGCGCCACGACCCCGAAGCGTCGGCTGCCTGGGCCTACACCCGCGCGGCGAACGACGGCGCGTTCGTGCTGCGCGGCGCCACCGCGCGGCCGTACCGCGTGCGGGCGTTCGATCCGGCGACCGGCCGCTTCGGGGTGCTCGACGGCGTCGTCGCCGGTGCCGCCGCCGACGTCGTGCTGGCGCCCGGCAGTCCGCGCCGCATGCGCGGGCGCGTCGAGTCGATGGCCGGTGAGCCGCTGCCGGCGGCGCGACTGCAGCAGCGCTTCCTGCTGTTCCGCCACCGCGCGCGCACGCCCGCGGGCACGCGCGAGACGGTCTGCCTCGTCGACGGTCCCGCGGCCACGACCGCGGCCGACGGCAGCTTCCTGCTCGACGGCATCCGTCTCACCGATTCGATGTTCGTCGTCGTCGACGATCGCGTGCTGCCGACGCGCCACGACGTGACCACCCGCGGCAGCGAGGTGCTGGTCCGGGTCGAACGGCGCTGCGCGGTCGAAGTCGCCCTCGCCGACGCGACGCTCGCCGATCGCATCGCCTGCCGCGACGCCGCTGGCAAGGGCGCGTGGATCGCGCGCATGCACGGGGCCGGCATGGAGGCCGGGGCGACGCTGCCACTGCACGAAGGTCGCAGCGGCACGTTCGTCGTCGGCGAACGGGCGGCCACGCTGCTGCTGCTGTGCGGCGACGCCGTCGTGCGCGAGGTCGCGATCGCGCCCACACCAGACCGTCCGATCCTGGTCCAGTAGTCTTCCGACCCCGAGGTGCCACCGATGTCCATGCTCCGCTTCCTGCTCGGCTTCCTGCTCGCGGCGCTGCTGTCGGCGACGCCGCTGCGCGCCACGTGGTCGATCGTCATCGTCAACCTCGCAACCGGCGAGGTCGCGGTCGCGATCGCGACCTGCCTCGCCAACTTCGACCTGCGGCCGAACACCGTCGTCGTCGTGCCCGGCTTCGGCGTCGCCGCGGCGCAGTCGTTCGTCGGGCCGCTGGCGCTGCGCGAGCAGATCCGCGCGGCCCTGCTCGCCGGCACGCCGGTGTCGCAGATCCTGGCGCAGCTCGCGGCGGCCGACGTCGGGCACCAGGGCCGGCAGTACGGCATCGTCGGCCTGACCAACGGGGTCGCGACGTTCACCGGCAGCCAGGCGTTCGCGTTTGCCGGCGGCCTGACCGGGCAGACCGGCTCGTTCGTCTACGCGATCCAGGGCAACGTGCTGACCGGCGCGCCGGTGCTGACGGCGGCGGAACAGGCGATCGTCACCACGCCGGGCTCGATCGGCGATCGGCTGATGGCGGCGATGCAGGCGGCGCGCAGCTTCGGCGGCGACGGCCGCTGCTCGTGCTCGCCGTCGGGGCCGACGGCGTGCGGCTCGCCGCCGCCGAGCTTCACCAAGTCGTCGCACATCGCGATGATGGTCGTCAGCCGGCCGAGCGACGTCGACGCGCCGTGCACTTCCGCCGCCGGGTGCGCCGCCGGTGGCTACTGGCTCGACCTCAACATCGCCAACCAACCGACGACGGCGCTCGATCCGGTGCTGCAGCTGCAGACGGCCTACAACGCGTGGAAGGTGCAGCAGCTCGGCCGTGCGGACCATTTCCAGTCGACGGTGGCGCTGAGTGCGGCGAGCGTGCGCGGCAACGGCCTCGACGAAGTCGTCGGCACGGTGACGCTGCGCGATGCCAACGGCGCGCCGATCGTGGGCACGCCGACGGTGACCGTGGGGCTGCGCGCGGGTTCGACCGCGACCGGAGTGACGATCTCGCCGCCGGTGCTGCAGGCGAACGGCACCTGGACGTTCACGCTGCGCGGCACGCGCGCTGGCCAGGCGATCCTCGACGTCGCCGCCACCGACGCGTTCGGTCGCGTCGGCATCTGGCCGCAGCCGGTCGTGCAGATCACCGATCCGTTCGGGCCGTGCGCGCAGGGTGCCATCGCCAACGGCAGCGGTGGCGTGCTCGACGCCCTGACCGTGCAGGGCAGCGGCGGGACCAACCGCACCGTCGAGGTCGGCTACGCGACGCCGTTCACGCTGGCGCTGGCGCCGCCGGCGGGGGTGTCGCCGACGTTCCCGGTCGGCTTGTTCGCGCTGTGGCTGCACCTCGGGCCGCCGCCGCTCGGCGTCGAACTGCCGCTCGGGCCGAGCCAGGGTGCCTTGTGCTTCACGCCGGCACCGTTCGCGCCGGCGCCGACGTTCGTGCTCGCCGACACCTTCGGTCTCGGCGGCCTGCTGCCGGCGACACAAGCGCCCTGGTCGCTGACGCTGCCCGGCGTGCCGGCGCTGTTCGACGCGGCACTGCAAGGCGTCATGGTCGTCGATCCGGCGCTGACGTTCGCGGCGACCAACGCGGTGCTGCTGCGTTTCGTGCCGCTGCCGACGCCGACGATCACCAACGTGCAGCCGCGCGCCGCGGTCTCCGGCCAGCTGGTGACGATCACTGGCAACAACCTGCTGCCGGGGCTGCAGGCGACGCTCGCCGGCCAGCCGCTGGCGCTGACGGTCGTGTTTCCGCAGCAGGCGACGTTCGTGATGCCGCACGGGACACCGTGCAATGCGCCGCTGGTGCTGGCCAACCCCGGTTCGCCGGCGACGACGACGACCGTGAACCCGACGCCGGTGCTGACCACCGTGTCGCCGAGCAGTGGCACGATCCTCGGCGGCACCACGGTGGTGATCGTCGGGCAGAACCTGCTCGGCACGCAGCCGACGATCAACGGGACCCCGCTCACGGTGACGGCGCAGACGGCGACGGCGATCGTCGCCACGACGCCGCCCGGGGCGGTGGGGCCGGCGGTGCTGCGCGTGACGCACCCGAACGGCTGCCAGGCGCAGGGCACGTTCACGTATCTCTGAACCGACGCCGCGCGCGAAGTTCTGGTGACGCGGGGAGCCGCTCGCGACAAGGAACGGCATCAGCCATGGATCCGCTGTCGCAGCAGTTCGAACGCTTCCGCGCGCACGGCGACCTGCCGGCGCTGGCGGCCGTGTTCGACGCGCTGGCGCCGCGGCTGCTGCCGGTGGCGATGCACCTGACCGGGCGGCCGGCCGACGCCGAGGACGCGCTGCAGCAGACGTTCCTGCTGGCGATGGACAAGGCGGCGACGTTCGACCCGACGCGCCGGCTCGAGCCGTGGCTCGCCGGCCTGCTGCAGAACGTCGTGCGCAACCAGCAGCGAACGAATGGACGCCGCCGCACCGAGCCGCTGCCCGACCGTGCGAGTGACGAACTCGGGCCGCTGGCCCTGGCCGAGCGTGAGGAGCTCATCGCGCGGCTGCGCACGCACGTCGACGCGCTGCCGAGCGAGCAACGCCAGGTGGTGCGATTGCAGCTGCAGCACGGGCTGTCGCCGGCGCAGATCGCCGAAGCGCTCGAACTGCCGCCGGGCACCGTGCGCATGCGTCTGCATCGTGGGCTCGAAGCGCTGCGGCGCTGGTTGCCCGCCGGCCTTGCCGCGCTGCTGGCGACGGCGCTGCCGGCGCAGGGGCTCGCGACGGTGAAGGCTCTCGTGCTGGCTGCCGCGCAAGAACGTCTGGTCGCCGCTGCGGCGTCCGCTGCGGGCTCGGTCGCAACGACAACATCGACGGCCGCTGGGCCGGTGGCCCTGTTCGGAGGATTGGTGGCGATGAAGAAGGTGCTCGTGGGCGTTCTCGCCGCGGCCGTGCTCGGCGCGTGCTGGTGGTTCGTGGTCGTGGCGCCGGCGGCGACGCCGCAGCCGATGGCGGTCGACGGCGCGCAGCCGGCGCGGCCCGAGGTCGCGAGCGAGGGTTCGCGCGCGAACGCGGATGCGCCGGTGCCCGCGGCGCGTGAGGTCGCGGCGGCTGCCGCGGCGGCGACGAAGGGCGACGAGCCCGAGCCGACGCCGACCGAGCTGTGGGGGCGCGTCGTCGACGCCGCGACCGCGCAGCCGATCGCCGCCGCCGAGGTCGAACTGCTGCACCGTCCGGCCGACGAGTTCTGGAACCTCGACCTGCAGTACGGCGAACAGGTCGCAACGCTCGCGCGCAGCCGAACGGGCGCCGACGGCACGTTCCGTTTCGACGTCGAGCGCGCGCGTCCGCATCGCCTGCGCGTCAGCGCCGGCGGCTACGCGACGACGACCGTGCTCAAGCGAACCGGTGGCAGCGTCGTCGTTGTCGCCCTGGCGCGCGGCGCATCGCTGCACGGCGTCGTCCGTGCGAGCGGCAAGCCGCTCGTCGACGCCGAGGTGCGCGTCGCCGTGCGCGGTGAGGATCTCGAGCTGGGCCTCGGCCGGACCGACGGTGGCGGCGCGTTCCGTTTCACCGACCTGCCTGCGGCGAAGGCGTTCGTGCAGGTGCGCTCCCGCGACTTCGAAGAGGCGTGGCGGGACCTCGAGCTGGTGGCCGGTCGCCAGCACGAGGTGACCGTCGAACTGGCGGCCGGGCAGGCGCTCGTCGGCAAGGTCGTCGACGACACCACCGGCATCCCGATCGTCGAGGCCGAGGTCAGCGACTCCTGGGTCGGACGGCGTGTCGTGCGCAGCGACGGCGAGGGCCGCTTCCGGCTGGCGGGTCTGCGCGATCGAGGCTTCCTGATGCTGCACGTGAAGGCCCAGGGCTACGCCAGCTGGTCGCAGAACGTCGCCGGCACGCTCGCCGACGAGCGCGTCGTGCGCTTGCGCCGCGGTGGCGAAGTCACCGGGCGCCTCGTCGACGCCGCGGGTACGGCGATCGTCGACGCCTACGTCGCGGTCGCGAGCGAGGTCGAGGAAGCGCCCGGCATGCGCGGCAACGACTGGCTGCGGGCGCCGGTCGGGCCCGACGGGCGCTTCCTGGCGCTCGGCCTGCGGCCCGAACTGCACTACTCGCTGCTGGTGCGTTCGCCGGGTCGCGGCGCGCGCGTCTACGTGCTGCCGCGGCCGCTCGCGTCGGGTGAACGCCACGACGTCGGCGACATCGTGCTGCGCGCGGCCGGTGGCATCGAAGGCGTCGTCGTCGACGAACGCGGCGAACCGTGGCCCGGCGCCTCGGTGTCGGTGCGCGGCAGCAACGACGACGTGCAGGCATGGGCCGCTGGGGCGAAGACGGAGCCGCCGACGCAGTTCCTCGACCGCAGCGTGCTCTGCGACAGCCGCGGTCGCTTCCGCATCCAGGGCCTCGCCGCCGGCAGGTTCGCGCTGTCGGCGCGCATGTCCGGCCGCGAGGAGGGAGAGAGCAAGCGCGTCGCCGTCGTCGATGGCCAGATCCGCGAAGAGGTGCGCCTCGTGCTCGTGCGTGGGCTGTCGCTGCGCGGCGTGGTCCGCCGCGCCGACGGTGTGCCGCTCGACGCGGCGCAGGTCGACGAGCTCTGGCTGCAGGTCGGAGCGGCGATCGGAGGGACGCGCGACGCCAGGATCGAGGCTTCGGGCGCCTTCAGCGTGCTCGGCCTGCGCGCTGGCACGTGCACGGTGTCGGCGCTGCGCGCACCGAAGGGCTGGTCGCTGGCGCCGCAGCGCGTGCAGGCCGGGGCCGAAGACGTGCAGATCGTGCTCGAGCCGTGCAGCTACGTCGCCGGCCAGGTGGTCGATGGCGATGGCAAGCCGTTGCGCGTCGGGGTGTCGGCGTTCGCCGAAGGCTCGGGCGGCGCTTTGATCCATCAGACCGACGACGACGGGCGCTTCCGCATCGAGGTGCCGCCCTCGTTCGTCGGCAAGGTGTCGGTGAACGTCCCCACGAACCCGTTCGCCAGCGTCGGCGCCGACAACGTGCGCGCCGGCACCGAGGACCTGCGCCTCGTGGTGCCAACCGCGAACGCGGGCGCGTCCGGTCGCTGAGGCGCCGCGCGCTGCGAAGCGGCCTTGGCGTGTGACCAGCATCCCCGGCGGCATCGACCTGACCGGCATCGGCATGGACGGCTGCTCGCTCTACGCGATGCTCGACACGCTGGTGTCGTTCGGGCTGACCGGCGCCGTGACGTCCTACGGCTTCCTGATGCCGAACTCGTCGACGCTGATCGGCGTCAACTTCGCCGCGCAGGCTGCGACGCTGCCGCCCGGGGCGACGCCGCTGAGCCTGCTGTCGTCGAACGGCCTCGAGCTGCTGCTCGCGTACTGACGAACGCGTCGGCGCCCGGAGCCCTCCATAGCCCAGCTCAGAGCAGTGCTTCGGCGCGTCGCCGTTCGCTGTCGAACAAGAACGTCGCCAGCAGCCGTTCCTTCGCCGTGGCGTCGAGGCTGCGCCAGCGGCTGGCCATCGCCTCGACGGCGCCGCGTCGGTCGCCGTCGAAGCGGAACTGCTTCAGCAGCTGCACGGCGACCTGACCGTCGGCAGGACCGACGAGCCGCGGCGCGAGCCGTTGCACGCACTGCAGCCGCGTGCCGTCGAACAGGCACAAGCGCGTGATCGCCAGCAGGTGCTCGTCGGACAGTTGCACACCGCCGTGGGCACCGAGCGAGGCTAACGCCGCTTGCTTGCCGCTGTCGAACGTGAACGTTGCCACGGCCGCACCGGTCTGCTCGGGCGTCAGCGTCCTGAGGTGCTGGGCCAGCAGCGCGAACGCGCGTTCGCGGCTGTCGTCGAAGGCGAACGCGCGCAGCACGGTCAGCAGCTGTTCACCGCCGATCGGCTGCCCGCGCGCGACCAGGGCCGCCAGCACGGCGACACGGTCGTCGTCGAACGCGAGCTGCGCGAAGGCGGCGAGGGACGCGGTGCCGTCGAGGCGGCCGCCCATCGCCAGCATCGAGAGGAACGGGGCCGTCGCCGGTGAGCCGTGCATGCCGGCGAGGATCTCGACCAGCGCCGCATCGCTGCCGTCGTCGAGATCGGGCCCGAACCGGTCGAGCACACCCGCGAGCTGCTTCTCGGGGTGGTCAAGGCCGAGCCCGGGCAGGAACCTCTGGCAGTACTCGCGCAGCACCTCGTCGCTGTGCGTGTGCCCGATCAGCTGGCCGAACTCGCGGCGGCTGACACCTTGCAGCTTGGGCAAGCCGAGGCGCAGCAGTTCGTCGGTCGGAGCGGCGTGGGAGCCGTTGCCGCGCGCGGGCCACGCCACGGTCTCGCCGTCGTGCGTGCTGACGCGGTGGCGCGCGCCCGTCATCGCCGCCGCCAGCAGCGCGAGTCGCGACCCGGTGACCTGCTCGCGGCTCCGCAGGGCAGTGAGCAGTCGTTCGCGATGCGCGTCGGTGTCGGGGATGACGACCGTCCGCAGCGCCGCCTGCGCGGCCTCGGGATCGGGCGTCGTCAGCAGCAACTCCGGCTCCGGGAACACTTCGTCGAACGAGCGCGGCGAGCTGCTGCAGGCGGCGAGGGCGAGGGCGGACGCGAAGACCGCGAGCCGGGGCTGCGCCCGGAAGCGAGGAGAGCGCATGGCGAGGAGCGCGAGCGTAGCGGCAGCTCGTTGGCGTGGCAGCGGGGGTCGTTCGCTACGCTGTGGCGCGTCCGGAGGTCCTCCTTGCCGTCCCATGCCCGCTGCTGCGTCCGCGCCTTGGCGCTGTTCCTGTCGTTCGTCCTGCTCGCCGCGTGCGCGTCGTCGCGACCGATGACGCCGCCGCCGGTGCAATGGGCGTTGGCCATCCACGGCGGTGCCGGCGTGCTGTCGCGCAACACGCCGCCGGAGAAGGTCAAGGAGTTCGAGGACGCGCTGGCGCGCGCGCTGCAGCTCGGCCGCGACCGGCTGGCCGCCGGCGACAGCGCACTCGACGTCTGCGAAGCGGTCGTGCGCGTGCTCGAGGACGATCCGCACTTCAACGCTGGCAAGGGCGCCGTGTTCAACGAGAAGGGCGAGCACGAGCTCGACGCGTCGATCATGGACGGCCCCACGCTGCAGTGCGGTGCGGTCGCCGGCGTGCGCACGGTGAAGAACCCGGTGTCGCTGGCGCGCCTCGTGATGACGAAGACGAAGCACGTGCTGTTGATGGGCGACGGCGCCGAGCAGTTCGCGACGCTGCAGAACGTCGAGCGCGTGCCGAACACGCACTTCGACACCGAGCACCGCCGCCAGATCCTCGACGAGGTGCTGCAGGAACGTGCGCGCACCGGCCGCACCGACGGCCCGGCACAGCAGGCGGGGGCCTACGGCACCGTCGGCTGCGTCGCGCGCGATCGCGACGGACGCCTCGCCGCGGCGACCAGCACCGGCGGCATGACCGGCAAGCGCTGGGGCCGCGTCGGCGACACGCCGGTGATCGGCGCTGGCAACTGGGCCGACGGCACCGTCGCCGTCAGCTGCACCGGCACCGGCGAGCAGTTCATCCGCCATGCGGTCGCGCACTCGATCACGGCCCGCATGCAGCTGGCGCGCGAGACGCTGGCGCAGGCGACCGACGCGCTGGTGCGCCGCACGCTGCAGCCAGGCGACGGCGGCCTGATCGCCGTCGACAAGCACGGCAACCTCAGCGCGCCGTTCAACAGTGAGGGCATGTACCGCGGGCTCGCCGACAGCAACGGGCGCTTCACCATCCGCATCTTCGAGGACTGACGTGCATCGTGCTTCGTGCGTGCTGCTGCTCGCCGTCGTCGCGGCGTGCCACGTCTCGCGGACCTCGATCAACGCGTCGAGCTGGCACGAAGCGGCGCAGGAACGCGCGCTCGCGGCGGCGAACGGCCGGCTGCTGCTGGTCGGCGGCGGCCTCGACGACGATGCACGCGCGGTCTACGAGCTGCTGCTCGCAGCACCGGCCGGGCAGGCCCCGCACGTCGTCGTCGCCACTGCGGCGACCGGGCCCGAGGAGGTCGAGGCCACCGACAAGCTCGAAGCGCTGCGCGCGTGGTCGCCGACGACGAAGGCCAGCGTCGTGCGCCGCGCGACGTCGACGGCCGAGACGGTCGCTTCGCTGCAGACGGCGACGTCGGTGTTCTTCACCGGCGGCGACCAGAAGCGCATCACCGAGCGCTACCTGCCCAACGGTGCGTCGACGCCGGAGTTCTCGGCGCTGCTGGCGGTGCTCGCGCGCGGTGGCCTCGTCGGCGGCGGCAGTGCCGGTTGCGCGATGATGGGCGAGCAGATGCTGCTCGGCGGTCGTTCGGCGCAGGCGCTCGGTGTGCCGGACACGTCGGGCGACGGCGAGCCGGCGCCGGTCGGGCCGCGGCTCGGCTGGGGCATGGGGTTCCTGCCCGGGGTGCTGACCGACTCGCACTTCTTCGAACGCGACCGGATCGGCCGCCTCGCCGCGGCGCTGCGGCAAGGCCCCGATCGCCTCGGCCTCGGCGTCGGCGAGGACGCCGCGGTGCTGGTCGAGCTGGCGAGCCGCACGCTGGTCGGCGTCACGCCGAGCGAGTCGCTGTTCGTCGACGGCACGTTCGCGCAGCGCGACGGTGCCGTGCTGTTCGGTCTGCGCGCGCGCCTGCTCGGCCAGGGCGAACGGCTCGCGATCGCGCCGCTCGGCGACGTGGCGCCGCCGCGCTTGCCCGCCGATCCGGGGCGCCAGGTGCCGGTGGTCGAGCCGGGGCAGAACCGCCAGCTCGCATCGTGGCGCCTGTTCCGCCACGCGATGGTGCCGGGCAGCGGCGTGCACGAACTGCGCTGCGATGGCTTCACCGTGCGCGCGATGCCGGCGGGCGATGGCAGCGTCGTGTTCGAACTGGTGGTCGGGACCACGCCCGCCGAGTCGCGTTGAGAAGCGTGCGCGGTCGCGTCGCGCGTTCGTTATGGTGACGCGCCGATGCGCTCGCTCGTCCTCGTCGCCGTGACCACGGTGCTGCTCGCCGTCGCCGTGCGCGTCGCATGGCTCGGCGACGACGCCTACATCACGCTGCGCACCGTCGAGAACTGGTGCAGCGGGCTCGGCCTGCGCTGGAACCTCGTCGACCGCGTGCAGACGTTCACGCACCCGCTGTGGATGTTGCTGCTCGCCGCCGGCCGTGCGCTGACCGGCGAGGTCTACTTCACGACGCTCGGCATCTCGCTCGCGCTGTCGACGGTCGCGATCGTGGTGCTGCTGCGCCGCGCCGGGCGGCCGACGGCGATGCTGGCGATCGGCCTGCTGTTGCTCGGCACGCGCGCGTTCACCGACTACACGACGTCGGGCCTCGAGACGCCGTTGACCTCCGTGCTGCTGCTCGCCTTCGCCGGTGTCGTGCTCGACGAACGATCCGGCCCGGAGCGACCGCCGCGCGAACGCTTCGGCAAGGCGGCGTTGCTCGCGGCGCTGCTGGCGACGAACCGCATGGACCTCGCCCTCGTCTGTGCACCGGCGCTGCTGGCGATGGTGCCGGCGGTCGGCGTGCGCCCGGCGCTCGTGCGGGCACTCGCCGGCGGCGCACCGTTCTTCGCGTGGCTTCTGTTCGCGGCGATCTGGTTCGGCAGCCCGTTCCCGGTGACCGCGCACGCGAAGGCGTTCGGCGTCGGCATCCCCGCACTCGAGCTGGCGCAGCAGGGCCTGCGCTACGCGACGTTCGCGCTGCGCGACGATCCGCTGCTGCTGCCGGCGATCGTGCTCGGCCTCGTCACCGGCCTGCGTGGCCCGGGGCGGTGGCTCGCGGTCGGTGCGCTGCTCTACTGCGGCTACGTGGTGAAGGTCGGCGGCGACTTCATGGCCGGCCGCTTCTTCCTGCCGCCGTTCGTGGTGGCGATGGCGATCCTGGCGCCGTCGCTGGCGAAGCGTCCGCAGCGTTCGTGCGCGGTCGCGATCGGCGCGTTGCTGCTGGCGGCGCTCGGTGGCTTGCCGCAGTGGTTGCGCAGCCCGGCGTCCGACACGCCGCCGAGCGAACAGCAGATCGAAGCGCAGCACGGCATCGTCGACGAACGGCGCATCTACTACCCGGTGCTCGGCCTGTTCAGCCCGACGCGGCAGATCCCGGTCGCCGGCGCGCTCGAGGCGATCGCGTTCCCCGAAGGCCGCAGTGCGCGCTGGCTCTTGGTGAACGGCGCCGTCGGCATCCCCGGCTACCAGACGAGCCCGCGCGGCCACCTGCTCGATCCGCTGCTGTGCGATCCGCTGCTGACGCGCCTGCCGGCGCGCGATCCGGCGCACTGGCGCATCGGCCACGTGCTGCGGCGCGTGCCCGAGGGCTACTACGAGACGGTGCTGACCGGTGAGAACCGGCTGCACCACGAAGGCCTGCGCCGCTACTACGACGCGCTGCGCACGCTGACGCAGGCGCCGGTGTTCGCCGGCGAACGGCTGACGACGCTGCTGCGCATGGCGATCGGCAGCTACGACGCCGACTTCCGCGCCTTCGTCGCCGAGCAGTACCGCCAGCCGCCGCGCTTGCCGGTCGCGATGGCGGACCTGGCGACGCCGTTGCCGCTCGGTGCCTATTGGTTCGACGCGCCGACGGCGCGCATCGTCTACGACGGCGGCCTCGCCGTGGCGCTCGGCGGTGCGCATCGCGAACGCACGGTGCAGCTGCAGGTCGCCGGCCACTTCGTCGGCTACCGGCTGCGTTTCGTGCGCGAGGACGTCGTCGTCGGCGAAGCGATGGGCGTGCCCGAGCCGTTGACCGGCGTCGGCGAACTGCGCGCACTCGCCGGCATGCACGAGCAGCGCTTCGCGGTGCCCGGCGAAGTGGTCGAGTACGACACGCTGTGGGTCGACTTCGTCGAACGGCCAGGTTCGGAACGCGCGGTCGGGCCGGCGGCGATCGGCGCGCTGCGGCTCTTGCCCTGACGGCGGCCTGGCGCGGCTCGCGCTAGCATGCGCACCGTGCAAACGGCTCGTCGATGGCTCTGGCTCGCGGGGATCGGGTTCGCGCTCGCCGCCTGGTGGTGGGCGAGCACACCGATCGCGGCTCCCCTCCTGGTGGATGCCGGCAGCGGGAACGCGCCCGCGGTGGTCGAGCCCATGGCGCAGGAGGCAGCGGTCGAACGGGTGCTGGCGCCGGACGTGGCGCCCGCAGCGGCGGCGAACGAATCCGCGAACGAGCGCGCGCACGGCCTGACGGTGCGCGTCGTCGATGCGCTCGGCGCCGTCGTCGATGGGGCCGAGGTGCAGTGGTCGCGCGGCAGCGGCGGCGAACCGTTCGCACGCGGCACGACGCGCGCCGACGGCACCTGCGTGTTCGCCGCGCGCGAAGGCGATCTCTGGGTGCGCGCGCACCACGACGGCATCGGCACCAGCGTGCTGGCGCAAGCGCCGCGCGGCGACGCGGTGCTGGTGCTGCCGCTGCTGCGGCCGGTCTGGGTGCGCGGCCGCGTCGAGCTGCGCGATCCGCCGGTCGGCCAGCTGTTCGTCGACGTGAAGGGCGAACTGCTCGTGCAGCGCGCCGAAGTCGGCGTCGTGGCGCCGCCGATGCCGATCGTGGTCGCGGAGGACGGCACGTTCGGATTCGAAGCGGCGGCGGGGGCGACGCTGACGCTGTCGGCGCGCGACGGTCGTGCAGCGCGGGTGCGGGAGCAGAAGGAAGTGGTCGTCGAGGGACTCGAGGTGGTGCTGGCCGCGCCGGATCGATTCGAAGTGCATGGCGTCGTGCTCGACGAGCACGGGGCGCCGGTCGTGGGCCAGGACATCCCGGCGTTCGGCGGCTGGAGTTCGGGAGGCAAGCCCATCCCGTTCGTGGAGGTCGGGGAGCACACGTTCGCCGTCCGCGCCGACGGTTCGTTCGCCGCGACCACCGCCAGGTCCCCCACACGCGTCCACGCCTTGTTCGGGAATCGCACGTCACCGATCGTCGACATCACGTTCGCACCGGGGCAGCGGCGTCAGGACGTGGTGCTGCAACTGCCCGCGATGCTGCGGACGAGCGGGCGGGTCGTCGGCGCCGACGGGACTCCCGGTGCGGGTCGCAGCGTGAAGGCCGTGCGGCCCGGAGTGATGGCCATGCCCTTCTTCGCGGCCGCGGACGCCGACGGTCGATTCGTGCTCGAACTGCCGGTTGGCCTGCCGTGGAGCCTCTCGAGTGACGGCAAGTCCGTGGAGGTGATGGCCGGCCAGCAGGACGTCGTGGTCGTCTGGGGGGAGCCGGAACGCTGGGCTGCCACCGGGGTCCGTGTCGTGGTCGTCGGCGCGAACGGGCGCGAACTCGGCTTCCCGCGGTGGGAATGGTGGCGCATCGATGGCGACAGCTTCGTGCGGGAGGGCGTCCAGAAGTCCAGGATCGACGGCCAGTGGGGGATCGACGAACTGCGGTACGAGCCGTGGACGCTGGTCCTTGCCGACGGCCCGACCGCAGTGCACCACAAGTTCACCGCGGGTGCGGTGCCGAGCGAACTGCGGCTCGAGCTGCAGCCGTCGGCTTCGCTCCAGGTCACCGTGCAGCGCGCCGGCAAACCGGTGCGCGGCCTCGACGTGCTGGTCGATCCGTGTGGTCCGAGCGAGCGCGCGGACGGCGACGACAAGGGCGTGTTCCGGCTGTCGTACGTCACGCCCGGCCCCGCGTTCGTGCGCGTTCGCCGCGGCGCCGAAGTGCTCGTGTCGCGCGCCGTCGAGTTGGTCGCCGGCCAGCGCACGGCGATCACGATCGAGGTGCCGTGACGGCGGCGAGTGCGCAGTCCGGGCTCCCGCAGCGACGTCGTCGTCGCTCGTCTCGCGCATCCGCTCGCGCGCTGGCACGATGAGGTCCTGGCACGCGCCGGCGACAGGGTGGACCTGACGCTGGCCACGTGCGCCGCTCGCCATGGCCCACCATCCGTTCCTGCTCGTCGCGAGCCTCGCGCTCGTCGTCTCCGCCGTCCCCCGAACCCAGGAGGTGCTGCGGCCTCCCGTCGCCAAGCGAGTGCCCCACGTGCAGGTATGGCACGGCACTCGGTTCGAGGATCCCTACTTCTGGTTGCGCGAGAAGGACAACCCGGAAGTGCGGGCCCATCTCGAGGCGGAGAACGCCTACACACGGGCGATGACGGCGGCGCAGAAGCCGTTCGAGGAGGCGCTCTACCAGGAGTTCGTGGGCCGCGTGCAGCAGAGCGACTTGAGTGTGCCGACCCGCGTCCGCGGTTACTGCTACTACAGCCGCACCGTCGAAGGGCTGCAGTACCCGATCTCGTGCCGCAAGCCGGCCAAGGCGGATGGCACCGTCGACCAGGCCGCCGCCGAGCAGGTGCTGCTCGACGCCAACGAGATGGGGCGGGGGCTGCCGTACTTCGACATCGGCAGCAGCGAAGTCAGCGACGACGACCAGCGACTCGCGTACTCCACCGACGTCACGGGCTTCCGGCAGTACGTGCTGCACGTGAAGGACCTCGCCACCGGAGCCGTGCAGAAGGACCTCGCCGAGCGCGTGACGTCCTTCGAATGGGCTGCGGACGGCAAGACGTTGTTCTTCACCACCGAGGATCCCGTCACGAAGCGCAGCGACACGCTGTGGCGTCTGGTCCCGGGCGAGGCTCCGGTGCAGCTGTACGCGGAGAAGGACGAGTTGTTCCGGATCGGCGTCGGCCGGACCCGCGACCGCAAGTGGCTGATGCTCGGCATCGGCAGCACCGACACCGCCGAGTGGCGGGTGCTGCCCGCCGACGCCCCCGGTGGCGAATGGCGTTCGGTGTTGCCGCGGCAGCAGGGCCATCGCTACCGCGTCGATCATCGCGACGGCTCGTGGTACGTCACCAGCGACCAGGGCGCCGTGAACTTCCGCGTCGTGCAGGTGCCGGTCGGCAAGCCCGATCTCGCGGGTGGCAAGGAGATCGTGCCCCATCGCGGCGACGTGCAGGTCGAGTCCTTCGACGTCTACGCGACGCACGCGGTGGTGACCGAGAAGGCCGCGGCCCTGACGCGCTTCCGCGTGCTCGACTTCGCCACCGGCACGTGGCGTGAGCTGAGTTTCCCCGAGCCCGTCTACGCGGCGTTCGCCGGTGGCACGCCGGAGTTCACGTCGACCACGTTCCGCATCGGCTACCAGTCGATGGTGACGCCGTCGTCCGTCTACGACGTCGTGCTGGCGACCGGCGAGCGTCTGCTGCGCAAGCAGACCGTCGTGAAGGGCTACGACGCGGCGAAGTACCGAAGCGAACGGCTGTGGGCGAAGGCGCGCGACGGCGTGCAGGTGCCGATCTCGATCGTCTTCAAGGATGGCCATCCGCGCGACGGCAGCCGGCCGCTGTGGCTCTACGCCTACGGCAGCTACGGCTTCGGCATGCCGGCGACGTTCGACAGCGACCGGATCAGCCTGCTCGACCGCGGCGTGGCGTTCGCCATCGCGCACGTCCGCGGCGGTGACGAGATGGGCCAGCAGTGGCACAAGGACGGCATGTTGATGAAGAAGAAGAACACCTTCTCCGACTTCGTCGACGTCGCCGAGCACCTGATCGCGACCAAGTGGACGGCGGCCGGCAAGCTGATGATCGAAGGCGGCAGCGCCGGCGGTTTGCTGATGGGTGCCGTCGTCAACATGCGTCCCGAGCTGTTCGGCGCGGTGCACTCGGCGGTGCCGTTCGTCGACGTGATGAACACGATGATGGACGCGAGCCTGCCGTTGACGGTCGGCGAGTACCTCGAGTGGGGCAATCCGAACGAGAAGGCAGCCTTCGACTACATGCGGTCGTACAGCCCCTACGACAACCTGGAGCCTCGCCGGTATCCGGCGACCTTGGTGACCACCAGCTTCAACGACTCGCAGGTCATGTACTGGGAGCCCGCGAAGTACGTGGCCAAGCTGCGCACCGTGCACCAGGGCGACGCCGAGGTGTTGTTCCGCTGCAAGCTCGAGGCGGCGGGCCACGGAGGTGCGTCGGGCCGCTACGACCGTTGGCGCGACACCGCCTTCGAGATGGCGTGGATGCTTCGCCAGGTCGGCATCGACCGGTGACGGGCGCTCGCGTCGATTGCTGCCGTCACTGCCGACGGAACGGCAACGGCGCGCTGCGCGGCATCGTCGCCGGATCCTCCTCGGCGTTGGTCGGCACGCGGCGCAGCACGAACGACAGGTCGACGCTGACCGGCAGCAAGCCCCACGCCGACGCTGGCAGCTCGGCGCGTTCGCCGCTGAGCACGAGGCCGTCGCCGCCCCATTCGTGGCTGGCGAGCCAGACGCGGCCGTCGCCGTCGAATGCGTACAGCGAATAGCGCGTGCCGGCCGGTGCGCCGTCGTCGCGCCAGTGCAGTAGCGGCGGCGTGCTCGCCGGCGACGTCGGCAGCGGTTGCTGCCAGACGATCGTCGGCGGTGGGCTCGTGGGCGCCGGCACGATGCCGCCGGTCAGCGCGCGGTGGTTGGCCGGAGCTGGGGCGAGCTGCGGTGCGAACGCGGGGCGGAACCAGGCGAAGAACACGACGGCCGCGGTCGCGATCGGCAGCGCCAGCAACCAGCGGCGCCAGCGGGCACGCGGCGCCACGCGCACGAGGCCGGCGGCGAGCAGCACCGCCGCTGGACCGATCGCCGGGAACAGCAAGCGCGCCTGCGGTTGCGGCGCCGTCCAGTTGAACTTCGCCGCGCCGGCGAAGACGAGCAGCAGCGACAGCAGCAAGAGCCACGGCGTGCGCGGGGCGCAGGGCGCAGCGCCGCGGCGTTCGTGCGTTCGCAGCGCGAGCAGCAGGCCGAGCAGCGCGATGGCGGCGACGGCGATGCCGATGCCGACGAGTGCGGGATGCGGCCGCAGGCTGAACCAGCCGAAGCACCCGAGCAGCGACACGAAGACGTCGGGCAGGAACGTGCCGGACCACCACGCCCAGCGCAGTTCCGGCGGGATCGGCTGGAACGCCAGGTCGTGCACGGCGAGTGCCAGCGGATCGCCGTAGAGCTGCGCGTTGCGCACGAACCACCAGCCGCTGAGTGCGGCGGCGATCGCGATGGCGAGTGTCCCGATGGCGACGGTGCGCTCGAGCTGGCCGTTCGCCCGCGCGCGCACGATCACGACCACGAACACCACCGCGGCGAGCGGCAGCAGGAACAGCGTCGTCAGCTTGGTCAGCAGCGACAGGCCGAGCAGCGCACCGAGGGCGACGCCGTGGGTGAGGCGATGCGATTGCGCCTGCAGCACGCGCACCAGCGCCAGCGTCGTCGCCGTCGCCAGCGTCGTCGCCAGCACGTCGTTGTTCAGCACGCCGTGCAGGAACGAGAACATCGGCAGGCAGGCGACCAGCAGCGCCGCGAGGTCGGCGACCCGCGGTTGCGTCGGGCACAGTGCGCGTCCAAGGCGATGCACGCAGAACAACGTCAGCGCGCCGAGCAGCACCGAGACGCAGCGCAGCAGCAGCAGCGTGCCGTCGCCCTGGCCGGAGCCGTGCAGGTACTTCAGGTGCCGCGACGGCTGCTCGGGCACGCCGAACGCCGGGTTGACGCGCGGACCGAACACCGTGTCGTCCCGCCCGCTCGCGACCAGCGCCGCACCGAGCAGCGCGTAGTACAGCGGCGGATGGTGGGCGAGCGCCGCGCCGTCGGTCTGCGGCAGCCCGCGCGCGGCGACCAGCGCTGGCGCCAGCGGCAGGCTGCGCGCGTTGCCGACGTGCCATGCGTACGCGTAGTGGTCGCTCTCGTCCGGCCCTTCGAAGCTCGGCGTCGTGCGCGCGTAGCCGAGTGCCAGCACCACGTGGCACAACAAGGCGAGCCAGAAGAGCGACCGCGGCATGGGCGCGCACTCTACGGTCGGTGCGAACGGGCGCAGCAGTCGAGCGCGGGACTGCGTGCCTTGACCCCTTTGCAGGGCACGCCTAGCGTGCGCCCGCACTCGTCGCCCCGATGACCCACTCCGCGTCCGTCTCCGCGTCGGTTCCAGCGTCCGCCCCGGCGTCGACGCGCGCCGTGGCGAGCGACCTGGTGCTCGCGATCGCCATCGCCGCGCTGTGCTATTGGGGCTCGTGCCTGCTGGTGTGGCCCGATGCCACCAGCAAGGGCTTCGGCATCCAGTGGGAGATGATGTCGCAGGACCCGTTCGGGCTGGTCGGCCAGTTGCCGCAGCGCATCCTGGCGCCGTTGCTCGGCTGGCTGTTCGGCTGCGGCGGGCCGCCGCACTACGTGCCGTTCACGCGCGGGCTCGCCGTGTTCTTCCTGGCGACGATCGCCTTCTACTGCCGCCGTCGCGGTGCGAACGTGCTCGACGCGGCGCTGGTCACGGCGGCGGTCGCGCTGACGTCGCCGATCCAGATGTACAAGTGGCACTGGGTCGCCTACAGCGATCCGCTGCAGTACGCGCTGTGCTTCTGGATGCTGCTGGCGAGCAAGCGCAGAGCCCCGCTGTTCTGGGGCCTCTACCTGCTGAACCTGCTGACGCACGAACTGGCGGTGTTCCTGTTGCCGTGGTTCTGGTTCGTGCGGCGTGAGGCGGCGATGCCGCGGCGCGGCGACGCGGTCGGCGCTGCGGTGTCGGTCGGTCTCTACCTCGCCTTCTACCAATGGGTGAAGGCGAACGCGCAGCAGCAGGCCTACAGCGCCGACTACTTCCTGTCGCACCCGCTGTTCCCCGGCGGCTCCGTCGTCGTGCTCGCCCTCGCCGCCGTGCATTGGGTGGTCGCGTTCGGCCCGATCCTGGCGGTGATCGCGTGGCACCAGCACCAGCCCGAGTTCGGTCGCGAACGTCGGCATCTGTGGCTCGTGTTGGCCGGCATCGGCGTGATCTTCTGCATCGCCTTCGACTGGAACCGCCACAGCAACCTCGTGGTGATCCCGATGGTGCTGGCAGCCTTGCGCTTCCTCGCGGCGGGCCACCGCGTCGCGTTCGTTGCGCTGGCGGCGCTCGGCGCCTGGCTGATGACGCGCTGGAACCCGTGGCCGTCGGTGTCGTGGCCGACGCACACCGTCGTCGATCCGGCGATCCTGAACGGCGTCGTCGTCGTGCTGCCGGACGGCAGCTACGGCTTCGGCCCGTTGCGAGCGGCGCTGCAGGGCTGGCTGCCGGTCGTGTGGCCGACGCTGACCGTGATCGGCGCCATCGGCGCCGCGATCTGGGCCACCGGCTTCGCGCTTGCGCGCTGGCGGAAGGCGGCCCCGCGCGTCGCAAGTTGAGATCGACAGGTGGCGCCCCGCGCGCCGCCCGCTTCGCTATCATCTGCGCCCTCGCGCGCCGTCCCGGCTGCGCCAACGCCTAGCCAACCAACTCCATGTTCCTTCGCAGCACCCTCGTCGTCCTTTGCACCGCCGTCGCGGCCAGTGCGCAAGTCTCGATGACCCTTCTCGGCACGATCGACGTGTCGCCCGCCACCACCGCCGGCAGCCCTTCGTACGTCGGCAACAACCCGTCCGCGATCGCGTGGAACGGCACCGACCTGTTCGTCGGTGGGCTCAACGCCTCGGGTCTGGTCGCCAACACGGCGATCGTCAAGGTCAGCACGCCGCTGACGACGCCGGTGTTCGGCACCGCATTCGGCGTCTTGTCGACGCCGAACTCGCGCGGCTACACCGGCCTCGCCGTCCAGGGCAACGTGCTCGCCGCGTCGTGGGACGACGGCGCCGTGTCGCCGAACGGCATCACCGCGTGGGATCTGAACGGCGCCCCGCTGTGGACGCGCTCGACGCGCGGCAGCAGCGGCGTCGCGTTCGACCCGGGCTTCTTCGGTGCGCCGGCTGGCAGTGGTGTCGGTTGGACGACGTTCGGCTCGGGCCGTCGCGCCCTGCAGGACACCGTCAGCGGTGCGAACGTCTACGACGGCACCAACGGCATGGTCATCCTGGCGCCGGCACCCGACAACGGCACCACGTGGCGCGACATGGCGTTCGATTCGGAGACCGGCGACATCTGGCTGCGCATGGGCAACAAGGTCCTGTCGGCGCTGCGCGTCGGCGACAACGCGGTCGCCAACAACCAGGTGGCCGTGCAGGCGACCTCGGCCCTGACGATCATCTCGCAGAACCTCGCGTTCGTGCGGCAGCCGATCGGCAAGGTCGTGTTCTGGAACGACCGCGCGGTGCAGAACGCCGGCCAGAACTTCTTCGACGTCGTGCGTTGCGTGCGCGCCAGCGACAACCTGCCGATGGTCGTCGACTGGGGCACGTTCGCGCCGGCGACCGGCAACGCCGCCTACGACTTCTCGTACCACGAGGCGAGCGGCACGATGGCGATCAGCGACCTGCTGAACCGCCAGGTGCACATCTTCCGCGTCTCGGTGTTCAACGAGATCGGCGTCGGCTGCCAAGGCCAGGGCGGCTTCGCCCCGCAGCTGCGCGCGGTCGGCAGCGCGTGGCCGAACGGCCTGATCGACTACCGCGTGACGCAGGCGGCACCGCTGTCGCTCGGCCTCTACGTGTTCGGCGACACCGCCGTGCAGGTGCCGCTGCCGTTCCCCGGCGGCTGCGAACTCTACGCCGCTCCGCTGGCGGTGCTGACCGGCCTGTTCGTCACCGCGCCCGGCCTCGACGGCTCGGGCACGGGCAGCCTGCCGGTGCCGATCGCGCCGGGTCTCACCGGCCTGTCGCTGGTGGCGCAGGCGGCGATCCTCGAGAACGGCGACCTGAACACGCTGCGCACGACCAACGGCGTGCAGGTCATCCTGCCGTGACGTTCGGGCGGTGATGCGGTCGCGGCGACGGGTCGGCGGCGGGCCGCCGCCCGGCGCCTACAGCAGACCGCGGCGCTTCAGCAGCGCCTTGGTGTCGAGCTCGCGCCCGCGGAACGCGGTGAACATCGACATCGGCTCGCGCGTCATGCCGCGGCTCAGCACCAGGTCGCGGAAGCGCATGCCGTTCTGCTCGTTCATGCCGCCGTTCTCGACCACCGCGGCGAACGCGTCGGCCGCCAGCGCCTCGCTCCACATGTAGGCGTAGTAGCCGGCCGAGTAGCCGCCCGGCCAGATGTGCGCGAAGTAGGTGCTGCGGTAGCGCGGCGGCACCAGCGGCGACAGCACGGCGCCCTTCTGCAGCGCCTCGCGTTCGAACGCGGCCACGTCGTCGACCACCTTGCCGGCGGGCAGCGAGTGCCACGCCATGTCGAGGATCGCCGCGGCGACGTACTCGAGCGACGCGAAGCCCTGGCCGAACGTGCGCGCGGCGCGCACCTTGTCGACCAGTTCCTTCGGCAGCACTTCGCCGGTCTGCCAGTGCTTGGCGCAGCGCGCCAGCACCGCCGGATCGAACGCGAAGTCCTCGTGGAACTGCGACGGGAACTCGACGAAGTCGCGCGGCACCGAGGTGCCCGACAGCATCGGATACTGCACCTGGCTGAACAGGCCGTGCACACCGTGGCCGAACTCGTGGAACAGCGTGGTGACCTCGTCGAAGCTCAGCAGCGTCGGCTGGCCGGCGCCGGGCTTCTGGAGGTTCATCACGTTGACGACCACCGGCTTCTGCCCGGTCATGCGGCTCTGGTCGGCGAAGTCGTTCATCCAGGCGCCGCCGCGCTTGCTCGGGCGCGCGTAGTAGTCGGTGTAGAACAGGCCGATGGCGCGGCGATCCTTGTCGAACACCTCGTAGACGCGCACGTCCGGGTGGTAGACCGGCAGGTCCTTCCGCTCGTGCAGCTCGATGCCGTAGAGCTGCTTCGCCATGAAGAACATGCCGTTCTGCAGCACCGACTCGAGCTCGAAGTACTGCTTCACCACGCCTTCGTCGAACGCGTAGCGCTCCTTGCGGACCTGCTCGGCGACCCACGCCCAGTCCCACGGCGCGAGCTTCTGGCCGGGCTGGTTCTTGTCGAGCCACGCCTGCAGCTCGGCGGCCTCCTTGTCGGCCTTGGCGACGATCTGCTTGGCCATGCTGGCGAGCATCTTCTCGACCGCCTGCGCGCTGCCGGCCATCTGGTCGGCGAGCACGTAGTCGGCGTGCGTCGCGAAGCCGAGCAGCTGCGCGCGCTCGGCCCGCAGGGCCGCGATCTGCAGCACCAGGGCCTTGGTGTCGTGCTCGTTGCCGCGGGCGCAGCGCGCGTTCGACGCCTCGAACACGCGCTGCCGCGTGCTGCGATCCTGCAGCGACGACAGCACGCCCTGCGAGGTCGGCAGCTGCAGCGTCAGCAGGAACTTGCCCGGCTTGCCGGCGGTCTTCGCCGCGTCGGCCGCCGCCGAGATCGCGCTCGCGTCGAGGCCGGCGAGCTGCTTCTCGTCGTCGAGCACGACCGCCAGCGCCTTGGTGTCGGCGAGCAGGTGCTCCTGGAACTTCGTCGTCATCGTCGACAGCTGGCCGTTGATCGTGCGCAGCCGTTCCTGGGCCGCTGGAGCCAGCCGCGCGCCGTTGCGCACGAACGACGTGTGGTAGCGCTCGACCAGCCGCTGCTGCTCGGCGTCGCCCAGTTGCTCACGTGCGGCGAACACCGCCTCGACGCGCGCGAACAGCTGCGCGTCCAGCCAGATCGCGTCGGCGTGCGCGGCGAGCTTCGGCGCCACGTCGGCCTGGATGCTCTGGATCGTCGGGTTGGTCGTCGACTCGGTGAGGTTGAAGAACACCTTGCTGACGCGCGTCAGCAGGGCGCCCGCCTTCTCCAGCGCCTCGATCGTGTTCTCGAACGTCGGCGCCGCCTGCTGCGTCGCGATCGCGCGCACTTCCTCGCGATGCAGCCGCATGCCTTCGGTCAGGGCCGGCAGGTAGTGCGCATCGCGCACCTGGTCGAACGCCGGCGTGGCATACGGCAGCGAGCTCGGGGCGGCGAACGGGTTGTCCTTGGGCAGCGCCGTGGCGGTCATGGAGTCCTGGGCGACGGTGGAAGCGGTGGTGGCCGCGACAGCGGCCAGCAACAGCATTGGGATGGCTATCGGTCGCATCGGCGCAGTGTACGGAGCTGCGCAGTCGATCCGAACGGCGAGTTCGTGGCCGCGCAGCGGCGGGTGCGGCCCGAGTCGGTCCCGCTGCTGCAGCGCGGCTTCCGCTGGGTGCAGGAGCGTCCCTACAACCGCTGAGGGCGATGCGCACCGCGGCGGAGGAGTTCGCGGCCGCCGGTCGCTAGAGTCGGCCTGGTGAGCAACGAGCTGGACTTCGCCACCGCCCACGAGTTCGGCAACGCCCTGCTGCTCGGCGCCCTGCTCGGCATCGAGCGCGAGAAGCGGAACGTGCGCGAAGGCTTCGGCATCGCCGGCCTGCGCAGCTTCGTGATGTTCGCGATGCTCGGCGCGATCGGCGGCTTCCTCGCCACGCGCATGCAGATGCCGTGGGTGCTGGTGGCGACGATCGCGGCGGCGGCGGCGCTGGTCGTCGCCGGCTATCTGGCGGCGGCGAAGGCGCGGCCGCACGAACTCGGGCTGACCACGGAACTGGCGGCGATCGTGACCTGCCTGCTCGGTGCCTTGTCGACCAGCGGCCACCGCAAACTGGCGATCGGCCTCGGCGTCGGCACCGCTGCACTGCTCGCCTACAAGAAGCCGCTGCACGACCTCGTCGGGCGCCTTGGCTGGGACGACGTGCTGGTCGGCCTGCGGCTCCTGCTGGCGGCGTTCATCGTGCTGCCGCTGCTCGAGGACCGCGCCGTCGATCCGTGGGGCGCGATCAACCTCTACAAGCTGTGGCTGCTGGTGCTGCTGATCTCCGGACTGTCGCTGGTCGGCTACGTGGCGACGCGCTGGCTCGGCCCGGGGCGCGGCATCGCGATCACGGCGCTGAGCGGCGGGCTGGTCAGTTCGACGGCGGTGACGCTGGCGATGGCGAAGCAGAGCCGCGAGGAGGACGGGCATCCCGAACCGCTGGCCGGCGGCGTCGCGCTGGCGTGGGCGGTGATGTTCGCGCGCGTCGTCGTGCTGGCCGGCGTGGTGGCGCCGGCGACGTTCGTGCGGCTGGCGCCGGCGTTCCTGGCGATGGTCGCGGTCTGCGGCCTCGCGAGCCTGTGGCTGCTGCGCGGCAACCCGGTGCCGACGAGCGCGTCGGCGTCGCTGCCGGTGAAGAACCCGTTCTCGCTGCTGGCGGCGTGCAAGTTCGCGGCGCTGTTCGCCGGCGTGCAGCTGCTGCTGAAGCTCGGCCAGCAGCACCTGCCGCAGACCGGCATCCACGCGGTGGCGGCGCTGGCGGGCCTGACCGACGTCGACGCGATCAGCGTGGCGATGGCCGAACGCGCGAAGACGGTGCCGGCCGACCTGCCGATGGCGGTGGTGGCGATCGCGGTCGCCAGCGCCAGCAACACGCTGGTCAAGGCCGGCCTCGCGGTCGGCATGGGGCGCGGGCTCGCGCGCAGCGTGCTGCCGGTCGCGGTGGCGTCGCTGCTGGTCGGTGGCGTCGTGCTGTGGGCGACGGCCTGAGTCGCTGCACGTCCGGATCGTGCCCCGGAAAGCAGACGACGCGATGGTGCGCTCGGCACCACCGCGTCGTGCTGTCTCCGGCGAGCGACGCGGCCCCGCGAACGGGGCGCGATCGCGGTTGGCGATCAGCCCTTCATCGCCTTCTTGGCGGCCTTCTCGGCGCGCTTTTCCTTCAGCGACTTCTCGGGCTTCTTCTTCGTTTCCTTCTTGCCTTGTTGGCCCTTGGCCATGGTTGCCTCCGATGGATCTGCGGGTTCAGGGGTCGTGCGTGGCCGCGTGCCGCGCACGTTCGCACAGCGATCGACACAGATTGCTGCCGACGCGCCGGAGATTCCAGTGGGCAGCATGTGGCATGCTGCGATGCGTGAGCGAACGCACCGACGATCCCGAGCCGCGACCGCCGCAACCGAACAACCCGCTGCACGGCGTCACGCTGGCGGCGATCCTCGAGTACCTGGTCGCGACGATCGGTTGGGAGGCGATGGCGCGCGCGGTCGACGTGCGCTGCTTCACCAACGAGCCGAGCATCACGTCGTCGCTGAAGTTCCTGCGCAAGGTGCCGTGGGCGCGCACCAAGGTCGAAGAGCTCTACCTGCGCACCAAGGCGCGGCAGCAGCGTTCGTGAGCCTGCTTCAGCGGCCGCTGCCGGCCTGAGCGGCGGTGTCGCGCGGATCGGTGACGCGCCCAGCGAACAGCACGAGCCCGGTGCGTACGTCGCGCAGCACGAACGCGAACGGCCGATCGGCGACGAAGGCCTTCGGGTCGCCGGCGGGCGCCGCGGTGCGCTTCATCACCACCGCCGTCGCCGCCGCCGCTTCGACGCCGTCTTCGTCGCACTGCACCCACGTCTGGTGCACGACTTCGGCGACGACCAGCTTGTTCGACGGTTCGATGCCGCGGAAGTCGACCTCGCCGTCGCCGAACGCCGCGCGCAGGCCGAGCGCCTGCAGCGGCTGCTTGAGCCGGTGCATCGACGCGGTGCGGAAGCGCGGCAGCTGCACGTGCACGCGCGCGTGCTGCAAGGCGCCCAGATGCTCACCCGCCAGCATCGCGCGTTCGGCCGCAGTCAGTTCGGTGCCGTCCTTCGGCACCACGAACTCGGCCTGCAGCGTGCCGCCGGCGAACGGCAGCGCGACCGCCTGCCACTGCGCGGTCTCGGCGAAGGCGAACTCCTCGGTGACGTGCATCGTCGGCACCGGCACCGACTCCTTCGCCGTCAGCTGGAACGGTGCGTCGCCGGTGCGGCCCTTGGCGAACGGGTGCAGCCAGGCGCCCTTCAGCCACAGCGCGTTGGTCAGCACCAGCGCCGTGGTGGGGGTGACGAGATCCTTCGGCAGCAGCTCCGGGATGCGGTCGTTCGTGGCCTTGGCGATGTGCGCGTTGATGCGCTTGCGCACCGCTTCGGGGTCCGCCGCGAAGTCGACGTCGTGCTGGCCGGCGAGCAGCGACTGGGTCAGCACACGCACGTAGTCGGGCACCAGCGGTTGGCCCTGCTGGTTCCACAGGTCGTTGGCGAGCCGCAGCGTCGGCGCGTCGACGTCCGGCTTGCCCTCGCTCACCAGCGCGCTCGCCCGCAGCAGTGCGTGCACCGCGTCGTGCAGCCGCTTGCCGCGCAGTTCCTTCGGCAGCTGCAGCACCTGCACCAGTTCGTCGTGGGTCGCACCGCGGGCGCCCGGCTCGAGCAGCAGCAGCGCCAGCGCGATGCTGGCCGACGAAGCGGTCGGATTGCCGCCCGGCTGCAGCTGCGCGTAGAGCGCGGCGCCGAAGCGATTGCAGGCGGTGGCGAGCAGCTGGGCGTCGTCGGTCACGGGGGCGGGGTCCTGGGCGAACAAGCTCGCGCTGGCGAGCAGGAAGGCGGAGATCGTCGTCTTCATGGCGAGCGTGGGGTCGGTGGGCCGGGCCCGAACGCCGCGGCGACGCCCTGGTTCCTGGGTTCTGCGCGCGTGGCCCGGATCGAACCCGCCGCTATCGTCGCACGGCGAACGCCCATGCCGAAGAAAGCCGCCTCGTCCCGTTCGCCGCGTCCCGCCAAGGCGCGTGCCCCGGCTGCGCGCAGCAAGGCTCCGGCCGCGGCTTCGCCCGTTGCCGCCAAGGCCTCGAACGACGCCGTGACCCGCTGGCTCGCCAGCTGCCGCCACGCGCTGCGGGCCGAGCTCGACACGCTGCGCCAGCTCGTCGCCGCCGCCGAGCCTCGCCTCGTCGAGGGCATCAAGTGGAACGCGCCGAGCTACGCGTTCGACGGCGACGATCGCATCACCTTCAACCTGAATGCGAAGGATCGCGTGCGGCTGATCTTCCACTGCGGCGTGAAGAAGCGCGCGACGAAGGGGCGCGTGCCCGTCGACGACCGCGGCCTGCTCGAGTGGGCCGCCGACGATCGCGGCATCGCCACGTTCCGCAGCGCCGCCGAGGTCGCCGCGGCGGAGCAGTCACTGCTGCAGCTCGTGCGCGACTGGCTCGCGGCGACGACGGGGTGAAGGCGGCGTGGGTGAAGGCGGCGGGGGCGGGTTGACGCCGGAGGGAGGTGCGCATAAGCACCGATAACGATGCTCCGCCCGACCGACGTACATCCCATCACCGAGTTCAAGCGCAGCACGCCGGAGTTCGTGAAGCGCCTGCGCGCCACCGGGCTGCCGGAGGTGCTGACGATCGACGGCCGGGGGGAGCTCGTCGTGCAGCACGCCGCCGCCTACGAACGTCTGCTGGCGATCGTCGAGCGGGCCGAAGCCGTCGCGGGCGTTCGCCGCGGCCTGCTCGACATGCAGAACGGTCGGACCATGAGCCTCGACGAGTTCGAGCGACGGCTTCGGCAGCGGCAGGGATCGGTGCGTTCGCCGGCGAAAAGGCGCAGCGCCACGTGAAGCTCGGCCCGCCGGTTCGGGCGCCCCTCAGACCGCGAGCTTGGCGAGGTCGGCGACGCGGTTCATCAGCGAGTGGAGCACTCCGAGCAATGCGTGGCGATTTCGGCGCAGGGCTTGGTCCTCGGCGTTGACCATGACCGCATCGAAGAACGCGTCGACCGGCGCCTTCAGAGCTGCACACGCTCTGAGCGCGCTCTGGTAGTCACCTTCGCCATAGTGGCGTTCTGCGACCTGGAGCACGACTCCGAGCTGTTCAGCCAAGAGCTTCTCTTCCGGGTCTCGGAGTAGCGAGTGCTGGAAGTTGTCGCCAGCTGAGCCTGCCGACTTCTTGAGGATGTTGCCGATACGCTTGTTGGCTGCTGCGAGTGACGCCGCCTCCGGTAGCGCAGCGAACGCGCGCACTGCGGCTAGGCGCTTCGGGATGTCGGCGATTCGTTGCGGACGAAGGCTGAGGACGGCGTCGATCTCTTGTGGCGTGTGGCCACGGTCCTTCAAGAGTGCGGTCAGGCGATCGAAAACGAACTCCTCGAGTGCCGCCGTAGGGTTCTCGATCAATAGTCCGAAGGACTGGACAGCGGGCAACCAGAGGTCGCTGAGGTCAAGAAGGTGGAGTGGCAGGATGTTGCTGTCGACCAGCATGCGCACGACACCGAGCGCGTGGCGGCGCAAGGCGAACGGGTCCTTGTCGCCGGTCGGCACCTGGCCGATGCCGAACAGGCCGACCAGCGTCTCGAGCTTGTCGGCGAGCGCCACGCAGACGCCGACGGGATTGCGCGGCAGCTGGTCGCCGGCGAAGCGCGGCTTGTAGTGGTCTTCGATCGCCTCGGCGATCGCCGTCGGCTCGCCGTCGTGCCGCGCGTAGTAGCCGCCCATGATGCCCTGCAGCTCGGGGAACTCGCCGACCATGTCGGTCAGCAGGTCGGCCTTCGCCAGCTCCGCCGCACGCGCAGCCTGCACCGCCAGTTCGCCGCCGCCGAGCAGGCGCGCGATCGCCTCGGCGATCTGCTGCACGCGCACGACGCGTTCGCCCTGGGTGCCGAGCTTGTTGTGGTAGACGACCTTCGCCAGGCCCGGCAGGCGGTCGCGCAGCGTCTTCTTGCGGTCCTGGTCGAAGAAGAACTTGGCGTCGGCGAGGCGCGGCCGCACGACGCGTTCGTTGCCGCCGACGACGGCGCTCGCGTCCTGCGGGCGGATGTTGCTGACGACGAGGAATCGGTTGGTCAACTTGCCCTGCTTGTCGAGCAGCGGGAAGTACTTCTGGTTCTGCTTCATCGTCAGGATGAGGCACTCCTGCGGCACCTGCAGGAACTCCTCCTCGAAGCGGCAGAGCAGCACGTTCGGCCGTTCGACCAGCGCGGTGACTTCGTCGAGCAGCGCTGCGTCGTCGATCGGCACCAGGCCCTCGGCCTGCGCCTTCGCCTGCAGTTGGCGTTCGATGTCGGCGCGGCGCGCGGCGAACGACGGCAGCACGGCGCCGTCCTGCTCGAGCAAGCGGGCATAGGCGTCGGCGTCGGGGATCGCGAGCTCCGGCACCTTGCTCTCGAAGCGGTGGCCGTGCGTGGTGCGGCCGGCGGCGAGGCCGAGGCCCTGCACCGGCACGACGTCGGCGCCGTGCAGCGCGACCAGGCGGTGGGCGGGGCGCACGAACTTCACGTTCGTCCAGCCGTCGGCCTGCTGGTAGGTCATGACCTTCGGGATCGGCAGCTTGGCGAGCGTGTCGTCGAGCGCCTTCTGCAGCCCGGCGCCGAGCGTGACGCCGGCTTCGGTCTTGTCGAGGAACAGGGTCTCCGCCTTGCCGTCGGCGGCGCGCTTCAGGCTCGGCACGACGCTCGCGTCGGCGCCGAGCGCCGCCAGCTTCTTCAGCAGCACCGGCGTGGCGTTGCCGGCCCCGTCGAGGCCGACGGCGACCGGCACCAGCTTCACCTGCACCTGCTTGTCGGCGCCGCGCGCCAGCACGTTCGTCAGGTGGACCGCCAGGCGCCGGGGCGACGCGAACGTGGTCGCCTTGGCGTCGCCGCCGACGAGGCCCTGGGCCTTGAGGCTGTCGACGAGCACCGAGCCGAACGCGTCCCCGAGCTTCTTCAGCGACTTCGGCGGCAGTTCTTCGACGAACAGTTCGACCAGCAGGCTCTTCGTGCTCATGGCGGGGCGAGGAGCTTACGGATGGGCGGGGGGCAGGCCAGCGTGCGGCTGGGCTACCGTTCGCGAGGACGCCGCGGAGCTGGCCCGCTGGTGCACCCTGCTGGAGCACGCGACCTCGGTCGACTTCGTCGATCGGCGTTGGCCGGCCTCGTCCGAAGCGGGCAACCACGCGTTCGTCGCGGTGGGCTCGGGGCAGGAACTGCTCGGCGTCGCGACCCTGCACCGAACCGAAGTGCTGCACCGGCCGCGGCCTGTCGGCCGCATCACCGCGGTCGTCGTCGATCCGGCGTGGCGGGGTCGGGGGATCGGCAAGGCGCTCGTGCTGTCCGTGAGAACGAACCGCGCGATGCGGGGTGCGGTCTGCTGGGGGTGACGTCGAACCTGAAGCTGGACGATGCGTACGCGTTCTACGAACGCCTTGGGTCTGTGTGCATGAGCTGCGGTTCGCGACGGAGTTGGACGGGGTGGCGGGTTGCGTCGGGGGCGTTCGGGAGGCGAAGGCGGATTCGGGCAGGTCGCTCGAGTGCCTGTGGAAACCTGGCGGGTTCTCGTGATCGGGGTGTGTCGGTAGGCTGCTCGAAACGAGGAGTGTCGGCGGTCGACGCCTTTCTCGAGCAAGAGCAAGCCGGACGACTATGGCCACCTTCGAAGACCTTGTCCCGCTCACCTACTTCGGTCCGCAGGCCGCCGCGGTGCTCGTTGCCGTTGGCTGGCTGGGCAGGGAGTCGAGCTTTCGGACGGGGCCGGTGACCGGGGAGTTCTACGAGCGTCTCAAGCAACTGATGGCCCGTCGCTTCTCGCCCTTCGTGTGTGCTGGTGGTCATGCCTGTGAGTTGTGTCAGTTCGATCCTGCCTATGGCTCTGGCAACCTGTTCGTCCCTGACGGCAATCGTCTGCTGGTCTGTCCGGAGCTGGTCGTCCATTACGTCGCTACACATCACTACCAGCCGCCCGAGGTGTTCCGTGAGGCCGTCCTCCGCTGTCCGGACCCGGGTGGAAGCGAATACCGCAAGCAGTTCCTGCGCGCCGGGGGACGACTACTGATCCGCCCGCCGGCCGACCGGACGTAGGAGCCGACGCACCCGTGGCCGTCGTTCCCATCACGCGCGGTAGATTCGCCATCGTGGGCGTGCTGGTCGCGGCCGCGGCTCTCGCCCATCATGCGTGGTGGAGCCATTGGTCCAACCGCTATGTGGTCCGCAATGCAACTGGCGCGACCATGGGTGCCGTCCACGTCGTTGCACGGCACCTGAATGGTCGAGTCGCCTTCGAGCAGGCGGTTGCGGATCTTCCCGCGGATTCGTCGGTGGCCATCAGGCATGCGCTCAACGACTCGCGCCTGAGCCTCGACTTCGAGATGCTGGGGGTCGTGAGGCACTTCGACGCAGACTGCATCGACCTGTGGAAGGGGGAGGGCTGGGTGCTGGAAATCCAGTCGGATGGCTCGGTGAAGCAGGGCTACGACTCCCCAGGCTTTCGGCTACAGTAGGCCGCCGAACGAATCCTAGGGGTGGCGAGCGCCGCACCGGTGCTCGGGCCTCGAAGATCTCGGACGTCGATCGAGACGAGCGCATGGCCCGAATGAGGTTGTTCGTTGCGCTTGCCGCGTTGCTCTTCGCAGCGTGTGCTGCCACGGAGACCCCGCTGCAAGGCGTTCCTCGTCGTCTGGTGTTGAGCGGCGGCGAAGCACCCCCAGAAGACTTGCATGCCGACTCGGACCCGGAGGTGGTCGTGCTCCTGTTGATCCGCGGAGACAACAGCGCCGTTGCTGTCGAGTCCACGGTCGAGCAGCTCCAGGAAGCGATGCAGGCGCGCGGCTTCGATCGGGGGCGACACCTTCCCCTAGGTTGTGTCGGTGCCTACCAATTCCGGTTCTTCGGGAAGCCCTGTGACGTCCTGGGGACGACCCAAATCTCGGTTCTCTGCGCGGCGTCTCAGGTGCTGTTTGAAGCTGCGATCCCGTTCGAATGGAACCTGTCTCAGGGGTTCTACCTCAGCGTGCCGTCCGCCTTCGCTCGCGATGCGCGCACACGGCTGCGGGCGGACGCTCGAATTCCCGACTCACATTGGCTCATAGGCGAGGATTGATGGCATGTTGTCCGCCCTGACGCAGCGGCCGATGGACCGCGCGCGCGAGCATGCGGGAGACCGATCCTCGCAGTGCAGGGAGCGACCGGTGCCTGTGGTAGCGTTGCCGACTGCCACAGCCGTACGTCGCCTGCAGTCGCGTTCCACCCAAGACCTCTTTGGCCCAGAAGCTCCAGGGGCGGCGCACCGCAGTGACCCAATGCATGGGCGGTCGGTCGATGCCTGAAGAGAAAGCCCAATGTGTCGAATGTGGTGTGGTGTTCCTTGCCACCACCGCTGCCAGGACGGGCGGCAAGTGCATTCCGTGCCTACGGGGAACCCGCGCAAGTGTGGAAGAGGGCGCGAAGCGGACTGCGGAGGAGCGGCGGCGCAGGAAGACCAACGAGGAGGCGCGACAACGCATCCTCGAGAAGGTGCGCCCGAAGCTTGGGGACTTCCTGGCAGAGGAGGATCCGGTCCGCGTGCTCTGGCTCGTGATCCTTGTCACCGTCTTCCCGAAGCCCGAGCGCCGGCAGAGGATCGAGGCCCTCGGGATGGCGGCCCGCGTGATCTACCTGGCTCATTGCGTCGTCGGAGAGGTCTACAACGGTGGGTTTCACCAGTACTTGGCCAACTCGTCCGGTGATCACGCGCACGAGGCGCACCAAGCTCTGTTGGCTTTGGGCTCGGTGCAGCGGGCGCGACTGCTCGGACTTGCGATGGGGGCGTTTCCCGATGGGCAGGTTCCGACGGATGAGCTCAAACGGAACACCGAGCTGGACGACGCGGATGCGGCCCGACCGACGTTCTTCGATGGACTCGATGCCGAGTTCTATGCTCTCGACGTCCAGGAGCCTGCAGTGGAGGACTTCGACGATCTCGTGTTGGCCTTCATGGAAAGGCATGCGATGGAGGCTGTTGCCTCTGACTGACCATGCATTCCGGTAGCCCGATGCCGATGGGGTCGGCCCCGGCTGGATGCCAACGGCGATCGAGACACAGCAGAATGAACATCGACCTGGCAATGGTCGCCCAGCTCGGCTCCGAGATGGGCATGTCGGTTCGCGAGGTCCCTCCCAACCAGGTGGACCTCGTCCTCGAGCCTGGAGTGGTTCTCGTCTTCCGCAACCTCCCGGATTCGAGCGACAGCCTCGTGGGGTTCGAGGGCTTCGGCTGGCACTTCCATGGTGACCTGCAGTGCGCGGACAAGCGGGGCTTCGGCGTGGAGCTGTCGTACCTCGACATCATCACAGGCCTCGCCGATGGCAGCGTTCTCGTCTGCGAGGTCGTCGAGGATGGACGGATCCGGAAGCGATGGCTCGTTCACCGCGACTACAACGACGAGATCGGACGCCTGGAGGCGGGGCAGGAGATCCGATTTCGACGTGTCAAGTGCGGAGGCTTCCGAGCAGGCTGAGGATCATTAGGTCTGATGCAGCGAGGCGCCCGAGAAGCGGCCAGGCGTGGCCAGGCAGGACACACGATGTCACTCACCGTCAGCATCCGCCCCGAGCTGGGCATGGAAGCCGTTCCTCACCTCTGCCTGGAGGATGACGGCTACTACTGGTTCCTCCACCCGTGGCTGGAGTCCCTGCGCGAGCAGACGGGGAAGTAACTCGACCTCTACGGCGACGTGGTCTTCACCCGCGACGACTTCCCGCGGCTTCGGCGCCTTCTCGACGAAGCGCGAGCCGTTGCCGTCGCGAGCGCCACCAAATGGGACGTGTGCGTCGGCATGCAGCTGCACCCCACGAAGGGTCCGATCCACAGGCCCGTGCAGCGCGATCGGGTGCTGGCGATGATCGAAGCGTTTCGAACACTGGTCGCTGCAGCCGAGCGATCAGGTCGTCAGCTCGAGTGCCTCGGCGACTGATAAGGCGAGCCAGAGTGTCCAGGTGCTGGGTTGCTCACAAGTCGGCGATGTCGCCGTAGGCTGATCACCTTCCGAACCTCCCAGGCGATGATCCGTCACGAAGAAGCCAGGGCTCTGGCCCTCGACTGTCTCCCGAAATGCTCGGAGGAGATCGTCGTGATCGATCGGCTCACCATCGAGCGGCCGTGGGGTTGGGTGTTCTTCTACAACACGCGCGCGTTCGTCGAGACGGGGGAGCTGGTGCACGCCTTGGCCGGGAACGCACCGATCTTCGTCGAGCGGGAGACGGGTCGCGTCTCCACTGCTGGCACCGCCTACCCGCTGGACGTCTATCTGGAGCGGTTCGAAGCCACGGGTGACCCGCACCAGCAACTCGGTCGGGTGCTCAGCGTGGACGCGGTCGAACCGGGAGCCGCTCCGCTGGCCGCTGCCCAGCAATTGCACAAGGAACTCGGCCTCCCGCTGTTGGCGGCCAAGCGAGGTCTCGAAGCCGTTGCCCAGGGAACGTGCTTCGAGATCCGCACGCCGGATCCTCAGGCCGCAGCGAACCTGTGTCGTTCCCTGAGTCGCTTTGGCTACGTTGCGCGGCAGCTGCCGGAGCCGGCATGAACGGCGTTGTCGCCCGCGTGGAGGTCGCCTGCTGATGCAATCGACGACGAAGAAGGACCTGGCCCGCTTCGCCGTCGTGGCGACGTGCGCCATCCTCCTGTTCCTAGCGATGTCTCAGGTCCTCGTGTTGCCGATGCCGCGCCGCGGGATGCAAGGAGCTGGCCTCTACGACTTCGTCGACGAGATCCGCTTCCACGAGGTCTTCTGGCTGGGCCTCGCCTGCACGTTCGCCGTGACACGTGTCCTGCGGCTCACGAAGGCGGCAGGTTGGCTGCTCGGCTTCGCCTGTGCCGTCCTCAACGTCACCTTGCTGATCGTGGACGTTCGCAGTCACGCCTACTCCGAGTTCGTCGAACGCGTGATCGCCGAGCGCTATGGGAGCCCCGTGGCTGTCTGGGCGTGTTCGGGAGTCTTGTTCTGTCTCGGGCTTGCCTCTGCGATGCTGGCGTGGAGCGTCGAGACCCGTGGCTCGGGCCGGAAGCCGGCCTTGCCGGCCACCTGCGCTACGACATGATCCGATCCGCACTGCCGGGGGCATCGTGGCCCCGCGCGCGCGGGCGAAGGTCGATCGAACGCTGGAACCGTCGGAGCGTCTATGACCGCAGAACGACATCGGAAGCGCTTCGCGAGGAGTCGGTGTCGCCCGAGTCGTTGCACGCAGAATCCCGAGCCATGACATCCAGAACCCTCGAGCAGCTGATCGACACGGTCGAGCCGGGGATCGAACTGGTCCGGCAATGGCTGCAGTCGGCGACCAGCCCCGTCGAACTGCTCGACGTCGACCCGGAGTCCGGCCGCCGCACGCTGCTCGCCCTGCAAGTCACCAGCCGCTCGCCGATGGGCGCCCTCGCACTCGCATCGGGTGGCCTGCTCGTCGACGGCGGTTGGGTTCGTGTGCTTGGCGGCGGCCATATGCGCCTGCCGCGCACGCTCGCCACGTGGAATCGCCTCGAGCAACCTCCGCATCGGCAGCCCGGGGCGCTGCTGGTCGGCGACGACGCGCTCGGTGGCTTCTTCGCCCTCAATGGCGGCGGGTTGCCAGGGGAGCCTGGCCAGGTCTGCTACTTCGGCCCGGACACGCTGCGCTGGGACGTGGTCGCGCCTTCCTACACGGAATGGCTGCTGTTCCTGTTCACCGGCGACCTGGAGGCGTTCTACCGCGGCATGCGTTGGCGCTCGTGGCGCGACGAACTGGTCGGCCTCGCCGGAGACCGTGCGTTCGCGGTCTACCCGCCGCTCTGGGCGGCGGGCCCTGGCGTCGAGGACCGCTCGCGACGACCGGTGCCGATCGACGAACTGTGGGGGCTCCACGTCGTCGAATGGCCGGAGCAGCTCGGACCATGACGCACGGCTCCCGTCGCTACCATCGCCCAGGCCGATTCGCATGCAACCCACCGAACTCGTGGTCTACGTCGACGTCGACGACACGCTCGTCCGCCAGACCGGCAGCAAGCGCATTCCGATGGTCGCGGTCGTCGAGCACGTTCGGCAACTGCACGCTGCCGGCTCGACGCTGTTCTGTTGGAGTGCCGGCGGCGCCGACTATGCGCGGCGCACGGCGAACGAACTCGGCCTCGAGGGCGTGTTCACCGCGTTCCTGCCGAAGCCGCACGTGTTGATCGACGACCAGCCGCCGAGCGAGTGGCCGAACTGCATCGTCGCGGTGCCGGCTGGGATGGCGAGTGCGACGGTGCAAGGGCACGTCGAGGCGTTGGCGAGGCGCGAGCGGGAGCGCCGGTCGTAGCGGCAAGTGAAGGCGTGGTCACCGCTGCTGCCGGGGCGTCACCGCTCCGGCCCAACGCAGCTTGGCGAAGCAGACGTCGTCCGCGACCTGAGGTAGTGTTCGGCTTCGCCGCGCAGCGACACGGGTCACCTGGATTCGGTATGGAGAAGATCCTCGAGATTGCCGTCTGGCTTGTCGCCTGCCTGTTGGTGCTGCTGTTGCTGTTCCTTGGCATGGTGATCGCCATCGATCGCTCCGAGGACCGAGTTGTGAGCCCACCTCGGCAGCGCCGGCGCCCCCGCAACTCGACCTTCTGGTGGGGGATCGGAATCTGTGGGTTGGCGGCCGCCCACGCGACGGTCCTGCTCCTGGACCAGCGCGCCCACTTCCCGGGGCGTCGCCTCTATGTGGAGCGCTGGCAAGTGGGGTTGTTGTCGGCCCTGCTCGCCTTCGTCGGGCTGCGGCTCGTGATGCTCGGGCGACGCTTCCCCGAGGAGCCGAAACCCGACACGCAGCACGAAGCCAAGTCGGACGACTTCGCTTCGACTTCGGGCGAGGACAGGCTTTGAGGAGCATGGAACGGCGCGCCGTCGACATCGCCTTGCCTGCCGGCCGTTGTCGCGAGCGCTCGTTCCAGCTACGGAGACCAGATGCCTGACGCCGTGTGCCGCGAAGTGCCGGACGATCCGGAGAGCCTGCTCGGCCGACTGCGCCGAGGGCGTGGGGATGCGGTGCGCGAACTGCTGCAGCAGCCTGCGGACGTGGCGGCCGACACCCTCGTTGCGTGTCTGTGCACACCGGCAGACCTGGCGCCGCACGTCCGCGGCTATGCCGAACTCGTGCTGTCCGTGCAGCCGGATCTGCGCCCTTGGTTCGAGTGGATCGAGCGCCTCGGCCCCGACGCCGACGACGCGACGCTGGTCTACGTCTTCAACCTGCTCGGCGAGTTGGCGCAGCGAGGGCACCTCGCGGCCGATGCGTTCCTCCGGCGCTACCTGCTGCACGGTCTGCACTGGCAGAGCGCGCTGGGCCAGTTCCTTTCGCCCCAGCTGCAACTCGACGCAGCGGCCTGGCGGACGATCCTGCCACGGGTAGGCGACGACGACCTGCGGTTGCACATGGCCGACCGCCAGGAGTCCGCGCCATGGGAGGAGCTCGCGGCCACGGAACCCCGCGTGCGGCGGATGCTCGATCTGCTGCGCAGCGAGCGCGACCCGCAGCGGGACGTGCACGCGTGGAGTCGGGAGAACTACGCCCACGCCCCGTCGTCGCAGCGGCGATGGAAGGTGCTCGAGTCGCTGTGGCGCGCCGACCCGCAGGCCGCGGCCCCGCTGCTGTTCGATGGGCTGTGGGACGCGACCCCTGCGTATCGGGAGCGTTGCGTCGAGCGTTGCGACCTCAGTTGGCCCGGGGTTCGCGCTCGCCTCGAAGGCTTGGCCGCCGAACCGGGTTCGCGGGTCGCCGAGCTTGCTCGGCGCCGGCTGGCGGCATCCCCTGCGGCGGCGACAGGTGCGTGCCCGACGACCACGATCGAACGCCTTCCCCATCCGCCGACGGAACGCGACATCGCCGACCTCGCCGCCCTGCTCGCCGACGCCGTCGCCGACGGCGCTGCCGTCAGCTTCCTGCAGCCGCTCGCCGTCGACGAAGCAGCCGCATGGTGGCGGCAGACGCTGACCAACCGCGGCAACATCGTGCTGGTCGCGCGCGCGAACGGGCGCATCGTCGGTTCCGTGCAGCTGCATCCCGCGTGGGCGCCGAACCAGCCGCATCGCGGCGACGTCGCCAAGCTGCTCGTGCATCGCGAGCATCGCCGGGCCGGGCTCGGCGCGCAGCTGATGCGGGCCATCGAGGCCGAGGCCCGAACGGCAGGACGCTGGCTGCTCGTGCTCGATTGCCGCGCGGGCGGCCCGGCGGAACGCCTGTACGAACGGCTCGGCTGGGTGCGCGTCGGCGCGATCCCGGACTACGCGATCGACGCCGACCGCAAGGCGCGGCACGCCACCGTCGTCTTCTACCGCGACCTGCGCCGCGACGGCGGAACGCACGGCGGCTGAACGCGCGACGACGGCGCGCGCGTCGGGGCGAGCGCGGCGGGTTGCCGAGGATTTTCGGGTGGAGTGCGACCGCGGCGCCGCGACTCGCCCCAGAAGGGGCATGGAACCCATCCGTTCGCACGATGCGCTGTTCCGGTTCGTGTTCGGCGAGCCGGAGCAGATGGCGGAGCTGCTCGGCGGTTGCCTGCCGCCCGCGTTGGTGGCGGCGATCCGCTGGCCGACGCTCCACCGCTTGCCGGACACGTTCGTCGACCGCGTGCTGACGGCGCGGCGCGGCGACCTGTTCTTCGCCGTCGAACTCGCCGTGGAGCCTTCGGGCGAGGGTGAGCCCGCGGGCGAAGGCGGCGGCACGGCCGACGACCGCACGCTGCTGCTGCAGGTGCTGACCGAGCACAAGGCGCAGGTCGACCGCTTCGCCGCGTTGCAGCTGGCCGGCTACGCCGTGCGGCTGCTCGAAGCGTGGCTCGAACAGCGGCCGGAGGCACGCACGCTGCCGGCGTTGCTGACGTTCGTGCTGCACCACGGCGACCGGCCGTGGAACGCTCCGACGAGCGTGCACGAACTGGTCGACGCGCGCGGCTGGAGTCCCGAACTGACGGCGGTGCTGGCGCCGCGGCAGCTGCGGTTGCCGTTCGTGCTGCTCGACCTGGCGACGTTCGACGAGCGTCGCATCGATGCCATGTGGAGTTCGGCGGTGATGCGGCTCGTCGCGCGCTTCCTGCAGTTCCTGCCCGGGATCGGGCTACCGGCCATGCTCGACGAACTCGAACGCTGGCGCGCGTTGCTCGTGCAGGTGCTGCGGCACCCGCGCGGCCGCGACCTGTCGGCGGCGTTGTTGTCGTGGTACCTTGGGCGCGATCCCGAGGACACGACGGCCATGCGCGATGCCATGAACAAGATCGAAAACGAGGA